>Ga0184629_10000516_pt1 | contig 17307 bp, 11 predicted proteins | sample PLM4_32_b1_FD_133158 | JGI IMG/M metagenome (GOLD analysis project Ga0184629, IMG submission 133158) | Groundwater sediment microbial communities from an aquifer in East River, Colorado, USA - PLM4_32_b1 | ecosystem: Environmental > Terrestrial > Soil > Riparian zone | place: USA: East River... | reverse complement strand
TGTGGGCGCCCACGATCGTCCCGAACGGCCCGATCTTCCACATGTTCTACACGGGTGTCCGAAACGAAGGCGGCAGGCAGAATCAGCGCATCGGCAGGGCGACCTCGACCGACCTCAACACCTGGACGCAGGGCGATGCTCCCGTGCTGACCTCTCCCGACATCCCGTGGGCCAGCAAGAACCCAATTTCCTACGGAGCCCAGCAGCTCCGGGATCCGTTCGTAATGGAGGATCCGGTGCACCCCGGCCAGTGGCTCATGTACTTCGTCGCAGTAGACTCACTGACAAACAGGATGGCGGTGGGGGCTGCGACGTCCACCAACTTGCTCAACTGGCAAGCGCTCCAAAACCCGTTCAGAAGCACGCAGAGGCCAACGTTCCAGGGCACGACGAACGTGGTCGAGTCCCCGCACGTCTTCCGGCGCAACGGGCAGTGGTGGATGCCGTACACGGTGGGTGGCGACCAGGTGTTCTTCGAGACGACCACCAGCGCCGATCCCGCCGACACGATCGCTGCCCTCTGGACCAGCCCGGTGTGGCTGCGGAGGGTCTCGCAGGGGCGACCGGCCGAGCTTCAGTTCTGGCACGCGAGCGAGCACCTCAAGCTCGCTTCAGGTTACGAGTACCTGGCCGCCTTCGACGACAACGCAACCTCGATCGACATCAAAGGCGTGTTCGCCGCCCACCCTGACAGCGCAGCGGTCGACAGCTTCCTGCTCTCTTGCCCCCAGACCCTCGGCGTCGCCGACCGTGATGGTTCCGGCGACGGGGTGCGGATGGCGGTCACGCGCCTGCGGTGGGGCGCACCCGAGGTGGACCTGCGGCTCGAGCTGCCGTCGAGGATGCCGGTGCGTCTCGCGGCCTACGACATCGCCGGACGCCGCCGTTCGACGCTGCTCGATCGAGAGCTGCCGGGCGGCGTGACCGAGGTGACCTGGGACGGGCGCGACGATGTGGGCGGGCGGGTGGCGAGCGGGATGTACCTCATCCGACTCACCTACAACAAGGGCACACGGGTCTCCAAGATCGTGATGCTCCGTTAGCCGGCGGGACCCGATGGCGAAGACTCGGTCTTGGATCCTGCTCGGCATCGGCCTGCTGGCCACAGGCATCGGGCCTGGGCCCGCGAGCCCGCGCGATGGGGCGCCCATGTGGCGTGCGACGCCCGCGGACACGTCCGGAGGATACAGGCCTGATGGCCTGTGGAACGGTCGTCCCCTGTGGTCCCGGGACGATCCTCGCTCGCGCCGGCGGGCCGGCCCGGAATCAGTCCAGGCCCTGCAGAAGGGTTTGTCCGCCAGTATGGCTTGGCGGGGCTCGTCCGGGGCCGTGGGAGTGCCGGTCGCGGATCCCAAACTCTGGGGAGCAAACGGCAACGTCCTCGACATCGCCCGCTCGGGGAACACGCTCTACATCGCGGGCTCGTTCCGCTCGGTCGGTGAGAACAGCGGCGGGTTCGTGCCGATCGATGCCCGCACAGGCGAGGCGCTTCGACCGTTTCCCAAAGTCGCAGGCTTCGTGTACGCGATCGTCCCGGACGGTTCGGGCGGCTGGTACATTGGGGGCGACTTCACGGCGGTCGCGGGGAAGCCGCGGTCCGGCCTGGCCCAGATCCGGGCGGACGGATCGGTCTCGGACTGGAACCCGAGCGTGACGGGCTCGCCGGGCTACATCGATCCCCCCCAGGTCACCGCGATCGCGGTGAGCGGTGATCGGGTGTTCGTTGGTGGAGGGTTCCGGGAGATCGGCGGGCGGTCCCACGAGAACCTCGGCTGCGTGGATGCCCGGACGGGCGCGGTGCTCGACTGGAACTTGGACACCGAACCGGATGGGTGGGTGTACACGCTGGGCGTTCACGACAACACGGCATTCGTGGGCGGTTGGTTCTTCAGCATCGCAGGGCAACCACGCAGTTGCCTCGCAGCAGTCGATGCCACGACCGGGGCGGTGAGGCCGTGGCAGGCGGACGCGGCCGGAGGAGTGTGGGCGCTGCTCTTTCGCGAAGACACGCTCTTGGTGGCTGGCGAGTTCGGTTGGATCGCTGGAAGCCTGCGTTCCTATCTGGCCGCCTTGGATATCCACACCGCTCAGCTTCTCCCCTTCGATGCTCATGCTAGTGGGATGTACGTGGAGTATTTCCCGAACCCGCGCGTAGCCGCGCTGGCCATAGTCGGCGACACGCTCTTTGCGGCGGGGAACTTCACGCAAATCGGCGGGCAGGTCCGATCGAGCATTGCTGCGCTGAACGTCGCGACGGGGGAGGCGTTGGCTTGGGCCCCGGACACCCTGGGGCCGCGATACGAAGGCTTCCCCCCTCCGCTCTGCCAGACGCTGGCGGTGAACGCCGGGACGGTGTACGTGGGAGGCTGGTTCGAGGGTGTTGGAGGGCGGAGTCGGCCGTTCGTAGCTGGGTTGAGCAGAGAAACGGGCGCGGTGAGCGAATGGAATCCAAAGCCCGACCTCACCGCCTACGCGTTGGCGGTGAAGGGCGACACGGTGTACGTCGGCGGGATGTTCAGCTTGGTGGGCGAGTGGAGGCATCGGGCGGGCCTCGCCGCGATCGATCTGACCACCGGGGCCGTGAAGCCCTGGAACCCCAACCCCGACGGCATCATTTGCACGGCAGTAGCAGTGAGCGGGGATCGGGTGTTGGTGAGCGGGGACTTCGCGACCATCGGCGGCGCGCCCCAGCCACGCAACTACTTCGCCGCGCTCGATACGATCAACGGGGAGGTGACCGACTGGAACCCGGGGGCGAACTCGCTGGCCAACGTCTTCCTCCTGGAGGGTGACACGCTCTACGTCGGCGGGGAGTTCACCCAGATCGGCGGACAGTCGCGGAACTACGCTGCGGCGGTGAACGCGACGACGGGTGAGGTGACGGCGTGGAATCCGGACGCAAGTTGGCCGGTGCTGGCAATGGCGCGGCGTAGCAACACGATCTATGTTGGGGGCGTCTTCAACCACTTGGGGGGCGAGTGGCGACGGGGCATCGCCGCGGTGGACGCGACCACAGGCGCGCTCATGCCGTGGAATCCCGACACCGACGACGGTATTGTCGAGGCCTTGCTGGTGAGCGGGAATACCCTCTATGTGGGTGGAGCGTTCGGGCAGATCGGTGGCCGGTTGCGAAAGTCGCTCGCCGCACTCGACGCTGTCACCGGGACCGCTACCGCCTGGGATCCCGGTCCGACCAATTGGCATGTAGTCAGTCCGTGGGTCCGTGCGATGGCCCTGTCCGACTCGGTCCTGTACGTCGGGGGCAGCTTCGCCAGCATCGGCGGGCAGCCGCGCATCTGCCTCGCCGCGGTGGACACTGCAACGGGACTCGCCACGGACTGGGATCCCGGCATGGACGGCCTCATTTGGGCTCTCGCAACCGACGGATCCACGGTCTATGCGGGAGGCGGATTCACGCGGGCCGGCGGGCTACCTGCCGCAGGGCTGGCAGCTTTCGCGCTTCCCGGGGATCCAGGGCCAGCGCCGGCTCCCTTCGCTTTGGCCCAGAGCTTCCCCAACCCGGCCCATTCGAGCGCGATCATCCGATACGCGTTGCCGGTGGCGGCCCCTGTGACCCTGTCGGTCTACGACCTCCAGGGCTGCCGTGTCGCAACCCTGCTCGATCACTTGTTCCAGGAGGCGGGTCGCCACGATGTGCCCGTGCAGGCTGACCGGTGGAAACCGGGCAGCTACCTCTACCGCTTCGAGGCCGGCGGGCGATCGGCCACGCGGAAGATGGTCGTGATCAAGTAGGCCGCCCACTCGAGCAGGGCGTGTTCTGCCCCGCTTACCGGATCACCGCGACGCGGTCCGTCCGCTCCTCGCGGCCATCGAGCGCGAGCCGCGTGAAGTAGAGCCCGTTCGGAATCGTGGCCGGGACCGTCGCCGAGAGCTCGAGCCCGCCCGCCGGGACCCGCCCGCGCCACAGCGTGACCACGCGGCGTCCGGCGAGATCGAAGAGCGCCCAATCGCCGCGTGCGGCCCGCGCGAGTGCCACCGACTGGCGCAGCGCGCCGCGCACCGGGTTGGGGCGGGGAAGCCCGATCGCGGCGTGGAGCGCGGCATCCGGCGCCGAGGTCGTGGCGCCCGGGTAGGTCACGCGCACGTGGTCCACGAACCATCCGAGCCCGCCCTGGAAATCGTCCGCGAGCATCCGGAACCGCACGCGCACCGGGCCCGGCGCGTAGGCCGAGAGATCCACGCTCTCGCCGCGCCAGCCGTTCGACTCCCCGCTCCAGCACGGAGTGTTGCGCTGGAACGGGTTCGAGTTGAGGTAGAAGAGGTGCGAGTACCCCGCGACCGGCGTCAGGACCTGCCACGGCCCGTTCGCGACCGAGATCTCGAGCCGCGCGCCGTCCCACGCGTAGAAGTCGTTCGCCTGCTCGAGGCCGTAGCGGTGGTCGAAGCGCAGGTGCGTGCCCGGCACGAGGTCTAAGAGGTTCGGCAGATAGAGATTGGCGTCGAGGTGGACGGGATAGTCGGTGGAATCGCTCCCGCACAGCCAGGCGGTGCCGCCCGGCGGCGACGATGAGACCTGCGTGAGATGCCACGCGTCGCGGTACGAGAACCAGAAGGGGGCGCGCGTCAGGCCGCCGGCGCCGTTCTCGAAGTCGAGGTTCCAGTCGCGTCCGACCCGCAGCGCCTGGGGCGCGCCGCTCGAGTGGGCCAGGTTGTGCGCGGCCGCCCGGTCGCGCGCCACGAACCGGTAGGCGACGGTGCTCCCCGAGTCGAGCCCGGCGCCGACCGTGGCCTGGAACGAGTCGCGTCCGGCGGAGGCGGTCGCCGTCGTGAGGAGTGGCCCGGCGTTCACCGAGTACTCCACCCACACCGAGTCCACGCCGACGTTGTCGGTGACGCGCGCGATCAGCGTCTGGGGCATGCGAGCCCTGCCCTGCGCCGGCACCGGGACGTGCGTGATCGCGGGCGGCGCGAGGTCGGCGCCCACGTGGAAGGCGTGCGGCGCGGCCGCACCAGCTGGCGGATCGTCGGCCTCGATGCCGCTCGAGTCGCTGGCTGCGTGGAGGTAGTACTCGTAGTCCCCCTCGGCGCCCACCGCGGGGAACGTGGCCGCGAACGAATCGGCGCCCGCGGACGACATCGCGACCTCGCCGAAGGCGCCGCCTCCCGCCGGGCGCCAGAAGAGCCGCACGGAGCCGGGATCGACGGCGATCGGGATCCCGGCCTGCGAGACGAAGACGCGCGCGCCGACCGTGCGCGGCTGCGCCGCGCTCTCGAGATCGGGGAGCGGCGTGTGCGCGATGCAGACGCGGCCGGCCCGCGAGTCGAGCGAGCAGTCGATGGAGCCGAGGCCGCGCGTGGCGGCGGCGAAGTAGGGCCCGAAGCTCGAGCGGATCGCCTCGAGCTTGGCGAGGTCGGCAGGGCTCGCCGCGCTGCCGTGCGCCGTGACCAGAACGACCGCCATGCGGAAGGCGTGCGGCGCGCTCGCGGCATCCGGAACGCGCGGGCCGTTCACGGCCTCGACGTCGCTCACGTGCCACCAGGTCGCGCGCCCGCGGCAGCCGAAGTCCACCATCGGCACGGAGTAGGGCACGTAGATTCCCGGCGGATCGACCGCGGTGGGGTCGTTCACCACGAAGAACGAGTCGGTCTCGGCCTTGGAGGCGAGGCCCATGAGGTAGCGGTCGAGCGCGCCGTAGCCCACGGTGACGCTGTCGGTGCGGAACGAGTCGGGAGCGGGCGAGACCCAGTCGCAGCCCTCCATGATCGAGGCGTCGCAGTCGAAGAAGAAGTTCCAGTGCTGGTAGGCGCGCCCGAGCAGCGCCGGCACGGGGGCGCCTGCGGAATCCACCAGCACGTAGGCGAGCCAGCGGTGGCCCAGCTCGTGCCCCAGGAAGTCGAGCGGCGTGAACTGGTCGGGGCCGAGCGCTTCGTCGGGCGTGTCGGCGTAGCGGTGGAGGCCGTTCATGCTGAGGACGGTCTGGAGCCGCGCCGGGCTCCCGAACGGAGCGCCGATGTCGAACGGGTCGAGCCCGATGCCGAGGGTGGAGTTGCGCAGCGGGAAGGCGGAGGCGAGCGCCGTGGGCGAGCCGAGCCAGGTGTTGAGCCCGCTCGCGAGGTAGAAGGCGATGAAGTCGTAGTCGTCCCCGTGCGTGCGGTAGAAGGCGCGCCCCGCCGAGACCAGGTCGAGAATCGTGTCGCCGCCCTTGTTGATGTAGAAGAGCGTCCCGTCGTCCTCGAGCACCGCGATCTCGCCCGCGTCGGTCGAGTTCGGCGCCGGCAGCGGCGCGCCCTCGGTGCGCGCGTTGTGCTCGAGCAGCATCTCGGTGACGGACTCGAGCCGGGTTCCGCACGCCGAGGCGGGGCCCGCGGCTTCGTCCGCGCCGGGTCGCGCGACGGAGGGAGCGGCCCGGCCGCCCGGGCCCGAGAGCGCGGGAGGGAGGCTGCGCAGCGACGGAGCGGGCGCGGCGAGCGCGGGGCGCGGGGCGAGCGGGCCGGGACTGACGGACGCGAACGCCAGGGTGGCTGCGAAGATGTGCGCGGGTCGCGCTGCAGGACGCATGAAAGTGCTCGCTCCTCGGGCCGGGATGCGAACAAGTCTAACGGAGATGCCGCGCGGACGGGAATGGCAGGGGATCGCGCCGATTTCGGCTGCCGACGTCAGCGGAACGCAGCCGCACCGGTCGTCCCCTCCATGACGTACCAGGTTCCTCGTTCGCTGCGACGCACGACCCGGTAGCCGCGCTCGAGCAGGTGCAGGAACGCGACCGAACGCGGCCGGGATCGCTCCAGGATGATCGCGTGCTCGGCGTCCACAAAGATGTACTGGGCCCGCGCGGAGACCAGTCCACGCGCAATTCGGGACCACTCCTCGGCGGGAAGGTGCTCGATGACCGCCCCGCGCCTCGAAAAGGCCGGTCGCCGGCCGGACAGCCAGTAGTACACCGGGCTTCCCAGCACGAAGATCGGCCCCGGGCGCGCCTCGGGGCGCGCGAGGAAGGTGGCCTCCCGTCGGGCGTCGGCATACCCGCCCGCGCGGCTCATCTCGCCCTGATAGCGGGCCCGGTCGTCGGGCGAGAGGGCAAACCGACGCGCGGCCAGCGTCGCCGCCTTGAGCGCCAGCGACCCCAGAGGTGCGGAAAACAGGATCGCAGCCGCGGTTGCCAGAACGACGCTCGCTTCCTTCGGGGACGAGGCCGGCACCAGCGTCCGCAGGCGAGGCACAAGGGCCTCGAGCCCGTAGGCCGCGAGCAGGCCGAGCGGAACGATGAGCAGAAGGTAGTGGTACTCCCACCAGGAGGTGCGCTGAGAGAGGATCACCGCCACGCCGATCCCCAGCCAGGGCAGAAGCCTCGCCGCGAGCGGATGCCCGCGCCCGCGCACCGAATGCCACGCTCCGATCGCCGCGAGTGTGACCACCGGGGCCCACCAGCGGAGGAACCACCAGAGCCCGTGCGCCAGGACGCCCAGCCTCAGGCTACGCTCCTGCGACACGAGCTCAATCGGATGCTCGATGGTCGACCAGTACATGAGCCCCAGAGTCCGCGTGGTGGTGAAATAGAGCCCGACCAGACCCACGGGCAGTAAGAAGCCCGCGAGAATCGCCACCAGCGAGGGAGCCGCGGCTGCGATCCTCCGGCCGGGCTGCCGAGCGGCGAGCGCGGCGAGATCCGCGCTCCAGGCCGCGGCGACGATCGGCAGGAAGAGGAGCTTGAGCAGCACGACGAGACCTCCCGCCAGGCCCGAGAGGGCAAGCAGGAGCCCTCTTGCCGGCCCCGTCCGGGTCGCCCGGTGCGAGCACCAGAGCGAGAGAAAGAGCGGAAAACCGGCCAGGGCCTCCACCTGAGTCAGATGCCAGTCGCCGGCGACCGAGTAGTAGAGGCCCACGGAAAGCAGCACGGCCCAGCTCGCCGTGATGGGATGTTCGCCCTCCGCCCTTAGCGTGAACAGCACGACCAGCGAGAATGCCAGGAAGTAGAGGAGCTCGAAGAGGTGAATCCCGACCTCGCTGAAGCCGAAGAGCGAGCCGGCCGCGAGGTAGAAGAGATAGATGCCCGGCGGCTTCATATCCCAGAAATCCCGGTAGAGAACGGCCCCGCGCTGGAGCTCCCGTGCCCCCGTCGCGAACATCGCCTGATCCCACGTGAAGGGCTGCGGCAGGTTCAGGAGACCCGCGAGCGCCACGGCGAACAGGACGAGAAGCCCGCTTCGGGAGCGGGCGTTACCCCCGATCGCCGGCCCGGCCTCGCGGTTCTGCCCTGGCGATGGACCTCGGCGCGCCCCGGTCGAGGCCACCTTACTCACCGGAGCCACGCGGAGATCCCGAACGGCGCGCCGAGGTCGAACACGTCGAGCCCGATGCCGAGGGTGGAGGTGCGCGGCGAAAACGCCGAGGCGGCGAGGGCCGTGATGAGAGCGGGCGCGCGTGACGGGACGGTCGAGACCCACGCGGGTCGCGCGTTGGGGCGCATGTGGATGCTGGCTCCTGGGGGTGCGACCGAGTCTAGCCCAGGGAGCGGCGCAAGGGGAGGGCTCGCGCCCTTGGCTGTCGTGGGCCGCGAGTGCGGGGCGTGGGCGCTTTTTGGAGGACTCTCCGCGCCCCGAGTGACGTGGAACCAGGTCGCGGTCGCGCTTCCGCGCTCGGGAAGGCCGCGGGGGTTGGGCTCCCCCTGCGCGGGGAGCCAGCCGAACTCCTCGCGCGTGACCCACACCACCGGACGGTCTGCCGTCCACGCCGCGAAGTCGGGCAGGTCGGAGAAGAGCAGCGCGCGCTGCGTGGCCGCTCCCAGGGTGAGCGGTGCGAGGGACGCCTTCTCGAACGCGAGCCGCCGCTCGAGCACACGGGCTTCGCGCTCGGCCTCCCGCACGGCGGGGATCACGGAGGGCAGGGCCAGCACCGCGAGCGCCGAGAGCCAGACCGGCGGGCGCGCCCATTCCGGGAATGCCGCCGGGAGCGCCGCCGCGAGCGTGCGTGCGCCGAGTGCCACCGCGATCGCCCAGAGCGGAAGGAAGGGCGTGAGGTAGCGATCGTCGTAGACCGTCGTCGTCATGACCGCGACCGGGACGAGCGCGATGAGCAGCGCGGCGACGGCGGCCCGGCGCGTCTCGGGCGCTCGCAGCGCAGCGGCGAGCCCCACCAGCGCGAGCCAGCCGGATGCAGCGGTGGGAACCAGCAGCGCGCGCTTCACGGCGTGCGGGAAGAATTCGAGCCACTTGGCGGGAAGCGAGGGGAGCGCTTCGCCGAGCGCGTGTGGCCAGGCCGCGGGCGAGAGCGCGAAGTCGCGCAGCACGGTCAGCTCGGGGCGGCCGTCCCAGTAACCGATCGCGAGGTACGAGGAGAGGTTGAAGAGCGGCGAGCCGGTCGCCGCCGCGTTGTGCAGCCACCACGGGGTGGCGCACGCCGCGAAGGCGAGCGCCGTGCGCCACCCCGTGCGTCCCGCGAGGCCCAAGAGCACCGGCGCCGCCAGCAGCAGCTCCGGCCGCGCGAGGTAGCCGAGACCGAGGGCCAGTCCTGCGAGCGCAGCGGAACGCCGGGGCTGCAGGAGCAGATCGAGCGCCAGCATCAGCAGCGCAGCGCCCGCCGTGAGCGCGATGTCGTGATGGACGGCGCGCAGCGTGAGCGGCGAGAGCGTCCACAGCAGGGCGGCGGCGGCCCCCGCGGGCGGGCCGAAATGGCGTGCGCCGATCCGGTAGGCGAAGAACGCGGCGAGCAGCGCGAGCTCGGCCGCCAGGATGGGCACCCATTCGAGCGCCCGCGGCCCGAAGAGCCGGACGCGCGGCGCGAGCGCCAGCGGCACCAGCGGGCCGTGGATCAGCACCGGCACGGTGTTCGAGCCGTCGCGCAGCGACCAGAGCGGCGGATGGATCACCTGGGTGCGGAAGCCGCGCCCCTCGATCAGCGAGCGCGCGACGACTCCGTACTCCCACGTGTCGTCGAGCGGGTCGGGCACGCCCGCGCGCAGCCCCGCGAGATCGAACGCCCAGAACCCCGACGCGAGCGCGAGCGTGAGGATGAGCCAGCGGTGCGCGCGGATCCCGGTCGCCAGCATGGCGCGGCACTCTCGCACGCGCCCGCGGGGCGGTCAAAAGCGCGCGCGCGTCAGCGCTGCGTCCGGCAGGGCGCGGTCCGGCCGCGGCGACGCGCACTCGGGCCCCGGTTCGCCCGGCGGGGACCGCCGCATACTCCGCGCGCCGGCCCGCGGTCCGCCTGCTATAGTGCGCGCTCCTCTTCATGGAAGGGCGCTCGCGGTCGGGCGCCGGATTCGGGGCGAGCGAGGAAGCCGCGGGTGAATCTCGACTGGGTCCGGCTCAAGGCAGTCGTGCTCGAGAGCGATGACTGGGGATTGTGCGCGTGGGCTCCGGACCGGGAGGCGTGGACGGCGCTGGCGGACACGCCGGCGTTCCGGAGCCGCGCCGGGCGCCGCTACGGCGGCTCGACGCTGGAGAGCATGGCCGACGTGAAGGCGCTCGCCGACCTGCTGCTCGACCACCGCGGCGGCGACGGGCTTCCGCCGGTGTGGCAGGCGAACACCGTGATGGCGAATCCCGACTACCCGCGCCTTTCCGCAGCTTCGCGTGATCCGTCCTCGCTTCCGCTCGTGGAGCTGCCCGGGATGCCCGGGCGCTGGACCCGGCCGGGCCTGTGGGACGAGGTGAGGCGCGCGACGGATGCCGGCGTGTGGTGGGTCGAGCTCCACGGCCTCCATCACCTGCCGGAGAGCGCATGGCTTGCCGCGCTGCGGCGCGGGGACGGGGACGCGCGCCGGGCGCTCGAGCAGGAAAGCCCGGTGTGCGCGGCGGTCGAGGCGAGCGGCGAATACGATCCGTCGGAGCCGTCCGACCACCGGCGCCGCGACCTCGAACGCGCCGTCGCCCGCTTCCGAACGCTCACGGGCCGCGTGCCGCGCTCCTTCTGCCCGCCCGACTACCGCTGGGACGAGAGTCTCGAGGCCGAGGCCGAGCGACTCGGCGTGACCACGTTCCAGGGCAAGGCGGAGCAGGCGGGCTCGCCGTTTCCGCAGCTGCGCCGCCTCCTCATCGGGCTCCGCTGGCCGCACGTACGCGGGGCGCGCTTCTACATGCCGCCGCGCACCGCTTTCGAGCCGTGCGGCCCGGGAGAGGGGCGCACGAGCGCCGCGATCGAGACCGCGCTGCGGTGCGCGCGGGGGGCGTGGAAGCGCGCGCGGCCGGCCGTGCTCAGCAGCCACCGGCTCAACTACGTTCATCTCGATCCGGAATGGTCGAAGCGCGGACGCGATGCCCTTCACGAGCTGCTCGCGGCACTCTGCCGCGAAGGCGCGACGTTCCTCACCGACGCCGAGGTGCGGGCACTGGTGGAACGCGGCCGGTCGGCGCGCGAGATCGGCTCACGCGTGCTCCACCGCAGCTCTGCCGCCGGCGCCTGGCGGATCGAATGGAGGGCGGCGTGAACGGCCCGCCGGGCGTCTTCGCGCGCACCCGGACCGGGCGCTGGACGGTGTGGAAGTACAACTGGCTCGCGAACCACAAGATCATCGCGGCGCTCGAGCGGGCGCGCGGACATGCGCGCGGCGTGCTGCTCGACGTGGGCTGCGGCTCGCGGCCGTTCGCGAGCCTGTTCGAGGGGCGCGTGGACCGCTACCTCGGCGTGGATCTCCGGTCCTCACGCTTTCTCGGCGACCGGCCGCCCGACGCCTACGCGCGCGGCGAGGAGCTGCCGTTCCGCGCCGGCTCCACGGACACGGTGCTGGCGCTCTCGGTGCTCACCTACCTGCCCGAGCCGGGGAAGCTGATCGCCGAGGCGCACCGTGTGCTCCGGCCCGGCGGCACGCTGCTGCTCGAGTTCACGCAGATGGTCCCGCTCCACGACGAGCCGCACGACTACTTCCGCTTCACACGCTACGGGGCCGCGCACCTCCTCGAGCGCGCGGGATTCGAGCCGCTCGAGTACATCGCGATCGGCGGGCTGATGAGCCGGGTCGGACTCTCTGCGATCGCCGCGCTCAACCGCATCAACCGCGGCCCGCTCCGGGTGATCACCGAGATCCCGGTGCGGATCCTCTACGTCGTGCTCCAGCTCGTATTCGAGGGGCTCGACCGGCTGTTCTTCGATCCGCGCGAGGTGCTGGCGCACCTGGTCGTGGCGCGGAAAACCTAGGGGCGCAAGCACATGCGCGGGCCCCGCGTCCGCCCTGCCCTCGGTTGACCGTTTCTTTGCATGGATGCTAGCCTTCGCTTCGTGAGTTCCATTTCCGGCGCCGCGCTCGCGGCCCACCGCCTCCTCCCGAAACCCACCACGTCCCGCATCGGCGTCGTCGCGTAGTCCTGCGCGAAGCCCGCCATGGCCATCGATCCCATTCCGCAGGTCGGCATCAGCAAGATCATCGGTCTCCTCGAGGTCCTCGACGACGCCGGCGGCCGCTACGACGTGTTCCGCCTCGCGCGCGACATCAACTACGAGTTCGGCGAGATCCTCAAGGTGATCAAGGCCGCCGAGATGCTCGAGCTGGTGGTCACCCCGGGAGCCGACGTGGTGATGACCGGAACGGGGAGCGCGCTGCTGCGCGCGCGCGTCAACCAGCGGAAGAAGCTGCTCAAGCAGCAGCTCAAGAAGATCCCGCTGTTCCGGACGGTCGTGGACGCGCTCAACCGGAGCGACGAGCACCGCGCGGACGCCGACGCCTTCCGCGAGATCTTCGCGCTCCACCTGCCGGCGGAGGACTCGGACGCCCTGCTGCGCACCGTGATCGACTGGGGGCGCTACACCGAGCTGCTGGGCTACCGATCGGACGAGGAGGAGGTCTACCTCGACCAGGTCGAGTAGGGACGGCGCCCGCGAAGCCTACTTCGCGTTCGCGGTGTAGATCACGCCGCCGTCGCCGTCCACCTGCATCGTGTGGCGCTGCACCATCGGGCCGCGCGGCACCATGCCTCCGCGCCAGCGCCTCTCGCCCATCTTTTCCTTCCATCCCCACTCGAGCTCGAAGGACGCGTCGTTCGTCACCCTGAACGGGAAGACGGCCCGCTGCTCGTTGGGCAGCTCTTCCTTGACGAAGGTCTGGCCGCCCACGGTGACGCGGACGCGCTCCATGGTGAGGCCGCTGTCGTTCTCGACCACGGCTTCGTGGCCTGGATCGTGGCGGAAGAGGTCGGGCCAGCGCTTCCAGCCGTACCAGGCCGCGAGGACGATCAGCAGGAAGAAGATGATGCGTTTCATGGTTCCCTCCAGAGACGATCCGGCATCCTGCCGGATAGGCCGGTCGAACCTAGCCCTCGGCAGGGCGCGACACAAGAGTTGTCGGCGCGCCGCAGCCGTTTCGGAAGGGGGTTTTCCCGGCTCTCGGGCGGCTCCCGCCGGAGCTACTCCGTCAGCAGCGGCCCTTCCCCGCGCTGGCCTTTCGCCTCCTCGGAGAGGCGCGGCTCGGCGGGGATCTCGGCGGTGCGCCGGAACGCGAGGTAGAAGGTGGTGGCCGCGATCGCGTACAGCGCCGCGGTGCAGTAGAAGGGCACCGCGTATCCGAAGCGCTGGATGATGAGCCCGGCGAGCGTGGCGCTCACCGCCCAGCCCACGTTCCAGACCAGGTTCATGATGCTCGTCGCGCGCGCGCGCAGCCCGGCCGGCAGGGCCTCCATGATGAAGGTCTGGAGCAGGGGCGTGGAGGCCTGCATGAGCGTGGCGCGGAGCCAGAAGGCGACGACCGCGGTTCCGAGGTGCGATTCGGCGCCGAGCGTGACCAGGAACGGGAGCGAGAGCAGCTCGGAGGCGACGGCGGTGCGCAGCTTGCCGAAGCGGCGCGCGACCGCGGGCCCGAGCAGGGAGGCGAGCGCCGTGAACACCTGGGCGAGCGAGAAGAAGAGACCGATCTGGCCGCTCGAGCAATGGAATCGCGTCTGGAAGTAGAGGTTCATGAACGGGATCACCAGTCCTGCGCCCGCGCCGATCAGCGCCGCGTTGAGCGCGATCGGGAAGAGCCGCCGCGCGGCGCCGGGCGGCACGGGCTCGCCCGCGCGCGAGAGCGGCGCCTCGACCATGCCGCGGAGCCGGAGCAGCGGGAGCGCCGCGCTGAAGCAGAACGCGGAGCCGACCAGCAGCACGGCGCGGTAGGCGTGGAGCAGGTCGGGGCGGACGCCTTCGGGCAGCGCCATCCCCACGCGCGGGAGCCAGCCGCCGAGCGCGCTGCCCGCGACCCCGGCGAGCAGGGCGAAGGCGAAGAACGCGCTGAAGAGGTGCGTGCGCTCGCGCGGCGTCGAGTGCTCGGTGATGAACGGGGCGGCGGCGATCGCGAGCATGGCCTGGCCGGCGCCCGCGACGAAGCTGGCGGCGAGGATGGGGCCGGGGGCGAGCACGCTCGCGCGCACCACGAAGCCCACGCCGTCGAGCACCGCGCCCAGGATCAGGCAGCGCCGCCGTCCCCAGCGCTCGGCGAGCAGGCCGGCCGGCAGCGCCGTGAGCGCGAGGCCGAGCGCGGTCACCGAGACGGCTGTGCCGACGAACGATTCCTGGTAGCCGCCCTCGACGAGGTAGAGGTTGTAGAGCACCGACATGATGCCGTGCCCGGTCCATGCCAGGAACTCGGAGAGCAGGTAGAGCCGCGCCGGGCGCGAGAACTCGCGCCCGGCGTCGCGGAAGTCGTCGAGTACGCGACGCAGAGGGCTCATGGGGCTCCGACGTTCGGGTTGGGCTGCGAAGTCTCGGGCACAGGGGCCGCGCAGGGCAAGCGATTGCGGCGGCTCGGGAGAGCCGCCGCGGGCGCATCGCAGGATGCTCGCTTCGCGCGGGACTCAGGCGATCGTCTTGGCCTCGAACGGGACCGGGGCGCTCGCCGCCTTCGGCTCGCGGACGCGGATGATGGGCTCGAAGGCGGCGGGCGTGATCGCGATCAGCACCCGCGCGAGCCCCGGCCCGCAGTTCTCGATCGCGTGCGGAAGGCGCCCGTCGTAGTGGCACGAGTCGCCCGCCTCCAGGACCAGGCGATGGTCTCCGCACACCACGCTCACGCGGCCCTCGAGGCACACCAGGCACTCCTCGCCATGATGGTAGTGCCGCTTGTCGCCCGCCGACATGCCGGGCGGAAGCTCGGCCATGAGCAGCTCGAGATTGCGCTTGGGCTGGGCCGAGAGCAGCTCCACCTTGGAGGTGTTCCCGCCCACGTGAACGCGCGGCCGCTCCTGGGCGCGTACCACGTGGGGGACCTGCTCCTCCTCCACGACCAGGTAGGCCACCGAAGTCTTGAGCGCGCCGGCCAGGTCCCGGAGGGTGGCGAGTGACGGCGAGGTTCGCCCGTTCTCGACCTGGCTGATGAAGCCCTTCGACAGCCCGCTCGAGACGGCGAGCTTCTGAACGGTGAGTCCCCGCCTCAGCCGCAGATCCCGGATTTTCCTGCCCAATAGCAAGACGTACCTCCGGCAAGCGCGGCCGATGTGAATGGAGTGAATTGAGGTTAGGCGAGGTTCAAGTCTTTGTCAACGAATGGTATCTCGTCCAGGTCCTGCGGCGTCCAGATCCTCGGCTCGGCCGACGCCGTGCGCTTCCCGCCCAGGTACTGGAGCTCGTAGAGCCGCGAGTAGATGCCCTTGAGCGCGAGCAGCTCCGCGTGGGTGCCGGTCTCACGCACCCGCCCGCGGTGGAGCACGACGATGCGGTCCACGTCCTGGATGGTCGAGAGGCGGTGCGCGATCACGAGGCAGGTGCGTCCGCGCATGAGCCGCCGGAGCGCGTCCTGGATCAGGCTCTCGGTGAGCGTGTCCACCGAGGAGGTGGCCTCGTCGAGGATGAGGAGCCGCGGGCTCCGGGCCAGGGCGCGCGCGAAGGCGAGGAGCTGCTTCTGGCCCGCCGAGAGCGTGGCGCCGCGCTCGCGCACCACTGCGTCGTAGCCGCCCGGCAGGCGCTCGATGAACTCGTGGGCGTGCACCTCGCGCGCCGCGCGCTCGAGCACCTCGCGCGGCAGAGTGCCGTCGCCCAGCCGCAGGTTGCTCTCGACCGTGCCCGAGAAGAGGAAGACATCCTGCATCACGAGGCCGGTGTGCTCGCGGAGCCACGCCGCGTCCGCGTCCCGGAGCGGCTCGCCGTCCACGCGGATCACGCCGCGCTGGGCCGCGTAGAACCGGAGCAGGAGGTGGATGAGCGTGGTCTTGCCGGCGCCGGTGGCGCCGACGATCGCCACCTTCTCGCCCGGCTCGATCGTGAACGAGACATCCTCGATCACCCAGTGCGGCTCGCGATAGGCGAACCACACGCGGTCGAACTCGATGCGGCCCGCAAACGGGCGCGTGAGCGTGGGGCGGGGATGACCGTCTCCCGCCGCCGCGTTCGCGGGGATCGCGCTCGCCGGGTCGGCCGGCGTGTCGAGCAGGTCGAAGATGCGCTCGGCGGAAGCCATCGCCTGCTGGAGAATGGTGTACTTCTCGCTGAGGTCCGAGATCGGGCGGAAGAAACGCTGCGTGTACTGGATGAAGGCGACCAGCGTGCCGAGCGTGATCCCGGTCCACATCACCTGCCGGCCGCCGTACCAGATGATGAGCGAGACCGCGAGCGCGCCCACCTGCTCGAGCACGGGAAAGAGGAGCGCGTGCTGGAGCACCGCCTGGAGCGTGGCGTCGCGGTGGCCGGCGTTGACCTCGCGGAAGGTCTCGAAGTTGCGGCGCTCCCGGTTCAGCATCTGCACCGTGCTCATGCCGGAGAGGTTCTCGTTCAGGAACGAGTTCATGCGCGCGAGCCGCGCCCGGATGTCGCGGGAGGTGCGCCGCACCGCGGTGCGGAACACCAGCGTCACGATCACGATGAGCGGCAGCACCGAGAACGTGACCGCGAGCAACTCGACGTTGAGCTGGCACATCGCGACCACGATGCCGATCAGCGCGAACAGGTCGCCGAAGATCGCCACGACGCCCGCGGTCACGAGCTCGTTCAGCGAGTCCACGTCGTGGGTGATGCGCGTCATGAGGCGGCCGATCGGCGTGCGGTCGTAGTGGGCGACCGGCAGGCGCTGGAGGTGGCGGAACAGCGCCATGCGCAGGTCCATCATCACCTGCTGGCCGACGCGCTGCATGACTTGGTGCTGGAGGTAGGCAAGGCCGAAGCCGACCGCCAGCACGCACAAGTAGAGCGACGCGACCTGGTTCAGGTGGACGAGATCGCGGTGGCGGATCCCGTTGTCGATCGCCTCCTTGGTGAGCCAGGGGCCCGCGAGGCCCACCAGGGCTTCGGCGGCCACCACGATCCCGGCGAAGACCACCTGGCCGCGATAGGGCCGGAGGAACGCCAGCAGCCGGCGCATCAGCCGGTGGTCGTAGCGGCGGCCGAGGACTTCGTCCTCGTGGATCATGACGCCTCGATCTCCTCTTCGAGCTGCTGCTCGCGCCACAGCGCCG
>Ga0184629_10000515_pt1 | contig 17309 bp, 10 predicted proteins | sample PLM4_32_b1_FD_133158 | JGI IMG/M metagenome (GOLD analysis project Ga0184629, IMG submission 133158) | Groundwater sediment microbial communities from an aquifer in East River, Colorado, USA - PLM4_32_b1 | ecosystem: Environmental > Terrestrial > Soil > Riparian zone | place: USA: East River... | reverse complement strand
TTCCGCCGGCGGGCATTTAGCGGCGATGGTATCAACGGACAATCATTATTTTGATTCTCTGAAGATTCCCAATCCCATTTGCGGAACAATTTTAATAGATGCTTTCGGACTGGACATGTATAAGTTTCTTTCCAACGACCAATACGAAAAAGACAAAACATACTATGCTATGTTTTCCAGAAATCCGGAAATCTGGAAGCAGGGTTCACCGATCTATCATATGCGGGAAGGAATGCCACCGTTTTTGATATATGTGGGAGGTAAAACATATCCGTCCATCAAAGAGGGCAATATTGATTTTCTGAAAGCACTAAAAACATATCAGCCCAACACACAAGTACTCACTGTAAAGAACAAGAAGCATGTAGCCATGATCTCTCAATTTTTGAATACAGGAAATAGGGTTTACCGGGAGATTATCGATTTTATGGGAGAATGAGCAGTCCAGGTTGATGCCTCAAAATTTAGGGCAACAATTCCAGACAGTTGATCCTGTAGTTTGCGCTTTTCATCAAGGATTTGACCGTGGTTTAAAAAATCATTCCACTTGGGGGATAACAATAATAATACTGTTCCTCGTTCTTAGGATAACCAACCCACATCATTATGATCCGGAACTATCTGCTGATCGCCCTTCGCAATTTTCAACGCCAGAAACTGTTTTCATTTCTAAATATGTTCGGACTGGCTCTCGGGCTCGCCAGTGCAATCCTCATCTTCTTGTACGTCAGTGATGAGCTTCAGTACGATATCATGCACCCTCATTATAGGAATACTTACCGCCTTGGTGTCACCTTCACAAATCCGGATGGACAGGTTTTTGATAATACAACATCACCCGGATACCTCACGCGACAATTAAGAGATACCCGGCCCGAAGTGGAGGAAATTACCCGGATCGATTATATTGGTTATCCAACTTCTCTACATCATAAGGAAACAGATAAGATCATTCTGACAGAAGAGATCAAGTGGGCAGAACCCAATTTTAACAAGGTAATCTGGTTTGACCTGTTGAAAGGCAATGAAGATAAGATGTTTGAAAATCAGAACTCGATCGTGTTAAATGAAACGGGTGCAAAAAGGATGTTTGGTGATGATGATCCTATCGGTGAGGTGATTACAGTAAAACATAATTTTGCCACGAACGGCCGTGAGATTGACGTTGTGGTAACGGGAGTGTTCCGTGATTTACCTTCCAATTCCCACTTTAAGCCAAAGTACATTTTAAATATAAATGCCTTCCGCAGTGTTAAGGATAACTTCGACAAATATCTGGAAGGATTACGATTCCAGGATATCTCGTTTTTTGAAAATTATCTTGTGCTCAAGCCCGGAACAGATATTAAACCCCTTGAAGAAACATTAAATAAACTATGCGACCAAATGATACAGGCAGATTCCTCGACCGCTGCCGCCGGGTTCAAGATGACTGCATTTTTAACAAAACTGGAAGACATGCATTTTGATCCCAAAAATTTATGGGAAAACGATAGTACACGGGGTGACAAAACATACCTGGCCATTTTCAGTTCTGTTGCCATTTTGATCTTATTGATTGCCTGCATTAATTATATGAACCTCGCCACCGCGCGCTCAGCCAGAAGGGCCAAGGAAGTCGGTCTTCGAAAATCACTTGGAAGTAAACGCCGAGAAATTGCCAAACAATTTTTTTATGAGTCGTTTCTCATGACACTCGGGTCATTGATTATCGCCATTCTCCTTGTTGTTATTTTCCTTCAGCCCTTTAATGAGCTCGCACACAAAACATTTACATTGTCTTCCCTTCTAAATCCATATATGATCGCCATCGTGATTGCGATTGTGCTCCTGATGGCTATTATTTCCGGAAGTTATCCTGCCATTTACCTGTCCGGTTTTCATCCGGCGGAAGTATTAAAAGGGCAGGTAGTTCGTGGAGTGGGTGCGGAATTGTTCCGGAAAAGCCTGGTGACTATTCAATACTCCGTTTCCCTTATTTTGATTATTTCTACATTCATTATTGTCCGTCAGATGAATTACATGCAAAGCACCAAACTCAATCAGGCAGGAAGTCAGTTGCTTTCCATCCGTTATGGCGGGACAGCCCCGCAGGATAAGTTTCAAGCCTTCAAACAATCCGTTTTACAGGACAAGGATATTGAACATGTCACGATGGCCAATCATTTACCACGGCTAGACTATTTCGGATTCATTGGAGCACAGCTGAAATTTCCAGAGCTGGAAAACAAAGACCTTGAGTGGAAACAACTAAACGTTGAATTCGATTTCCCGAAAACATATTCATTGGAGTTTGTGGCCGGACGTGATTTTGATGCCTCCAGCCTTTCTGACTCCGCTGCTGTAATCCTGAATGAAGCTGCAGTTAAAGCGCTAAATCAGCCTATCGAAAAAGTCATTGGATCATCAGTCGTCGAGACCTACTATAATTTTGCCCAACAACGTCGAGACTCACGATCTTTTAACGTAATCGGTATAGTGAGGGATTTTCCATATCAGTCCATGCACCAGGCGATAGAACCTTTAATGCTAAACCCGCATCTTCATTTTATCGACAAGATTGCCTACATAAAATTACCTGCGGGAAAGTTTCAGGAAAAAATAGCATCGATTGAAAAAAAGTGGAAGGCCATTTTCCCGGGACTAGGTTTTGATTATTGGTTTGTGAGTGATGAATTTAACCGGATGTATCTGATGGAAAGTCGTGTTTCTTCGTTGGCCAAGAGCTTTGCCGTGCTGGCCATTCTGATTACCGTGCTGGGCGTTTTTGGACTTGCTTCCTATACAGCTGAACAAAAAACAAAAGAAGTAGGCATCCGGAAAGTCCTGGGAGCGGGAGTTTCTCAGGTGATCAGAATGTTTGTGTGGGTATTTGTGAAGATCTTTCTTATGGCGAGTGCAATTGCCCTTCCTGTAGCATACTTTCTTGCGGATAATTGGCTAGAGGGCTTTGTCTATCGTTCACCCATTAGCGTTGAAGTTTTTATGGCAAGCCTGATGGGATTACTCTTGATCACGCTGATCACAGTAAGTTATGAAACGTGGAAAGCAGCTAGAACTAATCCTGTGAATTCATTGAGAAGTGAGTAGTTGGAAGTGAAGATACGTTAGGTTTTGGAGCGGGGAGCTGAAAATGCATTTTATCTTGCTTAACTTTCGTATGCTCCAGCCTACTTATGCCAGCAACGAATGCCATTATACTAATTCCGGACATTAGCGGGTTCACTCGTTTCATGGGCTCCATGGAATTAGAACACGCCTCCCACATCATCAGCAGTTTTCTGGAGACAATCGTCAAGCATTCCGAAGAAAAATTTGAAGTTTCAGAAATTGAAGGTGATGCCGTATTGCTGTATAAAAAAGGAGGTATAGAATCAAAGCAGGAAATGCTGGATCAATGCCTGCGTATATTTAATGCCTTTCATTACGAACGGAAGATGATGCAGCAGGTAGTGTTGTGTCCCTGTGGCGCGTGTCAATCGATTATCAAGTTGTCACTGAAATTTGTTGCTCATGCCGGTGTGATCTCAGAAATAAAAGTGAACCGCTTTGTAAAGGCATCGGGTATGGATATGATCATTGCCCACCGTCTCCTCAAGAACAATATCGACTCAGATGAATATATCCTGCTGACGGAAAATTTTTTACAACAATTGAATGATCGTAATGATCAGTCGGGTCTTACCTGGCAATCATCGATGGAAGAATTTCCATCCATTGGAAAAGTGAACTTTCAGTTTGCTCTTTTGGAAAATCTGAAGTCGAAAATACCGGATCCACCGAAGTATGAATTTAACTTTACCGAAGACAACCTGAAGTTTTTTGAACTTGAAATGGCCGCACCTTTCAGGGAAGTTTACATGGCATTAATTGATATGCCCGGGCGGGTTCACTGGATGAATGGGCTACGCGAAGTAAAGCAGGAGGGGTCACATGCATTTGTTGGAAGTGTTCATTATCTTTTTATTGATGATGTGATTTTAAAAATTTCACCCGCTCTGGTCCGACATGAAGGCGAGGAAATATACTATATGGAGACCTTAACGGTGGAAGATTCCGATATTTTTGCTGTATATGAGTTTCGTTTCCGTCCATCCCCTTCAGGCTGCTACCTGGCCGGCCGCATTTTACCGATGGAAAAAAAGGAGCTTACCGAAGCAAAACATTCCTTCCTTTTTGAGGGATTAAAGGTGTTCTGCCAGAGCCTCAAAATGTATTGTGAGAATGGTTTTCAACCGTTAGCGAGGAGTTGAGAAGTCAGGAGTTGAGGAGCTGGCGAGATTTGAATGTCAGCCAGTTATTCAATTTTTCCATCAGCTACCTATCGTATTATTTTCTGCTTGATTTATATATGTAAACCTTTAACTTGACTCCTCATAACGTATTAAAAATACATTCCTATGTCCAAGCAAACTTTTTTTTCGATCCTTTTGATATTTATATTCTCCATTTCCCATGCTGCTGACCTCAATGGACGCTGGATTGGAAAAATCGGCGATACTTTTGAGGTAGCCTTAAACCTAAAAGCCGAAGGCAAAAAATTATCAGGTACGCTTTATACCGGGGATGGAGAGGGACCCATTAACGATGGTAAGATCGCTGGAAACAATTTTTCTTTTATGTACTCCACCTCCGGAGTTACCGTTCCTTATATCGGAAAATATGATGGAGACAAAATGGATTTGTCATTAACCTTCCAGGGACGGGAAATAAAAGGAACACTCACCAGAATGAAAGATGGTGACCCGATTCGAATTACACCTCTTATGCGACCTCTAATGACAGAATACTGGGAACCTATACCTAAAATAGTCGATCCGGGTCCTTATTCAGGTATGGTCACTGCACCCTCGGATGCTATTGTATTGTTCGATGGAAAGGATTTGTCCAAATGGAAAAGCAGGGATGGCACCGAGGCTAAGTGGAAAGTTGAAAATGGAGTTATTACCGTTGTAAAAGGAACAGGTGATATCACCACTCGTCAAAAGTTTGGTGATTATCAACTCCATATTGAATGGAAAATTCCGGAAGATATTCAGGGACAAAGTCAGGCGAGAGGCAATAGTGGAATTTTTTTACAGGATCTCAACGATGAATTGAAGCTGCCTCAATACTGGTATGAGGTCCAGGTATTGGATAATTACAACAATCCAACGTATGTCAACGGTCAAGCTGGTAGTATTTACAAACAGAATCCACCATTAGTAAATGCCATGCGTAAACCCGGCGAATGGAATGTATACGACATTACATACACTGCACCTCGCTTTAATGAAGATGGAAGTTTGTTCACGCCGGCAAGAGTAACCGTATTACACAATGGAATACTGGTCCAGAATAATTTTGCCATACGAGGGCACACCGCGTATATTGGACATCCTCGTTATATGGCCCCACACGGAAAGGCTCCTCTTTCACTTCAAGATCATGGGGATCCTAGTAAGGCAATCAGCTTCCGCAACATATGGATCAGGGAATTGTAATTGGTAAGTAGTGAGTAGTATTCACACACTTCTTACTGATTACTTTTTACCGATTACTTTTTACCTCTTACAACCTCTTACCAATCACCATTTACTGATACTCTAAGTTGACACTTCCTCCGGAAGTAGACATGACCACGGGAATACCGCCACCATTCATAGAGCCGACAACTTCATCTTTCTCTGCTTCGCCGTTGAAATTGATAAGTTTGGCATTTACATGGTTGCCTTTTAGGTTTAGATCCAATCCTAAACCGGTTGGTACAACGGCTGTTATACTCCCGCCGCTGGTTTTTAGTCTTAAATATTTATCTAAAGCTGATATGTTAGCATGAATCCCACCACCACTGGTGCTTGCCTCAATACTACCGTCCACGTTGTTTAATTTGATACTTCCTCCTGATGTACTAACATTTAGCTCTCCTCTTGAATCTTGTAAGCTAATGGGGCCACCACTGGTGTGGGCACTTAATGTTCCAGTGTATTTTTCGATGCTAATACTACCTCCTGATGTTCTGGCCTCCATACGTCCCTGAATACTATTCAAGGTTAGACTTCCTCCACTGGTCTTAACCTCCTGCTTTCCAGTAACGCCTTTTAAGCTTATTGAACCGCCACTGGTATTTAAAGTACAGGAAATTTTCTCAGGCACATATACGGTGAATGATATGCTGATATTATCTCCAAACCAACTAAACCAACTGCTGATTTCGTTTTTCCTTTCCACCCTGGCCGACACGGTATTTTCCGATTGAACTATCTCTATGTCATAATCTTCCCGTATATCATCTGCAGCATCATCTGTTGGGGTGATCCATTTGACTCCCTTCCTAACATACATCTCTACTTTAACTTTATTTCCTTCATGAGATGAAACCGAAATGCCTCCTCCATTGATCTTAACATTTAAATTACCCGGTTTATCCATGGTAAACTCCTTGGTCAGGTAGGGTTGACCTTCAGTCGCAAGAGCAGTAATGCTAATTGTTACTAATAAGGCGGTTACATATTTCAAACTTGTTTTCATATCCGTTAATGATCATTTATCCATCCGACGCTTTGACGCAGAATTTAAAGGTCCCGTTACCAAGATGGGCACAGCCAATGTAACCAATACACGTGCCATGATGTAAGGAGCCAGCAGTACACGTAATGGGCCATTAGATTCAACAAATGTTCATATTCGAAACAGTTTCTGAGCGAAAACGGTCAAATGAGAATGTTAATTCTTTACCTTACACCAGAAGATTGAGGCCATTAGAGGAAGCTCTATATTTTTTTAAGGCCCTGTGTTTTAACTTTAAATACTGTAATCTGTGCGGCGCCGGTTTTAAGACAGTAGTTATCAATCCTCTGGCTTCCAGGTCCAATTTTACTACCAGTATATTCCAGGAAATATCTTTATCAATTTGGTGAACCAGGTGAATATCTCCCAATACCATCAAATCTTTCAGGGTTATCTCCTGTGCCTTGAGAACAGAAAGGATAAAATCACTTATTAAATCATAATTCTTTTTTCCCATATAGACCCCTCTTTTACCTGCCGGGTGCCACGTCAATATTTTACCACCTGAATGAAGCATGTTGACCCTAATTACTCTTGTTTATATATAGCGTATACTGATTTAATACAAATTTGTTACACACTTAATGACACCGTCATCCCCAATTTAGCGGTAGTACAAAACAGATCTTGTCATGTTCTCCCTGGCGGAAAGCTAATTTCGTGCCTGAAAAAAAATTCAAATTCTAATTTATACGAATGATTTGCCGCCCATTATGTTCTCTGGCGAACACTCGAATGTCATTTTCATTACAGTCGTAACGGAATACCTGTATAAAAAGGTGAATGTTTTGATGCAGTGAACTACTTCTCCAGGATTTTCAATTCTATATTGCGAAAGTCAACGGGTTGTCCTTCGCTTTGCAAAGCAATATATCCGGACGTTAATGCTTTTCCAGGTTGCCAGATGGCGCTATCAAACCCGTTTGCAACGCCACCACCCATGGTAGGTTTACTGTATCGCAAAACGGTATCACCATTGATGATGTGCGTGATCAGAGAATCACCCAAGACAATAAGTTCTACCCGCACCCATTCGTCCTTGTCATACGTTTTGGACGTGGAGTTCAGGCAATGATCCTCATACAGCTTACCCTGATAGACGATTTCTGTTCCCGGTGAACACATGTTACCGGTTGGTCTTGGATTACCATCACCCAAGCTCGCAAGAAATTGCATTTCCACCGAGATGGGCCAGTTTTGTTCCTTCAACATACTGCGCGGGTCTTGTGAATGAAACATCACACCACTGTTGAGTAACGTATAATCAGGGGCTCCCTTTTGCAGTTCACCTGTAAAGTGATACTCCAGCTTCAAATGAAAATGGGAGAAAGGAGTCTTATAGTACAGGTGCGCGAACTGATCATTATAATCACCGTATTGATCATAGCGGACCTTTATCATATTCTCCTCTACCCGAAAAGTATTGCCAAAGTTAACCCCTGGATCATGGTGGTGAACCTTAACGATCCAGTCATCGATATCATGACCATTAAAAAGTTGTATCCAGTCATTTTTTGTTTCCGATTTTTTAGGTGCGCCGCAGGCGGCCAGGAATAAAACTATTCCAATAAGGCTTTTGTATTTGGTCATGGTGTTCATTTCAGTTTAAAGCTTTCAATAATGATGGCACAAATCTCAACAACAAGCACAAGGTAAGAAAACCCCTGTTTTCAGGGATTGCGCAAAAAAATATATTCTAATAATTTTAACTGGATTCAGATGGAACCAAACTCTCAGGTTTCGAAATGATTCGATAGGGTAGTCTGTCAGGCTACCCTTCTTTTTTTTTGCTAACGGCAAAGGCTAAACATCTCTAGGTATAAGTTTGCGTTTTGATCATCAAGTAACCTTCTCAGGAGGCTTTATAGCTTCTCCCTAGTGAGATAAATTATACTTTGGTACATTCACTGTAGGTAACCCTCCAAAAAATGAATAAGCCATTATTTTCTATTATGTTGTTTGCTGTCGGAATGACATACGCTTCGCTGCAAGCACAACACCATCCTGAACCAACGCAAGCTAAATCCCCCTTATCCTTTTCCAGCGTGATTAATCAATCTCTAAAAGATCCGGAACTAAAAAATTATAAAATGATCTCACAAATCCTTACTGTAGCACCCGGCGGTATGGATACCGTGAGTCATCGGCACGGTTGTGATCTTTTTGGATATGTGCTTGAAGGTGAAATACAAATTGGATTGAATAAAAATCCACCTCAGACATTCAAAACCGGTCAAATGTTTTATGAAGAGTATAAAATACTGCATCATTATCTAAATAATCCTGATCGTGCAAAGCCATGCCGGATTTTGCTACTCTTTATTATCAAGGATGGAAGTGAAGGCTACGTTCCGGAATATCAGTCCAAAAAATAAGCCCAATAATCTATGAATCGTCTTTCCATTATTGTATTGCTTTTTGCAAAACTTTCATTCTGCTGCACGCAGATCTCCGCCCAAGTCCCTACAAGTGAAATACGCGGACCCTTTATATGGAAAAGCAAAATTTATCCGGGAACAGAGCGCAACTATTGGGTATACGTACCAAAACAATATGATGCCGCAAAACCGGCATGCATCATGGTGGTGCAAGATGGACTGTCGCGCGCCACCGGATGGAAGTTGCCGGCTGTACTTGATTCGCTTATTGCAGAAAAAAGAATTCCAGTCATTATCGGAATATTTATTGATCATGGTACAGTACCATCATCCGGCAATGATAACTATCCGCGCTTTAACCGGAGCCTCGAATATGATGCCCTGGGTGACCGGTACTCCCGGTTCCTCCTCGAGGAATTACTTCCGGAAGTGGGACGTTCATACAATCTCAGTTCGGATCCTAACGACAGGTCTGTTGCCGGTGCGAGCTCTGGTGCGATCTGTGCATTCAATGTTGCGTGGGAACGACCGGACCAATTCCGCAGAGTACTCAGCACCATTGGCACTTACGTTGGGCTTCGTGGAGGGGATGAGTTTGCTACGTTGGTCAGGAAAACAGAGACTAAGCCCTTGCGCGTATTTCTGCAGGATGGCAACCAGGATCTCAATATTTACGCAGGCGATTGGTGGATGGCCAACCAGGATATGCTTTCTGCCTTAACGTGGGCCGGCTATGAAGTAAATCATGCCTGGGGTGATGGTGGGCACGATAGCAAACATACGGTAACCATACTAGCCGATGCGCTGACCTGGCTCTGGAAAGATTATCCAACACCTGTAAAAACACACAAGGGTATGAACCAGAGAATAGACCTGCTGCTGGAAGGCGAACCCTGGAAGGAGATTAAATTGAAAGATGTAAAGGCGGATAATCTTGCCGTCAACAAAGCAGGAGAAATTTGTTTTACAGATAAACAATCCATTTATAAAATGGATAATAATGGAGGGGTGGCGGCATTTGCCAAATTGAAAGGTGAAGCCGGAGGTATTTCATTTCACATCGATGGACGTTTATATGTGGCGGATCTCCGGCTGCACAAAATTATAGTGATCGATGAAAAGGGTGCGGCACACGATGTGGTAAAAGACGTTAATGCCAACTTTCTCACGATCTCAGATAAAGGAATATATTTTACCGAGACTATTAAGGACCGTATCGGATTATACAGTTTTTCAAAAAAGGAAGTCCGTTACATTTCTGTTCCTTTCCATCCAACGGATCTCGCCATTTCTGCTGAGCAGACCTTTTTGAATGTCGGTGTGTCTAATCAGGTGTTCGGTTATTCTTATAAGGTCATGGAGGATGGCAGTCTTGATTTTGGTCAAGCCTATATTCATTACCACGTACCTTATGGGGAAACTACGCCAGGTACCGCAGGTATGGCCGTTGATGCAGGTAACCTCTTATACTCCGCCACTACGATGGGTATACAGGTTGTCGATCAGTTGGGAAGGGTAAATTTTATCTTTTCAAAACCTGCAGAAGGTGCTGTAGATGTTAAGCTGGGAGGGATGGATTTTAATATTCTATATGTGAGCTGCAATGGCAGACTGTTTAGCAGAAAAATAAATGCAAGGGGAGTTCTATCCTGGATTTCACCTGCTAAGCCACCCAAGCCCGGCCTATGAGTTTTTGTTTTGATCCGGTTATGATGCAATCGCCCTGCGGTTTTCCACTCACGCTGACGGTAATTGGAAGCCGTATTACGTTAAAAGATTAATATATAATAATTATTATGATAAAATTTGCCCACACTAACATTATAACCGACAACTGGAAGAAATTGGCAGACTTCTATATTCATGTTTTTGATTGCAAGCCACTCTACCCGGAAAGAGACTTAAAAGGCGAATGGCTTGACAAAGTGACGGCGATTCCCCATGCACATCTTACGGGTATACATTTGGCGCTTCCGGGGTACGGGCAAAACCTGCCAACGTTGGAAATTTTTCAGTATGCTATGAATGAAGAACAAACTTCCCCTGTCGCCAATCGAAAAGGTTTTGGACATATTGCTTTTAAAGTTGACAACGTGCAGGAAACCTTAGATCGCCTTATACAACACGGTGGTTCAACGGTTGGTGAAATCGTGGAAACAGAAATCAAAAACGCAGGTGTTATTACCTTTGTTTACGCGCGTGATGTAGACGGAAACATAATTGAATTGCAACATTGGAAACAATAGAACAAGATTGAATTCGCACACTTCGATAAGCGGACGCCGCAGTTACGCGCGAGGTTTACTTCAACAGCCCATCAATACTTATACTTCTTTCTATAATTCTTGGCTTCCTTTGTCATTTTACCAAACTGTTTTCCCAATCGTTTCTTGTCTTCAATTTTTATTTCAAAGCGCCTTTGCTCTTTCATTAACTTCAGATAGCTTTCATAGATTTCCACCTCAAGATCACCCGAATCCACAGCATTCAACACGGCACACCCGGTTTCATTTACATGCTTGCAGTCAGCAAACCTGCAGCCAGCTCCAATTTCTTTGATGACGGGAAATAGTCCGTCGGATGGTTGTCCTTCTTCGAATGTCAATCCGAATTCCCGCATCCCCGGAGTATCAATAATAAGGCTGCCATTCGGCAGTTGAAATAAATCACGCGTGGTCGTTGTGTGTTTACCTTTGTGCGTTGAATCACTTGTCCTGGCGATTTTTTGTAAACTGATATTCATAAAAGAATTCAACAACGAACTCTTGCCCACGCCTGATGAACCAACCATGATATACGTTTTGCATTTCTCCATACTCTGATTCATTAACTCATCTATACCAAGCCCGGTATAAGTACTACAGAAGTAGACGGCGCAATCACGTTGAAGCTTTGCAACGTCATCCCGGTATACATCAGTGTTATTGATCAGGTCAGCTTTATTCAATACCACAATAGGCTTTATGCAACATGCTGTGATTTGTACCATATACCGCTCCAGTCGCATAATATTAAAATCTCTATCTAATCCCTGAACTATAAAAGCGCAATCAACATTAGCCGCCAGGACTTGCTTCTGCGTTTTGGTTCCAGGGGTTTTTCTGGAGAGTTCATTCATTCTGGGAAAGAGGCTAATGATGTAGCCCAGGGTATCATAATCCATAAAAAATACCCAATCGCCTACTTTCGGCAAGTCCTCAGGGGCAGTTCCAAACAAAAGCTTTCCAGAAAGTTCCGTTTCTATTTCCCCTCTTTCGGTAATTAAATAATATTTAAACCCTTTAATTGAAACAACGCGGCCAATCGACAAATCACCTTTTTCATGTTTGCTAAAATATTCCTGCTGGAAGTTATTCCAGCCATAATTAATTAAAGTCGTCATGTTAAAATAAATTAGTGAACTGCCTGGCTCACTAGCGAATGCCAGAACAATTCTATTGTTTAGACAATAAATACAGAATTTATAGGACGGATTACTTACAGACTAAGGAAACGAAATACAACTAGAGTCTGTAACTAAGCTACAATTCCGGCAGCGGGAAAACGATATGTAGAGGTAGTTGTCATAGGTCACAAAAATAGTAAAAAGAGGCCAATGCATTAGCAAACCCTGTTTACTAATTCTAAAATTGCTCGTGCCCGTGGATAGCGGTGCCGGTTTACAAGCCTGAAATACTTTTTTTTTCGTCCATTCTGGCGCATAACTAGCAGCCTTCATTCACCTGAGAAACCACCATAGCCCACCAAGAATTGCCATAGCCACGGGCATTTTGCATGTTCTGAGAATAAACGACCCGGATTCCTTACGGGTAAAGGATGTAAGGAAAGTCCTTCCTACTCCAATTTACCAAGAATGCAGTCACTGCATTTATAATTGTTGCTTGACATTTAGACATGCAGTCAATGGTTTAGAATTATATTATTCAAGGACTACTTACTTAAGAAACCATTAAAACTTGGCAGTAAGTCATTTACGAAATTTCTACAGCCTCAGCTATCATGATAACACAACTATACCCCTGCTACGCAATTACAAACAATCGTAAAAAGGGGTTCTCGGGTTTTTCCATTGCCGCAAACGTATGCCTACCCTCCTATCGCAGATATTGATTAAGTCTATCAATATTATAGATGTTCCGTAAATATAAATTTCTTGAGAAACCAGAAGCTCGTTATCCATCACTCCGTTGAAGCCATCTAATGAAACTTCATCTTGTTATGAGCACAAGCATTTTAATTATCAACGATAAGTCGCCGATAATTTCGTTGAACTCTCTTTCTCAAAACAACTCGACTATACAATTTCAGCTACTCCTGATTTTCGCTAGAGAATACTCAACAATTTTTGAATTACTTGAATGTTGATCCTTTAAAGCGCTAATTTTTTTACCTCCCCAGAAAAAGTCAACCTTGTACCATTTGGTGGAAGAGTTAACGTTGTTGCCAAAAAAGAATTCCGAGTTTTGCATCGTCTAGTAACAGAAGTTGGTTTAATCTAATCGTTCTATTATTCATGTGCATAGTTAGAAATTCCTATGCCTTAAAAAGTAAAATCTTCATGAGGTTAAGATTTTAATAGCCAGTGCTAATTAGACACTGTCTTAGTGAACAGGTAATGATGCTGCGGAGAAGGGTGTGATTCACTTATCAACAAAACAACTCTATTCCTATTGTCTGCACACATCAGAATAGTCTGATAATTCAGATCATTTCCGATGTATTGAAATTCAGTCAATCACTGAGTGCGGCGCTGCTTTACCCTGTAAATAAGGACAATCGACTTTAGTATTCACGCGAGCTATGATGAGTAATTAACTGCTCAATTTTTTAACCCAGTCACTAGGTCTCTTATTAAATCCTTTTGATTTCAGGAAGACTCTTGACCGATAAATATGTGAAATGAGTAACTGTACCAAAATAAAAAAAATGAAACAAGTAATTATTTCGATTCTGTTTATAGTTTGCTTTCAATGTGCCTTTGCTACTGACTATTATGTGAGTACTTCAGGCAATGATGCTTCCGGAAATGGCAGTCAGGCCAGCCCCTGGAGGACACTCAAGGCTGCCTGTACTAAAGTGCCAGCCAATCAGGGACATACTATTAGAGTTTCCGCCGGAACCTTTGTTGAGTTGCAAATGACTGTACCTACCGGCGTCAGTATTCTCGGGGCTGGAAGAGATGTGACCATTATCAAAGCTCATCCTTCCTTTTATTATAACCCTGCCAGCCCTGGATTTGGAACCGATAAATTCCTCATTAATTTCAGTTCAGCCGCACCTACTAACGGTAATCAGAGTATTAAAGACCTTACGATAGACGGCGACGGAAAGAAACTGCATGGCGGTATTTATGTCCGGTATAGAAACGTCATCCTGATCGAAAGAGTGAAAGTTCAATACACCAATTTTACGGGCATCTGGCTTTGGGATATGAAGGATTCCAGGATGACGGATGTACAATTTAAAGATTGTGCCTGGGGAAGCACCGGATGGTCTGCTGCGACATTGCTCCTCGCCAACCTGGAACGGGTTGAGATTGATCATATAGACGTAAATGAAAACTTTGGAGAGGGTGTCAAATCATTAGGGGCAAACGGAGATGGAAATGGAAAGCTGCACTATGTAAAGTTTCATGATAATCATATTTCTGTAACCCCGGTTGGTCAGTGGAATGGCGGAGCAGCTCCAAACATTGCCGTTGAACTCTGGAATATCGAACTCCTCGGCTTTGAGATGTATAACAACTACATCGACAATACAGTCTCCCTGGTAAATGATCAGCCTAAGTTTACCAACCCCAAGGGTGTTACTACCATTCATGTCTATAACAACTTTTTTGATATGGAGACCCGCGGCGGAGGCTATGCTATGGAAGCCAGCCTTCATGATATTGAGGTTGATCATAACTATTTTTTAAGAGGCGCCCATGGCATTGTCAATTGGTCTACGCACGGTATTAATATGAGCAACTGGCTGATCCACCACAATGTTTTTTACGGCATAGAAAATAATAATCCTGGCGCCATACTACGCGCAAAACAAGATGGATTCCATAATGTTAAATTTTATAATAATACAGTAGAACTAGCCGGCACAAGAACCACAAATGTTTTGACCATCATGGATGGTGCCAGTAATAATGTGGAAATCAAAAATAACCTGATCATAGATTCAAATACTGCATACAGTCATTATCCCAATAAATTGGTCTATATAGAAAAGGGCACCCTTACCGGTCTTCAGGTAACGAATAATCTTCTTCTTAAGATACCTGCAGGAACCGTTGCTGGCACATACGCTAACAACTTAACCGTAGATCCAAAAATAAACAAAGCAGGTGTACGGCCTACACCCTACTATTTACCCCTGGCTGGAAGTCCACTGATTGACGCCGGTGTAAATGTAGGACTACCTTTCACAGGTAATGCCCCAGATATCGGTGCCTATGAAAGTACCGGAAGTACAATTTCAGTAACAGGCGTAAGCATATCGCCATCGAGTTTGACGTTGGCGGCAATGGCTACCAGTCAACTATCTAAAACGATCAGCCCGGCAAATGCAACAAATCAAAACGTAACATGGAATTCCAGCAATCCGAATGTTGCCACTGTAAGCAGCACTGGATTAGTAACAGCCATAGCGGCAGGGAGTGCAACGATTACCGTAACAACTTTGGATGGTAATAAAACAGCCGCTTCGGTTATTACTGTGGGTTCATCACAGGTAGCGACAGTCGACTTGGATGATGCTAACCTGGGTTCAGGCACTAATCAGTTTAATTACGCAGGGAGTGGATGGTTACATGGAACCAATGCTACAGATCCCTTCTTGTTAAATACTTGTTCATATTCCAACGTGTTATCAAATACAGTGACCTTACCCTTTACAGGTCATAAAGTTGAACTTTATACGGCCAAGGCATCGCATCATGGAATTGCGGCGATATCTGTTGATAATGGCCCGGAAACATTTGTTGACCTCTATGCTCCAACGCGACAAAGCTTCGTTGCCGTATATAATAGTATTCTCACCGAAGGCAATCATACTATTAAGATAAGAGTACCCGGAACAAAAAATACTGCATCGACTGGCACATACGTCGTAATCGATTATCTCAAAGTATATTCTAATAGTGCCGCAATTCCAGTAACAGGCGTATCAGTATCGCCATCGACTGTACCGTTGAACGTTGCATCTACTTATCAGTTGACGGCAACGGTAAGTCCGGCAACTGCAACAAATAAGAATGTAACCTGGAGTTCAAACAACACCAGCATTGCTACGGTAAGCTCTGTCGGACTAATAACAGCAGTGGCCCCTGGAAGTGCAACGATCACGGCATCGACGGTAGATGGAGGCAAAACAAGTAGTTCGGTTGTTACCATTACTGTTCCGGTAACGGGTGTGAGTGTAACGCCGGCCACCGTACCCTTGGGTGTAGGAGCCACCTACCAGTTGGCAGCCACTGTAAGTCCTTCCAATGCAACAAATAAGAATGTAACCTGGAGTTCAAGCAACACCAGTGTTGCTACGGTAAACTCTGCCGGACTAATAACAGCAGTGTCATCTGGAAGTGCAACCATCACGGCATCGACGGTAGATGGAGGCAAAACAAGCAGTTCGGTTGTCACCATTACTGTGCCGGTAACGGGTGTGAGTGTAACACCGGCGACCGTACCCTTGGGTGCAGGAGCCACGTACCAATTGGTAGCCACTGTAAGTCCTGCCAATGCAACAAATAAGAATGTAACCTGGACCACAAGCAATCCTGGCATCGCAACGGTAAGCCCCAGCGGACTAGTAACAGCTGTAGCTTCCGGAAGTGTAACCATCACAGCTACTACAGTGGACGGAGGAAAAACAGGTAGTTCTGTTGTGACGGTTATTGTTCCGGTAACTAGTGTGAGTGTCGCGCCAGCCACCCTACCCTTGGGTGTTGGGGCCACCTACCAGTTGACAGCCACTGTAAGTCCTTCCAATGCAACAAATAAAAATGTAACCTGGAACTCAAGCAATCCTGCCATCGCAGCGGTAAGCCCAAGCGGACTAGTAACAGCAGCAGCTTCCGGAAGTGTAACCATCACAGCTACAACCGTAGATGGAGGAAAAACAGGTAGTTCTGTTGTGACGGTTATTGTTCCGGTAACTAGTGTGAGTGTCACGCCAGCCACCCTACCCTTGGGTGTTGGAGCCACCTACCAGTTGGTAGCCACTGTAAGTCCTTCCAATGCAACAAATAAAAATGTAACCTGGAGCTCAAGTAGTCCTGGCATCGCCACGGTAAGCCCAGGCGGACTAGTAACAGCAGTAGCTTCCGGAAGTGTAACCATCACAGCTACAACTGTAGATGGAGGAAAAACAGGTAGTTCTGTTGTGACGGTT
>Ga0184629_10000514_pt1 | contig 17325 bp, 15 predicted proteins | sample PLM4_32_b1_FD_133158 | JGI IMG/M metagenome (GOLD analysis project Ga0184629, IMG submission 133158) | Groundwater sediment microbial communities from an aquifer in East River, Colorado, USA - PLM4_32_b1 | ecosystem: Environmental > Terrestrial > Soil > Riparian zone | place: USA: East River... | reverse complement strand
ATGAGTTATGAGTTATGAGTTATGAGTTATGAGTTATGAGTTATGAGTTATGAGTTATGAGTTGGGTGTGGGTGGAGTGGTTAGTGTTTAATCAGGGATTGAAAATAAAAAAACAGACATATGAAACCATCGCAGATCAAAATCAGCAAACCTGTACAGGAATTATTATTTGTTATCACGCCGCCGCGACACATTAACAGTGATGTATCTGTATTAAAAGATGATGTGCAATATTTAATCGGTCACGAATTTGAAGACCGGTATTCGAAAGCCTGTATTTCATTGTTCCGATATAACGATGAACACGTTGATGCCATGATCGAACATGTTAAATCAAAAGCAATTCATTTTAGACCCTTCAACATTTTTATCAAGGATCTGAATGTATTTTACAATGGGTCATTCCGGACGATCTACTTTGATATTGTAAATAAATACCCCGTACGCGACATCTTTGAAAAACTGATCAAGGAAGATGCTGGCTACATTCCTCATATCACCGTTGCCCGGAAACTTACCGCCGATGATTTCTTAAAGGCCTGGCCATACCTGAAAGATCTTCCCTACAGCCAGCATTTTTTATGTGACCGGATTACGGTACTGGCAAAGTCAGAAAACCGGTGGGTACATCTCGAGGATATTATGTTTGGTCAATAGGTGTAGGGACGTATAATGATGCACCTCCATGGATCATAATTAGGTTGTTACAGGGGATGTATAATAATGCGTCTCTACAGTATATTTATATTTTAAAACGTTATTGCAATTATGTCACCATTAGAAATCCTCCAGGCCCAATTCGGCTACTCCTCCTTTCGCTTGGAACAGGAGGCCATCATCGACGCTGTCCTTCAAAAGAAAGATACTTTTGTACTCATGCCTACCGGCGGTGGCAAATCGCTGTGTTACCAGATCCCAGCCTTGCTTTTTGACGGACTAACAGTTGTCATTTCTCCGCTCATCGCTCTTATGAAGGACCAGGTGGATGCCTTGCGTCTTAACGGAGTTCAGGCTGCATTTTTAAACTCCACACAAAGTTCTCAGCAGCAGGAAGAAATTTTACAGAAGGTCAATTCAAAAGAACTAAAGCTGCTTTACCTCGCTCCGGAGAGTACTTTTTTTAAAAAAATATCATCCTTTCCTGTCACCCTTATTGCCATTGATGAGGCGCATTGTATTTCACACTGGGGCCACGACTTCCGTCCGGAATACCTCATGCTGGCACAACTCAAACAGACGATGCCTCATGTTCCGGTTATTGCGCTCACGGCTACCGCTGATCGCTTAACACGAAAGGACATTGTTGACAAATTAGAACTCAAGGATCCTGTTACATTCATTTCAAGCTTCAATCGCGCGAACATCCGCTATACCGTAGAGCAAAAGAAAAGGAGTTTCGAAAAACTTCTGGAGTTCCTTGAAAAACGGAAAGAAGAATCCGGTATCATTTATTGTTTGTCGCGCGCTTCCACGGAAACATTGGCCAACGATCTTGCTGAAGAGGGATTCGAAGCACTTCCTTACCATGCCGGTATGGAAAAAGAACAACGTGCCAAGCACCAGGAAATGTTTTTGCGCGACGAAGTAAAGATCATGGTGGCGACCATCGCCTTTGGTATGGGCATTGACAAATCGAACGTACGGTATGTCGTGCACATGGACCTGCCGAAGAACATTGAAAGTTATTACCAGGAAACCGGCCGCGCAGGACGCGATGGCCTTGATAGTGAAGCCTTGCTGTTCTATTCCTACGCCGATGTGAGCAAGATGAAAAAGTTCGTGGAGATCGAAGGCAATGCAGAACAAACAAAGATCTATTTAAAAAAGCTTGACCAGATGGCGATGTATGGAGACCTGGGCTCTTGTCGCAGAAAATATTTATTAAATTATTTCGATGAAGAAACATCCAACTTTTGTGGCAATTGTGATATCTGCCTCACGCGTGTTGAACTTGTTGATGGAACCGTATCTGCACAAAAAGTACTCTCGGCTGTAACACGCTTGCAGGAACGGTTTGGTGCCGGCTATGTCATTGATTTTTTGCGCGGATCGAATACAGTCAAAATGCAAGAAGATCACAGAGCCATTAAGACCTTTGGAATTGGTGGCGATATCAGTAGAGAAACGTGGAGTGGCATCATCCGCGATCTTCTTTCTCAAGGTTATCTTGCTAAATCAGAAGGCTTGTACCCGGTGCTTAAGCTCACTACAAAAAGTGCACTCGTTCTAAAGGGAATGGAGCGGGTAATGCTCACCAAATCAAAAGAAAAGGTTCAAGTCCAGGAGCAAAAAGTGGATTACGAAGTGGCACTCTTTCAGCAATTGAAAGATGTAAGAAGACAATTAGCTGCGGAAGAAAATGTAGCGTCTTACATTGTTCTTTCCGATGCGTCACTCCTGGAACTGGCAACGTATTTGCCGCATAATAAAGATGAATTCCATAAAATATCCGGATTCGGGCAAGTAAAAATTGAAAAGTATGGAAAGCAGTTTTTGGAAGTGGTCGCTGCGTACTGTACGGAGCATCAGCTTAAGTCACGTATTCATCTTAAATCACCAAAACGTCAGCGAAGAGAAAGACCTGAACGGGAGACGGATACGAAACAACAAAGCCTTGAACTTTTCAAACTGGGACATTCAATTGAAAGGGTTGCTGAACTTCGGGGACTTAGCCCGGTAACGATAGAAGGTCATTTAGCTTTTTATGTTCAACAAGGGAAAATTAACATCGATCAGCTTATGGATCCTTCAAAAATTCCGGCCATTCAACAAGCCATCGAAAAAGTTGGAGGAATAGCGCTGACGCCCATTAAAGATTTTTTGGGAGATGCCTATAGTTTTGGAGAGATCAGGATGGTGAAAGCTTATTTTGAGTTTCAAAGTTCTAATGTTTCATAAATATGGATCACTCCAAGAGAACAAGATCAATACCTTTTATCCTTGAAAAGCCTTTATCAAAGGTTAGGATAGGAAGGTTATACTGTATTCCTGTTGCTGCTATTAGAGCATCTGCCAACGATATTTTTTTCTTTTGCTTCAAATCGATAGCAATATCCGTGATTTCAACGCTTTACGGTATTAAGAGACAGTCATCTAAAAGTGCTTTTGCACCTATTACCTGGGATCCCGTGATTCCGGGCATTCCAAGCAATTCAATTTCTGTAATGAAAGAAACAGCTAACAATTTTTCCGTGTACGAAGTTAACCTAACATCGCCCTCTAACAAATTGATGAGGATATTTGTGTCTGCAAGAAAATCAATCTTCACGTCTCGCTTCTTGTTGGTATTTCAAGCCGTCCAAGCCTCGCTTCAATGCTCCGAAGTGCTTCTTAAGCGAAGGTTTTTTTTTACCCTTCTCTAATTTCGATAACGCCTTCTCAAGATCTGATCGTGTAGCACCTTTTTTAATTGTGATAACCATATTCAAAAATATAACATTTACCGATTATTTGATCCATGTACCTCAACTGCCACACTGCTTTTAGTTTTAAATACGGTACGCTTCAGGTAAAAGACCTCTTTGATGAAGCATGCCGATGCGACGTGCATAAACTTGTGCTGACAGAAATCAACAATACGGCATCGTACATCGAAATGCTACGGTTGTGCGCAGAGAATGCCCCTCATCAAGGCAACCTGACACGATATGAAAAAGAAGCTTATGTACTTGACATTGCACTCGGCATTGAATTCAGAAAGGGTCATGAACTGCTATACATGGCTATCGCAAAAAATAATGCCGGGTTTGAAAAAATCAATCGCTTCCTCTCCCACCATAACCTGGAAAACAAATCGCTTCCCGACCGGGCGCCGGAGTTCGAAGATGTTTTTATCATCTACCCTTTTAAAAAAATTGAACCAGAAGCGCTTCGTGACTATGAATTCATCGGCATCCGGAAACATGAACTTAATCATTTTGCTTTATACACTCCTTACTTATCAACCAAAAATAAGTTTGTCGTGTGGCATCCGGTCACTTTCGCCAGTAAAACAGATTTTAATACACACCGGCTATTGCGTGCCATCGATAACAATACATTGTTAAGTAAACTCCCTGAACATCAACAGGCTCACCCGGAAGAAGTGATGATGCCCGAACAGGCATTGGAAGAAATTTTTGAACAGTATCCGGAGTTAATCCGAAATACAAAACAAATACTTGATCGGTGCTCCATCGATTTCCAGCTGGGCACGGACAAAAATAAAAAATACCTCACGGGCAGCGAGCAAAGTGACTGGGACTTTCTGGTCGCTGAAACCTGGAAAGGCTTTCTCCATCGCTATGCTGAAAAAAATGAGATCCTTCAGGAGCGCATAGAACGCGAGCTGGACATCATTAAGTTCAAAGGGTTCTGCGCATACTATCTGATTGCTTATGACCTGATTTGTTATGCCAATACAAAAGGCTTTGCCTATGTCGGGCGTGGAAGCGGTGCCAACAGTGTTGTAGCGTATTGTCTCGGCATCACCAATGTTGATCCTATTGAGCTTGATCTGTATTTTGAACGGTTCCTAAACGCTGAACGAACTTCACCGCCTGACTTCGACATCGATTTTTCATGGGATAACCGCGATGCGATTTACGATTACATTTTTGGACGTTATGAACGCGGTCATGTTTGTTTGCTGGCCACACATGTTACCTATCAAAAGCGATCCGTAATACGTGAACTTGGAAAAGTATTTGGTTTGCCAAAAGAAGAAATCGATGCCATTGTCGAGGAGCCGCGCAAGAATATGGATCGTGACCACATCACGAAATTGATCTTTCAATATGCTGAACGTATAAAGGACTTGCCTGCTAACATTTCCATTCATGCCGGGGGTGTATTGATCACGGAAAAACCCATCTATGCCTATACGGCTATTGAACTTCCACCGAAGGGTTATCCGGTTTCTCAATTTGAGATGCACAATGCTGAAGATATGGGCATCTTCAAATTTGATATTCTTAGTCAACGTGGCTTAGGGCACTTGAAAGAAACGGTTCGTCATGTAAAAAGGAATAAAAATATCGACGTAGATATCCATCGCTTCACGGATTTTAAAAAGGACGAAAAGATAAAAGACCTTATGCGCAACAGCAAAGCTATGGGTTGCTTTTATGTAGAGTCGCCCGCGATGCGCATGTTGTTAGGGAAGTTGCGGTGCGAAGATTATCTTACGTTAGTGGCCGCCAGTTCAATCATCCGTCCTGGTGTGGCCCGTTCCGGGATGATGCGCACCTATATTGAACGTTTTCATGCTTTACAGCATGGTGGAACGTATGAAGCAATCCATCCGCTGATGGATACCCTCATGAAAGAAACGTATGGTGTGATGGTATACCAGGAAGACGTGATCAAAGTAGCCCATCACTTTGCCGGACTAACGTTAACAGAAGCAGACGTTTTGCGCAGAGGCATGTCCGGAAAGTATCGCTCTCGACAGGAGTTTCAGCGTGTGCATGACCGCTTCTTTGAATGCTGCCGTGAGCGAAAATATGATGAGGCAGTAGCGAATCGTGTGTGGTACGAGATCGAAAGTTTCTCAGGATACTCTTTTGCAAAGGGTCATTCTGCCAGCTATGCCGTGGAAAGTTATCAAAGCCTTTACCTCAAAGCGCATTATCCTTTAGAGTTCATGGTGGGCGTGATCAATAACTTTGGAGGGTTTTACAGAACTGAATTCTATTTTCACGAAGCGCGTATGAATGGCGCAACCATCGAAGCACCTTGTATCAATCGCAGCGAATACCTCACGACGATTTATGGCAGTCATATTTATATTGGTTTCATTCACCTTAAAAGTCTGGAAACAAAAGTAGCGCAACAAATCGCTGCTGAGCGCGACCGTGATGGAGAATATAAAAGCCTGGATAATTTTTTACGAAGAGTGACACTTGGTCTGGAACAAATACGCATCCTCATTCGTATGGGGTCTTTTCGCTTTACGGGAAAAAGTAAACAACAGTTGCTTTGGAAAGCGATGTTGCATTTTGGCTCTGCAAAGTCACGTAACAAAACCACGATTGATTTATTCGATACAGAGCCCAAAGAATATCCGTTGCCTACCCTCCAGCGCAATGAACTGGACGACGCCTTTGATGAAATTGAATTACTGGGATTTCCGTTATGCTGTCCCTTTCGGCTAATCGCTACTTCGGACCGGGGGAATACAGTTGCCCATCAGCTTATGCAAAAGCTCGGAAAGCAGGTGCATATTGTTGGTTATGTAGTCACTACTAAAAATACAAGCACATTGAAAGGTGAGCCCATGTACTTTGGCACATTCTACGACGCGGACGGGGAAGTTTTTGATACGGTACACTTTCCAGGCATTGCGCGAAAATACCCGTTTCGCGGAAGAGGCTTTTATTCCATCAAAGGGAAGGTTGTAGAAGATTTTGGTGTAGCCATGATCGAAGTAGCCTGGATGGACAAACTTCCGCTCATAAATAAACGCGCAGAAGAATTTATGCGTGAAGATGTGTACGAGGAGTTGAGGAGCCTGCCTGCCGGCAGGCAGGTTGAGGAGTAAGGAGCCGGCAGGCAGGTTGAGGAGTTGAAAAAGCCCACGATTGAAATCGTGGGCTTTTTGTTTTGCCCCCTGAGGGGTCTTAGTGAGAGGGTCTTAGAATGAATAAAGTTAATACAGTGACGCTTTACTTCAATAAAGGCACACGACCAATCGCACCATCAAAAACAGCCTGGTTCACCGTCAGTAATTTTGTAATGGTAGAAAGTTTATTCTCCTCCGTCCGGGGCTGAATAGAAACTTTACTCTCTGCGAGGTTTAATTTTTCTCCATTGAAGGTTACCGATAAAAGCTGGTTCTCCCCTTCTTTCCCCGGAAAAAGGTAATTATAATCAACTGTCTTCTTTGCGACCTTTAATTCCATGGCGTCACCACTTTCGAATGTATACAGCAAGGCATAAACATCACCTCCAGCGCAACGGAGATTAGCCGACTTGACAACGTAAGTAATTTTTGTTTCGGCATTAAACTGGTTAACAGCACCCATTGCAAACCCCGATGTATTCTCACTAGAATAATCTATCCCCCAAAGTGGAGATATCATTTCGTCCTCAGCACCGCATGCCCCAAGAATTGCTGAAAGACTTATCAAAAGCAAAAGTTTTGTTTTCATAGTCGTTCGCGTTATCCATGTAAAGGGATGAAATTATACATGAAGAGGGAAGGCTATATCGCCATACCCACAATAGCATCGATGATCGATGCACCGCGAAAACCGATTCTAATTGAACAGAAATGAGGTTTTATGGAGGTAACCTCAGAATAATCTTTAACATAGATAATTCAGCGATCACTTTAGCCACTTATCGATTGCGGTTCCCGGATACTTTTCATAAGTCAAACTGAAAAATTTTTTTCTGCAAAACGGAGTAAAATGGTACATCTACATTACAAATCCGAACGCTTCAGTTTCAGATAGCTAATCCAATTGAACAATATCATCCAAACAATAGCGATCGCCACCGCAACAGGATCAATGTAATCTTGTATTTCCTGAAAGGCATAGCGATAAAACGGTATGGGCACCAACGCACTAATAGACTCCATTGGGAAATATGGAATGAGCCAGGGAACATAATCATCAATGTTCGCTTTGATAATGGCCTCTAACATAAACGACAACAATAGCAAAATAATAGTAAGTCCTGACCGCTGAACGAATATCCCCAGCATTAGGGCATAAGAAAGAAATGTAAATATCTCCAGCAAATAGGCTGGATAAAACTCAAGATCGGTGAATACATAGTTCCAGTTGATCTCCGGTGTATAGATAAATCCCGTTACCAGCGCAATGATAAAAATCAACACAACACTGATCAGGCTTAATACCAGGTTGGTTAAAATTTTTGAGAACAAAAATTCCCAGCGACTCAATCCATCTATAACATTCTGCCGGAGCGTACGGTAGGTATATTCATTTGTAATGGAGATAACCACCATGATGCCCAGTAATACCTTGAAGAAGCCGCTCCACCAAACGAGGTTCAACCAAACATCAGGAAAATGATACAAAGGAATACGATCAATGTTCAGGCTTGATCCAAATTTATCAAACGTGCTGGCTAGCCATTTTAGAAACTCCATGCCACTCGCCGTAGAGAATCCTATCGTTAGAAAATACAGCCCGCAAACAACCCAGAAAGTACGATAGCTGGTTAACTTCTTGAGGTCAATTTTAAGGAGGTGCAGCATGATTTTTTATTGGGCTTCCGAGAGAATTTCCAAAAACATTTTCTCCAAACTTTTCTTCTTTGTTACCAGGTGATTCGCCACAATACCCTTCTCATATAAAAACTTATTGAGGTCAATAACATGAAAATCTTCACGCAGTGTAACCTGGAAGAATCCATTTTCACGATTGATCGAAGAAGTACCAGAGAAAGTCATTAATATTTCATTGAGATTGGGGACATCGGCATTTACCTCTACCGTTTCAGCGCCTTTTCCTACGTCGTCAACCGGACCGGTGTGGACCATGTTTCCTTTTTTTAGCACGGCAAAATGTGTACATACCTTTTGCACCTCATCCAACAAGTGGCTGGCCAGAATAATTGTCTTACCGTTCGCTGCGATCTTCTTAATTAATTCCCTGATCTCAGCAATCCCCATGGGGTCAAGGCCATTGGTGGGCTCATCTAAAATCAAAACCGTAGGCTCATTTAGCAATGCCGATGCAATGGCAAGCCGTTGCTTCATCCCCAGCGAATAGGTTTTATACTTATCATTCCGGCGGTCTGTAAGCTCAACGAGTTCAAGCACATTGGGTATATTCTCTACCGGGCATTCTTTGATCATGGCATTTAACTCCAGATTCTTTTGCCCGCTGAGGTAAGGATAAAAAATCGGGTGCTCTAACACGGCCCCGATCTTCTTTCGGATTTGATGATTGGGTTCCTCACCAAACCAGGAATAATTTCCTGCTGTGGGGTTGATGACGCCCATTAACATCCCTAGTGTGGTGGTTTTTCCACTGCCGTTTGGACCCAGCATGCCAAAGACCTGTCCCCGATTCACATCGAGATTCAGGTTATTGACAGCACAAAGTCGTCCGAAAATTTTCGTGAGGCCTTTTATGGAGAGAACTGTTTCCAAGGTGGATGTTGTTTTCTGAAATGATTCGGTGATGAAAAGCTTAGGTTACAGAAAGTTAGTCCTTTTTTGTAAAGGCTTTTATTTTCTTGCCAATATCCGAACTCTCATCAATCTTGCTGAACAATTTGGTGACTTTATCCAGGGCAATGCTCCCCACAATGTCGAGCACATAAAGATTGGTGGAGTCGTTCACTGTTACAACCATACCCTCCGTTTTACCATTTTTATCTTTCAAAAAAACGTCAAAATTCCTTCCCTGAAAGCGGCTGGTCATGATCTCCTCATATGATTCTGATTTATAACCCGAAACTAATTTCTTGTATTGCGGAGCTCCAAAGTTTTGATCCTTCTCAATCATCAAGAATTTCATCTTTTCAATGTCCTTAATCAGCGCATCAAACTCCTTATCCTCCGTTTGATTAATCATCCGCAGTGTATTGTTGTAAAAGAATAACGAAAGCGCGTCACTATTCTCTCTATGAAGAGCTTCAGTCGTTTTTGTTTGAGCCATGGCCGGCAATGCAATTAGGACTACAAATAGCAGGATTACCGAACATGTAAGACGCATATATTATGATTTCTGTTTAAGGGTTCGCAAACGTCAGTGATTCATTCTTTAATAAAAAATCCGGATCAACATATCCTTTTAACTCAATAACCACAACTTCGTCATATTCTTCTACTAAAATGATATAACGGTTATTTCGGTTTTGAGTTGGCTTTATATACATAGTTACATCATCGCCATGGTCTTTTACACGGACAAGTTCTTCAAATGAATCTTCACGCAATACCTTCTTAAATCCGGATACCGTTACTCCTTCTGACTTAAAGGCAGATTTTGGTACCGTTATTAAGCTGATGTTCTTAATACTCTTTATAGCGTCATTAAATTCATGCTCGCCCGCCATCCACAGGATGGTTCGGGCAAAGAGACCGCTTGTGCTGAAGCTGTAAACATCCTTGCCATTAGAAAATTTTTCCTTGAGGGTAAGAAAGCTTTTGCTTTGTGTTAAAGCTGACGTGGTGATAACCAATGAAAGGATAATACATGTGGCAATTGTTTTCATAGCTTTGTTATTTATTTATTTGCCAGATGCTTATTTATAGTTAGGCATTGCATCCCATCAACGCCTATTCATTCTATAATTAATTTTTTTTATCCATTTTATCCAGGTTCTCCAGCCCTTTTACATCCATCTTTTTCCCGATGCGTGAAACTTGCTTGAGATCAATCTCACCAAAAAGGCTTAGGACCATAAATTCTTCATTTCCTCCCATGATCATCAGCAGCTCAGAAATCTTTCCACCATTCTCTTTAATAAGAAATTTCATATCCTTATCCTTATCGCGCACGGACATAAGCTCCTCGTACTCCTTCATGGGAATTAGCGTGAACGCCTCTTTATAAAGCTCCCTGGCGTTACGCGCATCATCTTTAGCAAGAATGCGAAGACCTTTTAATTTACTGATGGCATCCAGCACCTCTTTATCTTCAGCGGTCTCGGCCTCCATGTTGGTAAACAGGCCAAACATCTTGCTGGATACTGTTACCTGGCTGAACGATTCGTCATTTTGATACTTGCCGAAAAACTTCGAGATGGCGTCCTGGGCAAAAACTCCGCTCATTACCATCATCAACCCTGCTACTGCGATTATCTTTTTCATATACTTAATTTTTTTGTTCATTGTTCGTTCGTTACGGGCTGCAAGCTTTAAGCTGCTAGCCGGGTGGGATTTGGGAGTGTGTGTGATTTATTATTTATTCAATCCGTTTTATTTAAAGTTTGACTTCTTTCTTCTTTTGGATTTCCTCCTGTGCTTCGTTAAACATATTTATTTTTTTTGCCTGTTCTTCGGCTGTTCCAAAACTTTTAGAGATCATCATCAATGCTTTTTTTGTCTCTTCAAACGCCAGCTTTGGATCATCGTAAGTATCCACTACCTCCTGTGGTGTTGACTTCCTGATTTCGGTGCGGATAAACCAGGTAGCCACCATGACAACCGCTATCCCGGCTGCTATACGCATGGAGTTGTAAAACAACTTTACCACTTTGCCTTGTTTAGCAGGGGTGCGTACTTTTTCCATTACTCCTGCCTCGAACGAAATATCGTTCAGTGATTTTTTTCTATTTTCTTCAAAGTACCTGAACAATACAGCTGTTTCCTTCCATTCCTCCCCAATATCACCACCCCTGAAGTATTCGCGCAGCTGCTGCTCTTCTTCGAGTGTAGTCTCGCAGTTCCAGTACTTGTTGAGCAGTTCGTTTATTCTGTTAGAGTCCATAAGCATTGATCTTCGTCATTTTTTCACGCACCGCGTTTCTGGCCCTGAACAGGTTTACTTTTACCTGGTTCATATCAAGTTCCAAGATCTCACAGATCTCGTTGTAACTATAACCTTCCACATCCCGAAGGTGTATCACCTGGCGCTGCTTCTCCGGCAGTGCCGCTATAAACTGACTAATTCGATTCATACTCTCGTGCATTTCAGTTGACTCGTGAGGAGATAAAGCATCCTGATGAACGCCATATCCTTCCTCTATAGGATGAGTATGTTTGCGGGTCATGGCCCGGATGCGGTCCAGTGACAAGTTTTTGGTAATCCGCATACACCAAGCTTCCCAGTTCTGTACCTCATTCATCTGCTCCCTGCCGTTCCATACCCGGATAAAAACTTCCTGCACAATATCTTTTGCCTCATCCTCATTGCCTAAAAACCGGAGGGCAAAGCGAAAAAGCTTGTTTTTGGCCGGCAAAACCCGGGTTTGAAAGGATTCGAGGTTCATTTAGTCAAATTCAATTACAAGACGGCAGGGTTTGTCCTTTGTTACAACGTTTTTCTCTTTTTCTCAAAATTCTATAACGGGCCAACTGTTCACCTGATTGGTTTCTCACGGAAAGCACGGAAAATACATTTAAATCCATTCCGTGATTCCGCGCTTTCCGTGAGAAATGAAACATTCCGCGTGAACCCAATTCCTTAGATTCCCGAAAGATCTAAGGTTAAGAAGTTGAATTCACTTTTTCTTCTTTGCTTTTGCTTCGCGAATAAGTTTCAAATCCACGTTCTCTTTGGAAATATAGTTGTAATTACCTTTTCCCAGGTCCGCCAATCTTTCTAACGCCTTGGATGCACCTGCTCCTTTGCCAAAGTTGAAAACAGAAAGGAAAATATCTTCCCTCGAAAATTTTTCAATGAGCTGGCGGGTTTCTTCACTCAACGCAAATTCGCCATCCGTTGCAAGAATAATACGGTTGTTCCCTCCTCGGATATAATTTTCATCAGCCACCTTATAGGCAAGCTTTACCCCGGCATTCCCATCCGTTTTGCCCGACGGTTTCAAGTCGTTAATGGCTTTTTTAATCCTGGCTTCTTCCCTAAAGGACGAGGCTGTCAACAATGCTTTTGGCCTTTCTGAAAAAGCTATAATGGAAACTTCATCTTCTTGCCGCATCATAGCGAGTAAATCCAATACCGATTTTTTAAGAAGGGGTAATTTTTCCGGAGTATTCATGGATCCCGATACATCCAGGAGCAAGATCATATTGTTGGTGGCATATCCCTCCATGGAGCGAAGGTTTTCGCCCGGTTCGGCGATGTAAACGGTGTCCCGCTTTTCTACATAAACAGTGTCATGCAGTACTTTCGTGTTTTCTGTTATTCGCACAGGATTTTCCTGTTGTTGAACAATTTTCTTTTCGGGTTGCTGCATCACTTCCACTGTAACTACTGGCTTTATGGATACCTCAGGCCTTTGTTCCAGTGGTTTATCATCTTTTGTTTCCGGATATTTTACCGTGAACAGTTCAGGTTGTTTGATGGTTTTCAGGTGGAGGATGTCTTGTGATAACTCACAGAACTTATTATAATCATCCACGATATCGTTATAGTGATAAACCATCCGGTGGTAAGGGTGTTCGTAGCCTGAAGCAGCGGGTGGTTTCAATTTTTTCAATTCTTCGCTTAGCGCTTTGGATGTTAGGGGAAGATCTTCATAAGGTGTATACGGACAAAGCCCATTATTGCGGCCTATCTTCTGGATACCTTTCATGTTATCGTATTCTTTCGCGATGACTTCGCGTAGTATCTCATCGATCTTTTCTGTGGAGACGGTGCCGCCTGCATCCCCTTTATAATAGGCCCTTGCACTGAACAAACCCTCATGATCCAAATCCGTGAGATTTCGCAAAGCCCTTCCGGAAACGAACCAGGAACTGTTTGCCTGAAGCGGAGGATAAGCATCAAAGACTTTTCGCACGTCCTGGTGGAGTAGTTCTTTCTTTTCATCCCAAAGGTCCAGTAGTACTTTTTGTCGTTCCAGGATTTCGTATACTTTTTTCAGGTGGTCTTTCTCGTAGCGTTTTTCCTTTGTTTCAATTTCCAGCGATGCGCTGAGGTCATCCATTTCTTTGAGAATGTTTAATAAAACCTCACTCTGGTCATTTAATGACTTCGCCATAGCGGGGGGCAGTATCTTGCTATCGGTCACGGTCTTTTGAAAGTGCGATAACGGAAGTTTGAAGTCTTTGTAATCAAAAGACATAGCTCCTCTTTTGTCATATGTTTCCAGATTTTTGTAATACATCGCCGTGGAATTAAAACTCGATAAGACCATCTGCATGTATCGTGTCTGGCGCCAGGTTTCATTTACATAGTCAATGTAATTTGAGAGTGCTTCATAAACAGGTTTTGCTAAGGCAGTCTTCTGTGCCGTAACAGCTATAGGGGTTCGGGAAATATCCTTGAACGGCTTTACCACAATCTCCACGACTTTCTGCTGCGTTCTGATTTCAAATAGTGGAAAGTATTTGATAGACTTCAATCCATAGTATCCATCGCCTTCCGCAAATTGAATAAATGTATTTTGATCCGAGACCAATGTTCCGTTGAAATAGTTAATCAATCCCAGGTAAACGTCATTGCTGTGTTTATCCGACTTTTTGGCTTCGAAGTTATACTCATCCAGTCCGCTTCGCTTTGCACTAAGCATTGAGCCCAGCGAGCCTTGAAAGCTAGTCCACATACTGGAAGCAGGATACTTTAACACCGGCTTGAATTGTTGCAGTGCCGTTAACCTGGCGTCGGTATCCAGGATGCTTTGTTCCAGTTTATCCACGGGCCAACCGGTGTGTACATCTTCCTTGAGGTTGAACGACCATGCGTCAAGAAAACTTCTTTCTCTTGCCACCTCGGCACGCATCATACCATCCGCTTTGTGATAGGCATTTTCCGGAAGAGACGATGTTAATTTTTTATGGGCGGCTTCCAATTCGATCTGTAATGCGTTTTGCTTCTTCTGGTAATCCCCCAACAGTAATTGCAGTTCATTGACAAGGGCTTCAGCCTTTATAAAATTATCCTGCTTATAATCTTCAAGCTTGTGATAGGTATCAAGCGCCTTGCATTTCTCATCAATCCTTTCGGCCGCTCCGCGCAGGTCCTTGAGTTTCGCATTTAGTGGTGTGGAAAGGGTTGCACTGAGGGCTTTACTTTGACTCCCAGCATTGTTCAGATAATAGTCTTCAAGCTGCACCGGACAGGTGTACCGTGGAGATCCCCACGAACTTTTCTGATGAATTGTTGGATAATAATCGATAATACTTTTTACCACAGCCGACACCTCATCGGCCGATTGGTTGGCATAATCAACATAGCTATTGAGTGCCTTTTGTTGAGCAGTGGTTATCGACTGTGCAATGCTTGATGTAGAAAGCAGGAGGAGGATAAAAAGAGGGTGTCGCATTGAATAAACTTAAGAAAAAGAAGAGAAAGACCCATAGGGCGCCAGCCTTAAAAATGGCCCAAAACCCTGAAAATGGCCGAATTTCAAAATAATTTCAAAAGAAGTTATTTGTTTATGAACTAACATTGATACATTTGTTGTATATACAATTATCATTAAAACAATTTAAATTAAAACCCTATTATTATGGCAACCTGGAAAATGGACACGGCGCACTCTGAAGTAAAATTCAAAGTAAGGCATTTAGTGATTTCTACCGTAACCGGAAATTTCAACCAATTCAGCGCAACGGCTGAAAGTAGCAACGAAGACTTTACGGATGCTAAAATCAACTTTGAAGCTGATGTAAATAGCATTGACACTAAAAATGAACAGCGCGATGGTCATTTAAAATCTCCTGATTTTTTTGATGCTGCAAATCATCCAAAAATTACGTTCGTATCGAAGTCACTGACCAAGAAATCCGGTGATAAATATGAATTGACTGGTAACCTAACCACACGCGGAACTACGAAAGAAGTTAAGTTTGACGTCGTTTTTAACGGAACAGTAAAAGGGTTTGGCGGAAGCTTTGATGTGGCTGCATTTGAAATCAACGGTAAAATCAATCGCCAGGATTTTGGTCTAAAATGGAATGCATTGACGGAAACCGGTGGCGTTGTGGTGAGTGATGACGTAAAATTTGAAGTCCTTGCTGAGTTTGTAAAAGCCTAACATCAGTCCATAGTCCATGGTCGATGGTCGACGGTAATGCAACTATCGACTATGGACCATCGATTATCGGCTAAATTAGCTATAAGAACTTATCGCCAACCTCCTTCCAGTTGTTGAGGCGGCTATACTGGTTAACTTCTAAATTATGCGGAGCGGTATAAATAAATTTCTCGCCGTTGAATCCCTCGAGATTGTAGGATAGATCATCGATCATATAATCACCGTGCACGATTGTTTTGCTGCCGCAGAATACAATTTGTTTCCAGGTAAGAAAAGGGAAATGATTCTTTAACCATTCCAGCTTTTCATAAAGAGACTGTGGAAATTCCATGGCAGCAGAAACAACAAAGAGTTCATACTTTTTATTGAGCTGCTTCAGAACTTCCTGGCTTCCGGAATTCGGCGTCATGGTCAGGAAAAACTTTTCACGATATGGAAATTGTTTTATCACATCATGATGCGCCGGAAATCCATGACCCTCATCCTGGTGGTTCAAGCTCTCACGTTCCACGCGAATACCAAATTCCATTTCATAAAAATTGATGAACTGCCCCGTAGCATCAGCAATCACATCGTCCATATCAATAATCAATCGTTTCATCAGGCACTTTTTATTATCTTTCACAAATGCAAAGATGTGACTTTATGAACGGCCGTCAAATAATTTCAATTCTGTTCCTGACAATTTCCGCTGGTGCGTTCTCGCAAAAAAAAATTACCCTTTCCTCCCCTTCTGAAAAAATCAGGATTTCCATCCGGATTGAAGATTCCATTTATTATGCTGTCGATGTAAACAACCGCCCCGTCATAATCCCCTCTGCTATAGCCCTGTTGACAAGCCAAAAATCTCTTGGTTTGAAAACTGGCGCAGCAAAACAATCCAGGAGGACCGTAAAAGAAAACATCATCAATCAAGTTCCATTTAAACGGAAGAATATTCCAGATCATTTCAATGAATTGACGCTAAACTTTCGTGAAAACTTTTCCATTATTTTTCGAGCGTACGATGATGGAGTGGCATACCGGTTTCAAACTTTTTTCAAAGACTCCTTGCAGGTAAATCAGGAAGTCGCTTCGTTCCGCTTTGATCAGAAAGCAGTTGCCTATTTTCCAGAGGTTCAAAAACGTGACAACCTTGATAGATATCACACCAGTTTCGAGGAACCATATCGGATAATGTCGCTTCCGGAAATTAAAAATTCTCAAGTTTGTTTTACACCAGTGCTAGTGGATGACACCAGCATTAAGGTTGTCATTACGGAATCTGATCTATTAGATTATCCGGGAATGTTCTTGAAAGGAAGTGGTAAGAATCGTCTGGTCGGTGATTTCGCTTCCTATCCGGATAAAGAAGAAATACAGGGCGGTGAGTTCAAGCAGCCGGTGGTTATTTCACGAAAAAAATACATCGCCAAAACTTCAGGCTCACGTACTTTTCCCTGGCGTGTTATGGCCATCGCTGAACAGGATCGTGACTTATTGATGAATGACCTGGTGTATCGCCTGGCCAGTTCACCAGTAACAAAGGATTGGTCGTGGATTAAACCGGGCATCAGCACGGAAGAATGGATTTGTGGAACGAACCTGCACGGCGTTGATTTCAGAGCAGGCATTAACACAGCGACATACAAGTACTACATCGACTTTGCCAGCCGGTTTGGAATGCAATTTGTCATGCTGGATGCCGGATGGTCTGACTACAACGATCTTTTCAACATCACGCCGGGCCTAGACCTGGAGGAAATAGCATCCTAT
>Ga0184629_10000513_pt1 | contig 17336 bp, 10 predicted proteins | sample PLM4_32_b1_FD_133158 | JGI IMG/M metagenome (GOLD analysis project Ga0184629, IMG submission 133158) | Groundwater sediment microbial communities from an aquifer in East River, Colorado, USA - PLM4_32_b1 | ecosystem: Environmental > Terrestrial > Soil > Riparian zone | place: USA: East River... | reverse complement strand
TCTTTAGGCCACCGTCCGGGACTATTATCTACCGTAGAAAACAAGATCATGAATGAGGTTGTGGTGGCGACGCACACGACACCTGATCCGATTCAACTCAACGAGTTACTGAAACGAATGGCGAATGCCGGGTGCACACATGTTTTTATGGAGGTGAGTTCACACGCGATTGATCAAGACCGGATCGCAGGACTAAAGTTCGCAGGAGCCATCTTTACGAACATTACACACGACCACCTCGACTATCATATTACCTTTGAAAACTACATCAAGGCGAAGAAAAAATATTTTGATGAATTAAGCGGTGAGGCATTTGCGCTGGTAAATGCTGATGACAAACGTGGTATGGTGATGTTGCAGAATACGAAAGCCACAAAGTACACTTATGGATTGAAGAAGATGGTTGATTTCAAAGGAAAAATCATCACCAATTCGATTGAGGGTCTTGAGTTAGAGATCGGGGGGAAAAATGTTTGGTTTAAACTGATCGGTTATTTCAACGCCTATAATCTTCTCGCCGTTTATGGAACTTCTGTTTTACTGGGTCAGGATTCTGATGAAGTATTGACCAGGCTGTCGGCATTAGAAGGCGCCGTTGGAAGATTTCAATTGGTTCTTCCAGGATCGAGATTTATTGCGATTGTTGACTATGCTCACACACCAGATGCGTTGCAAAATGTATTGGAAACAATCGCTCAGTTTAGAACTGGTGCTGAACAAGTAATAACCGTAGTGGGCTGCGGGGGAAATCGGGATCGGACAAAGCGACCGTTGATGGCTTCTATTGCGTGCAGGTTAAGTGATAAAGTTGTATTGACTTCGGACAATCCAAGGGATGAAGATCCGATGGAAATTATCAAAGAGATGCAAGCAGGTGTAATGCCAACAGAAGTGCGTAAAACATTGGTGCTGCCCGATCGTGAAGAAGCAATTAAGACAGCGTGTATGATGGCAAAAGACAAAGACATCATCCTTATCGCCGGCAAGGGTCATGAGACATATCAGGAGATTAAAGGATCTAAACTTCCCTTTGATGACAGAGAAGTAGTGGAGCGGATGCTAAAACTTTTTGAAAATTGAATAATTAAGAATGCTGTACTATTTTTTCGATTACCTGGATAGACAATATGACCTGATCGGTGCGGGTGTATTTCAATACATTTCGTTCAGAGCGGGCATGGCGGCGTTTCTTTCACTATTGATCACGATAACTTTTGGCGAGAATCTAATTAATGCGCTAAGGAAAAAACAGGTAGGAGAAGAGATTCGTGACCTCGGCTTAAAGGGACAAATGCAAAAAAAAGGAACACCAACCATGGGCGGAATTATTATCATCGCTGCCATTCTCGTACCTACACTGTTGTTTGCTAAACTTGATAACGTTTATGTCTTGCTGCTGATCATTGCCACGTGCTGGCTGGGCCTGATTGGATTTGTAGATGATTACATCAAAGTATTCAGAAGGAATAAAGAGGGTTTAGCCGGTCGGTTTAAAATAGCCGGCCAAATAGGATTAGGGTTGATCGTGGGCCTTACACTCTATTTTAACAGCAATGTGGTCGTCCGCGAAGTGACCCCTGCTTCATTAGCAAGCATCGCGATGCAGGACTTGCAGGAACCATTAGAGGATCAGGTAAAGTACAAGGAATTGAAATCAACCAAGACCACGGTGCCTTTTCTGAAAAATAATGAGCTTGATTACAATAAATTATTGCCCTTCGTTCCCTCCGATTACACGTGGATTGTATATGTCCTGGTTGTAATTCTCATCATCACAGCGGTATCAAATGGCGCAAACATTACGGATGGTATTGACGGACTTGCCGCAGGTATTTCGGGTATCATTGGGCTGGCGTTGGCCATATTAGCGTACCTGTCAGGCCGTATCGACTTTAGTAGCTATCTCAATATTATGTACATACCGAACCTGGGTGAACTCGTGGTTTTCTGCACCGCATTTGTTGGTGCTTGCCTTGGCTTTTTATGGTATAATGCTTATCCCGCCCAGGTATTTATGGGTGATACCGGAAGTTTGACATTGGGTGGGATCATTGCTGTAGTGGCGTTCGCCGTCAGAAAAGAATTATTGATCCCTATTCTTTGTGGAGTTTTTCTAATCGAAAATCTTTCCGTGATCCTTCAGGTATCATACTTTAAGTACACCCGGAAAAAATATGGTGAAGGAAGAAGAATCTTATTAATGTCCCCCCTCCATCACCATTATCAAAAGAAGAATATACACGAAGCCAAGATTGTAACCAGGTTTTGGATAGTCGGAATATTATTAGCGATCATAACCTTAGCCACATTGAAATTAAGATGAGGGAACGCGTCGCGATATTGGGTGCAGGCGAAAGCGGAACGGGAGCAGCATTGCTCGCGAAGGTGAAGGGCTTTGAAGTTTTTGTCTCTGACCAGGCTCAGATAAAAGAAAAGTATAAGGCCGAACTGGCAAAGGGAAACATTGTATTCGAAGAAGGGCAACACACGGAAGAAATGATTTTAAATGCCCAGTTGATTATTAAAAGTCCCGGCATCCCGGAAAAAGCGGAGATAATTAAAAAGATAAAAGCGGCTGGAATTTCCGTGATTGATGAAATTGAATTTGCATCGCTTCATACGCCAGGAAAAATCATTGCTATAACAGGAACTAACGGTAAGACTACAACTACATTACTGACTTACCACTTAATGAGAAATGCAGGTTTCAATGTCGCACTTGCTGGCAATGTTGGCTTCAGCATGGCACGCCAGGTTGCAGAACAGGAACACGATTGGTATGTCTTGGAAGTCAGCAGCTTTCAACTCGATGGAACAAAGAAATTTAGGCCCGAGATTGCTGTTCTGCTTAACATCACACCTGATCACCTGGACCGTTATGAGTATACCATGCAGAATTATGTAAACTCGAAATTTAAGGTGATTCAGAATATGGGAGCGGATCAACATTTCATTTATTACAGTGATGATTCTATCATCGCGAATGAAGTTGGCGGACGCGCACTTGTTCCGAAACAGGTTCCGGTATCCTTGAAACCATCATCGGCTGCTCCGGTTCATTTTGATGGTACGCAAATGAGTTTCCAATTAAAAGAATCTTTCAAATTGGCTCAGGCTGAAACTACTTTGAAAGGTCCGCATAATTTAATTAACACCATGGCTGCTGTTTCAGCTGTACATATTGCCGGTGCACCATTGAATGCCATCAAAGCCGGGTTAAAAACTTTTAAGAATGCACCTCATCGGTTGGAGTCCGTGGCAATTATAAAAGGAGTAGAATTCGTCAACGACTCAAAAGCGACAAATGTTGATTCTGTAGTCTATGGTCTTGGAAGTTACGACAGCCCGTTGGTATGGATTGCTGGTGGTGTAGATAAGGGCAATGATTATTCGATCATTAAGGACGAAGTTAAAAAAAAGGTTAAGGCATTAATCTGCCTGGGTAAAGACAATGAAAAATTGAAGAATTCCTTTAGTGGCGTATTGAAGCAGATTTATGAAACACAAAGTGTGAAAGAGCTAGTGCATAAAGCCCTATCGGTGGCAGAGCCTGGTGATGTGGTTTTGCTTTCCCCGGCTTGCGCAAGTTTTGACCTATTTAAAAATTACGAAGATCGCGGAAATCAGTTTAGACGCGCAGTCTTGGAATTAAAGGATGAGGTAGAAGGTGTACATGTATAAAAAATTAGTATTCTAAATCCTTCAGAAGAAGCTGTATTATGAATAGAATAAAGACATGGGCGGATAAGAATCTACAGGGAGATCGTGTGATCTGGGCGGTCGTCTTTGCACTGTCATTGATCAGTATACTTGTAGTCTATAGTTCAATTGGTACGTTGGCGTACCGGCGTACACAGAGCCCTGAAAGTTTTCTAATCAAACACACCTTCACTGTTTTGGTAGGTATCACCGCTATGTGGTTTGCCCATAAAGTGGATTACAGGTATTACTCAAAAATTTCTAAGATCGCTCTGTGGATCAGTATACCGTTGTTGATATATACTTTTACCAATGGTGTTACACTCAATGAAGCAGCACGCTGGATACAAGTACCCATTATCGGCTCCTTTCAGCCTTCTGACTTTGCAAGTCTTGCACTGATTGTCAACATCGCCAGTATGATGTCAAAGCGACAGCAGAATATTGAAGATATAAAAGAGTCACTAATTCCGATTTTATTCTGGTGTGGAACTATTTGTGCATTGATTGGATTAACAAACGTTTCGACAGCGGTCTTACTTTTTTGTACTTGTATGTTGTTGATGTTCATTGGCCGGGTTCCGGTGAGGTACTTAGCTATGCTTGTGTTTGTCGGCCTGTTAGCCGGGGCAGTTGCGTTGCGATTCGGAGATCGCTGGGAAACAGTTAAGAGCCGTGTTGCTGCATTTGTTCAAGGTACTGAACTTCCCTTTCAGGCACAGCATGGAAGAATTGCCGTGGCAACAGGAGGTATTTTTGGCAAAGGCCCAGGCAATAGCGATCAACGAAATATTCTTCCTCATCCTTATTCGGATTTTATTTATGCGATTGTCATTGAAGAGTATGGAATGGTTGGAGGCATTGTAGTTATCGTATTGTATCTGATACTTCTTCATCGTGGTATGAAAGCGTCTTATAACAGTGATCGGGCCTTTGGAGGACTGCTCTCCGCGGGACTAAGTTTTGACCTGGTCGGTCAAGCCATGGTTAACATGGGGGTGGTTGTCGGATTGGGACCGATCACGGGACAACCGTTACCGTTGATTTCTATGGGGGGAACTTCTATGGTTTTCACTGGCCTTGCAGTAGGTATAATCTTAAGTGTGAGTCGGGGTGAGCAGGATCAGAGTTGGGAACAAAAATCGACAGACGAAGCAAGGGGAAATAAAAATATTCCAACGGCAAAAGCTGCATGAGTACTCAAGAACCATATCGTTTAATTATCAGTGGTGGTGGAACAGGCGGACACATCTTTCCAGCCATTGCTATTGCTAATGAATTCCGCGATCGCCATCCTGATGCACAGATATTATTTGTTGGTGCGAAAGATAAAATGGAAATGACGCGTATTCCAGAGGCAGGATATAAAATAATAGGCCTGTGGATCAGTGGCCTGCAACGAAAATTTACGTGGTCAAATTTTTTATTCCCGGTAAAGTTAGTCGTGAGCTATATCCGCGCGATCAATATTGTCAAGAAGTATAAACCACATGCTGTGATCGGTACGGGGGGTTATGCCAGTGGCCCAATCATGATGGCTGCTACCCGTTTTGGAATTCCATCTGTTATTCAGGAGCAGAATTCTTTTGCGGGATTAGCGAATAAACAAGTGGCCAATAAAGTGAGCAAAGTGTGTGTAGCCTATGAGGGAATGGAGAAATATTTTCCAAAAGATAAGGTAGTATTGACCGGTAATCCTGTCCGAAAGGACATTTTAAGTATAGACTCGAAACAGGAGAAAGCACTTAGTCATTTTGGCTTCGACACCAACAAGAGAACATTATTGATTATAGGAGGGAGCTTAGGTGCCAAAACGATAAACGAAAGTATTATTGGTGGAATTGAAAAATTAGTAGATGCACAGGTACAAATTATCTGGCAGACCGGTAAAGGATATTATGATACCTATAAAGCCCAGTTAGCTAAATACGATTTGCGGATAATCCGTGTCCAGGATTTTATACGGGAAATGGATCTGGCTTATGCGGCAGCCGATGTTATTGTTTCGCGCTCTGGTGCCCTGGCTGTCTCTGAAATTTGCATTGCCAAGAAACCAGTAATCCTCGTGCCTTCTCCAAACGTAGCAGAGGATCACCAGACTAAAAATGCAAAAGCCTTGGTTGACAAGGGTGCAGCTTTAATGATACCGGATAAGGAAGCAAATCTGAAGTTAGTCGATGAAGCACTTAAACTCCTATTCGACCAGCATCGCGCGGAAAGACTCAGCGAAAATATTGCCAAGCTCGCAAGGCCTGATGCAACGGCTGAAATTGTGAATGAAATTGAAAAGTTATTAATGGAAAAGTCTGTTGATCCAGACCTGCCCGCGAAAGATAGAGGGATATATACACTGGACAAAAAGGAATACGACCGGCATCTTGATGTAAGTTGTTTGCAACCCGTAATGATTAAAAATTAAAGAAAGCGTGACATTAGAAAAATACGATAACATCTATTTCCTGGGCATTGGAGGCATTGGTATGAGTGCCCTGGCGCGATGGTTTGTTCAGAAAGGGTTAAACGTTTCGGGCTATGACCGTACATCCACTACGTTAACGGATGAGCTTAGTAAAGAAGGAATGCGAATTCATTTTGAAGACAAGCTGGACCATATCCCCAAGGAGGTTCTTCAACAACAGGAAAAAACGCTTGTAATTTTTACGCCGGCTATTCCATCGGATCATATTGAATACAACTACTTAAAGGAAAAGGGTTATTCCATTTTAAAGCGTTCGGAAGTGTTGGGCCTGATTACAAAAGATCATAAGACGGTCGCGGTCGCGGGGACACATGGTAAGACAACCACTTCTTCCATGATCGCGCACATCCTGAAAGTAGCTGGAAAGGATATGGTTGCGTTCCTCGGTGGAATCACCACGAATTATCACTCGAATCTGGTGATGCATGGGGAGGTAAAAAAAGATACACTTGTTGTCGTAGAAGCGGATGAGTTTGACCGTTCTTTCTTACGGCTTTTTCCTCAAATTGCAGTGGTGACATCAGCTGATGCTGATCACCTGGATATTTACGGGGATCATGAAAGCCTTATAACTTCTTTCAAAGATTTTATCTCCCAAATAAACAGTGGTGGTTCATTAATCATTCACGAGTCAATTGCAGAATTGCTGGCCGGCAGTATAGGTCACATTTCTAAAAATACTTATAGCATGAGCCGGGGACAATTTTTTGCCGGCAACATTACCGCTAAAGGCGGATTTTTTGAGTTCGACCTCCAGGGTTTTGGTAAGGTCGAACATGTTCAGCTCGGTGTCCCAGGTTTTCATAACATAGAAAATGCCATCGCCGCTTCGGTAGCGGCCAGTCTTTGTGGTGTAGGAATACCCACCATCAAAAAAGCTTTAGAGTCGTTCACGGGCGTGAAAAGGAGATTTGAATATGTCATTAAAACGAAAAAGATCGTATATGTAGATGACTACGCGCATCATCCAACAGAGATCGAGGCTTTTTTAAAATCTATGAAGTCATTGTATCCAGGGCGCAAGTTAACTGTAGTGTTTCAACCACACCTTTTTACGCGAACTCGTGATTTTGCCGAAGGATTTTCAAAAAGTTTAAGCCTGGCAGATGAATTACTTTTAATGGATATCTATCCTGCTCGCGAACTTCCTATTCCAGGCGTGGACTCGGATATGTTATTAAAAGGTATCACCAGTCCGGTCAAAATAAGATGTAGTAAAGCGGATGTGATGCAGAAATTAGAAAGTATCGAAGCCGATGTCATTGTAACGGTGGGAGCCGGTGATATAGACACGCTTGTTGATCCAATAAGGAAAATGCTAAAGAAGAAGTATGAAGTTTGAGTTTAATATTAAAAGGGAGATAAAGATACTCACGGCCATCCTCATCGTGGCGGGTATTATCGCATTTACAGAACGCAGGCAAGGCAGCGCTTCCATAAAAGATATTACGATCAAGATGGTGAATGTCAGTGAAAATCATTTTCTGGACGAGAAGGATATTGTTGACCTCATGCAGCTGAATAAAGAAAATTTAAAAGGAGCAAACCTGAATCGTGTTAACCTGAAAGAGGTAGAAAAAAAGATCAGACGTGAACCTTTTATTCAGGATGCACAATTATACAGCGACCTGAAAGGGAATTTAGTGGTAAGTGCAGCGCTGAGAAGGCCTATCGCCCGGATCGTTCGGAATGATGGCCCTGATGGGTACATCGCCGAGGACGGAACGGTGATGCCGGTATCGGATAATTTTACGGCAAGAGTCTTACTGATTAGCGGACCATACGTTCGGCAGTTGCTTGATCAGCATAATTTAAATGCTTCGGAGAATGGAAGGAATTTAGTTGAACTTATCAACACCATTCGCGAGGATGAATTTTGGAATGCACAGATCGCGCAAATGGATATCGATAATAAAATGCGCATTACTATTTTTCCGCAAGTAGGCGATGAGCGAATTGAATTTGGTAAACCAGAAAATCTGGATGTAAAGTTTAAGAAGTTGATGATTTTCTATAAGGAAATTCTTCCCCGCATGGGATGGAACAAATATGATAGAGTGAATTTGGAATACGAAGGGCAGATCGTTGCAGAGTAAACTGGACAAAACACGAATGAAAAGAAATGAGATTGGGATACAGAAAAAAAATTTAAAGAACAACCACTATAAAGCTTTACAACCATGGAACAGGAAAAAATTGTAGTCGGACTGGACATTGGCACAACAAAGATATGTGCTATTGTGGGTCGCAAAAATGAGTTTGGAAAACTGGAAGTACTCGGCATGGGTAAGGCCGAGTCCGAAGGTGTTGTGAAAGGAATTGTATTCAACATTGATAAAACCGTCTTTGCTATTGAGAAAGCAATCAAAGAAGCGGGTGATCAGGCGGGAATTGATATTGGTGTGGTGAATGTAGGCATTGCGGGTCAACACATCCGTAGTTTTGTACAACACGGGGGTATCACCCGTTCGTCAAAAGAAGAAGAGATTACGATTGATGATGTTGAGCGCCTCACGCAGGATATGTATCGTATGGTCGTTCCTCCGGGAAGCCAGATTATTCACGTTATGCCCCAGGATTACATGGTGGATTACGAAGATGGAATTAAAGAACCTGTAGGGATGTCAGGGGTAAGACTGGAGGCTGACTTTCACATCATCACAGCGCAAACAAATGCAATAAACAATATAAACAAATGTATACGCAGGGGAGGCCTTGAGATCGCCGATCTTATCCTTGAACCCCTTGCCTCCAGCTTAGCGGTGTTAAGCGATGAAGAAAAGGAAGCGGGTGTTTGTCTGATTGACATCGGGGGAGGTACAACGGACATTGCCATTTTTTATGATAACATCATTCGTCATACAGCCGTCATCCCTTTTGGTGGTAACATAGTTACCAATGACATAAAACAAGGCTTGATGGTGTTGCCGCAACAAGCTGAGCAGTTAAAAACGCGTTTTGGTAAGGCTATCGCTGAGGAAGCAAGTCCGAATGAAATTGTTTCCATTCCGGGTATCCGGAACCGCGCGGCCAAAGAGATATCCGTGAAGAACCTCTCCAATATTATCCAGGCGCGTATGGAGGAAGTTATAGAGATGGCACATTCGGAGATTATCAGTTCCGGATTTGAAAATAGATTGGCTGGAGGGATTGTGATTACCGGTGGAGGAGCTCAATTGAGCAATCTCAAGCAACTAGTTGAATACATGACCGGTATGGATACCCGTATCGGTTACCCGAATGAACACCTTGGCAAGAGTAAGATTGAATCGGTAAAGAGTCCGATGTATGCTACTGCTGTTGGGCTGGTACTTTCGGGCTTCCGCTCTCTTGATGAAAGAGAAGACCGTTACAAAGAAGCTCGCGAAGTGGTGAAAGCCACGAAAGTGAAGCGGCCTGCTGTTGCCTCCAGGAATTTTTTCAACGACATCTTGAACAAAACTAAGAGTTTGTTGATCGATGACCTGGATGGAAAAAATGAATCCGGATGGGAAAAATGAAAATTATTAATCCAAGAACAACCACCTAAAAATAAAATCATGTTTGAAACAGGATCATACAAATTTGAGATCCCCAAAACCAATAACCCTCGTTCGATCATCAAGGTGATTGGCGTAGGGGGGGGAGGAAGCAATGCGGTGAACCATATGTATAAACAAGGCATAAAGGATGTCGAGTTTATCGTCTGCAACACCGATAACCAGGCGCTGATGAGCAGCCCTGTCCCGAATAAACTTCAGATCGGAGCAAACCTGACGGAAGGATTAGGCTGCGGAGCCAACCCGGAGATAGGCAAAAATGCTGCGTTGGAAAGCAAGGAGCAGATCCGGGAAATGCTGCTGGACACAAAAATGCTTTTTGTCACGGCAGGTATGGGGGGAGGAACAGGAACGGGTGCCGCTCCAGTAATCGCAAAAATAGCCCGTGACATGGACATCCTTACCGTCGGTATTGTAACAGCCCCTTTCTCCTTTGAAGGAAAGAAGAAAATGGGTCAAGCTGACCTGGGGCTTGAAGCACTTCGCCAGAATTGTGACACGGTGCTGGTGATCCTCAACGATAAACTCAGAGAGATTTTTGGCAATCTTTCTATCGGCCAGGCTTTTGCACAAGCAGATAATATACTCACTACAGCGGCAAAGGGCATTGCGGAAATTATAACATTGGCAGGATATGTAAATGTTGACTTTCAGGATGTACGCACAGTCATGCTCAACGCAGGCGCTGCCGTTATGGGATCGACAGAGACCAGAGGAGAGAATCGGGCCCTTACGGCAGCAGAAGGTGCACTAGCTTCCCCTCTTCTGGATAACCGTGACATAATGGGAGCGAAGCGAATTCTCTTATCCATTATTTCAGGCGTTGACGCCGAGTTATCCATGGATGAGCTTACGGAGATCACCGAATACATTCAAGGGCAGGCGGGTGAAGAAGCTGAAATGATTTTTGGTCATGGAGTGGATCCTGATCTAAGCGACCGCATCAGAGTAACTGTTATCGCCACCGGTTTTCAAAGTGAATCAAAAAGCCTTGCAGTAAACAAAGAAGAAAAGAAGGTTCATGATCTCGATCGTTCACAAGGGTGGCTGTTTAATCCTGATAATTCGGTAAACGAAAAGGGCGATTTGGAGATCAGAAAAAAAACGGACACGCCGATAAATACCAAACCCAATGAAGAAGAGCCTATAGAGCGGGAACTTGTTTTTACAGGTCCCTTTAATAAGGTGGAACCCGCCCAGGAGAATGAGGAGGAAGGAGAGGATGGTCTTTTCAAAGACGATGAATTCAATGGCGCCACTGAACGCTATGGCGATCAGGTGATCAATGAGGAAGGTATGATGGAACTCCGTTCCACCAAACAGCGCTTGCAGCAACAGGCAAAGGAAAGACAAGAGAAAATAAAGCAAACACGTAAACAGGAAATGACGAAGGAAGAATTTAACGAGAAATGGTCCTTGCCGGCTTACCTGCGGAGAGGTGTGAAAATGCAAGATGTACCTCACTCATCCGAGCCGTTCATCTCTAAGTATAATTTAAATGACGACAACAATTTGCTTGGGAATAATAAATTTTTGCATGACAATGTTGATTAATTAAAAGTATTGTAACCTCACCCCTGCCTACCGGTAGACGGGCAAAATCTTTCTCAAGCGAAGAGGGACTTTTCTAGCCCCTTCTCATGGAAAGGGCCAGGGTTGAGGAAGATTAGAAATAAATAATAAAACAATATCAAAGACATGGCATTTCCGGCACGACAGGTGATTTACTCCATTCGTAGTGGTTGTTGGTGTAAATATTTTTAGCCGGTGCCGGAGTGCCAATTTTTTAAGCTGAAGTTGCGCTGATTTTTTGTTTGCAGTTTAAGGTAAAAGCAAATAGCGCATGTATAGTGTGAATGCCGGACGTTAACCACGTTCGGCATTTGTTTTTTGAATAGGATTTGAATGATTAAAGGATTACAAGGTTGGAGGAATAGTCCAGGGATTCAATTTTCCAATTTTCTATTCTTCCAATCTTTGTTTATTCGCATGTATATCCGTTCTTTTCGATGAAATTAATTCATGAAGCCATTCCTTTACGAACTTGCCGAGGCTATCTATAAGGAGCATCGCCAATTAGATGCGGTAACACTGGTATTTCCCAATCGAAGAGCAGTGTTGTATTTTAGAAAGCACCTGAGCACATTTTTGGATAAGCCAGCATTTGCTCCCAGGTTAGTTACCATCGAGGATTTTATAGCAAATTTATCAAAGTTAAAGGTGCCCGATAAGCTCGAACTGATTCATCGGCTGTATCGATCTTATAACGAAGTTATCCGGCTGGATGCTCCGTCAACAATAGAAAGTACAGAACCATTCGATAAATTTTATTTTTGGGGCGACATGCTGTTGCGCGATTTTGATGAGGTTGACAAATATCTGATCAACGCTGGTCAACTCTTCAAGGATCTCAGCCATCAGAAAGAACTCGATTCAACCTTTGATTACCTCACCGATGAACAACGTGAGTTTTTAAGGAGCTTTTGGAGTAGCTTCGAGGATCTGACGGAAAACAAGCGGAAATTCCTGGACGTATGGAATCAGCTTCATCAGCTATATTCAGCTTTTCATCAGCAACTTTTAGCCGATGGCCTGGCATACGAAGGAATGATGCACAGAATTGTGGCCGAGAAAATTGGTGAAACTGAGAAGGCTAAAGTAGAAAATCGAAAAATCACTTTTGCGGGTTTTAATGCGCTTACGAAAGCAGAGGAAAAAATTATTTGCTATTTCGTTGAAAAAGGTGCTGCCGATGTTTATTGGGACACTGATGAATATTACGTGAACAATAGTACCCAAGAGGCAGGTAGATTCTTCCGGGAATATCAGCAACATGAAATTTTAGGTAAAACGTTTTCAAAGCACATCCCATCAAATTTTCTCTCAGGCTTACAAACTGCAACGGATGCCTCTGACGAAGCGAAGGGAGGGCAGAAGGTTGGTAAAAAATCCATTCGTATTTTCGGGGCAGCAGAACCTGTGAGCCAGGCGAAAGTTATGGCACAGGTACTTCATGAAGAATTGCAGAAAGGAATTGATCCGGAGGACACGCTTATCGTTTTACCAGACGAAAAACTTTTATTGCCGGTGTTGCATGGCCTTTCGGGTAATATTGATAAACTTAATATTACCATGGGTTTTCCGCTCAGTAGTACTCCGTTGTTTAATCTGGTAGAGCTATTGATCGAAATGCAGATTAGCCGAAAGCAGGATTATTTTAATCATCGCCAGGTGCTTGCCTTGTTGGGCCATCCTTATGTTGTAGCCGCAGATGCTGTGGTTGCCAATGCAAAGCGCAAAGAGATACTGGGTCATAATTGGGTTCATATCCCCAAGAGTTTTTTGGCTACTGCTGTCGTGTTGCACCGCGTTATTTTTAGAGAAGTAGAGGACAATATATTACCTTATCTGGGGGAAATCCTTACGTGCATTGGGCAATTGGAAACCATCACTGATTTTGATAAGGAGTATACTTTTCATTTTTTAAAGCTGCTCAACCGGATGGAAGAAGTCATGGGCGATGGGTATAGTGCGACGCGCTCAATCGTAGAAGGTGAGGGGCCGGTTTCGTCACTGAAAAGTGCAAAACAGTCGAAGGCAAGACAGGCTTCTATAAAATCCTTTCTTCGCCTATTCCGACAATTAATACAAGCGCATAAAATTCCATTCACCGGGGAGCCACTGAAGGGCTTGCAGGTAATGGGGGTTCTGGAAACGCGTAACCTTGATTATAAGAACGTATTTATTCTTTCATTAAATGAAGGAGCTTTTCCTTCTTCCGGGAAGAACGGTTCTTATATTCCTTTTAACATCCGAAAAGCATATGGGTTGCCCACGGTCGAACATCAGGATGCTATGTATGCGTATCTCTTTTACAGAATGTTGCAACGGGCCGAAAATGTTTTTTTGTTTTATAATTCTGAGACTGACGTATTAGGCCAGGGTGAGATGAGTCGTTACCTTCAGCAATTGGTGTATGAAAGTGGATTGAAAATGGAGAGAAAGGTATTACACAACCCGATCCTGCCTAACCCGATAAACCCTATTGTTGTCGTGAAAGATTCGGATCTACAAGAGAAATTGGCAAAACTCAACGAAGGAAACGGCAGGTTTAAAGGAATTTCTCCATCTGCCCTCAATACGTATATCGAATGCAGCTTAAAATTTTATTTGCGGCATGTAGCCAAAATAAAAGAACCGGAGGAAGTGGAAGAAGATCTGGATGCTCGCGTACTCGGTACTCTATTGCACGAAGTAATGGAGCTTTTCTACAACAGAATTCGCGAAGGGAAAAAGAGCAAACTTATCGAAGTGGAAGATTTAATCCAGGCAGAGGTCGCTATTGAGAAGTTAATAGATGAAGTCTTTATCAAAACGTACAGGCTGGATCCTGCAAGGCAAGTGCAATACGAAGGCCAGCGCTTGGTGGTCCGTGAGGTTGTAAAGCGCTTTGCACTGCGGATCGTAGAAATGGATAAAGCCTATGCTCCTTTTATTATGGAGGCGCTCGAGCAGGAAGGCTTGATCTATAACATTAAGCTCGATCAATTACCCGGGTCTGTTTTGATAAGTGGCAAGATTGACCGTGTTGATCGAAAGGATGATATGGTGCGTGTGATTGACTACAAGACTGGGAAAGACAAACTCGATTTTGAAAGCATTGCCTCCTTATTTACCCGTGATGAGAAACGCAACAAGGCAGCGTTTCAAACTATGCTTTATGCTTTACTGTATAAAGCGAATGTGCAAAGTAATGGATTCAAGATTGTGCCGGGACTAATCAACAGGATGAATTTGTTTGATAAGGATTTTCAATTTGGGTTGAAGGTTGGCAAGACGTATGTAGAAGACGTTGAACCTCTATTACCGGAGTTTGAGGAGCGCCTTAAAGTATTGGTGGAAGAGCTTTTTAACCCCGATGTGCCGTTTGATCAGACCACTAATACAGAAACCTGCCGGTATTGCGCATACCAGGGAATTTGCTATAGATAGTCCATGGTCCATAGTCGATAGTCGATGGTTAGTCACCTGTTTAAAGACTTATGCTAGGATGGTCCATAGTCTCATGACGAGAATTAACTGCCCTTCATAGACTAAGGCCCCTTTACCATGGACTATCGACCATTGACCATGGACTGCTTTGAATCATACCCTCTCTTCAATCAGTTTTTGAATGGCCATGAATTCATCGCGAAGTTTGGCTGCTTCCATGAACTCCAATTCTTTTGCCGCTTTCTCCATGGCTTTACGTGTTCGCTCTGACATTTTAATAAGTTCATCTTTACTGAGATAAGCAACTACAGGATCTGCGGCAAGTGTTGATTCTTCATTTTCAACGTAATAATTCTTCGTAGACCTTTTTGAATCTGCCACTCTTGTTTGGCCGAGAATTGATTCTTTCGATTTGATCACTGTTTTAGGCACTATACCGTTGGCGTAGTTATAATCAAGCTGGATCTTGCGTCTGCGATTCGTTTCATCAATCGCTTGTTGCATGGATTCTGTAGTCTTATCCGCGTACATGATCACCCGTCCGTTTACATTGCGTGCGGCTCGGCCGATCGTTTGTACAAGGGAACGTTGGTTGCGCAAGAAACCTTCCTTATCAGCGTCAAGAATGGCAACGAGTGATACTTCCGGTAAGTCCAGACCTTCCCGGAGTAAATTGACACCGACCAATACATCAAAGACTCCAAGACGAAGCTCACGAAGTATCTCAACCCGATCCAGCGTAGCCACTTCAGAATGGATGTATCGGCATTTGATGCCTACACGGTCCATATATTTGGTAAGTTCCTCGGCCATTCGCTTCGTTAAGGTAGTAACCAATACGCGTTCTTGTTTCTTCACCCGTTCATCAATTTCTTCCAGCAAGTCATCAATTTGATTTCGACTTGGGCGCACATCTATTTGAGGATCCAACAAACCGGTAGGGCGAATGATTTGTTCCACGACAACGCCCTCTGATTTTCTAAGTTCGTATTCCGATGGAGTAGCGCTGACATATACAACCTGGTTCATTAGCGTCTCAAATTCATTAAATGTAAGCGGACGATTATCCAATGCGGAAGGCAGCCTGAATCCATAATCTACAAGGTTAACTTTTCTTGACCTGTCCCCTCCCCACATGGCGCGAACCTGTGGTACAGTAACGTGACTTTCATCAATAACCAGTAAGAAATCATTCGGAAAATAGTCTATTAAGCAGAATGGACGTGCTCCGGGTTTTCTGCGGTCAAAATAACGGGAATAGTTTTCAATGCCAGAACAATAGCCCAACTCGCGCATCATTTCCAGGTCAAACTCTGTTCGCTCTTTTAAGCGTTTTGCCTCCAGGTGCCGAAGTTCTGATTCGAACATTTTGACCTGGCCTACCATATCGTCCTGGATTTCACGGATGGCTTGATGCAGCATATCTTTGCCTGTCACAAAAAGATTTGCAGGAAATATCGTAACAACCTTTTCATCTGAAATTTTCTTGCCCGTATGCGGGTCAATGCGCTGAATTGACTCGATCTCATCTCCCCAAAAATAAACGCGTATGGCATAGTCAGCGTAGGCTAGAAACACATCGACTGTATCCCCTTTTACCCTGAAGGTACCGCGCTTGAAGTCAAGCTCTGTGCGGCTGTAGAGGATGTCCACCAACGCAAACAGTAATTTGTTTCGGGCAACTGTTTCTCCCGTTTTAAGGGTTATTACATTCTTTCCAAACTCCTCAGGATTGCCGATACCATAAATACAGGAAACGGAGGCTACCACGATTATATCCCTCCGGCCAGTGAGCAGGGAAGAGGTCGCACTCAGCCGCAGTTTTTCAATCTCTTCGTTTATAGATAGGTCTTTTTCAATGTATAAGCCGGAGGAGGGTATAAATGCTTCAGGCTGATAATAATCGTAGTACGAAATAAAATATTCTACCGCATTTTCCGGGAAGAATTGTTTGAACTCACCATAAAGTTGGGCTGCTAATGTTTTATTGTGACTGAGTACCAATGTTGGCTTATTGGTTCGGGCAATAACATTCGCTATGGTGAAGGTTTTGCCCGAACCTGTCACACCCAATAGCGTTTGATGCGGCTCACCCTCCTCGACGCCCCGGGTCAGTTGGTCAATGGCTTTCGGTTGGTCGCCTGTAGGTTCGTATTCACTGGTAAGTTGGAAATCCATGCCGGGAAGTTAATGGTTGTCTCTTAATCCTTAATCGTAATCAACTTGAAATAGTTTTTAGCGCCTAAATAAAAAAATCGCTCCATTGTCATGAGCGACTTTAATTTTTTATTGATTGACTTAACGACTTACGAAAAGGGACCTAATTATTCCAAATCATCCATGACTTTTCTGCCTGTATATGAAGCATCTCTAAACCATTCTTAATCGTAGCATTGCGCATTTCGGCTTTTTGAAGTAACATCGTGCGTGCCGGATTGTAAATGAGGTCATACACATAATGGTCAGGAGTAATATTTTCGAAATCAACAGGAGGCATGATCTCCGTGTTGGGGCTCATGCCCAGCGGTGTTGTGTTAATCACGAGGAGTGAATCACTAATGAGCTTAGGATTTCTTTCCAGGTCTTCATATGTCAGGTCTGCTTTTTTGGACTGACGCGAAACAACT
>Ga0184629_10000512_pt1 | contig 17352 bp, 19 predicted proteins | sample PLM4_32_b1_FD_133158 | JGI IMG/M metagenome (GOLD analysis project Ga0184629, IMG submission 133158) | Groundwater sediment microbial communities from an aquifer in East River, Colorado, USA - PLM4_32_b1 | ecosystem: Environmental > Terrestrial > Soil > Riparian zone | place: USA: East River... | reverse complement strand
TCTTGTTTTGCAGTTCCTTCTTTTGCAACAGCATAAATTTTATCGTAAGCCGCTGCTTTTACTTTAACGTAAATAGCTTCGTCTTCTCTTTCTAACTCGTACGTTCTAGTTTCTTTTTTACCAAAAGCAGCAACTAATCTTTCTTGAGCGGCGATTTGAATTTTAATTGCATCGTGTGCAAATTTAATCGCTTCCACCATTTCTAATTCTGAAATTTCTTTCATCTCACCTTCTACCATTGCGATAGAATCTTTAGAAGCACCAATCATCATGTCGATGTCTGATAATTCTAATTGAGCACGACTTGGGTTGATAACGAATTGTCCGTCAACACGAGCTACACGAGCTTCAGAAATTAATGTAGAGAAAGGAATGTCAGACAGCGCCAATGCTGCCGAAGCGGCTAATCCAGCCAATGCATCTGGCATCACATTATCATCATGAGACATCAATTGAATCATCACTTGTGTTTCTGCATGGTAATCATCTGGGAAAAGAGGACGCAATACACGGTCAACTAATCTCATTGTCAAAACTTCGCTGTCGCTTGGTCTTGCTTCTCTTTTGAAAAATCCACCAGGAAAACGTCCTGCTGCTGCAAATTTTTCACGATAATCTACCGTAAGAGGTAAAAAATCTACTGGGCTTGCTTTTCTGGCAGATACTACTGTTGCAAGCAACATAGCATTTCCCATTTGTACTACTACTGAACCGTCAGCTTGTTTGGCTAATTTTCCGGTCTCGATTGAGATGCTTCTTCCATCTCCTAAATCGATAATTTCTTTTGAAACTTTTGGAATCATAAATTTATTTTTTGTGATTAAACAATGGGTTCTAGTTGTGTTGTAGTTGTAGTTGTTGCGTAGTTAATGCCTAAAACCCAATGAAAAACCAAACTTTTTTATTTGTCAAACGTAGGAATTACGTTTGACGGGTATTGTATTATTGTTGTTGTTGTCCAAAATCCCTATAGTTATCGGGACAGAAAACTAAATTCTTAAATCGAAACGCTAAAATAAAAAAAGAGGCACTTTCGCACCTCTTTATATATTGATTATTTTCTAATACCCAATACTTTGATAATCTCACGGTATCTGTTAATCTCTGTTTTCTTTAAGTAGTCTAACAATGATCTTCTTTTACCTACTAACAAAACTAATGAACGCTCTGTATTATAATCATGACGATTTTTTTTCAAGTGTTCAGTAAGGTGACTGATTCTGAAAGTGAACAAAGCAATTTGAGCTTCTGATTTTCCAGTGTTTGTTTTTTCTCCGTGTTTAGCGAAGATCTCTTCTTTAATCTCTTTAGTTAAATACATTCCAATATTTGTTTAATGATTTTTATGTATGTCGTACAGCTATTGTAAGACGGGTGCAAAAGTAAGTCAAAATATTGAAATATTCAAAAATTTAAAGATTAAATGATTTTTGAGCCTTATAATAGGAATTTTTAATTTTTTCAACCTTTTAGTTTACTAATAAATTTTTGCTATTTCCTCATTCACAAATTCCAAAAATCGTTCATCAGCTTCTGTAAACGGATTGATAACATGACTATCAATGTCAATTTGACCAATATTTTCGCCATTAACGAATAGTGGTACCACAATTTCAGATTTCACAGTAAAACTGCAAGCAATATAATTGTCTTGTGCTGCTACATCCGGAACCACAAAGTTGTTGTTGGAGAGCGCTACTTGGCCGCATATTCCTTTGCCGAAAGGAATTACGGTATGGTCTGTTTCGGCACCTATATAAGGACCGAGATGAAGTGTTCTTGTTTCGTGATTCGCAAAATAAAAACCTACCCAGTTGTAATAGGAAATAGACTCACTCAAAAGTTGACATACGGCTAAAAGTTTTTCGTCTCTAGAAAGGCTTGTATTTAAAGTGATTTCTGTTACTTTTGGTTTTAATTCTTGAAATGTCATATTTTATTTTTTTACAAAAGTATTTAAAGCCAATTTTAAAAATTGTATAAATTTGTTAAAAAATGATTTTGAAATCGTCAAGACTCAAATAAAACAAGTAGAGATGAAGAATTGCGACGCCATTTCCCTAAAAAAAAACAAATAAAAACTACGAATGAAAAAATATTTAGTCCTTTACAAACCTTTTTTGCTTTTTCTGGGGACTTTTTTTGGTGCTTATATACTGCTTACGCTTTTATATCAGTTTTTTTTAAATAGTTTCGAAAGTCATAAAATTGATTCAATTACGCGATTCGTTGCGCAAAATACAGAAACAGTTCTTTCTTGGTTTGACAAATCGGTTATCATGACAGAGAGCAGTACTGAACCTTTTTTTACTTTATATTATCACCAACGTGGAATACTCCGAATTGTCGAAGGCTGTAACGGAATTAGTGTAATCATTCTGTTTGTTTCTTTTGTGCTTGCTTTTTCGGGGAGTTTAAGGAATACGTTGCTTTTTATCTTTGGCGGAAGCCTGTTTATTTGTATTCTCAATGTTCTTCGTATCGTTATTTTGACAGTTTTACTTTTTAATTTTCCAGAGCAACTACATTTGTTACATGCTATTCTTTTTCCGTTATTTATTTATGGAGTGGTTTTTATTATGTGGGTGATTTGGGTAAATAAATTTTCGAAATATGCTAAATAAAGTACTCCAAAATAAAAAAACTGTTTTTATTTTAATATTTCTTGTGGCTTCTTTGGCGGGTGTTCGCGCATTCGAAAAACAGTTATTTTACGATCCTTTTTTGATTTATTTTGAAGGGGATTATTTGAATTGGCCTTTGCCGGAGTTTAATGCTTTTCGATTGTTTTTAAGCTTGTTATTTCGGTTTGCATTGAATACCCTTATTTCATTAGGAATCATTTATTTTCTTTTTAAGGAAATAGAGATGGTTAAGTTTGCTGCTTTTTTGTATGTTTTTTTCTTTGTGATTCTAATAGGTACTTACTTTTTTATCCTCTATTTTTATGGCAGTCAAAATAATTTAGTTCTTTTTTATGTACGTCGCTTTTTGATTCAACCTTTGTTTGTAATCCTTTTTATTCCAGCGTTTTATTATCAAAAACAAAATAAATAACCCTTTTTTTTATATCTTTAAGGTAGATTTGAATCTAATGAGTGTCAAGTTTATAAAAGATGAAAATTGTAAAACATTCGGGGGTTATTGTGAATTTCAATGAGAATAAGTTGAAGCAGTCCCTCTTGAAGTCTGGAGCTACATTATCTACAGTTGACGAAGTTTTACAAATTATTGAGAACGAGATTTACGAAGGAATTTCTACAAAACAGATTTATAAAATGGCTTTTGGACTCTTGAAAAAAAAGTCCAATTCGAATGCAGCACGCTATAATTTAAGAGAAGCGATTCGACTATTAGGTCCTGCAGGTTTTTTCTTTGAAAAATTTATAGCCGAATTATTTGCCTCCGAGAATTATGAAACCAGGACCAATTTGGTTTTAAAAGGCAAATGTGTTTTGCATGAAATTGATGTAGTGATTAAGAAAAGTGATGTCATTATTATGGTAGAATGCAAGTTTCATGTGGGACGGGAAGCGGCTTCAGATGTAAAAGTACCGATGTATATTCTATCGAGATTTAATGATTTGAAGGACAGAGAACATGAAATTTTTTTAACGAACGATAGAATTTCTAAATGTTGGATTGTGACCAACAATCGATTTACCACTGATGCTATTGATTTTGCCAAATGTTCCAATCTTAATTTGTTGAGTTGGGATTACCCCGAAAGAAATAATTTGAAAACCAAGATCGATTCCGGTCGATTATATCCCATAACGTGTTTGACGACTTTGTCCCTTTCTGAAAAAGAAAAATTATTGATTTTGGATATTATTTTAGTGAAAGATATCATTAATAATAGGGAAGTTTTGGAAAAAATTGAATTGAGTGCCAATAGAATTAAGAATGTAATGAAAGAAGCATCGGAATTGTGCAGGTAGATATAATAAACTAGTTTTTTGTGTAATATTCAATTGAAAGCTTATGAAAATTAAATGTATCGGTGGGGCAGGGACCGTTACCGGCTCAAAAACTTTAGTGGAAAGTAATGGGATTAGGATTTTGATAGACTGTGGACAGTTTCAAGGTTTGAAAGCTTTACGGGAACTCAATTGGGAACCCTTGCCAATATTGCCTTCAACGATAGATTTTGTTTTGTTGACTCACGGTCATTTGGATCATAGCGGCTAGCTGCCTAGATTGGTTGATCAAGGTTTTAAAGGGAAAATATATTGTACAAGTCCAACCGTAGCTGTAACGAAATTAATTCTTTTGGATAGTGCCAAAATTCAGGAAGAAGATGCCAGAAATGCCAATGAAGGAAACTATTCTAAACATGAAATTGCCGAACCGCTCTATACCGTTGCCCAAGCCGAAAAGGTTTTTTCTCATTTTAGAGTGATTAATACAAACGAAAGTGTACCATTAGATGCAGAAATTGAAGCTGTTTATACCAATGCGGGACACATTTTGGGAGCCTGTACTATTGAGCTTCGGCTCGAAAATAAGACCTTGGTTTTTTCGGGAGATGTTGGCCGGGATAATGATGTATTGATGTTCCCACCGACAAAACCCAAAAAAGCAGATTATATTTTTCTTGAAAGTACCTATGGAAACCGACTTCATCCAGACACAGATCCCAAAGACGATCTCGAAAGGTTTATTAGTGATGCTTTTCAAAACAAAGGAACTATCATTATTCCGAGTTTTGCGGTGGAGCGTGCCCAAAGCGTGATGTATTTGCTTTGGCAACTGAAAGTAGCAGGTAAGATTCCTAATATTCCGTACATTATAGATACTCCAATGGGGATTAACATGCTTGAAATTTTTGCCAATAATAGAAAATGGCATAAATTGTCCGAATGGGAATTCACCGCGATGTGCGAAATGTTTACCATGATTTCTAATTATCAGGAAACCATCGACACTATTTATAATAAACAGTCAAAAGTTGTAATTGCAGCCAGCGGCATGATTACAGGAGGAAGGGTTTTGAGCTATTTGGAACGCTATATTGGACTGCCGGAAACTACGGTGATTATTATTGGTTATCAAGGGGAAGGAACAAGGGGAAGGAAATTATTGGAAGGCGCCACCGAAATCAAAATTCACGGCAAGTACTATGAAGTAAAGGCCAAAATATGTGAAATAGAAACTTTGTCAGCCCACGGCGATCAAAAAGACTTGATTAATTGGCTTTCGGAATTAGAAAATAAGCCTAAAAAAGTTTTTTTGGTACACGGTGAAAATGAGCCAGCCGATGAGCTTCGAATAAAGATTCACGAAAAATACGGTTTCGATTGTACTGTTCCAATGATGGGGCAAGAGTTTGAATTGTAGTGTTGTATCTTTTTTCGATTTATAAAAATTCTAAACTTTGATAAAATTTAAAGTTTAACAAGAATTTGATTTACGGAATTGATAATAATGCTAATTTTGTAAAATGAAATTCAAAAAGCATTTAAGCGTATTTCTTGCCGTTTTACTATTGGTTTCCAATGTAGGTTTGGCTTTTAATGTACATTATTGTGGCGACAAGATAGCTTCGATTTCTTTGAATTCATCATTACCATCATTGCAAACGGAAAAGGGTTGTTGTAAAAAAATAGCCAGTAAAAAAGATAGCTGTTGCAAAGACAAGAAAATAGTCTTTCAGAAAAAAGCAGATAATGGAATTATTAAATCTTTTTCTTTCCAGTTTGATTATGATTTTTTAGTTTCAAATTACCACCCAATTGTTTTTAGCGAAGTTTCTAATTTCAAAAACAATCAAACTCTTTCTTATTATTGCGATGCTAATGCGCCGCCACTTTTCAAGCTGTACAGCCAATATCTCCTTTACGATAAATTGTAATGTTTAATCAAAGTTGAACTGCACTTTTGTGGTTTGACATTTTTTTAATCATTATAATCATCCTTATGAAAATCCAAATTTCAATAATTTTATTGTTTTTGTTTGGCGCTTTTAATTCCTATTCTCAAGAAACACTAAAGGAAATACAAGTCAAAACCAAACGTAAAACTTTACAAAAATCATATACCGTTACAGGGAATACAACCCTAGTAACCAGCAAGGAATTGCTGAAAGCCGCCTGTTGTAATCTAGCCGAGAGCTTTGAAACTAATCCGTCTATTGATGTGAATTTTTCGGATGCTTTAACGGGAACCAAGCAAATCAAGATGTTGGGATTGACTAGTCCTTATTTGATGATGACTCAGGAGAATATCCCTTCTGTTCGCGGTGCTTCACAGGTTTTCGGACTCTCTTTTACGCCAGGACCTTGGATAGAAAGTATTCAAATCACAAAAGGGGCGGGAAGTGTTGTAAACGGTTTCGAAAGTATTTCGGGACAAATTAATACTGAATTGGTGAAGCCGCTAAATGACACCCCTTTTTTATTGAATGTCTACAGTTCTACCGATTCTCGATTTGAATTAAATACCAATTTCAGTAAAAAGTTGTCGGATAAATGGGCTACGAGTTTATTGTTGCACGGGAATATTCGCGATTCGAAAATGGATTCCAATCATGACGGTTTTCTGGATAATCCTTTGCAAAAGCAATTTAATTTGCTCAATCGCTACCAATATTACAACCCCGAAAGCGGTTGGGTTAGTTTTATTAATTTTCAGTATTTAGATGATACCAAATTAATCGGTCAAGTGTCTTTTAATCGGGATACAGATCGTGGTACTACTAATTCTTGGGGTTCCGAAATCGATACAAAAAAGTTTGATGTTTCTACAAAAATAGGGTATGTTTTTAAAGATATGCCATTTCAAAGTATTGGTTTTCAAAATGCTTTTACCAGTTATGATCAAAACTCTTATTTTGGGTTGAACCAATACAATATCAAGCAAAATAGTTTTTATTCGAATCTTATTTTTAATTCAATTATCAATAGTGTGAGAAATAAGTTTGCTGCGGGTTTGAACTTTGCCTACGATGATTATGTTGAGTTTGTCAACGTGACAAATTATAGTAGAATTGACAATTCTGTAGGTGCATTTTTTGAATATACTTTTGACAATCAAGATGATTTTAGTTTAATTCTTGGCGGCAGAGTGGATTATAGTAATCGTTTGGGGGTTTTTGCTACGCCAAGATTGCACATGAGATACAATCCTTGGGAGAAAGGTGTTTTGAGATTTTCGGCAGGAAGAGGCAAACGTTCTGCTAATATATTTACCGAAAATCAAACCCTTTTTGCCAGTTCCAGAATCTTTGATATTATGAATACCAATGGAAAAATATATGGTTTAGATCCAGAAATAGCCTGGAATTATGGAGTGAGTTTTACTCAAGGGTTTTCATTGTTTCACAGAAATGGTGATGTAGGATTGGATTTTTACAGAACCGATTTCCAGAATCAAGCAGTGGTAGATATTATGGAAAGTCCCCAAGATGTGATATTTCATAATTTGGATGGCGTTTCGTTTGCCAATAGTTTTCAATTGGAATTTAACTATGAATTGGCCAAGCATTTGCAATTGAGAACAGCTTATAAATATTATGACATCAAGACCAGTTATCTATCTGGATTTTATAAAAGACCTTTGCAGGCGACCCATCGTTTCTTTGGAAATTTAGGGTATGAAACGCATATTTTGGACAAAGGACAACAATGGAAATTTGATTTTACTTATAATTGGATTGGGGAACAACAATTGCCATACACGGCTTCGAATCCTGTTGCGTATCAATTCCCTGAACTTTCGCCTTCTTATTCTTTAATGAATGCACAAATTACACGGACATTTTCTTCTGTTTTTGAGGTTTATGTGGGTGGAGAAAACATTGGAAATTACACTCAAAATCCAGCTATTATAGATCCGGAAAACCCTTTTGGACCTTATTTTGACGCTACAGTTTTGTATGCACCAGTTTTTGGTCAGATGTATTATGCGGGATTGAGGTTTAAAATAAAATAGTAACAATATTAATGTCAATTTCAAAAATCAATATCAAAATTTAATTCAAATAAAAAAATGAAAACAATTAAACAAGAGTTCAGAAAAGGTATGAATCTTAATGGGATGAAAAATATGTTTTTAGTTTTACTAATGACTGTCGTTGGGTTTTCGGCTCAAGGCCAAGAGAAGAAAAATAAAAACGCCAAATATACCACTGAAGTAAACGGGAATTGTGAGCAATGCCAGAAACGAATTCAAAAGGCAGCTTATTCGGTACCGGGAGTGAAATCAGCTTCATGGAGCATTGAAACACATCAATTGAGCTTAATCATTAACGAAGAAAAAAATTCTTTGTCAGACGTAAAGAAAGCAATTGCCAAAGTAGGGCATGACACCGATGATTTGAAAGCAACAAAAGAAGATTATGATAATCTCCATTTTTGTTGTCAATATGAAAGGCTGTAGTTGCAAGGTTTAGATGCGTTTTAATTTTTTGTTATTTTCAAAAAAAAACACAAACACTGTTTTGTTGAAAAAGCATCCTAATTAGCGTTCTAATTAGGATGCTTTTTTGTTTTATATGCGTTAATAAAACTTTAAAATAGGGTAATAAATTGTGGTTCCCCTAAATAATCCTTACTTTCACAGCCTAAATAAAAATACAAGAATTTATGAGTAATTTTGATTGGACCCAATTATTGAATCCCGAATTTTATATAACTTTTTCAATTGGTGGTATTCAACTGGGTTTGTACATTGTTTTATTCATTGTTTTTGCTGAAACCGGTCTTTTTGCAGGTTTTTTTCTTCCAGGCGATAGTTTGCTTTTTCTTGCTGGAATTTATAGCCGTGATTTAATACAGAACATTCTTTTTATAGAAAGTGATTTTTTAAATCTTATTATACTCTCTACATTAGTGGCGATTTCTGGAGTTTTAGGGAATATGGTAGGGTATTGGTTTGGAGCGAAAAGTGGTTATTATTTATACAACAAAGAAGATAGTTTTTGGTTTAAGAAAAAATACCTTTTTCAATCTAAAGATTTTTTTGAAAAATACGGTGGTAAAGCCATTATTTTTGCAAGATTCCTTCCTATATTTAGAACTTTTGCACCCATAGTTGCCGGGATCGGAATGATGGATAGAAAGAAATTTATGTTTTACAATGTTCTGAGCTCATTTTTATGGTCCTTTGTTTTAATATTTTCGGGTCATTATTTGTATGGAATGTTTCTGGAAAATGGAATTGATTTAAAACAACATATTGAGAAAATAGTTATTGGAATCATTTTAATATCGACAATTCCTGTTTTATTCAAAATATTGAAAAAGAAAGTTCATATCAACTAAGAGATTGTGCATAAAAATAAAAAAACCGTCTTGATTTATAAATCAAGACGGTTTTTTTTATGGGAGATAGTTTTGAATTATATGTCATGTTAACTATTCATACAATTATCTAATATCTAAAAATAAAGGATAAAAAAATCCGTCAAGAACGAATTCAAGACGGATTTAGATTGAGATAAGATCTTAATACTTTGTACTTAAATCTTAATACTCTATAATTACATCATCCCTGGCATACCACCACCCATATGGGCTCCGCCTGCATTTTCTTCTTTAATGTCAATCAAAGCACATTCAGTAGTTAATATCATTCCTGCAACCGAAGCAGCATTTTCTAATGCAATACGGGTTACTTTTTTAGGATCAATAATTCCTGCTTTTAGCATGTCTACATATTCATCGGTTTTGGCATTATATCCAAAATCTCCTGAACCTTCAGATACTTTTGCAACCACAACAGAACCTTCAAGACCTGCATTCTCTACAATAGTTCTCAAAGGAGCTTCTATTGCACGAGATATAATTTGAATACCCGTTTTTTCGTCTGCGTTGTCAGTTTTAATATTGCTAAGAACCGATTTTGCTCTAAGTAAAGCAACTCCACCACCAGCAACAATTCCTTCTTCAACAGCAGCACGAGTAGCATGAAGAGCATCGTCAACTCTGTCTTTTTTCTCTTTCATTTCTACTTCAGATGCAGCACCAACATAAAGAACGGCAACACCACCGGCTAATTTAGCCAAACGTTCTTGCAATTTTTCTTTGTCATAATCAGAAGTTGTAGCTTCCATTTGACCTTTAATTTGATTGACACGATTCTTGATCATGTCTGCTTCTCCAGCACCGCTAACGATTGTTGTATTGTCTTTGTCAATAGTTACTCTTTTTGCAGTTCCCAGCATTTCTAGAGTAGTATTTTCAAGCGTGTATCCTCTTTCTTCAGAGATTACAGTTCCGCCAGTTAAAATAGCGATATCTTCTAGCATTGCTTTTCTTCTGTCTCCAAAACCAGGTGCTTTTACAGCAGCGATTTTCAAGGCTCCACGCAATTTGTTTACTACTAATGTTGATAAAGCTTCTCCATCAACATCTTCGGCAATAATCAATAATGGTTTTCCAGATTGTGCCACTGGCTCCAAAACTGGTAATAATTCTTTTAAAGAAGAAACTTTTTTGTCATACAAAAGAATGTATGGACTTTCTAGTTCTACTTCCATTTTTTCTGGGTTGGTTACAAAGTAAGGAGATAAATATCCTCTGTCAAATTGCATTCCTTCCACAACATCCACATAAGTGTCTGTTCCTTTGGCTTCTTCCACAGTGATTACACCTTCTTTACCCACTTTTGCGAAAGCATTAGCGATCAATTCTCCAATTACTTCATCGTTATTGGCAGAGATAGAAGCAATTTGTTTTATTTTTTCAGAATCACTTCCTACTACTTTGGCTTGTTTTGCAAGATCAGCAACAATAGCTTCAACTGCTTTGTCAATACCGCGTTTCAAATCCATTGGATTTGCTCCTGCTGCAACGTTTTTCAATCCTTCTTTTACGATAGCTTGTGCCAAGACAGTAGCGGTTGTAGTTCCATCTCCTGCTAAATCGTTGGTTTTTGAAGCTACTTCTTTTACCATTTGGGCACCCATGTTTTCTAATGGGTCTTTCAATTCTATTTCTTTAGCAACGGTAACACCATCTTTGGTAACATTTGGTCCACCAAAAGATTTTCCGATAATTACATTACGTCCTTTTGGTCCAAGGGTTACTTTTACTGCATTTGCTAATGCATCTACTCCACGTTTTAATCCGTCACGTGCTTCAATATCAAATTTTATATCTTTTGCCATCTTTTCAAAATTGTTTAAATTGTTTAAGGTTTAAAAGTTTAAAGTTGCTTAAGGAGAACTCCAAAACTTACTACTTTATGCTTAATTTATAATTAGATTATTGCTAAAATATCGTCTTCACGCATAATTAGATAATCTTTTCCTTCTAATTTTAATTCTGTTCCTGCGTATTTTCCGTAAAGTACAGAATCACCAATTTTTACCGTCATAGTGTGGTCTTTTGTTCCGTTTCCAACGGCAACTACAGTTCCTTTTTGTGGTTTTTCTTTAGCTGTATCTGGAATAAAAATCCCTGACGCAGTTTTAGTTTCAGCAGCTATTGGTTCAATAAGAACTCTATCTGAAAGTGGTTTAATGTTTAAAGTCATGATTTTATATTTATGTTATTTTTTTTATGCATTTAAGATTTCAGAAATTGTGCCATAGTGCGTAAACTGACATTTTTTCTTATAAAAAATGCCAGCTTTGACAGGCTGGCACTTAGTGTATTTATGTAAATAAATTATTTTGCTGGAGTTGCAGGTGCAGGTGTATTTTGAACCGGTGCATTTTGAATTGGAGCAGCTTCAGTGTTATCAATAATTTTTGAATCTGCCTCACTCAAAGTTCCTGTGAAACTTAATCCTGAAAGTAAAATTAGAGCGATTAATATAGTGCCTAATGTCCAAGTACTTTTGTCTAAAAAATCGGTAGTTTTTTGTACACCACCTAACATTTGAGAACCGCTTATTGTAGAAGATAAACCACCACCTTTAGGGTTTTGAACCATTATAACTACGATCAATAGAAAACATACTATTGTAATTAAAACTAAAAAAATTGAAAACATACTATTTATTATTAATTGTTATTTTGTTGTACTATTTTAATATCCTTTATACGGTCTGCAAAGAAACTACTTTTTTCTGGATATTTCAAAATTAATATCTCATAAGCTTGTATCGCTTTTAGATATTTTTTTTGTTCCAAATATACTTTGGCCAAGGTCTCTGTCATTAAGTATGGATTGTCCTCTTTATTTAGATCCAAATTAGGCGTAAAAACAACTCCTTGTTTTACCGGAGAAATCTTAGGGCTCGTTTCTATAAACTTATCGATTAATTTTGCTTTTTTCTTTTTGACTTCTTCAACGATAGGGTCTTTTTGGGTATCTTTTTCAGTGGTTTCTTTTTCTCTGTCAATGGGTTGTATTCTGGATATTTGAAGCCATTGTTGAAAAGAATGTGTCTCATCTTTAGAAAAATCTATAGGTTTTCCTACTTCTAATTTTTCGACTGCTGTTTTTGTTTCTATCTCGATTGCTATTGGCGCTTCTTCTTTTACGGTAATGGCAATCGGAGGTACTAAAGTAGGTACTGTTTCTTTTTTTGCTACTTCTTGTAAAAGCACTTCGCTATCAATAACGTTGATCTCAAGAAGTTCTGACATTTTTTTGTCGTAGGCTTTTTTTTGAATGGCAATAAAAGATTCCGAAGTGATAAAATCAAATAGAACGGTACGATCAGTAGTGTGAGCGGCGGTTACTTTTAAGGCAAAATTATATTTGTAACTGTTTTGTATATAAAGCCCTTTGAGACGTAAAGCCCTTGCACTTTGGAAATAGGGAAACTCTTCCAGAACTTTTTCTAATGCCAACGTTTGCACTTCGTTGATATCTTCTGGTTTGTTGATTAGATAATTATAGCTACTAACGTTCATTTTTTTTGAGTGTTCAGTGTTCAGAGTTTTGTGGTCAATATTTTCAGTGTTCAGTTTTAGTGTAGCTTACTGAACACTGAATACTTCTTAAATTACCATTTGGCAAGGGAATCATTGAATATGTCTTGTGTTATTCTTTCAAAAATATCATTCAAGGCTGCGTCTTTTGTTGCTCCTGTAAGTTGTTGTGCTGCTGGATAATCATAATAAAATTCAAAAGGTTTCTCAAAATTATCTTTCTCTTTGTTTTTGTTTGTAAATCGAACATTGATTCTGATTTTCAAACGGTTTTGTGAGGCTTGTTGATCGGCCGTGGCAGTCATTGGACTGATTCGATAATCGATGATTTCTCCTTCATACGTTAAATCGGCACCATTTTTCACTAAATTCAAATTGGTTTGATTTTGAATCAAATCTTGTAATTTTAATGTAAAGGTTCTGTCGATACCAGGTTCAATCAAGTCTGAATTATTTGGAAAGAAATTTACTTGATAGGTTTTGGCGTCAATTTTACCGGTTCCAGTAAAGTTGTAAACCGAACAACTATTTATTGTAAATAATAAAATTATAAATAAAAAAGGATGTGTTTTTTTCATAGGATGTTTAGTAAATTCCAATTGCAAAATTTCAAATTTGGTTGGTATTGGGAATCATTTTTCAAATATATGAATTTTGGAATTTGTTTTTTTGTTTATAAATCAAATTGCTTGATTTTTCGATACAAAGTACGCTCCGAAATTCCCAACTCATCGGCAGCAGCTTTTCGTTTTCCTTTGTTTTTTTCTAATGATTTTTTGATCATTTCTATTTCTTTCTGCTCTAATCTCAAAACCTCTTCCTCCTCAATGGTTTCTGCAAGGAGGTAATTATTGTTTTGCTCTTGGTAATCCTGCTCCCTATTTTGGGTAGTGATTAATGAAGTTCCTGGATCCTCCTCAAAATCTATTTCGCTGTCATCTTCTTTTTGACCGTATATTTTTTTGATAAGAGTTTTATTGGTTTCTTGTACTTTGGAACTGCCGTTTTGCATTAATTCTAAGGTCAGTTTTTTTAAGTCGTGCAAGTCACTCTTCATGTCAAAAAGAACTTTGTACAAAATCTCTCTTTCGGTATTGAAGTCGCTATCGTTTTTTTTGTCTTTTATTACCGACGGTAAATTACTGCCTTCTGTAGGCAAGTAGGATTGCAATGTTTCGGCTGTGATGTCCCTATTGGTTTCCAGTACCGAAATTTGTTCTGCTACATTTCGCAATTGTCGAATGTTACCGCTCCAGCGAAATTTTTGCAACAACTGTATCGCATTTTCGTCCAGTTTTAAAGGAGGCATCTTGTATTTGCTGGCAAAGTCGGCTACGAATTTTCTAAATAACAAATGGATGTCTTCTTTTCGATCTCTAAGTGGCGGTAAATGAATGTCAACGGTACTCAATCGATAGTACAAATCCTCACGGAATTTCCCTTTTTCGATGGCGTGAAATAAATTGACGTTGGTTGCGGCTACAATTCGAACATTTGTTTTTTGAACATGGGAAGATCCCACCTTTATAAACTCACCATTTTCTAGCACCCGCAACAAACGGACTTGGGTGGTAAGTGGTAATTCACCAACTTCATCCAGGAAAATGGTTCCGCCATCGGCTACTTCAAAATATCCTTCACGAGTGCCGGTTGCTCCCGTAAAAGCGCCTTTTTCATGTCCGAATAGTTCACTGTCAATGGTCCCTTCTGGGATAGCACCACAGTTTACGGCAATGTATTTCCCATGTTTTCTATGCGAAAGCGCGTGTATTATCCTTGGAATATTTTCTTTTCCCACACCACTTTCCCCAGTTACTAATACGGAAATGTCAGTAGGGGCAACCTGTATGGCTTTTTCTATGGCGCGATTGAGCTTTGGGTCATTCCCAATAATCTCAAAGCGTTGTTTTATTGATTGAACTGTATCCATTTAATTTTATTTAGCCACGAATTACACGGATTATCACAAATTGAAAATCGGTGTGAATTTCACAAATTGTTAAAACTGAAATTTGTTTGAATAACTATACGAACTCCTAGTTTTCTAATGTTGAGGTTACGTTAGTGTGTCTTTTTGGGTAACTGTTTCTACAACTTTATGTTTTGGGAAGTAGGTTCTAATAGTATAAAATGTTACTCCAAATGCAATAATAAAAGTAATTAAAGCGATTAATATATTTTTTTTGGACATATAAAGGATTTTAGTTTTTGAAAATTAATTAAGCAAATTGAATTAAATTTTTTCTTTTGCCACAAATTACACAAATTTTCACAAATTATTTTTTTAGATTATTAATCGTTTATGAGTTAAAGATTTGTTTTGAAAATTAGCAATAATTCCAATTTGGGAATCTGCGAGCTTAATATAATTTAGAGTTTGCGCTATATGTTCATTATTAATTTCTTTAACAGATTTGATTTCTAAAATTATTTCATCATAAACAATAAAATCGGCGTAAAATTTATGAGGAAGAATATTTCCTTTATATTCAATAGAAAATTCTTTTTCTCGTTCAAAAGGAATGTTGTTGTTCTTGAACTCCATTTCTAGTGCGTCTTTGTAAACTATTTCTAATAAGCCAGGCCCTAAAATTCGATGGACCTCCATGCAAATACCTACTATTTTATAATTTTCTTCTTGCTTATAATATTCCATAATTTGTGAAAATTAGTGTAATTTGTGGCTTATTTTTAATTCATATTAGAATAACCAACTGCTTCTCCTTTCAGCGTTCCGGAGGTACAAGAAGTGATTTTTACATTTACAAAGTCACCAATACTATAATTCTCCTTTGGAAAAACTACCGTAATGCTTTGTGAATTTCTTCCTGAAAACTCTTCAGTTGATTTTTTTGAAACTTTCTCTACTAGAACTTCCACGGTTTGACCAATGAATTGCTCAGAGCGCAACCAAGCGTGTTTTTGTTGTAAATCGACAATTTCTTGCAATCTTCTGGCTTTGGTTTCTTCGGGAACGTCATCTTTCATTTTTCTTCCCGCCAAGGTTCCCGGACGTTCGGAATAGCTGTACATATAACCAAAATTATATTTTACATACTCCATCAAACTCAAGGTGTCTTGATGATCTTTCTCGGTTTCTGTTGGGAAACCCGAAATCATATCTTGCGAAATAGATCCATTTGGAACAATGGTTCTAATTTTGTCAATCAATGTCATGTATTCTTCTCGGGTATGCAAACGATTCATTTCCTTCAAGATTCTGTTGCTTCCTGATTGAACCGGCAAGTGAATGTGTTTGCAAATATTAGGGTGTTTTGCAATTACGTGCAAAATGCTTTCGTGCATATCCTGAGGATTTGATGTCGAAAAGCGAATGCGCATTTTAGGGAAACCAGCGGCTACCATTTCCAGTAACTGGTCAAAGTCTACTGCTGTTGCTTTTTGCATGACGGTGGCATCGGTGAAATCTTTTTTCAATCCGCCGCCGTACCATAAATAGCTGTCTACGTTTTGACCTAGAAGCGTGATTTCCTTAAATCCTTTGCTCCACAAATCCTGAATTTCATTCATGATACTTTGTGGCTCACGGCTGCGTTCACGCCCGCGGGTAAAAGGCACCACGCAAAACGTACACATATTGTCGCAACCACGCGTGATAGAAACGAGCGCGGTAATCCCGTTGCTCATCAATCGCACGGGAGAGATGTCGCCATAGGTTTCGTCCTTAGATAAAATCACATTTATTGCATCGCGACCTTCTTCTACCTCACTCAATAAATTCGGTAAATCTTTGTAGGCATCAGGACCTACAACTAGGTCGACAATTTTTTCTTCTTCCAGGAACTGACTTTTCAAACGCTCGGCCATACAGCCCAAAACGCCTACTTTCATCTTTGGATTAATGCGTTTTACGGCATTGTATTTTTCCAGACGTTTGCGAATGGTTTGCTCTGCTTTGTCCCGAATGGAACAGGTGTTTACCAAAACCAAATCGGCTTCTTCGAGCACTTGCGTGGTGTTGTATCCGTTTCCGGACAATATGGAAGCCACGATTTCGCTGTCCGAAAAATTCATCGCGCAGCCGTAACTTTCTATAAAAAGTTTTTTGGTGTTCTCCGGTTTATGTTCTAGAACAAGGCTATTTCCTTGTTTGCTTTCTTCAATTATCTTTTCCATACGGTATTTTCAAAGCGCAAAGATAAGGTAAATACAAGTATTATGACAAGATGTCAGCCGAAGAATTAACAAAATTTAAGAGATTTTAAAATGAAGATTAACGATTGCTGATTTAAGATTTTGGAAGACTAATTTAGAAATGACTTATTTAACCCGTTGGGTGTAATTATTTTCAACACATAGAAACATAGATTTTGTAAGCTCAAAAGTAGGTGTTTCACTTATTTAAAATTCACATAGCTCTCTATGTGAAAGAGATGTATTTTTTTTTTGTATTCTTTTTTTTAATAAATTCTATGTTTCTCCTATGTTTGCGAAGTTATCGATTTTAATTTTTAAAGTCAATAAATTTGAATAATGAAGTGAAAAAGAATGAGAGAACATATGTC
>Ga0184629_10000511_pt1 | contig 17366 bp, 11 predicted proteins | sample PLM4_32_b1_FD_133158 | JGI IMG/M metagenome (GOLD analysis project Ga0184629, IMG submission 133158) | Groundwater sediment microbial communities from an aquifer in East River, Colorado, USA - PLM4_32_b1 | ecosystem: Environmental > Terrestrial > Soil > Riparian zone | place: USA: East River... | reverse complement strand
CGGCGCCGAGCGCGATCACCGCGCTCGCATGACGCATCGAGCGGCCCGAATGCGTGCCGCCGCCCGCGCTGACGATATCGGTGTCGCCGAGCGTGATGGTGACCTTCTCGAACGGCAGACCCAGAAGATCCGCGGTGACCTGCGCGAAGCTGGTCTCGTGGCCCTGTCCGGCAGGCTGCGTACCGATGACGACTTCGATGCCCTCGGGCCGCACGATCAGGTCGGCGCGTTCCTTCGGCGAGCCGGTCGAGGACTCGACATAATTGGCGAACCCCAGACCGAAAAGCTTGCCCCGCCGGTGCGCATCCTCGCGACGCTTCTCGACGCCCGCGAAATCGGCGAGGCGCAGCAGGCGGTCCATGTTGTTCTCGTACTCGCCGCTGTCATAGATCGAACCCGTCGGGTTGGTGTACGGCATCTGCTTCGCCGCGATCAGATTGCGCCGTCTGAGCTCGAATCGATCGAAGCCGCATTCGCGCGCCGCCTTGTCGATCAAGCGTTCGATCGCAAACGTCACTTCGGGTCGGCCCGAGCTGCGATAGGCTTGCGTGCTCATCGTGTTCGAATAGACCGCGCGCGCATGAAGCGTGGCGTGCGGAATATCGTAGTTGCCGGTGATAAGGCCGGAGCCCTTGCTCAACGGAGACAACGACACGCACCGGGCTCCCACATTGCTGAGATTGGAGGCGCGCAGCGCGAGGAATCTCCCCGAGCCGTCGATTGCGAGAGATACCTCGGTGACGAGATCGCGGCCCTGATAATCGGTGAGGAAGCATTCGTTGCGCTCGGCGCGGAATTTGACCGGGCGGTTCAACTTGCGCGACGCCCACAGCACCAGCCCGAACTCGACATAGGTGCGGTTGCGCGTCCCGAAATTGCCGCCGACGTCGAAGGAGAGTACGCGGACCTTTTCAGGATCGAGGGTCAAGACCTCGGCGATCTCACGCTTCTGACGCACGGCGCCGCCGCTACCTGCATAAAGTGTGTAGCGGTCGGTTGCGGCATCGTAGAACCCGAGTGCCGCACGCGGCTCGAGCGGCACGCCGGTCACCCGTCCGATATGATACGTCGCAGTGACGACATGAGCCGCTCGCGCAAAGGCGGCATCCGTTGCGGGCGCATCGCCGAATTCGGAATCGACAAGGATGTTGTCGGGGAGTTCGTCCCACAAACGAGGCGCGTCGTGGGCTGTGGCCTTGATCGTGTCGGCGACCCAGGGCAGCTCTTCGTACTCGACAGCGACCATCTCGGCAGCGGCATACGCCTGCTGGCGCGACTCGGCGACCACCATGGCGATCGCTTCGCCGACATAGCGCGCCCTATCGGTGGGCAACAGCATATGCGAGCCGATGAAGACCGGTGTGTTACCGCGGCCTCTGAGTTTCACATCGAACTGAGTGGAGGGCACCGGACTGTGCGGGATGTCCTTCAGCCCGTCCGCAACACAGTCGGCGCCGGTGTAGACGCCGAGGACACCTGGCATCTCGAGCGCAGCGCCCGAATCTATATTGAGGAGGCGCGCATGCGGATAAGGCGAGCGCACCATCGCCGCCCAGGTCTGACCTGGTAGGGTGAAATCGTCCGTGAACCGGCCCTTGCCGGTGATCAGACGCGCGTCTTCCTTGCGGGCCAGCGGCCGCCCAATAGCCCTGAATGCGCGCTCCGACAGCAAAGCCCGGTCCTCGCCGATAAAATGCGCTTTATCATACTGTATGACAATAAGACATCAAGAGGAAGGTTTTGCTCCCGCGTAGGACATTAACCATATAATTATATGAAATACTTACGTTTTAATGATTCTGGAGGGCCAGAGATGCGGCGCCCGTCGGCCCCGATCCCAACGTCGACAGTTAGCCAAATGTAAAACGATGTCGGGCCATACTCGGCCTTACGATGCTGAGATTCTACGAGACCATTGTTCTTTTGCACGACGCGCGATTCGTTGTGCTCGCGCTCCTGGTCTGCCTGCTCGCCTGCTACACCGCGTTCAGCATGATGTCGCGGCTCTACGCGCACCACTCGCGCTATCCCTGGGTCGTCGCGGCAGCCGTCGTCACCGGTTGCGGCGCATGGGCGACCCAAGCGATCACGCTGCTCGCCTTCAAGCCCGGCGTACCGGCCGCCTACGACGTCGATCTGTTCGTGATGTCGGGTCTGGTTGCAGTCGTTGGATGCGGCCTCGGCTTCTACGTCGCGCGGAGCACCGAGCGCATGGCGCTCGGCGGCGCGATCGTAGGCTTCGCCATCGGAGCGATGCACTACATCGGCATGACGGCCGTGACGTTCCAGGCGCGCGTTCACTGGGACGCGCTCTATTTCGAGACCGCAACCATCGTTGGCGCGAGCTTTGGTGCGGCCGCGCTCGCGCGCGCACAACTGACGCCGGACATCCGCGGACGGATCGCGGGCTCCTTCTATCTGACGGCGGGAATTTTCGGAACCCACTTCATCGCGATGGCGGGGCGCAGCTTTACTCCGGATCCAAGCATCGTCATTCCGCAGGACACGCTCGTCCTTGTGTGGTTTGCCTTTGCATTGACGGCTGTCGTGCTCTTGATCGTCGGCCTCGGCATCGTGGGCACGCTGGTCGATCAGCATCTCCAGGAGATCGAAGCGGCGAAGCGCGAGCTTGAAGTGGCGCTCTCCCGCGCCGATGCCGCAAGCAAATCGAAGACCAAGTTTCTTTCCACCGTCAGCGATGAGCTTCGCTCGCCGCTCAACACCATCATCGACTTTGCCGAGCGGCTGAAGACGGGAAGCCTGGATCCCCGCGAGCAGCGTTATCGCGAATGCATCGAGAGCATCCTCGATAGTGGCGTGCATCTCATGCGCCTCGTCAACGATATCCTCGACATCTCGCAGTTCGATGCCGGGCAACTGAGACTCAACGATGAGTTTCTCGATGTCGGAGAGAGCGTCGAAACAACCGTTCGTCTCGTGGAGCAGGAGGCTCAAAAAGCCGGTGTGCGCCTTTCGGTCTCGATCGAGCCAGGCCTTCCTCGGTTGGCCGGCGACGTCAACCGCATCCGCCAGATTCTCATCAATCTCCTATCGAACGCTGTTCGGTTTACGCCTCGCGGCGGTGAAGTGACCGTGTCCGCATTTCGAGAGGGAGACGGTTTGGCGCTCTCTGTGGCCGATACAGGCATCGGCATGGAGGCCAACGACATCCCCAAGGCGCTCGAACGTTTCGGACAACTGGACACCGGCTCGAACGGTAAGCATGAAGGCGCGGGTCTCGGACTGCCGCTCGCGCAGCATCTCGTAGACCTCCATGGCGGGACGCTCCGCATTGCAAGCGCGCCGGGCGTGGGAACCACCATCACAGTGACGTTCCCCGTGCGTCGTATCGTTCGCGAGCGCACCACCGTCCGCGTGGCCTAATCTCCGGGCTCGCCCGACCGCCGGTTGCTCAGTCCTTGATCCAGGCTGTCGGATCGAAGCGCTTCCGCTGGCTTTCCACCACCCACAACTGCTCGTCGGCAAAGTGGACGCCAAGGAGGGCATTGCTCCGCCACGCGGCCGTGACAGCAATCGGCGGGACGTTCGCGATGATAAGACGAAGCGTCTCGTTCTTGGGCGGCGCCTCCTCGAGCCGAAGGCACGCGCCGACACTCGAGATATCGATGACCGTGCATGGGATCCGAACACCGGCAGCGCGAAGCTCGCCAGGCCAGTTCGCACGAAAGCGTCGGCCGGCCGACGCAGCGGATCCGGCAGGGCGACGCAACGCTCTCACATTCGATAAGGGTGTCAACCTGCTCTCCTCCGCGTCGTTGGTTTCGCGCAGAACAGCGTGGAAATCCCGTCGGCTCTTCAACGAGCGATAATAACATCGTTAGATTTTTACTTAATGCATTCTGAATAGTAACCCTAATTGGACGAAGCGCGCGCTCTCCCTTAGTCGTTTCAAACTTGTTCACTTTTGCGGCCTAGCTTGGGCACTTCTCCTCGTTAGAGGGAGTGGTGGGGCAAATGAGTGCGTTAACTCCGAGCTTGGTCGATGTCGGAATATCGTGAAGACGATCTTCCGCTCGAAACATTGACCGGCAGTCTGCGCGAATATCGTGATCCGCGCGGTGTCGACCTGTTTGCGCGCGTCAAAGACTTCTATCGCTGGCAGGATCTGCGCCGCACGCACGGTCTGTGGCCGTACTCAAAATCCACCGATGACGCGCCAAAGGCGACGTGCTCCGCCAAGGACGATGCGGGGCGCGCTTTTCGCGGCGTGAACTTCGCCTCTCAGGACTATCTCAGCCTCTCGTCGCATCCGGCGATCAAGGAGGCGGCGAAAGCCGCCATCGACGAATACGGCGTGCACAGCGCCGGCTCCGCGGCGTTCCTCGGCAACACGCGTTATTCACTCGCGCTCGAGAAGACGATCTCAGATTTCATCCGGCTCGAACATACGATGCTCTATCCCACGGGCTGGGCGGCCGGATATGGCGTGATCCGCGCGTTGATCCGTCCCGACGATCACGTCGTGATTGACGGCCTTGCGCATAATTGCCTGCAGGACGGCGCTATCGCGGCCACGCGCAACATTCACCTTCACGGACATCTGAATCTGCAGTCCGTGCGGCGCCATCTCAACCGCATCCGCACCCGCGACAAGGAAAACGGAATTTTGGTGGTCACCGAAGGTCTGTTCTCCATGGACTCGGACACTCCCGATATCGCCGCGATGCAGGACCTCTGCCGCGAGTACAAAGCGACCCTGCTCGTCGATGTCGCACACGACCTCGGCAATATCGGCGAAGACGGCACCGGCCACATCGGCCTTCAGAACATGCTCGGCAAGATCGACATTGTCATGGGCAGCTTCTCCAAGACCTTCGCCTCGAACGGCGGGTTCGTGTCTTGCGCTTCACCGGAGGTAAAAGAGTACATCCGGTATTTCGGCAGCTCGGGAACGTTCTCCAACGCCCTTTCCCCGGTGCAGGCGGCAACAGTGCTCAAAGCCTTTGATATCGTGAAATCGGAAGAAGGCCGCTCCTTGCGTGCCTCGCTGATGAAGAACGTCCTCTATCTGCGCAGCGAGCTCAAGCGGCTGGGTATGGAAGTCATCGGCGACCCTTCCGCGATCGTCTCGGCCAAAGTGGGCGACGAAGCTTTAGCTCGCATGGTGAGCCAGAAACTGCCGTCCTTAGGCGTGGTCGCCAATCTCGTCGAGTTCCCGGCCGTGGCCAAGGGCAGCGCACGCTTCCGACTCCAAGTCATGGCCAACCACACCAAGGCCAACATCGACGATCTTATCGGCCGCCTTTACAGCGCCCTTGACGAAGTCCAGGCGAACCATCAGGCCTATCGCGCCACGCTGGCGGAAAAAACAACTGGACAGCCGCAGACGGCCTGGAGGAGGGCGTGAATCAAGTTATGACCAAGGCCCGTCTTCTTGCCGTCGACGACAATTCCGATTCCGCGGAACTGATCGCACGCGTGGCTACGAAGTGCGGCTACGACGCCCGATCGGTGACGGACGCGTCCATGCTGGGGCAAGTCCTGGATGAGTGGAAGCCACAGGTGCTGACACTCGATCTCTGCATGCCGGAAGAGGACGGCATTAGCTTGCTGTCCTTACTGACGAAGAGCGGGTTTTCAGGCCATCTTCTGATCATCAGCGGCCAGGACGAGTGGTTCCGCAAGACGGCCAGCCGACTCGCCTCGGCCCGCGGGCTGAACGTCGCAAACGATCTGTGCAAGCCGGTCGATCTCAAGACCCTGCGCGAAATTCTCACTCAGCTTGCAAGCGCTTCAGCTGAGGGCGAACGACGCGTCGCCAACGGCGACTGATGGAATTTGTGGGCGTCCGGACTAGGCCGCGTCCGCCAGACAACCTCTGATTTTTCCCAACAATCGTGGCAGATCCACGGGCTTCGTATCGAAGTCCGCGCAGCCAACCTTGATACTGGTGTCGCGATCGCTCGCAAGCGCGTGCGCGGTGAGTGCGATGATCGGAATCCGCCGTGTGTCGGGATTGGCTTTGATCAGGCGCGTAGCCTCCCAGCCGTCCATGTCACCGAGCGCGACATCCATCAGGATGAGGTCGGGCGACTCGTCCGCGGCCATCTTCACCCCGCTGGGCCCATCGATCGCAAAGCACACAGCGAACCCCTGACGCTGCAGCCGCCGGCCGAGCATGTCGCGGTTCATTTCATTGTCTTCGATGAGGAGTATCTTGGTCATGACGCAGCCTGATCCATGAGTGTGTGGCCGAGATCCTGATGTTCGGTTCCGGTTCGAACGCTCCTTAAAGCGCGCAGCAATTGATCGCGGTCAACCGGCTTGATCAGATGCCCCGAGGCGCCGAACGCGCGGCCCTTGCCGGCGTCCTGCTGAGCCGTCAACAGGATGACGGGGCAAGAGCGCAGAATGCTGCTGGCTTTCAGTGCCTGCAGCACCACCCACCCGTCCGATTCGGGGACGAGCGCGCCAAGCAGAATCACGCCTGGTCTTGAAGACCGAGCGAGCTCCAAGCCCTCGGATGCGGTCTTGGCAACGATCGCGTGGTAGCCTGCCTTGCTGAGAATTTGGTGGAGCGCATCCGTCGCCGAATTGTCGCTCTCGATCACGAGAACTGTGCTGCTGCCCGCGGCCGAGTCCGCATGAGGCGAGTCCTGGTTGTCCAAAACATCCTGCTCTTGGGCAAAGCGAAGCGTCACCGGCACTCGTATCGTGAAGCACGAGCCCTTGCCGAGTTCGCTTTGCACGACGATATCGCCGCCCATCAGCCGGCAGAGTTTCTGGCTGAGCGCCAATCCCAGCCCCGTGCCGCCATATTTGCTGGCGGTTGCCCCCTTCGACTCACCGAAATTCTGGAACAGATCGGCGAGGTTTTCACGCCGAATGCCGATTCCGGTGTCGCGCACCTCGATCTCGACGACGCCACGTACGATCCGCGTGGTGATCGCCACGAATCCTCCGCGCGTGAATTTCGCGGCGTTGTTGACGATGTTCAGCACCGCCTGGCGCAATTTTGCCATGTCCGTTTCGAGCACCACCCGCGGGTCGGGACATTCGATCAAGAGGCGGTTGGCCTGCGCCGCCACCTCTTCGTGTGAGGACGCGCGGACATCGTCGATCAGGCGCCCGAGCTCGAATCGCTCGGGGAAGAGCTCCATCTTGCCGGCTTCGAGTTTCGAGAGATCGAGCACGCTGCTCACGAGTATGAGCAAGTGCTTGCCGGCAGTAAGGATCCGCTTGATGTCGGCGGTCTGGTCATCGGAGCCCGATTCAACCGCCTCTTCGAGCAGCATCTCGCTGTAGCCGATAACCGCGTTCAAGGGCGTGCGTAACTCATGGCTCATCTTCGCGAGAAACTCGGACTTCGCCTTGTTGGCGCGTTCGGCCTCCGCCTTGGCTTCCTGAAGCTGCCGTGCCGTGGCGAGATGACGACGAACCTCGCGTTCGAGCTCGGACTGCGAAGCGACGACATTGCCGTAATACAGCGCCATGATCGACACATAGACCGCGGCGCAAAGCGTCGAAATGATGCCAATGCCCGACAACTCCGACAGCGGAATCTGCTGCGGGAAGGAATGCGTCTGAGCATAGGCGACGTAAAACGCCGCGAAATTGAAGGCGATAAGACTGAGCACCAGAAGCCGCTGCGGCCCGCCCGATCCGAGATAAAAGAAGGCAAGCAGCGGAACGGTCAGCAGCCAGGGAAGGAACGGCGAGCTGAGGCCGCCATAGTGGTAGCAGCCCCACAGAATCGCGAAGATGAGATTCTGGACGGAGAGGACGGCAAGCGTGTTGTACCAGCCGGACCACTTGAGCGCGAACGGGAAACACAGGAACAGCGAGATCGAAGCCGCAAGCACCCAAAGCGCGTAATTGGGATTGGGATCGATCACGTAGAGATAGACCGTAATGGTGTGACCCAGGAACGGTCCGAAGAGATGACTGATGAGGAACATGCGCGCGCGCTGCTGGAGCTCGCTGTTCTCCCTCACTCTCGCCGGAATGAACCAGTCGAGCACGGGATAAATCATCGCCGGCGAGAGCCGAGCTGGAGGCGAGTGTTCAAGCGTTCCGGGCATGCTCATGACGCTTGGCTCCTGCGTCCGCTGGCGTTTGACGCTCGCCGCTTCTGTTGTCTTTCGGGCGAATGCTCGTGGTCTTCGCGCGCAGCAGAGATGCGTTCGGCGGGGAACACGAGTTCGGCGGAAGTGCCCTTCCCGAGCTGACTTTCCAGCCGCAACCGTCCGCCATGGATCTCGATCATCGCCTTCACGAGGGCAAGTCCGAGGCCCGTGCCTTCCTGTCGCCGACTCAACGTCGTTTCGGCCTGAACAAAGGGCTCCAGCACGCGGTCAAGGTCGGCCTCTGCAATGCCGATACCATTGTCCCGCACGGCAAGAATGAAACCCTCGGGATCCAGACGAGCGCCGATTTCGATCGCTCCGCCGGAGGGCGTGAACTTCACCGCGTTGTTTACGAGATTGAGCAGCATCTGCTTCAGCTTGCGTTCGTCGCACCACACGAGCGGCAGGTCGGCCGGTATGCTGTTCTTGAACTCAATGCCCGTATCGCGGGCGCGCGGTGCCAACAGGCGCTCGATCGCATGAACGACCTGTTGGACGTCGACATTGCTTTCGAACAAGGCCAGCTGGCCGGCCTCGGCTTTGGCGAAGTCTAGAATGTCGTTGATGATGTCGAGCAGATGGCGGCCGCTCGTGTGGATGTCCGAAATGTAGGTTTGATACTGCTCATTCGCGAGGCCGCGCGGATCGTGCATCATCAACTCGGAAAAGCCGATGATCGCGTTTAACGGCGTGCGCAGCTCGTGGCTGATCTTGGCGAGAAATTCGACCTTGACCCGGCTCGCTTCCTTTGTCGCGCGCTCCGCGTGCCTCAAGATCTCGACCCCGCCATCGGCTATGCGCCACATCTCGCGCTTCTTGAAGCAACCCTCGATGGTTGGGACCAGACAGTCGACTCCCTTGGACTTGTCGATGAACTCGCCGCCTTGGCGCATGTCTGCGCGCCGCGCCATCGCGACGCACAGAAGATCCGGCCGTTCCTCAAGAAGCTGACCCGGAAGGTTGGCGCCCGCTGCACCCTCACCTTCGATGTCGCAAAGGACGATCGATGCGTCGAAGACCTTCAGCGTCTCGAACATCTCTTCCGGAGCGGCCACCGCGATTTCGAAGCCGTGCGCCATCAGGTGCTCGGCGAATATCTCCGCGCAGTCGCGGTCGGCATCGACGATCAGCACCCGCGGTGGAGAGTTGGAATCGCTATCCTGCATGACGCAATGCCCGCTTTTCGCTGGTCACCGGGTAGCGCTTTCGCTGGGAGGCTTCTTCGTCCTCGATATAGGCGGGGACACGAATCGTGAACCGCGAACCGCGCCCGTAGGTGCTTTCGACCGTGATCGCACCGCCCATCATCCGGCAGAGGTTCTGGCTCAGGGCAAGCCCCAAACCGGTGCCGCCATATTTCGTCGCGGTCGAGGCTTCGGCCTGATTGAAGTCCTTGAACAGCTTCTGAACGTTGTCGGCGGTGATGCCGATGCCGTTGTCCTCGATGCAGATGCGGATCCAGTCGCCCGTCGTGCCGCGTTCACGCGCCACGTTCAGCGTCACCCGCCCGTCCTTTGTGAACTTGCCGGCATTGCTGAGCAGATTGAGCACGCTTTGACGAAGCTTGGTGGCGTCCGAAATCATGATGCCGAGATCGGATGAACGCTCGACCAGGAACTCGTTGTGGTTGGCGACAACGAGGCTCCGGCTGGTCGCGACCACGTCATCGATGAAGCTTGCGACATCGAAAGGCTCCACGACCAGCTCGGTCTTATCCGCTTCGATCTTCGAAAGATCGAGAACCTGGGTCACGAGCGATAAAAGATGCTTTCCGGCGGCATTGATGCGGCGGAGATCCTCGATCTGCGCGTTGTCACGCTTGAGCTCCGCGTCCTCGAGCAGGATTTCGCTGTAGCCGATCACCGCGTTCAGCGGCGTGCGCAGCTGGTGGCTCATCTTGGCGAGAAAGATCGACTTCGCCCCGTTTGCCCGCTCGGCGTCTTCCATCGCGCGGCGCATCCGCGCGGCCGTGTCGCGATGGCGTTCCGCCTCGCGCACGAGCACGGATTGGGACGTGACGACATTGGCGTAGTAGATCGCCATCATCGACACGTAGATCGTCGCCGAAACCACCGAGACGATGCCGACGCCGGTCAGCTCGGAGAGCGGGATGTATTCGGGGAATGAACCATTCACGGCATAGGCGACATAGAAACCGGCGATGTTGACGCTGAAGACACCGAGCACCAGCACCGGGCGCTCACCGAGATAGAAGAAGCCGAGCAGCAGCGCGGTCAGCAGCCAGGGAAGGAAGGGCGACGAGACGCCGCCGTAATAATAAGAGCCGTAGAGCGTGACGAAGGTGAGGTTGATCACCGACAGCAGCGCGAGGGTCTGGAGCCGGCCGCTCAACTTCAACGCGAAGGGCAGCGTCCAGAAGGCTGTGATGCAGGAGACGATGACCCAGAACGGCAGTCCCTGCTGGTGCGACGCGAAATAGAGGTAGACCGAGATCGCATGGCCCAGAAACGGGCCGAAGAGATGGCTGAAGGCGAAGATCCGGGCGCGACCAAGGGTCGCTTCGTCCGTCCGCGCCTGGGGCGGGATGAACCAGTCTAGTCTGTCCAGCAAGATCGACGCCGGCATGAGCTATTCCCCCTGGCGGCCGAGCTCGCCGTAGCTAAGCGCCGCCATTTGAGGAAAATTTACACCCTCACCCGTAAACAGAGAGTGACGCCGTGTTCAGTCAGGGACAGCCTGTTTGCGCGCCTTTTTTGCCTTGCCGAGCCGATCAGCCCCCCTGCCCCGGCGGTTTAGTGGGTTTGTTAACCATGTTACAGCTAGTGTCTGCTTGAGAATCGCGGTTTTCGGGCACCGATGCCGGGGGAGCATCAGCATGAAGCGCATACCGACTTGGCTGATTATGGCGGGGATTGGCATCACCGCCGGCAGCAGTGAGAGTGCAGCTTCGGGCTTTATGGTGCGCGAAAATAGCGCCGCCTCGCTCGCCACTGCATTCGCCGGAAATGCCTCGCGCGCCGATGAGGCGGCTACCGTTTTCAACAATCCCGCAGGCATGAGCTGGCTTTCCGGTGCCCAGACGCAGATCGGCGGAACCGGCGTCTTCCCCAGCGTCAATTTCGAAGGCGAGGCGACGGTCTTCGGCTCGCCCATACCGGCGGACAACTCCCGCAATAATGGGCAATTCGCCCTCATCCCCCACGCCTACGGCGTGTTCGATCTCAGCGAGCGCTGGAAGGCGGGCTTCGCCCTGACGGTTCCGTTTGGCAACACCATCGACTATTCGGAGGATTGGTCGGGCCGCTACGTCAACGTCAAGACGGCAGCGCTCTCGGCCGATATCAATCCAAACGTATCCTTCAAGGTGACCGATCGGTTCGCCATCGCAGGCGGCGTCTCGCTGCAGTACCTCAAGCTCGACCTGTCCAGCAAGATTCCGCAGTTCCTCATTTTTGGCGATCCCAGCGCACCCGACGGCGGGTTCCTGCTCAAGGTCGACAGTTGGGGTTGGGGCTGGAATCTCGGCGCTCTCTTCGAGCCTGTGGACGGAACCAAAATCGGCCTGACCTATCGCTCAGGGATCGACCACGGCATGGACGGGACCCTCACCTTTGATCCGACGACCAGCCCCCTGCTTGGCCTAGTCGACGGCCCGGCGAACGCCGACATATCGGTGCCGGCATCGATCACGGGCGGGATCACGCAGTTTCTTTCCGAAAATTTCAGCGTCTCGCTCGATGCCCAATTTACGCAATGGCACACCTTCAAACAGGTGCTGGTCAAAAGCAGCAACCCAGACTTCCTTTTCCATGAAGAGTACCGCGACACCTGGATGGTCTCGATCGGCGCGGTCTACCGCCTGAACCAGGACTGGACGCTGCGGGCCGGGTTCGGGTTCGACGAGTCCCCCGTGGTGGATGCCTTCCGCGACACCGGTGTCCCGGACAAAGACCGCTACATGTTGGGCCTCGGCTTCGGCTACCAGATCACGCCTTCGGTCGGGCTGGACGTGGGCTATGCCCACTATTTCGCTTCCGGCCACGCCACCATGAACGAGAGCGTCAATCGGATCGAGCCGATCACCGGAGCGATATTCCTAAACGGCCGCTACGATAACCACCTAGATTACCTCTCCATCTCGCTCCGTACGGCGCTCTGATCGCGTTTGCCGACACTTGGGCTGCGCTGGTGGTAACCAGCCGCGTTGTCCCAATTCTGGGACGCCTTAGCAGTCTTCCGGCGTATCGTGGCCCCCACTCACCCTGTGTGGCGAGCGCTAGGTGCAAGAGCGTCAAAGCGCCCCAATGCGACCCATCGCAACCTGCCCAAAAGTTCATTTACACCACGGAGAATGTTGGGCTAGGGTTGTGCATCAACATGTTCTTTGTTGATTTCCAACAATGACCGCACGTCACCTTTCGAGGTGGAGTGCTGTAGGGAGGCAAAACCAGAGAGGGGGCTAACCGCCATGAGAATACGAGGGTCAACATGGCGATCCGGGCACTCTATGTTACGTCGGAGGTTTATCCCCTAGCGAAAACTGGTGGGCTTGCCGATGTGTCCGCCGCGCTTCCCGCGGCGTTGAGAGACGTAGGATTGGACGTCAGGCTGGTTGTTCCAGCCTATCCGCAGGCGCTGAATCGAGCGCCGAACTTGAGAGTGGTCGCGAAGCTGGCCGGTGTGCCTGGCTGCGGTGAAGGGCGACTGCTCGAAACCGTGCTGCAGGGTAGCCGTGTTCCGGTTTGGCTCGTCGATTATCCGAGCCTCTACAATCGCGACGGCGGATTGTACCAGGCCTATGACGGCCAGGAATGGAGCGACAACGCGCAACGCTTCGCGGCGCTGAATTCCACGGCATTGGCGATTGCCGATGGCCTCGTCGACAATTGGCGTCCGCACGTCGTGCACGCGAATGACTGGCATGCGGGTCTCCTGCCCCTCGCGCTGTCTATACGCAAGAAGCCTCGGCCCGCGACCATCTTCACGATCCACAATCTCGCCTATCAGGGCCTGTTCGATGCCGGCGAGTTCAACCATTTGGGCCTGCCTCAGGCGCTCTTTGGCAGCATGGAGTTCTACGGGCGCATGTCCTTCCTGAAGGCGGGAATAAACGGCGCGGACGCCATCACGACGGTAAGCCCCACTTATGGGCGCGAAATTCTGACGCCTGAATATGGCTGCGGCCTCGAAGGGTTGTTGAAGGCGAAAGAGCCGATCATCCGCGGCGTCCTGAACGGCGCGGATTACGGCGTCTGGGATCCGCGGAGCGATCCGGACATCGTGGTGCATTATTCGGCTCGTTCAATGGGCGGGAAGATTGCATCCAAGCGCGCGATCCAGGCGGAACTCGATTTGGACGATGATGACGATGCGCCGCTGATGGCGTTCATGAGCCGGCTGGTGCACCAGAAAATGCCCGACGTCGTGCTGGATTCGTTGCCGTCATTGATCGAAGACGGCCTGCAATTCGCACTCGTGGCCGAGGGCGACACCGCCTACGGAAAGGCCTTCGAGCATCTCGTGAAGCGCCACAAAGGCCGCGTCGGCACACGCTTCGGCTACGGCGAAGCTCTAGCTCACCGCCTGCTTGCCGGTGCCGACATGCTGGCGCACCCCGCCCGTTTCGAGCCGTGCGGTCTGGTTCCGATGTACGCGCTGCGCTACGGCACGCTTCCGATCGTGCGCAACAGCGGCGGGATGGCGGACAGCGTCGTGAACGCGACGCCTGAAACGATCCAGAACGGAACGGCGACCGGATTCTCGTTTGATCAGCCGACGAAGGACGAGTTCGAGGCCTGCGTTCGCCGCGCGCTCGGCTTCTATCGCCAGCCCATCGTGTGGCGTAAGATGCAGGCCAGCGCGATGGCGCAGGATTTCGGATGGCAGCGCTCCGCGGCAGAATACGCCCGGCTCTACCACTCCGTCGCCGGCATTCCGAGGGTTGTTGAACGGGTGGAGGAAGAAGTACCGGAACCCACGCGCGTCCGCATTCCGGCCTAGGCCCGCTTGCGGACTTTCGCATTGAAACAGGAGGTCACGATGATCGACCCCAATCTGATGGCAAGAATCCGCCAGCGCGCCTACGAGATCTGGGAAGACGAAGGTCGCCCGGAGGGACGCGAGCGCATCCACTGGGTGCGCGCGGAAGCGGAGTTTCGCGAGCGGCTCTGCGCCGGCAGTATCTCTAATCCGGAGGCGCGATTGAGGATGCACAAATCCTATGAGCCGCCCGCACGTTTCGCGCGAACGGATTTGACGCATCATTGAACGCGCGCCTTTGAGGCGCTTCGAAAATTTATGAGCCGGCGCTCGGGATCTTGGCCAGCGCCGGTTTAAATCCAGACTTCGCTTCTCCGCTCTACGATGAACACCGACCCTCTGGCACAAAATCCCGAATCCTTTGCGACTCCGCTGAGCCCGGAAGAGATCAAGCGCGAGCTTGCGCGCAACATGATCCAGCAGATGGGCCGCGATCCCAGCTTTGCGACCAAGCAGGACTGGTTCTACGCCTTGGCCTATTTCTTGCGCGGGCGCCTGAGCTCTTCGCGCGTGCAGACATGGCGCCGGAACTTCGCCAACCACGCCAAGTGGGTCTACTATTTCTCGCTCGAGCTGCTGCCCGGGCGCATGCTGAGAACGAGCATGATCTCGCTCGGACTGCTCGAGCCCTGTCGTCAAGCGCTCTCCGATCTCGGTGTCGATCTCGATGAGCTGTGGGAATTCGAAACCGAGCCCGCTCTGGGCAATGGCGGCCTCGGACGGCTCGCCGCGTGCATGCTCGAATCGATGGCGACTCTCAATTACGCCTGCTTCGGATACAGCATTCGCTACGAATACGGCATGTTCCGCCAGAAGATCGAAGACGGCGAACAGGTCGAGCATCCCGAGAACTGGCTGAAGAACGTATGCCCCTGGGAGTATGCGCGCCCGCAGGTCGTCTATCCCATTCAGTTCAATGGCCGCGTGACCCAGATGAACAATTGGCGCGGCGAGATTCTCTGTCACTGGTCGGGCACGGATGACGTAATGGCGGTGGGCTACGACCTGCCGGTCATCGGCCTCGACGGCCGTACGATCAGCTCGGTGCGATTGTGGTCGGCGAAAGCGACCGAGGACTTCAATCTCGCGTACTTCAACCGCGGAGATTACGTCGACGCGGTGCAGGAGAAGAGCGAAACGGAAACGCTCTCGAAAGTGCTCTATCCCAGCGACACGACGAGCATGGGCCGAGAACTGAGGCTCAAGCAGGAATACTTCCTGGTCAGCGCTTCGCTCCAGGACATCCTTTCCCGGTTCGAACGGCAGCACGATTCGTTCGACAACCTACCCGATCACGTCGCGATCCAGCTCAATGACACCCATCCGGTTCTCGCCATTCCGGAATTGATGCGCCTGCTCGTCGACGTCTACCGGCTGGATTGGGCGCGCGCCTGGAGCATCACGGTCCGGACGTTCTCGTTCACCAACCACACCTTGCTGTCCGAGGCCTTGGAGCATTGGCCGGTCGATCTGATCGAATCGCTCCTGCCGCGCCATCTGCAGATCATCTACGAAATCAATCAGCGGTTCCTGCGCGACGTCATCCATCGCTATCCCGGCAACATCGAGATGATGCGGCGCCTGTCTTTGATCCAGGAGAACGCGCCGAAGTCGGTACGCATGGCGCATCTCGCGATCGTCGGTAGCCACAAGGTGAACGGCGTCTCGCGCATGCACACTAATCTGATGCGCCAGACCTTGTTCAAGGATTTCGACGCGTTCTTCCCCGGCCGCTTTGTCAGCCTGACGAACGGGATCTCGCCGCGAACCTGGCTGAACGAAGCCAATCCGAAGCTTGCTGCGCTGATCAGTTCGCGCATCTCGCGCGCCTGGCTGCGCGATCTCGAACACCTTCGCGAGCTGCAGCCCTTCATCGACGATCCGGCGTTCCAAAAGGACTTCCTCGCCGTCAAGCAGGCGAACAAGCAGCGGCTTGCGCGCCTGTTGAGCGAACGGTTGGGGGTAGATGTCGACCCCGCATCCATGTTCGACCTTCAGGTCAAGCGCATCCACGAATACAAGCGTCAGCTCCTGAACGTGCTGCAAGTGATCACGCGCTACAACCGGATCAGAATGTCAGGGCCGCAGGACATTTGTCCGCGCACAGTAATCTTCTCGGGCAAGGCCGCCCCCGGTTACGTGATGGCCAAGCGCATCATCCGGCTGATCAACTTTGTCGCCGATACGATCAACAATGATCCCGCTGTGAGCGACGCTCTAAGGGTCGTGTTCGTACCGAACTACGACGTGCAGACGGCGCAGGACTTGATTCCCGCCGCCGATCTGTCCGAACAGATCTCGACCGCTGGCACCGAAGCTTCGGGTACGGGAAACATGAAGCTTGCGCTCAACGGCGCGCTGACCATCGCCACGCACGACGGCGCCAATGACGAGATCGCGGAAGCCGTCGGCCAAGAGAACATGTTCATGTTCGGCAACACGGTCGAAGAACTGACCCTACTGAAGGGCGCCGGCTACAATCCCGCCGCGATCTACGAATCGAACCGCGAGCTCAAGCTCGTGCTCGACATGATCCGCGATGGCTACTTTTCACCCCAGCAGCGCAATCTGTTCGTGCCGATTTTCGACTCGCTCGTGCGCCAAGGCGATTACTACATGGTGCTCGCCGACTACGAAGCCTATCTCGCGTGCCAGGCGAGCGTTGATGCCGCCTTCAAGGACCAGAAGGCGTGGACACGCAAGAGCATCCTCAATGTTGCCAATGTCGGCCGCTTCTCGGTTGATCGGCTCGTTCAGCAATACGCGTCCGAAGTATGGAACGCGAAGCCGATCTCCGAAGGCAGCAACGCTTAAAGACTCTTGCGGCCCTGGTCAGAGCAGATTCGGCCCAGATCTTCCAACGCCTCGACCAGGATCGTATCGTCGACGCGTGCGGACAATTTGCGCCGCCAGTTGGGCGCCTCGAATGTCGTGCCGGGCACGTTCAGCTGCTCGCGTTCGCCCAACAGATCGTCGAGCTTGGCGAGAAAGAGCTGTGCCGCGGACGAAGCGAGAAAGGCGTGGACGGCGCGGCACAGCGCCGGCGTGTCGCTCTCTTCGGGTACAGCGATACCGGCTTGCGCAAGCGCTTCAAGCAGACGCGCGCGATCGACATCGCGTTGTGCGTCCGCCTTCTTCGCCTCGCTCTCGCTGTAGATTCCGAGCGAGCGCCGCAAAGCGATATCGCGCTTCTCCCAGAAGCCCGCGAATGGAGTGAGGTCGTGCGTCGACACAGTGGCGGCTGATTTCCGGCGATAGTCCGAAGGCGGTTTGAACCGG
>Ga0184629_10000510_pt1 | contig 17369 bp, 15 predicted proteins | sample PLM4_32_b1_FD_133158 | JGI IMG/M metagenome (GOLD analysis project Ga0184629, IMG submission 133158) | Groundwater sediment microbial communities from an aquifer in East River, Colorado, USA - PLM4_32_b1 | ecosystem: Environmental > Terrestrial > Soil > Riparian zone | place: USA: East River... | reverse complement strand
GGGACCTTGGCGTGCAGAGCGCCATCGCAAAGGGCGCACTGCGTCCCCGGAGCCGATTCGGAACCGCGCTCCATCTGCTGAGTGAAGGTCAGGCCACGTTGCACCTCGCCCGCAGCGGCGACCTCCACACACTCACCCAGTTCGACCCGCGAAACGTCTGGATCGGTCTCGGCGCGCGGATGGACCGTTTCGCCGTCGCGTCGCTCCTCTCCGAGCTGATGCTCCGTTTCGCTCCCGCCACCGCCCACACCGAGAGCTACGACCTGTTTCGCGACGCTCTCGCCGTGCTCGAAGCCGCGCCGGCGGCGGCGGTCGAGCCGGTGGGTCTCAGGGTGGTGTGGCGGCTGGTAACGGTACTGGGGTTCGCGCCGGCGCTCACCGCTTGCGCCCGCGACGGTGTGCCGGTGGCCCCCGACACCGCCGCCTGCTTTTCGGCGCAGGACGGCGGGATCCTCTGCCCCGGGTGCGCCCGCGGCACCGAGGGAGCGGAGCTCAAGCCGGCCGATCGCAGGGATCTCATGGCGTTTCTCGATCCCGGGGCGGCCATCCCGTCGCTGGACGAGCGACACCTTGCCGCCCACCGGCGTCTGCTGGAGCGCTACATCCGGTATCACCTGAGCGAAGGCGCCGCGCTTCCGGCGCTCGCCTTCTGGCTGGAACGGAGCTGGACGGCCGCGTGATCATCGGAACGGCGGGTCACATCGATCACGGGAAGTCGGCGCTGGTCAGCGCGCTCACCGGCCGCGTTATGGACCGGCTCGCCGAAGAGCGCCGCCGCGGGATTACCATCGACCTCAATTTTGCTCCGCTGCTGCTCCCGGGATTGCCGGCCGCGGGGATCGTCGATGTTCCGGGCCACGAGGACTTCGTTCGGACCATGGTGGCCGGCGCCTCGGGAATAGATCTGGTGTTGCTGGTGGTGGACGCGGCCCAGGGCCCCCAGCCGCAGACCTGGGAGCACCTCGCCATCGTGGAGCAATTGCGTATTCCGCAGGGCATTCCAGTCATCACCAAATCGGATCTGGCTGAACCGGAGTGGCTCGACCTGGTCGTTGCCGAGGTTACCGCTCGCCTGGCGACCTCTCCGGTGCGTTTCGAGGCGCCGGCCATCGTGTCGGCCGTCATGGGGCAGGGAATCCCCGAGCTTGCCGGCCGGCTTCGGGAGCTGATCGCGCGCTTCAGCCGCGAGGATCCGGCCGATGGGTTCCGCATGCCGATCGACCGGTCCTTCTCCATAGCCGGAGTGGGCACGGTCGTCACCGGCACCCCATGGTCGGGCTCCATCGGCATCGGCGACGAGGTGACGATCCTCCCTGCGGGCCTCACGGCGCGAGTGCGGTCGCTGGAAGCCTACGGCGAGCGAGTGGACCAGGGCCGTCCCGGCGCCCGCACGGCGGTGGGACTGGTCGGTGTGGACCGCGCCGCGGTGCGCCGCGGAGACAGCCTCGTCGGCGGCGAGCCCTGGTGGCAACCGACCTCGGCGCTCGATGTCAGTATCGAGCTCCTCCCCGAAGCCCATCCGGTCCAGCGGCGCACCCGAGTGCGACTGCACCTGGGCACCGCGGAAGTCCTGGGACGTCTCTACCCTCGAGCGGAGATCGCGCCGGGCGGGACCGGAGTTGCGCGGCTGGCGCTGGAGTCACCCCTGGTCGCGCGGGGCAACGACCGGTTCGTCCTGCGCAGCTACTCCCCGGTGATGACGATCGGGGGCGGGCGGGTCCTCGATCCTTTGCCTCCACGCCGGGCGACCTGGCCGGAAGGGCTGGTGTCGACCGATTCGGGAGCGCGCGTCGGCGCGCTGGTCACCCGTCGGCCGTCCGGCGTCGCAGCGACTGACCTTCCCCTCCTGCTCGGCCTCCCCGAATCCGCCGGCCGGCTTCTGGCCGAGGCGCGGAAGGATCTCTCGGCGACGGCCGGTCGGTTCATCGCACGGTCCGCGACGGTGGCCATGAGACAGGCTGCCCTTGCGCTGGTCGAGGCTTTTCACCAGCGGGAGCCGGCCGAGCGAGGGCTGTCGCTGGAAACCCTCCGGCGAACCCTTCGGGGCCCGGTCGAGGTGACCAACGCGGTGCTGGATGGACTGGTCCGGCGCGGCGAGCTGCACGTGGTCGATGGGCTCGCCGCGCTCCCTGGTTTCGAGCCCCGTCTCCCCGGCGGTGGTGAGTTTCTCGAACGGGCGGTTTCGCTGCTGGAGCAGGCTGGGCTGGAGCCACCCACGGTGTCCGAATTGGAGCGGGTGGTGGGCGGAACGGGCCTGCTCCAGAGCCTTCGTTTCGCGGCGCAGCAAGGGCGCGTGGTCGCGGTGGAGCGAGAGCGGTATTTTTCCACCAATTCATTGAATCTTTTTCGAGATACCATAAGGGAACTCGCTGCTAATGGGCCAGTTACGCCTCCAATGCTCAGGGAGAGATTGGGGCTCTCCCGCAAGTTCCTGATCCCCCTCCTGGAGTGGTCTGATCGCACCGGTATCACCCGCCGAGTCGCTGATACGAGGGTTCTCGCCTAGCCCAGGCTCCGGGCTGAATTTCTGCCAGTTCGGCATACTTTAGGGGTACGACGATTGCCCTCAGCAAGGGCAACTTTGACCCGAAATTGAATGCAGCCAGGGTAGGTTGTGTCGACCCCGGGCTGTAGTACGTTGGCCTGTGAAGGAGGATCACCGGTGATCAGACCAGACCGACTAACTCTCAAGGCCCAAGAGGCCTTTCGAGACGCGGCCCAGCTCGCTTCGGCGCGCGGGAATCCCGTCGTCAATGACGCCCATCTCTTTCTTGCCCTCCTCAACCAGGATGAGGGCGTCATCCAGCCCCTGCTCCAGAAGGCGGGACTCAACATCAGCGCCCTCCGGGCCGCCGCCGAGCGCGAGGTCGCGAAGTTCCCCACCCAGGAGGGTGGCGACGCGTCCGCCACCTACAGCCGCGAGCTCAACAACGTCTTTGACCGGGCCGAGCGGGAGGCCAAGGAGCTGGGCGACGCCTATATCTCCACTGAACACCTGCTCATCGCCCTGGTCGAGGAAAAGGGTACCACGGCGCGCGGGCTCATCAGCGGCTCCGGGCTCTCGGCCGCCGACTTGAGGGCAGCGCTCGAAGCGATCCGAGGCTCCCACCGGGTCACCGATCAGGCCCCGGAAGAGAAGTACCAGTCGCTGGAGCGGTTTACCCGGAACCTCACCGACCAGGCCCGAAACGGGAAACTGGATCCGGTGATCGGGCGGGACGAGGAGGTGCGCCGGGTGATGCAGGTGCTCTCGCGCCGGACCAAGAACAACCCCGTTCTGATCGGGGAGCCGGGCGTCGGCAAAACGGCCATCGTGGAAGGGCTGGCCCAGCGCATCGTGAACGGCGACGTTCCCGAATCGCTCCGCGACAAGGAGATCGTCGGGCTCGACATCGGGCTGCTGCTGGCCGGGGCCAAGTACCGGGGAGAATTCGAGGAGCGGCTCAAGGCGGTGGTGAAGGAGCTCACCGCGGCGGAAGGACGCTACATCGTCTTCATCGACGAGCTGCATACCATCGTGGGCGCCGGCGCCGCCGAGGGCGCGGTGGACGCCAGCAACATGCTGAAGCCGGCGCTGGCCCGGGGCGAGCTGCATGTGGTCGGGGCCACCACCCTGGATGAGTACCGGAAGCACATCGAGAAGGACGCCGCCCTGGAGCGGCGCTTCCAGCCGGTGCTGGTGGGCGCACCCAGCGTCGAGGACACCATCGCGATCCTGCGCGGCCTCAAGGAGCGGTACGAAGTGCACCATGGGGTCCGCATCACCGACAACGCGCTGGTGGCGGCGGCGCAGCTCTCCGACCGCTACATCGGCGACCGCTTCCTGCCCGACAAGGCGATCGACCTGGTGGACGAGGCCGCCAGCCGGCTTCGCATCGAAATCGACTCGCTGCCCCAGGAGATCGACGAAGTGGAGCGCCGCATCATCCAGCTGGAAATCCAGCGCCAGGCGCTGCTCAAGGAGAAGGACAAGGTGGGCAAGGAGCGCCGGAAACTGGTGGAGCAGGAGATCTCCGGGCTCAAGGAAAAATCCGGCGCAATGAAGGCCCAGTGGCAGGCGGAGAAGGCCGCGATTCACAAGCTCCAGGCGATGAAGGCGGAGATCGAGCAGCTGAAGCAGGAGGTGGACCAGGCCACTCGCAAGGGCGACCTGCATCGTGCCGCCGAGCTGCGCTACGGAAAGATCCCCCAGCTCGAGCAGTCCATCACCGAGGAGGAAGCCCGGCTCGCGACCGTCCAGAAGCAGGCCAAGTACCTGAAGGAGGAGGTCGACGCCGACGACATCGCCGACATCGTGGCCAAGTGGACCGGCATCCCGGTGTCCAAAATGCTGGAGTCCGACCGGGAGCGGCTCACCCGGCTGGAGGCTGAGCTGGCCCGCCGGGTCGTCGGCCAGGGCGAGGCGGCCGCCGCGGTGGCCAACGCGGTCCGGCGGAGCCGGGCCGGGCTGCAGGATCCCAACCGTCCCACCGGCTCATTCATTTTCCTGGGACCGACCGGCGTCGGGAAGACCGAGACCGCGCGGGCGCTGGCGGAGTTCCTGTTCGACGACGAGCGCGCGATGGTCCGGCTGGACATGTCGGAGTACATGGAAAAGCACTCGGTATCGCGCATGATCGGCGCCCCGCCCGGCTACATCGGCTACGATGAGGGAGGCCAGCTGACCGAGGCGGTGCGCCGGCGCCCCTACAGCGTGGTGCTGTTCGACGAAATCGAGAAGGCCCATCCCGACGTGTTCAACGTGCTGCTCCAGATCCTGGACGACGGGCGGCTCACCGACAGCCAGGGCCGGATGGTGGACTTCCGGAATACGGTCCTGATCATGACCTCGAACATCGGTAGTCACGTGATCATGGAGGGCGTGGGCGAATCGGCGGAGGGACGGACCGGCGGACGGCAGGACTGGGGGCTGATCGAGGAGCGGGTCCGGGGCGAGCTGCGGAACCACTTCCGGCCGGAGTTTCTCAACCGGGTCGACGACGTGGTGGTGTTCCGTCCGCTCAGCCGCGAGGACATCGACAAGATCGTGGAGCTGCAGATGGCAAGGCTCGACACCCTCCTCGCCGAGAAGAGGCTCACCCTCAAGCTCATGCCCGCTGCCCGCGAGCTCATCGCCGAGCGGGGATACGATCCGGCATATGGCGCGCGGCCGCTCAAGCGAGTGATTCAACGGCTGGTGCAGAATCCCATCGCGCTTGCGGTGCTCGAGGGCGGGTACCTTCCCGGGGATACGGTCCTCGCCGACCGTGACGGCGACCATCTGGTTTTCACTCGACAGGCTGCCGCTGCCGCCAAGAGTGCGTAGCACTCCGGTTTCTCCGGAGGATCTCGCCGGCATCCAGGCCGCGCTGCTCCTGGCCCGGGAGGGGTCCAGCCGGGGTGAGATCCCGGTTGGGGCGGTGGTCCGGCAGGCCGGCCGGACTATCGGCTCGGCGCACAATGAGACCGTGGCCCGCCGGGACCCGACCGCGCACGCCGAGCTGCTGGCGCTGCAGCAGGCGCTCCAGCAGGTCGGAACCGGCCGCCTCACCGAGGCCACGCTGTACGTGACGCTGGAGCCCTGCGCGCAATGCGCCGGGGCGATCGTGCTGGCCAAGGTGGGCCGGGTGGTGTTCGGCGCCTGGGACGAGAAAGCGGGAATGGCGGGCTCGGTGGGAGACGTGCTCCGCCACAGGAGTCTCAACCACCAGCCGGAAGTCCGGGGTGGCGTGCTCGCGGAGGAATGTGGCACGCTCCTCCGCAACCTGTTTGATGACCGGCGGGCTGAACCCTAACTCCCTAACTCCCTAGTTGTGCTCCAGCATCAGCTCCAGCTTGTGGCGGAGCTCGCCCAGGGTCTTGGATTTGAAGGCGCTCTTGGTCTCCTCCAGCACCGCCACGGTCTCCTCCACCGCCGCGTAGAGCTGGGATCCCCTCGGACAATTGATGAGCTGGCAGGGGTGCTGGTTCACCCCCTCCTTGTTGAGCGCCTGTCCGAGTTGTTCCAGGTCGGTGAGTGAGCCCATCACGTTGCGCAGGGTGAGCGCCAGGAAGGCGTCCACGCCGGGCATCGCCGGGCCGGCGCCGCCCGCGGTGGACATCGCCGAGATGTTCTTGAAATCGTCGCGCCACCGTTGCAGTCGGTCCTCGGCGCGGCGCATTGCCTGGTAACTCTGGAAACGGGAGACCGAGGTGCGCACCCGGGCCAGCAGATCCTCGAACGCCACCGGCTTCAGTAGATAGGCGGCCACGGGCAGCTCGATCGAGGCGATGGCGGAACGGGTGGACGGAAAGCCGGTGATGATGATGATCGGCAGCCCGCCGGCTACCTCCGCCACCCGTCTGACCAGATCCAGGTCTTCGTTGCCGGGCATTTCCAGGTCGCTGATGAGCAAGTCGTAGCTGGCGTCGCGCACCCGCGCCAGCGCGGTCTCGCCGTCCCGCACGGTGTCCACTTCGAAACCTTCCCGCCGGAGCAGGTCGGCGGTGGCCATGAGGAATGTTTCCTCGTCGTCGGCGATCAGCACGCGTCCGAGCGGCGTCATAACTCTCCTAATGGTTCAGCCTGGTTCATCGCAGCGGTATGGCTATGCGAAACTCCGCCCCGCCGCCTTCCGGGTCCCGGAGTTCGATCCGGCCTCCCAGGGCCTGGACCGAGCGCTTGACCAGCGACAGACCGAGACCCATCCCGCCGGTCCGGAGTCCGATCTTGGTGGTGACGAACGGCTCGAAGATCCGGCTGCGGATGTCGGCCGGCACGCCGGGGCCCTGGTCGGTCACCGAGAGCCAGAACGTGTTGTCGGCGCGCCACGCCCGCACCCGGACCGTCCCGCCGGGTGGTGAGGCCTCTACGGCGTTCTGCACCAGATTGTACACCGCTTGGCGCAGGAGCGCGCCGGACAGCTGCAGCACCGGGGGCGACCCGCTGGTGTCGACCTCGATACGCACCTGGGCGGCCCGGTTCACCTGCTCGAGCATCGTGACCGCGTCCGAAATGAGGATCGGTACCGAGGCTTCCTCACGCGAGTCCCCGTCGGGTCGGTAGGTCTCGTAGAGCTGCCGGGTGATCGCCGCCATTCGCGTGATTTCCCGCTCGATCGCCCCGACGTATGCGTAGTAGGGATGGCTCTCCGGAATGGCGCCTTTGATCAACAGAAAGGAATTCTGGATGCCGGCGAGGGGATTGTTGATCTCATGGGCCACCCGCGCCGCCAGCCGGCCCATCGTGGAAAGGGCGTCCAGCTCCCGCAACGTGTCCTCGCTCCGCTGGCGCTCGCTGAGGTCCCGGCCCTCGGCCAGCAGCTGGATGACCCGGCCTTCGGAATCGATGATCGGCGTGATGGAGAAATCCAGCTTGGTCATCCGGTCGCCGGGTCCGCGGACGTCCTCCTGATACCGAACCGTCTTGCCAAGCAGCGCCTCGTCGCAGGCACACTTGAGCCGGTGCTGGCGCTCCTCATCACCCGCCCACCAGGGAGTTTCCCAGAACGGCTTGTTGCGCACCTCCTCCAGCGTGATCCCGATCATCTCGAGCGAGGTCCGGTTGGCCTCGAGGAGGTTGCAGTTGACGTCGAGTAGCAGCTCGAGCTGAAAGGCACGGTCGAACATGGTGCGGAAGCGGTGCTCGCTCGCGGTGAGGGCCTGCTCGGATCGCTTCCGCTCAGTGATGTCGGCGCAGATGCCGAGGATGCGGACCGGCCGGCCCCATTCGTTCCGCTCGATGATGCGACCGCGGTCGACGATCCAGTGCCAGTCACCGTCCCTGGCCTGGACCCGGTACTCCAGCTCGAAGGCATCGGTGCCACCGGCCAAGTGCTTCTGCAGCCGGGCGTCAAACTCCGGGCGATCCTCGGCGTGGATCAGGGATTCCCACGTCACGATGCTGCCCGGTGCCTCGATCTCAGCGGGGTCATAGCGCAGCCGGCGCCAGACCGCGGCGCTGCGCGACGACATGCCGGTTCGCTCGTTCCGCTCCCACAGCCCGTCCGTGGCGCTCTCCAGGGCCCGGGCCAAACGGGCCCGCTCGGTCAACTGTGCCGTCGTGTGGGCCTGCTGGAGCAGCCGGAGGGTCATGGTGAGCAGGACGCTGACGGCGGCGCCGAGCCCCGCGACGATGATGGGCAAGCCGGAATGAAATGCGGCGGTGGTTTCGGCCGTTTCGAGGGCACCCCAGATCACCAGCGTCGTGATCAGCATCGCAATACCGGCGCCGTACGGCACCCAGTTGGGCAGCGTGTCGATCGGGCCATTGCGACGCCAGGAAACGCTCACGAGCCCCGCCCCGAGCAGGGCAAAGGCAAAGCAGGAGGGGATGGAGAGGCCGGCTGTCACCCCGGTGCGGAGGCTGTTGAGGAAGCCGGTCGCATAGGAGAGCAGCAGGGTGACGGCGAGGGCCGCGAGGATGGCCCCGAGCGTTCCGGTCAGCACATGCCCATCGGCCTTCCATTTGGGGAGATGCAGGCCGAGGAGCGCGGTCCCGGCCAATACCAGACTGAGCGCGCTGAGCGCCGGCATTCTCCCGGGGAAGGGCGTCGGCCACGTCCGCAGTGATGCGTCGGTGAGCAGGAATCCGTCGATGCCGAGGTCGACGCCCGCCACGTATTCCACGAGGATGGCCGTGGCGATGAGCAATGAGCCGGCCGAACCCAGCGAAACCAGCCAGGGGTAGTGCCGGGCGATGCCGAAGAGCCCTGCGGCTGCGGCCAGCAGCCCGAATGCGACGAGAGGATCCGTTGGGGGATATTCGGGCGAAACCCGCACCAGCACCGGCAGGGCGACGGCCCATCCCAGCAAGATCAGGAACGCGATGCTCCCGACGATCCCAGCGGCGGCGACGCCGAGACGCTGGGAGCTTCGGGGAATGAGTGCCGCTGCGTCGGTCATCGAGGAGTCTGCCCGGGGGTCGCGCTCATGCTAACACGACCACCGGGAGACTCGCAAACCGGTCACGCTTGGACCGCTTCCTCGGTCCCCGCCACGGCCGCCAGGGCATTGACTTCCGCTTCGGCGATCCGCGACAGCTCCCGATCGGCTGCCTTCTCCTCCAGTTCATACAGCGAGTCGAGTGGCATGGTGCTTCCAGGCGGCGATGTTAAGTTACGGCCCGTTCCAGGACAGGTGTCCGAGTGGCTGAAGGAGCCGGTCTCGAAAACCGGTAAACCCGCAAGGGTTTCGTGGGTTCGAATCCCACCCTGTCCGTTGCTCCCGCAGTCCTTCCCGGCTTTCCCCCCGCTCTTCAGGCGGGGTCCACCAGCTCCGGTTTGCTTGCCTGAGACCGCCGTGGGAACCTCCGCGTCAGGTCACCGACCGCCGGCTCGCCGTGAGCCCGAACACGAGCGACACCAGGAACACGATCAAGAAGACATAAAACAGGGACTTGGCGATTCCGGCGGAGGTCGCCGCCAGCCCGCCGAACCCGAACAACGCCGCTACCAAAGCCAGAACGAAGAACGCGAGTGCCCAGCGCAACATGGCATCCTTCCCTTATTGAAATGGTTGGTCAAATACTCAGGTCGGTACCTTGATCTCCCGGCTGACCGATCGATAGAGCGCCTCGAGCCGCCCGACCAGCTGATCGCGGCGGGTAGCGAGGAGGTCGAAGTCGTGGTCGGTCAGCGACTGCAGCCACTCTTCGACCTTGAGCTTGAACCGGTGTCCGGTGGGCTGAATCCGGATTCGTCCCATGACATTCCTCCATTGTGATGACGCGATTCTCCCTTGCCCCACCACGAAGGACGTGCAGGCATGCCCGTATGCCCACAGCACGCTGCACCTGTGTGCATATTCGCCCTCTTGCGGCGTCTACTAGGAAGTCCAACATCCAGCGGTGGAAAACCAGGACAAAGCTCCGGGCCGATCCGGAGCCCCTTGGCGGACGAAGGCTCGAGGCTTCGTCAGTTGGAGGCGCCGACGCACCCCTCAGGGAGCGCCGCGCCTTTTTTGTCGTTTGAACCGGTGGCGACAGTCGCGCTACCCGGCCGTGTCTTCGGCCTCGCGCGGAACCTTAATCCGCCTGAGCGATCCGCCGGAGGCAGTGCGCCGCGACCCCGCCGTGCCGTGATAGAGCCGTACCTGCATCACGCACTCCATCCGACCGGCGTCCGGGTCGCCGACAGGATGGAGGCTGTTTTTTCTATCGAGGTTCATTGAGGGCGGGCCAGGTTACGCCGGAGCGTGGCCAGATCGAGCAGCGGCGTACCTCCCTCGGTAGGGATGAGCACGACCAGGTTGTTGGATTGCCGCATGTCGTGGAGCACTTCGAGGTACTGCTTCATCAAGGCTTCCGGCGTCAGCGTGATGTTCAGGTATTTCTGCTGCTCCGACTGGAGCCGCGCCACTTCCACCCGGTGCTTCTCGGTCTGAATCTGCTGCTCCTGGGCGATCTTCGCGTTGATCGCGTTGACTACCTGCTCGGGCGGCTGGAGATTGCGCAGGAAGAACGCCGTCACCGTGGCGATGCGGAACGGGAGGCCGCCGGCCCGCGGCTGGGTCACCAGCGCGCTGTCGACTTCCGCCCGCATGACCTCCGAAATCCGGCTCCGCTCCGAAATGTTGTTGATGGAGAACTGGGCCATCCCGTCCCGCACCCCGTTCCGGATCGCGTTGAGCACGACCGCCTTGATCTGTTCTTCCGCGCCGATCTCCGTGAAGATTTTGGGAGCCTCCTGGGGATCGATCTGCCACCGCACGGCAACGTCCACCTGCATCGCCATCTGCTCGGCCGAGAGCGCCTGCATGACCTCGGCCTCGGCGCGGGCCTCGGGGAACTGCTCCTCGCGGGTAGAGTAGTACTCCACCTGCGACCAGGGCGGTACCATGCGCACGCCGCTGAGGAGCGGCTCGGGCGCCACCTTTCCGAAGGCGTGGCGGACCCCGACCTGGCCCGCGTCGATCACCACCACGGTCGAGCCGACCAGGATGATGGCCGCGAGTACGATCAATCCGAGGCTCAGCAGATTCACGAGGCCCGAGCTCTTGCCACCGGCGCCCTTGAGGCCCGCGCCCGCCGTTCGAACGACGAACGCCACCAGGAGGATGACGCCGCCGAGGATCAGCCTGCCCATAGTGCGCTCCGGAATGGGGAATGGGACGGGAGAAACATAGGGCCGGTGGCGTGGGACGCCATTGCCCGCGCGCAACCGGTTGCGCTGGCGGCGGTTCGGTTACGTCATTGACAGCGGGGAGGTCAGGATGGTACTAAGTTAGCCCGAGCCGCGAAGTAAACGCGGCGTTTCGTCTTTAAGGAGATTCATGGCATCGCTGGTCATCGTCGAGTCGCCCACCAAAGCCCGGACCATCCGCGACTTCCTGCCTCGCGGATACCACGTGGCGGCTTCGATGGGGCATATCCGGGACCTGCCGGACAAGGCTGCGGACATTCCGGCCAAGTATAAAGGAGAAGAGTGGGCCAGACTCGGCGTCAACGTCGCGAACGACTTCGAGCCCTTGTACGTGGTGCCGGCGGACAAGAAGAAAGTGGTCAAAGAGCTCAAGGATGCCCTCAAGGGCGCCGACGAGCTGATCCTGGCCACCGACGAAGACCGCGAAGGCGAGAGCATCTCCTGGCACCTGGCCCAGGTTTTGGCGCCCAAGATGAAGGTCCGGCGAATGGTCTTCCACGAGATTACCAGGGAGGCCATCCGGGAAGCGCTGGACTCCACCCGAGAAGTGGACGACCGGCTGGTCCGCGCTCAGGAAACCCGACGAATTCTCGATCGCTTGTACGGCTATACCCTCTCGCCGCTGCTCTGGAAAAAAATCGCGTATGGGCTTTCGGCCGGCCGGGTTCAGTCGGTCGCGGTGCGGCTCCTGGTGCTCCGGGAACGCGAACGGCGGGCATTCCGGGCGGCGGGGTACTGGGACCTCAAGGCCCACCTCAGCCATGCCAAGCAGGAGTTCGACGCGGAGCTGGTTGTCCTCGCGGGCAAGCGCATCGCCACCGGGAAGGACTTCGACGAGAAGACCGGGAAACTCCAGCCGAACCGGGACGTGGTTCTGCTCGACGAGCCCGCGGCACAGAGGCTCCGGGACCGGCTCCAGAAAAAAAGCTGGATCGTCGCGGGCAGCGAGGAGAAGCCCGGCATCCGGAGGCCGGCCGCGCCGTTCACCACGTCGACCCTGCAGCAGGAAGCCAACCGCAAGCTCCGGCTCTCGGCCCGCGAAACCATGCGGGTGGCGCAAAACCTGTACGAGAACGGCTACATCACCTACATGCGGACCGATTCGGTGCACCTGTCCAAGCAGGCCATCACCGCCGCCCGTGAGTGTGTCGAACGGCTCTACGGCAAGAGCTACGTGGCCGAGAAGCCGCGTCACTACAGCGCCAAGAACGTGCATGCCCAGGAGGCCCACGAGGCCATCCGGCCGGCCGGCTCGCACTTCCGCACCCCGGACGAAACCAAGCTCACCGGTAGGGACTACGACGTCTACGACCTCATCTGGAAGCGCACCGTCGCCTGCCAGATGCCGGATGCCCGGATCACCAGCCTGGTGGTAACGCTGGACGTGGACGATGCCACCTTCCGCGCCACCGGCAAGCGCATTGATTTTCCCGGATTCCTCCGGGCCTACGTGGAGGGCAGCGACGATCCCGAAGCGGCGCTCGAGGATCAGGAACTACTGCTGCCCCATCTCGAGGTGGGAGACAAGCCGGTCTGCGTCGGGATCGACGCCCTGTCCCACGAAACGCAGCCGCCGGCGCGATTCACCGAGGCCAGCCTGGTCCGCGAGCTCGAGGCGGACGGCATCGGGCGGCCCAGCACCTACGCGAGCATCATCGGCACCATCGTGGAACGGGGCTACGTGCAGAAGGTCGGCCAGGCTCTGGTGCCGACCTTCACCGCCTTCGCGGTTACCGGGCTGCTGGAGCACCATTTCCCCAAGCTGGTGGATCTCAAATTCACCGCCAAGATGGAAGAGCAACTGGACGAGATCGCCGAGGGCACGGCCGAGTGGCTGCCCTATCTCACCCAGTTCTACCTGGGCAAGGACGGGCTTCAGAAACAGGTGGAGACGCGGGAAAAGAAGATCGACCCCGCCGAGGCTCGCACCGTTGAAGTCGGCGGGCTCCAGGATGCGACCATCCGCATCGGCCGGTTCGGTCCCTACGTCGAGGTGGACCGCAACGGGGAAATCTTGCGCGCCTCGCTCCCGCGCGATGCGGCGCCTGCCGATCTGAGCATGGACACGATCGAGGAAATCCTCCGGCAGAAGCGCGAGGGCCCCGACGTCCTCGGCCTTCACCCTGAAACGGGCGAGCCGATCATGGTGCTCACCGGCCAGTACGGGCCCTACGTGCAGCTGGCCCCCGTCACCGACGAGAACCCCAAGCCCAAGCGTTCCAGTCTGCCCAAGGGCATGAAGCCCGAGGACGTCACGATGGACATCGCCGTCGGGCTGCTGGCGCTGCCACGTTTGCTCGGTTCCCATCCAGCCAATGGGGGAAGGATCCTGGCGGGGCAGGGGCGGTTCGGCCCGTACATCGTGCACGACAAGGGCAAGGAGGGAAAGGACTACCGCTCGCTCAAGGGTGACGACCACGTGCTGACCGTCACGCTCCCTCGGGCGCTCGATCTATTGGCCCAACCCAAGGTGGGCCGAGGCCGGCGCGCGGCACCGGCGCCGATCAAGGAGCTGGGCCCCCACCCGGAGGATGCAGCGCCCGTGGCGGTGTTCGACGGCCAGTACGGCCCCTACGTCAAGCACGGATCGATCAGCGCCTCAATCCCCAAGGGAAAGGACCCGCAGAAAGTCACGCTGGCAGAGGCGGTGGACCTGATCGCCGCCCGAAAAGACCGGGGTCCGGCCAAGCGGCCCGCCCACGCCCGACGCGCCGGCGCCCGCAAGCGATAGCCGGCCTCGCCTGCGAGCTCATCGCGTTGACGGGTTGCCGCGGGTCCGGATAAGTTGTCGCGCCGGGACGGGTGCTCGAGTGGTTTAAGAGGCACGCCTGGAAAGCGTGTAAACCTGAAAGGGTTTCGCGGGTTCGAATCCCGCCCTGTCCGTTTATCCGGGACACCGGGGATCCCCTGATTCCCTAGCACCCTGATGAGGAACCGTTCCCGCCCGGGCGACGTTATTAGGTTACAACGACGCCCTCTGAGGGAGCGACCATGCTGATCCGGAAACCGCAGGACATTCCCAGCCGCGAAATCACCGACGAACGCCTGTTCTGGGGCCGCCGGGAGTGGCTGGCGTCCATCGGGCTGGGGCTGGTGGGCGCCGCGGGGCTGCCCAGGTCATTGCGGGCCCAGGACTCGCTCAAGCCGGACTCGTACGACACCATCACCAGCTATAACAACTTCTACGAGTTCGGCACCGGCAAAGAAGACCCCAAAGAGAACGCCCACACGTTGAAGCCACGCCCGTGGAGCGTCTCGGTCGAGGGCGACGTCAAAAATCCGGCGAGGTATTCGGTTGAGGAGCTGTTCCGGGGCTTGACGCCGGAGGAGCGCATCTACCGGTTCCGCTGCGTCGAAGCCTGGGCGATGGTGGCGCCCTGGCTCGGCTACCCGTTGCGGGACGTGATCAAGAAGCTCGAACCCGGCACCAAGGCCAAATACGTCGAATTCACCACCCTCCTCGACCCAGTCCAGATGCCGGGCCAGCGGCGGGGGGTGCTCGACTGGCCGTACGTCGAGGGGCTGCGGATGGACGAGGCGATGCACCCGCTGACCCTGTTGGTCACCGGAGTGTACGGCAAGCCGCTGCCGAATCAGAACGGCGCCCCGGTCCGGCTGATCGTGCCGTGGAAGTACGGCTTCAAGGGGGTCAAGTCGATCGTCAAGATCCGCTTCGTCGAGAAGGAGCCGGCCACCACCTGGAACATCGCGGCGCCGAACGAGTACGGTTTCTACGCGAACGTCAATCCCAACGTCGACCATCCCCGCTGGAGCCAGGCCAAGGAGCGGCCCCTCGGCCAGTTTTTCAAGAGACCCACCCTGATGTTCAACGGGTATGGCGACCAGGTCGCGTCGCTGTACGCCGGGATGGATCTGCGCGCCAACTACTGAGCGGCCGGTGACCGAGGCGCAGCTCATCCGGCGCATCGTCAAGCCGGTGCTCTGGGTGGCGGGGCTCGGGCCGCTCGCCTACCAGGTTTGGGCTTTCCTGACCGGGCACCTCGAGGCCGAGCCGGTGAAAGGAATGGAGCACTTCACCGGCCGTACCGCGATCATCATCCTCTTCATCACGCTCACCATCACACCGTTGCGCCGCCTGACCGGCTGGAACGGATTGATCAAGGTGCGGCGGCTGATCGGGCTGTTCGCGTTCTTTTACGCGCTGATTCACTTCTCGATCTTCCTGGTGTTCGACCTGGAGCTCAGCTTCGGGGACCTGACGAAGGAAGTGGTGGAACGGCCCTGGATCACGGTGGGGTTCTCGGCGTTGCTCATTCTGGCCGTGCTGGCGATCACCTCACCGTTGGCAATGGTACGGCGGCTGGGCGGCAAACGCTGGCGGGCGATTCACCGGCTGATCTACCTCGCCGCGATTCTCGGCATGGTCCACTTTTTCTGGTCACAAAAGAAAGACATTCGGCTCCCGCTGATCTATGCCACGGTCCTGGGCGCAATCTTCGCCATGAAGCTGTTTCTGGCTCGGCGTCGGCCGGTGTCCCCGGTGCCGGCCGCCGGTGCGGGGTAGCAAGGGGCAATGGTTGCGAGTGACCGGGGGTGGGACTAGCTTCCCCGCCCGAGATGCCCTCGGTCACCCGGCTCCTCGACGCCCCCGCCATGGCACGCGCGCTGTCAGACATGGCACATCGGGTCGTTGAGCGGTGCGGCGGGACCGAGGGCATTGTGTTGGTGGGCATCCAGCGGCGTGGGGTGGAGCTCGCCGCGCGGCTCGCCGCCCTGCTGTCCAAGCCCGCCGCCCCGGTTCCCCTGGGCAAGCTCGACATCACGCTCTATCGCGACGACCTCTCCACCATTGGACCGGTTCCTCGGGTGGGCGAAACCAGCCTGCCCGATGATCTCGAAGGCAAGACCGTCGTCATCGTGGACGACGTGCTCTACAGCGGCAGGACCGTCCGGGCCGCCCTCGACGAGCTGGCCGACTTCGGGCGCCCCCGGCGGATTCTGCTCGCGGTGCTGGTGGACCGGGGCGGACGGGAGCTCCCGATTCAAGCCGATTTCGCCGGGCTCACGGTGGACACCGGATCCGACGATCGGGTCGACGTCGCGGTGAAAGAGCTCGATGGCCGGGACGCGGTGGAGCTGGTGCGGGGAGGGCCGCTGTGACGGCCGTTACGCTGGGCAAGGACCTGGTCGGGCTCGAATACCTCTCGGCCGAGCAGATCCGCCTGATCCTCGACACCGCGGAGCCGTTCAAGGAAGTGAGCGAGCGACCGATCAAGAAAGTGCCCGCCCTCCGCGGCAAGACCATCGTGAATCTTTTCTTCGAGGCTTCCACCCGAACCAGAATCTCCTTCGAGTTTGCCGAGAAACGGCTGAGCGCCGACACGGTGAATGTCGCCACCAGCGGCTCCTCGGTGTCCAAGGGGGAGACGCTGGTCGACACCGCGCGCAATCTCGAAGCGATGCGCATCGACATGGTGGTGATTCGCCACCCGTCAAGCGGGGCGGCCGAGTTTCTGGGCCAGCGGATCCGGTCCAACGTGGTGAACGCCGGCGACGGGAGACACGAGCACCCGACGCAGGGCCTGCTCGATCTGCTCACGTTGCGGGACCGGTTCGGCCGGATCGAGGGGCTCAAGGTCGCCATCTGCGGAGACGTGCTCCATAGCCGCGTGGCGCGGAGCAACATCTGGGGACTCCTGAAGCTCGGCGCCGAGGTTGCCATCTGCGGGCCGGCCACCCTGATCCCCCGGGAATTCGCCGAGCTTGGCATCACGATCCTCCCCCGGATCGAAGACGCGATCGCCTGGGCCGACGCGCTCAACGTCCTCCGGCTCCAGCTCGAGCGGATGCAGGGCGGCTTCATTCCTTCACTCCGCGAGTACAACCGGGTGTTCGGGGTGACCCGGGAGCGACTGGCCCGCGCCGGACGGGAAATCGTCATTCTCCATCCCGGGCCGATGAACCGCGGCGTCGAGATCGACAGCGATGTCGCCGACGGCCCGGCCAGCGTGATTCTGCCGCAAGTCACCAACGGGGTGGCGGTCCGGATGGCCGTCCTCTATCTCCTGGCCGGCGGGGCTCCCGACTGGCGCGTGGCACCCCAGGCGGATGACCGATGACCGAGCTCCTGATTCGCGGCGGCCGTGTCATCGACCCGTCCCGAAACACCGACGGAGTGGCCGACCTGTATATCAAGGACGGCCGGATCGAAGCGGTGGGGCGCAACATCCCGGTCGGGCAGGGGATCGAAGTGATCGACGCCGCGGAGAAGGTCGTCGCGCCCGGGTTGATCGATCTCCACGTGCACCT
>Ga0184629_10000508_pt1 | contig 17375 bp, 15 predicted proteins | sample PLM4_32_b1_FD_133158 | JGI IMG/M metagenome (GOLD analysis project Ga0184629, IMG submission 133158) | Groundwater sediment microbial communities from an aquifer in East River, Colorado, USA - PLM4_32_b1 | ecosystem: Environmental > Terrestrial > Soil > Riparian zone | place: USA: East River... | reverse complement strand
GGCCGCCCGATGGTCATCATCGCGGAGGACGTCGAGGGAGAGGCGCTGGCGACGCTGGTCGTCAACAAGCTGCGGGGAACGCTCCAGGTCTGCGCCGTGAAGGCGCCGGGCTTCGGCGATCGTCGTAAGGCGATGCTGGACGACATCGCGACCCTCACCAACGGCCGCGTGATCTCCGAGGAGGCCGGCTTCAAGCTGGAGAACACCACCATCGCGGACCTCGGCAAGGCGAAGCGCATCACCATCGACAAGGACAACACCACCATCGTCGAGGGCGCCGGCAAGGCGGCCGAGATCAAGGCGCGGGTGGCGCAGATCCGCGTTCAGATCGAGGACACGACCTCCGAGTACGACAAGGAGAAGCTGCAGGAGCGGCTGGCCAAGCTCGCCGGCGGCGTCGCGGTCATTAATGTCGGCGCAGCGACCGAAGTCGAAATGAAGGAAAAGAAGGCCCGGGTCGAGGACGCCAAGGAGGCGACGCGCGCCGCGATGGAAGAGGGCATCGTCGCGGGCGGCGGGATCGCGCTCCTGCGCGCGGCCAAGGCGCTCGAGAAGGTCAAGGAAACCGGCGACGCCGCCATCGGCGTGGACATCATCCGCCGGGCGCTGGAAGCGCCGCTGCGGCAGGTGGCGACGAATGCGGGTGCGGAAGGTTCCCTGATCGTCGAGCACGTGCTCAAGCAGGCGGAGAACGTCGGGTACAACGCGGCTACGGGCGAGTACGTCGATATGTTCAAGGCCGGCATCGTCGATCCGAAGAAGGTCACGCGCACGGCGCTGCAGAACGCGGCGAGCGTGGCGAGCATGCTCCTCACGACGGAAGTGGTCGTCACGGACATGCCCGAGGAGGAGAAGGCCGCGGCACCGCGCGGAGGCGGGGGCGGCATGGGTGACATGTATTGATCGAAGCGCGCGCGAGCGCGACGAGCGCGCCGGCGGTGCCAAACCGTCGGCGCGCTTTTTGTTTCCGGGCCGTCGGCGCCCGCGCGGGGCGGTGGGCCGCAAAAAGCGCTTGAAAAACAGCGCGATGGACGCGTATCGTACCTAGCGACAACCCCACCCTGGTGCGCTTCCGTTTCTTACTCAGAGTCGGGCGGGCCCTCGGCTGAGCTCTCGGACGCCGGTCTAGTTGGAGGTTTGTGGTCTTGAACAAAGAAGCTTCGCGACTCGGTCGATTCGTGCTGGCCGGCCTGGTGGGGTTGGCACTCGGCGCGTGCGGGAAGGACGAGCCGGTCGTCGACGGGGGCGACGGGAACTCCACGCCGCTGCGTGTCGAGCAGATCCTCACCAGCCCCAGGACGGCGGCGGCGGGCGACACCCTGGTCATGACCGCGGACGTGCGCTCGTCGTCCGCCAACCCCGGTGACATTCCCACGCTGTCGTGGACGGCGACTGGCGGTACGTTCGTCGAGGACGACCAGCTCACGGTCCGGTGGGTGGCGCCGGCTACATCCGACATCTACGTCATCACGGCTCGCGCGACCAACTCCGCGGGCAGCGCGTCCGGTACCACCGACGTGCTGGTGGCTGGAGAGAGCGCGGCCGTGATGGACGACGCCGGCGCGGTGACGTTGATCGCGGGCGGGCCGACCTTCTACTACCAGCGCACCACCAACCTCAGCCAGGGAATCGACCTGTACCGTTTCAACGGCGTGTCCTCGTTGGACGCGGCGCCCCCGGACCTGGCGAACCACTTCGACGTCGTGCTCGCACCCGACTTGTCGTTCGAGGCGTACTCGGCGGACACGCTCTACACCGGTCCAGCCGTGGGGGCGAATCGTCCCCGCAACATCTACGTCGGCCGCTTCGCGGCCGGCACCTTCCAGCGCCTCACCGTGGACAACGCGATTCCGGCTTCGGAACTGCGGCATCAGTACACCGATCCGGCGATTTCGGCGAACGCCCACCTCGTCGCGTTTCAGGGCTGGCTTCCCGACCGCTTCAACGCGGCGTTCGATTCCTTCGAAGTATTCGTGTACGACCTCGTCCAGAACACACGCGTGCGCGTGACGGGCGGGCAGACGTACAAGCGGAGCTTTTTTCCCACCTTTTCCACCGACCAGAACTGGCTGACGTTCGTGGCCGACCCGACGGGATCGTCGCGGTGGGAGATTTACGGCACCCCCGTGAGCGGCGACGTCGTCGACGCGGACTACACTCATTTCGTTCAGCTGAGCAGCACGGGCGGGTCGATCGCGTCGGGAACCCCGGCCCAGGTCCAGTCGCCGCTCAAGCAATGGAATCCAGTGGCCCCGGTGTTGGCGGTGGTGGCGAAAGATGGAACTCTATACCTCGTCCAGACGACGCCGACCGGGGGAACGACGGTCGACGTCACCGGGCTGCCCGGGTCCGTCCTCGAGATGACGTGGTCCCCGGACGGCAGCGCGCTGGCTGCGGTCCCGATCGCGCCGGGCGTCGGCGGAGCCATCTACCTGGTGACGGGTACTAACGCGACGCCGCTGTTTACCGTCCCGACGGGGGACGCGGTTCGCGACCTGACCTGGTCGCCGGACGGAGAATGGATAGTCTATCGGCGCAGCAGAGGTAACGTGTCGTGGTTCGAGCTCCTGGACCTCGATGCGAGTCAGCTGGCCGCCCCGCTTGCGATCACCGGCGCCTGGCCGACGGGAAACGTCGGTCCGTATCGTGCGTCCATGTCGATGAGCGCCGCCTGGGGGTCGGGCAACCAGCTGTGGATGCCCGCGTTCGGCGTGACGCCGGCGAGCGCGGAGCCCGGAATCATCACGGTCAACATTTCGGGTGCGGTCGAGTAGGACGCGACGGTGACCGACGTCATCCGACTCAAGGACATCACCGTATTCGGTTTCTACGGCGTGTCGCCCGCGGAGCGGGAAGTCGGGCAGAAGATCCAGATCGATCTCGACATCCACGCCGATCTTTCGCAGGCGTGTCGCACGGACTCGCTGCAGGACACGATCAACTACGAGTCCGTCTACAGCCGGGTGATGGAGGTGGTCGGCGGCGAGAAGCGCTACCGGTTGCTCGAGTCGCTCGGCGACGAGATCTGCGCCGCCATCATCGCCAGCTTCACCGTCTCGAAGGTGGAGATCCGGCTGCGAAAGCTCAATCTCCCGTTTCCCAACAACCTCTCGCACGTAGAAGTCTACCTGGTCCGCGAGGCCCCGGTCATGTGACGACCGCCCGGCGTGCGCCCCCCGATGTGGTCCACCGTGTCCTCGGTCGCTTACGTTGCGCTCGGGGCCAACCTCGGCCAGCGCGAGCGGGCCGTGCTCGGAGCCGCCCGCGCCCTCAACGCCGGGGCCGTGCGATTGCTGGGCCTGAGCAGTCTCTACGAATCACCTGCCCTCGGGATGCCGGGCGCCCCGCCCTTCATCAATGCGGTGGCGCAAGTTGCGTCTTTACTCCCACCCCTCGATTTGTTAGAGCGATTGCAGGCCATCGAGGCGAAAGGCGGCCGTACCGGCGGGCACTGGCAGTCGCGCGAAATCGACCTTGATCTCATCGCGGTGGGCGACGAGATCGTTGCTGGCGACCGGCTGACGCTTCCGCACCCTCGTTTCCACGAGCGCGCGTTCGTGCTGATCCCATTGCACGAGCTGACCGCGGGGTTCGTCTGCCCGCGGACGGGTCATCGCATCGGCGATCTCGTGGCGGCCCTGCCCGTGCAGGGAGGTCTCGTTCGGATAAGCTGGCGTTCCCTGGCGATGCGAGGCTGACGTGGACGTGAACTACGCGGATATTCGTCGCGGCATCCTCGGCCGGGGCTACTCCCGAATCGCGGTCGAAGGCAGCATCGGTGTCGGCAAGACGTCGCTCGCCCGCCTGGTCGTCAAACGGCTGGGAGGGCATCTCGTCGAGGATCGCGTCGACGACAACCCGTTCCTGGAGCGCTTCTACGAGGACACCGGGGCCTACGGGTTTCAAACCCAGCTCGTCTTTCTGATGAATCGCTACAAGCAGCAGCTCGCCTTCAACCAGCAGGACCTCTTCGCCGACCTGGTGGTGTTCGACTATGTGTTTGCCCGGGATCGTATTTTCGCCAACGTGAACTTGAGCGACGACGAGCTGGTCCTTTACGAAAGAGTGGCATCGGAGCTGGAGGCGCGGGTGGTGCGGCCCGACCTGGTGATCTACCTGCAGGCGTCGGCCCCCGTGCTGTTCGACCGCATTCAGTCGCGCGGTCGCGGCTACGAGCGCTCGCTTTCACGCGACTACCTCGACGCGCTCAACGAGGCGTTCAACCACTATTTCTTCAACTACGCAGCGGGCCCGCTGCTGGTGGTCAACACCGACGCGATGGATTTCGTGAACGACGAGCGACATTTCTTCGACCTCGTGCGCCGCCTCGCGGAGCCGGTGCTCAACACCGAGCTGTACGTGCCCACGTGGGAGGCGCGATGAGCCGGCGCGCGAAGGTGACGGTCCAGACCCTGGCCGAGATGAAGCGCCGCGGCGAGAAGATCGTCATGCTCACGGCCTACGATTACGCGACGGCGGTGCTCGAAGACAAGAGCGGCGTCGACGTCATGCTGGTGGGCGACAGCGTGGGGATGGTGGTGCTCGGGTACGAGAACACGATTCCGGTGACGCTGGAAGAGATCGTGCACCACTTAAAGGCGGTGGCGCGCGCGCGGCCGCGCGCCCTGCTGGTCGGCGACCTGCCGTTCATGAGTTACCAGGCGGGCGTGCCGGACGCGGTCCGCAACGCCGGCCGCCTGGTCAAGGAAGGCGGCGCCGAGGCCGTGAAACTCGAGGGGGGCAAGCGCATGGAGCCGGTCATTCGCGCCATCCTCGACGCGGCCATCCCGGTGATGGGACATGTGGGATTGACGCCGCAGTCCCTGCACCAGTTCGGGGGCTACCGCGTGCAGGGGAAGGAGCCGCGCGACGCGGCGCTGCTGGTCGAGGAGGCGCAGTTCCTGGCGGCGTGCGGGTGCTTCGCGATCGTGGTCGAGGGCATGCCCTGGCAGGTGGCGGAGCGCATCACGGCGGCAGTGTCCATCCCCACCATCGGCATCGGGGCGGGTCCCCGCTGCGACGGTCAGGTGCTGGTGGTCAACGACCTGCTCGGCATGAATGACGAGTTCGCGCCTCGCTTCGTGAAACGCTACGCGGAGATGGGCAAGCAGATGTCGGCCGCGTTCGACGCGTACATCCGCGACGTGAAGGACGGTCGGTTTCCCGACCTCGATCACAGCTACTCGTCGGAGTAGTTTCCCGTATGGACGTATTTCGCGCGATCGAGCCGCTCCAGGGGTTCCTCGCCGAGCGACGGCGGGGCCGACCGGTCGTATTCGTGCCGACGATGGGGGCGCTCCACGCCGGCCACGGCGCGTGCGTCGAGGTGGCCCGCGAGATTCCCGACGCGCTGGTCGTCTGCTCGATCTTCGTCAATCCAACCCAGTTCGGTCCGGGCGAGGACTTCGACGCCTATCCACGCACGCTCACGGCCGACGTCGAGCAGCTGCGCGACTGGCGGTGCGACACGCTCTTCGCCCCCGCACCCAAGGTCATGTACCCCGAGTCGCCGCGCGCGTGGGTCACCGTCGACGTCGTCTCGGAACCGATGTGCGGGCGCTTTCGGCCCGGCCATTTCCGCGCCGTGGCCACGGTGGTGACGAAGTTGTTTCACATCGTAGGCCCGGACGTGGCGGTGTTCGGCCAGAAGGACGCGCAGCAGGCACTCGTTGTTCGCTCCCTCGTCGAGCAACTGAACATGGGCATCGAGCTCCGCCTCTGCCGCACCGTTCGCGCGGCCGACGGGCTCGCGCTGAGCTCGCGCAACCGTTACCTCACCCCGGACGACCGGGCGCGCGCGGCCGGGCTATATCGGGGGCTGGGGCGGGCGCGGGCCGCCCTGGAGGCGGGGGAGCGCGACCCGGCGGCGGTGGAGCGGGCGACCATCGCGTCGCTGCGTGCGGACGGACTCGACCGCATCGACTACGTCGAACTGCGGCGCGCGGACGATCTTTGCACTTTGGAGCGCGTGGAAGGGCGGGTTATACTCGCGGCCGCCGCGTGGGTGGGCCGCACGCGGCTCATCGACAACATGGTGTTCGACGTGCGTGCGACCGGTGTGGTTGCGGACGTCACTCTTTTTTGACGACCACGCGACGCGGAAGCGGTCCGCCAATGGAGCGATCGAAACTAGCGGTGGTGATCCTCGGCGCCGGAATGGGAAAACGGATGAACTCCGACCTTCCCAAGGTGCTGCACCCCATCGGCGGGCGGCCGATGATCCTGCATGTCATCGACACGGTGCGCCGCCTCGCGCCGGAACGGGTCGTGGTGGTGACCGGTTACCAGGCGGAGCGCGTGGAGAGCGCGTGCGCGGGTACCGGGGTCGAATTCGTGCGCCAGAGCGAGCAATTGGGCACCGGCCACGCGGTGGTACAGGCGGCTCCCGTGCTCGCTTCGTTCGATGGCACGGTGGTGGTGCTAAACGGCGACGTTCCCGGGCTCCGCGCCGAGACCATCCGTCGCTTCGTGGACGCGCACCATCGCGCCGGCGCGGCGGCGACGGTCCTCACCGCCGAGCTGGAGGATCCGGCTGGATACGGCCGCATCGTGCGCGACGCGCAGGGACAACTGGTTCGCATCGTGGAACACAAGGACGCATCCCCGGCGGAGCTCGCGCTGCGCGAAGTCAACTCGGGGCTGTTTTGCTTCGAGGCGGACGAGCTGTTTCCCGCGCTGAAGCGGGTGGGGCGCCGGAATTCGCAGAACGAGTTCTACCTCACCGACGTCATCGGGCTCTTGCGGGCCGAGGGGCGCCCGGTGGGCGCCTTCCGCGTCGACGACCCCCGCGAAGTGGCCGGCGTCAACAACCCCGACGAGCTCGAGGCGGTGCGGCGATTCGTCGCCGGCGACGCGCCATGATGGGGAGGCTGTATGCGCCGTGGAGATCGGCATACCTGATGGGCGAACCAGAACCCGGCTGTCTGTTCTGCACCCTGGTTGCCTCGCAGGAGGACCGCGCGCACTTCATTCTCGAGCGCGGCCGACACTGGTTCGTCGTGATCAATCGCTATCCGTACACGACCGGACACACGATGGTGGTGTGCAACCGCCACGTCGAGCGGATGAGCGATTTCGACGCCGCCGAGGGTGCCGAGCTGGTTCACCTGCTGGCGCGGTGCGAGCGCGCGCTGGCCGCCGCCTACCAGCCCGACGGCGTGAACGTCGGCGCGAACCTCGGGCGCAGCGCGGGTGCCGGGATCGTGGGGCACTTCCACATGCACCTGGTTCCGCGCTGGCAGGGTGACACGAACTTCATGTCCACGATCAGCGAGACGCGCGTGGTCTCCGAGAGCCTGGACGACACGTACGAACGGTTGTTGGGGGCGCTCAAGCGCGGGTAGCGCCGGCGCTGGAGGTGAGATCATGGCGAACCGATCACGCAGGAAGCGTAACCGTCGCGCCGTGCGCGGCGGGATCGGCCAGCGAATCGCCGTCGGCCTCTCGACACTCGTGCTCGTCCTGTGCGCGGCGTCGATCACGTTCGGGCTGTTCGTCCGACAAACGGGCGCCGACGGCAAGGCGCGTCCGCTGCGCGTGGCACTGCTGAATGGGACCGGAATCCCCGGGATTGCGGCCGACGCCCAGGCCGGACTGGTTCGGCTTGGGGTCGAAGTGGTGGAGGTGGGCAACGCCGAGCGGTTCGACTACCGGGAGTCGATCCTGGTGGCGAGGAAACGCGGAGGCGAAGTGTCGCTGCTGGGTGAGGCGATCGGGTGCGGGCACGTCGTCCGGCAGCTCGACCGGGAGGCCTTCGAGGACGCATCTCTCATTCTCGGCGCGGATTACCGGGCGCTGAAGCTCGGTTGGAAGCAGGAAAAGGACTTGGCGGAATAGTATGCCTCCCGTATGCTCGGTTCTGGAACAAACGCCGTGAATCGGCGTAGGAGGTCCCGTTGTCGTCGCGAAGACGCCCGCTCGCGCTCGTCGCGCTGACCCTGTTTCTTGGAATCGTCGTGGGAACCGTGCTCGGCGAGGCCGTCGGCCTTGTGCTCCCGGAGGGGAAGTTGATCCGCGACGTATTCGTTAACGCGACCGATCTGCACGTCGGCCCCGTCCACGTCGATCTCGTGGTGTTCAGCTTTACGCTCGGGTTTTCGCTGCGCGTCAACCTGATGAGCGTGATCGGGATCTTCGTGGTGCTCGTGTTCTTGCGCTACGCCTGGTAGCGCGCTGGAGGAGTCATGTTGTTCGCATTCATCGGACCGATCGGCTGGAACGAGCTGGTCATCATTCTCATCATCGTCCTCGTCATCTTCGGTCCGAAGCGCCTGCCGGAGTTCGCAGATGCACTCGGCAAGTCCATCCGGAAATTCAAGGCGGCGACGCACGAAGCGCAGGACGAAATCACGTCCGCGACCACCGAGAAGCCGTCCGTCGACAAGAAACCCGAGTAGAGGTAATGGGCGCGCCGGGCGCTAGAGCGTCTGGCGGAAGTCTTCGATCTTGCTCTTTTCCTTGAGGGCGTTGTACCAGTACATCACGTAGGTTTGAATCTTCTGATCGCGGAGCTGCTGGAGAAGCGCCGGCATCCGCGACTTGAATACCTCGCTGGATGGGCTGGCGCGCCCGAGCAAGTGGATCACGTACACCGAATTCCCGCTCTCGATGGGGCCGCCCACGGCTCCCGGGTCACTCGCGAGCGCGCCGCGCGCAAACTCGCTTTGCGGTTGCATCCCGGTGGGGGGCTGGTAGACGGTGAACGAATCGGTCTTCGCGACGCGATACCCGTACTGGGCGGCGGCCCGGGCGAAGGGCACGTCCCGCAGGGTCGCGGTCTTGCGAAAACCCTCGGCCTTGCGCTTGGCGAGTTCGAGTTTGTGCTGGCGCACGAGGTCCTGACGAATCACGTCGGCGACGTCCGCGAGCGGGCGGGCCGTCGCGGGCGTTCGTCCTCCCGCCCGGCAGACGAACAAGTTCCGGTCGTCGGAAAGGACCCCGCTAACCTGGCTGGCCTCGCTCGTGAACGCGAAGCGGGTGACGGCGGGCACAAAACCGAGCCCCGGAATGACACCCCGGCCGAAGGGACCCGTGGACTGGACCTCGAGTCCGTGGGCCTTCGCGGCCGCGGCAAGGTCGCCGCCCTCGGTGACGCGCTGGTGGATGTCCTGCGCGATCGTCGTCAGGGAATCGATCGTCGCGGAGCCGGCGGAGAGTCTGATGAAGATCTCGCGTAGGTTGTACTTGGTGGCACCCTTCTCCTTCTTCGTCTCGATCAGCTGCACCACGTAGACTCCGTCCGGGGTGGGGATCGGCTCGCTGACCTCGCCGGGCTTGAGCGAATCGACGGCCTTCATGACGGCCTCGTCGCGCTGCGTGCGGTCGAGCAGACCGGTCTCGCCGCCCACCGTGGCGGTCTGCGCCTCGGAGTAGGTCTTGGCGACGCCGGCGAAGTCGCCCCCGCCGATGGCGTCGTTGCGAATCTGCGCCGCGGAGAAAAGTAGGTCGGAACGGTCGCGCGGCGACGGCGCGATGGGAACGCGCACGTATTCCAGCGACGCCTTTTCCATGTCCTGGAATTGGTCCTTGTGCGCGTCGTAGTAGGCCTGCACGTCGGCGTCCGACGGTTTCCGGTCCCCGACATCCTCCGCGTCGATTGGAAACTCGACATACTCGGCGATGAGCTTCACGTTCTCTTCCTCATAGGCGCGACCGATTTCCGCCGCCGACACGTGCACCTGCGCCATGAGGTACGTGTTCAGCTTCAACACCGGAATTCGCTGCCGCGCGAGCTCCTCCACCGCCGTCCAGTCCGCCTCCGGGTTGTTCAGCGCCGCCTGATAGGCGGCGTAGTCGAATGTCCCGTCGTCGCGTTTGAAGTACTGCTGGACCTCCGGGGGTGGCGACTTGCGCAAGAACGCGAGCACCTCGTCGTCGGTGACGCCGATACCGAGCTTCTTGATTTCTTCTCCGGTGATGATGTTCGAAACGATGTTGTCCCAGGCCTGCTCGCGGACGAGCTCCTGCTGGGCGGCCGAGAGCTCGCCGGAGCCCTGGGCGCGGAACTGCTGCGCCAGCTGCGAGTAGATCTGCTGGTAGGTCTGCGCGGAAACGGGGACTCCGTTGACGCGGCCGACTTCGCTCTGTTTCTGCCCCGTGCTTCCGGACTGAAGGTCCAGGCCCCATACCGCGAAGATCGTGATCACGAACGCGATCACCACCACCCACAGGATGACCTTGGTGCCCTCCCGCATGCGCTGCATCATACCGACATCACCACTCCGCTCCTGCGTGTCCGACGACGCCAACCGCCTAAATTGTTGCCAAATGCCAAGTGAGCAATGTACCACAGGGCCCGTTTGAGTGACAAGCGCGCAATCCGGCGCGGGACGACGCAGGAGCGGGTGTGCTTGTCTTTGACACGGGCGACGGCCGGGTGCTAGCGTCCCCGCGCTCCGTGTGCCCGACGCCCCCCGGCGCGCGCGCAGACCACGTCATGATCCGATTCTTTCTGACTTGCGCGGTGTTCGCCGCCGCCGTCGGCGCTGCGGTAGGCGAGGACACGTGGCGCTGGCCGGTCCCGCTGGACCCGGCCGTCTCGTCGAATTTCTGCGAGTACCGGGACAGCCGCTTTCACGCGGGCCTGGACGTTCGCACCTTCGGTCGCGAGGGCGTTCCGTGTCTCGCCGTGGCGGACGGATGGGTCTCGCGGGTACGCGCGTCGTCCCGCGGGTACGGCCGGGCGCTCCACGTGACGCTCGATTCCGGCATACAAGTGGTGTACGCCCACCTGGCGGAGTTCGTGCCCGCACTCGAAGAGACATTGCGCAGCGAACAGGCGCGCGATACCTCGTACGCGGTCGACTTCCGGCTGCCTCCCAATCGCTTCCGGGTGCGGGCGGGCGACGTGATCGCTTACTCCGGTTCGACGGGGGCGACGGCGCCTCACCTCCATCTGGAAGTCCGCGACCCGGATGATGCGCCGGTCAATCCGTTCGTTCACGGACTTCCGGTTCCCGACCATCTCCGCCCCGGGTTGTCCCGCGTGGTGTTCGTGCCGCTCGAGGCGGGCGCCAGCGTCAACGGGAGTCTGCTGCCACTGGAGACGAGGCCCCGCCGCCGGGAGGACGGGCACTACACGCTCGCCGACACCGTGCGGATCCGCGGCGCCGTGGGGGTGGCGGTGACGGCGGTCGACCGCGTCAACGCGGAGTCGGGGAGCCTCGCCCCCTATGAGTTTCTGGTCGCGCGGGACGATTCCTCGGCGGCGCGGATTACGCTGGAGCGATTCACGTTCGACCGCGCGGACGACGTCGACCTCCTCTACCACGCGGGGGCGATGCGCACGCGGGGCATGGTTCTCTTCCAGCTTTTCGCCCCGGACGGGGAGCCGGTGGGGTTGGGCGAGTTCACGGGCGGCGGTGCGCTGGTGGCGGCCCCGGGGCGAACCCATTCCGCGCGGGTGGTGGTCGCCGATGTGGCCGGGAATCGGTGCGAACTTTCGTTCATTTATAGCCTGGACGACGGGAGCGGTTCCTATCCGTCCCGGGGGTTTCGCCGCGACCTGCTCGCCCTCGACCTCTCCGGGGCGTACTTCGGCGGCGACTTCGCGGTGATTCCGCTCGGTCCCGCGCGCCGGCGCCACCGGGGCGACGACGAGAACGAGCGGCCGACGGTGGTGGTGCGCATGAGCGATGTCGCCGGGCGGGCGCGGCCGCTGGTGGCGTACACGGACGCGGACACGGCCGTGGTGTACGTGGCCGGGGTGCGTGCGTCCCACGCCGAGCAGGTAGCGGTCCCGTCGCTGGGGCTCGCGCTCGACTTCCCGGCCGGGGCGGTCTACGGGGACGCCCTGGTCTACCTTCGGGGCGTGGATGCCCCGGACAAGAGCGGCCGCGAACTCATCCGCCGCACCCGGGCGGTACGGGTGGGCCCCGTCGGCCTGGTGCTCAGGCGCGACGCCACCGTGCGCGCCGACGTCGGGACGCCGACCGAGAAGGACGCGATCTACCGCCTGGAGGGCTCGAACGGGTGGAGCTACCTGGCCTCGAAGCGCGATTCGAGCGGCGTCCTGTCGGCGATCACCGCCCGCCCCGGCGTTTTCGCCGTGTTCCGTGATGAGACCGCCCCGAAGATCGGCAGCCCGCGCCTGCACGCGGCCGTGTCGTACGCCACCGGGACGGTCGTTCAGGAGCTGGACATTCCAGTCGACGATGCCGGGTCCGGTTTCGACGAGGCGCGCCTCCGTGTCTGGGTCGGGGGACGGCGTCGCGTCGTGCGCTGGGACTTTCTCGCCAAGAAAGTCGTTGTCTCGCTCGACGGCGAACCTATAATCGGATCGCAACCCGTCCGTGTCGTCGCGTTCGACCGAACCGGCAACTCGTCGGTTCTCGACACGACCATCGAGCTCGACGCGCGTTAGCGCGCCAACCGGTAGCCACGCGCCTATGCCCGCACCATTCGTACATCTGCACGCGCACTCCGAGTTCAGCCTGCTCGACGGGTCGATCAAGGTCGGCGACCTCGTCCGCCGCGCCAGGGAGCTCGACATGCCCGCTGTGGCGCTGACGGACCACGGCAACCTCTTCGGCGCGATCCATTTCTACCACGCGGCGAGACGCGCGGGGGTGAAGCCGATCCTCGGCATGGAGGCGTACATCACGCGCGGCAGCCGCCATGACCGCGGCCGCAAGAAAGGCGAGCCGTCACAGACCGACCACCTGATCCTCCTCGCGCGCACCCTCGAGGGGTACCACAACCTGGTGCGGCTCTCGTCGATCGCGTACCTCGAGGGCTTCTACTACAAGCCGCGGATCGATTTCGAGACGCTCGCGGCGCACTCCGCAGGGCTGATCGGAACCACCGCGTGCCTGCGGGGCACGGTGGCGCAGCTCGCGCTCAACGAGGGGCTCGAAGCGGCCCGTGACGGCGCGTTTCGGTACCGCGACCTCCTGGGCGAGGGGCGCTTCTACATCGAGATGCAGGACCACGGCCTCGGGCCGCAGAAACAGCTCAACGAGATTTATCGCCGTCTGTCGCGGGACACCGGCATCCCGCTCACGGTGTCCAACGATGTGCACTATCTCGGCAAGGACGACGCCGAGGCGCACGAAGTTCTCCTGTGTCTGCAGACCGGGAGCGACATCGACGACCCCAAGCGTTTCCGTTTCACCACCACCGAGCTCTACTTCAAGACGCCGGCCGAGATGGCGGCGCTCTTTCCCGACGACACCCAGGCGCTGGAGAACACGCTCGCCATTGCCGAACAGTGCGACGTCCAACTGACCGAGGGGGCGCTGCACCTGCCGCGCTTTCCGCTCCCGGATGGATTCGCCAGCAACTCCGACTATTTGCGGCACCTCGCGTACGCAGGGGCGGCGCGGCGCTACGGCGCCGTCACCACGGAGATCGCGCAGCGTCTCGACTTCGAACTGTCGGTGATCGCGAAGATGGGGTTCGACGGTTACTTCTTGATCGTGCGTGACATCGTCGACCACGCCCGCAGCCGGGATATACCGGTCGGGCCGGGGCGGGGCAGCGCGGCCGGGAGCCTGGTCACCTACGCGGTCGGCATCACCGACGTGGATCCGCTCGCGCACGGTCTGCTCTTCGAGCGCATGCTCAATCCGGAACGCATCAGCATGCCGGACATCGACATCGATTTCTGCTTCGAACGGCGCGACGAAGTGATCCGCTACGTGATCGATCGCTACGGCAAGGACAACGTCTGCCAGATCATCACCTTCGGGACCATGGCGGCGCGCGCGGTCGTGCGGGACGTCGGCCGGGTGCTCAAGGTTCCGTACGACGAGGTCGACCGCATCGCGAAGCTCATTCCCGGCACCCCGGGGACGTCGCTCAAGGACTCGGTCGAATCCATCCCGGAGCTCAAGACGCTGGTGGAGAGCAGCGGCGACTACCGGAGGCTCGTCAAGCTCTCGCTGACGCTGGAGGGTTTGTCGCGCCACGCGTCGACGCACGCGGCCGGCATCATCATTACGCCGACGCCGCTCGTGAACCACGTGCCGCTCTACAAGTCGAATCGCGACGAAATCACGACCCAGTACGACATGAAGAGCGTGGACGCGATCGGGCTGCTCAAGATCGACGTCCTCGGGTTGCGCACGCTCACCGTGATCGACAAGACGCTGCGCATGGTGGCCGAAAACCACGGGCGCCGGCTGCGGACCGACGACATCCCGCTGGAGGACGAACCGACCTACGACCTGCTCCGCGCGGGGCGCACGGTGGGCGTTTTCCAGCTCGAGAGCGCGGGCATGCGCGAGCTCCTGAAGAACTTGAAGCCGACGGGGTTCCACGACGTGGTGGCCGTCAACGCGCTCTACCGCCCCGGCCCGCTCGGGAGCGACATGGTCACCCATTTCGTGGACTGCAAGCACGGCCGGCGCGCCATCGAGTACGAGCACGAGATGCTCCAGCCGATCCTGCGCGACACCTACGGCGTCATTCTCTACCAGGAGCAGGTGATGCGCATCGCGAGTGAAATGGGAGGTTTTTCGCTGGGCGAGGCAGACCTCCTGCGCAAGGCGATGGGGAAGAAGCAGAAGGACGTGATGGCGGAGCAGCGCCGCAAGTTCCTCGACGGTGCCAAGGCGCGCGGTATTCAGAAGGCTGCCGCGGAACGAATCTTCTCGCAGATGGAGAAGTTCGCCGAGTACGGGTTCAACAAGTCGCACAGCGCGGCTTACGCGGTCCTGTCGATCCGAACCGCGTTCCTCAAGGCCCACTACGCAGCGGAATTCATGGCGGCCACGCTGTCGAGCGAGGTCGACGACACGGACCGGATCATGGTGCTGATGGACGACTGCCGCGAGCTCGGCATCGAGGTGGTCGCGCCGAATCTGAACACGTGCGCCCCCGAGTTCCAGGCGCGCGAGGGGCGCATCTTCTACGGTCTCGGCGCGGTCAAGAACGTCGGCATGGCTGCGGTCGAGAGAATCGTCGAGGAACGGGGCGCGGGCGGCGCGTTCCGTTCGCTCGAGCACCTCTGTTCCCGGCTCAACAGCCGCCTGGTGACGCGGCGCGTGTACGAAAGTCTGATTGCGGCCGGGGCTCTCGACAGTCTGCCCGGCCACCGCGCCCAGAAGCTGGCCGCGCTCGACGGCGTCATGGAGCGCGCGGCGCGCCGGCTGCGCGACGCGGAACGTGGCCAGTTCGGCCTGTTTGGAGAGGGTGGCGAGCAGCCGGACGAGGCGCCGCTGCCCGACGTGGAGTCGTGGGCGGCGCAGGAGCAGCTGCAGAAGGAGAAAGAGGCGCTCGGGTTTTTCCTGACCGGCCACCCGCTCGACCGCTACCGGGATCTGATCACAATGATTCGCACCACCTGCTCGAAGGATCTGCGCGAGATGGCGGCGGGTGAGCGCGCCGTGGTCGGTGGGATGGTGACGGCGGTCAAGTTCGCGACCGACCGCAACCAGCGACAAATGGCGTTCGTGACCCTGGAGGACCCGGAAGGACAGGCGGAAGTGGTGATGTTCAGCGACGTGCTGGAGAAGTCGAGGCGCTGCATCGCCGAGAACGCGGTGGTGGTGGTGGAAGGGCGCGTCTCGCGCCGCAACGGCGGCGACGGAAAAGTGCTGGTCAACGTCGTCATCCCGGTCGAGTCGGAGACCAACGGGGCGCAGACTCCGTACCGGGAGGTTCACGTGACGCTCGACCTCGACGCGCTCGGAGAGGAAAAGGTGCTCGACTTGAAGCGCGTTCTTTCGGAACACAGCGGCGACGCGCGCGTGTTCTTCCACGTGCGCGAAGGCGGTCGCCGTGCGTATCTGATCCGCGCCCGCGGCGCGGGAGTGCGCGTCGACTCCGCCCTGGTATCGGGGCTGTCGGCTTCCATCGGCGCGAGCAATGTGCGGCTGGTGCCCGCCGGGCTGGGAGGCTAGCGCGGTGGGATGCGCGCGCTGCGCGGGCGCGCGCTGCGCGGGTCCGGTCATCTCGCCACCCCGCGGGCTTCGCCGCGCGGGGCCCCGTCTCGATGCCACCCGCGTGTGCCTGGCCCTGGTTCTGTTTGCCGCGCCGGCGCAGGCGGGTTTCGAGCAGCCCGTCGACGGAACGCGCTACCCGACCGCCGGCCTGCTCGAGCATCGCGAGTACCGGTTTCAGGCCCGTATCGCCCCGGAGAGCAGCCTCCTGCTCGGCGCGCGCGTGGGGTTGAAGGACCGCGTGCAGGCGGGCGTCTTCTACGGCGCCGAGCACCTCGTCGACCGCAACGACCTGGCGGCCCACCCGCACGCGGGCTTCGAGGTCCGGGTGCGCATCCTCGCGGAATCGTCCCGGCCGGCGGTCGTCCTCGGGTTCTCGTCCCAGGGGTGGGGCGAGTACGACGGCGGTCTCGAGCGATATCAGCGCAAGTCGCCCGGCTTCTACGCGGTGGCGAGCAAGAACTGGCGGTCCTTTCTCGGCGACTTGTCGCTGCACGGAGGAGTGAGCTACAGTCTGGAGACCGGCGACGACGACGAAGCGCCCGACGCGTTCGCGAGCGCGGACTGGACGATCGCGGGGCACGTATCGCTCTTGTGCGACGTGGACGCGGCCTGGAACGACGACCAGCGCGACGGGCGTTACGGCGAGGGGGGTGCCTACGTGGACGCCGGCCTGCGGGCGGCGCTTGGAAACCGCCTCTCGCTGATGCTAGTATTCAGCGACCTCACCGGCAACCTGGCCGGGGAGGAGCATCCCGCGCGGGAGCTGGAGATCGCTTTCACCGACTGGTTCTAACCAAGGCGGGTGGCATGCAGCGCGCTCCGAAACGTTACGTTCTGGATTTCGAGCAGCCCATCGTCGAGCTCGAGGACAAGATCGCGGAGCTCAAGCAGCTGGCGATCGTGCAGAACGTCCCCGTCGACGACGAGGTGCACCGGCTCGCCGAGAAGGCGGACCGACTCCGCGGCGAGATCTTTTCCAAGCTCACGGCGTGGGAACAGGTGCAGCTCGCCCGGCATCCCCAGCGCCCGTACTCCCTCGACTACATCGGCAGCGTTGCCACCGAGTTCGTCGAGTTGCACGGCGACCGCTGCTTCTCGGACGACGAGGCCATTGTCGCCGGGTTCATGACCCTCTACGACCGCCGCGTGCTGGTCATCGGCCACCAGAAGGGCCGGGACACGAAAGAGAACATCCGGCGCAATTTCGGCATGCCGCACCCGGAAGGCTACCGCAAGGCGAACCGGCTGATGCGCCTGGCGGACAAGTTCAACCTGCCGATCGTGACGCTCATCGATACGCCCGGCGCGTACCCGGGGCTCGGCGCGGAGGAGCGCGGGCAGGCGATGGCGATCGCGGAGAACTTGAAGCTGATGGCGTCGCTGAAGGTGCCGATCGTATCGGTGGTGATCGGTGAGGGCGGGAGCGGCGGCGCGCTCGCCCTGGGCGTTTCCGACCGCATTCTCATGCTGCAGTACGCGATCTACTCGGTC
>Ga0184629_10000506_pt1 | contig 17398 bp, 18 predicted proteins | sample PLM4_32_b1_FD_133158 | JGI IMG/M metagenome (GOLD analysis project Ga0184629, IMG submission 133158) | Groundwater sediment microbial communities from an aquifer in East River, Colorado, USA - PLM4_32_b1 | ecosystem: Environmental > Terrestrial > Soil > Riparian zone | place: USA: East River... | reverse complement strand
GCCAAGGCCGATCACGGCCACCCGCGCGTCGCGCGAGCGAATTCGTTCGATCACAGACATGCAGGGATTCCTTTCAGACGACCGGAGGAGCCTAAACGGACCGCCGCGCGCGGACAAGACCTCATTTGCAGCGCAGACCCAACCCCGTCACGCCATCTCCTCGATCAGGCTCTCGGTGGTCACGACGCTGTTCTTGCCGCTGCGCTTGGCCTGATAGAGGGCCTTGTCGGCGGCGTCGATGATCTCTTTCGCGGACTGGCCATCGCGCGGAAACGACGAGATCCCGGCGCTGCAGGTGATCAGACCGGGGTGCTGGCCGTCGAACTTATGGGCCTGCACGCCTTCCACCACGCGCTGGGTCACCTTCTCCGCGCCGGCTAGGCGGGTCTGTGGCAACAACACGCCGAACTCGTCGCCGCCGTACTTGCTCACGAAGTCGATTTCACGGGAACTCGCGCGGATGATGCCGGCGATGTCCTTGAGCACCTGGCTGCCGCTCAAATGGCCGTGGCGGTCGTTGTAGGCCTTGAGGTTGTCGACATCCAGCATCACGAACGAGAACGACTGCCGGAAACGCCGCGCCCGCTTGATCTCGCCCTCCAGCGACGACATCAGGAAACGATAGTTGTACACACCGGTCAACCCGTCGGTGACGGCCTCCATCTCGAGCTTCTGGTAGAGCGTGGCGTTCTCCACCGCGATCGCCGCCTGGTTCGCCAGCAGCGTGAGCAACTGCACGTCGTCGGTGGAGTACATGGCCCCGTCGCGGTGGATGGCGATCAGGAGGCCGAACATCGACTTCTTGGCGACGAGCGGCGCGCTGATGATCACGCGGTTCTGGCCCTCGTCGCCGAGGGAGCGCGCGAGCATGGGCACGTCCACCCCGAGCTCGCGGCCGCGCTGCATGGGATCCGCGTCGGTTTCCTTGATCATCCAGCCGACCAGCCCGGCGCTCTCGTCGAGGGTTTCGACCTTGGGGTCGGGGCCGGAGCAGTCGCGGGTGTAGCGTACGATCCGCCCGCCCTCGACTTCGAGCAGATGGATCTTGTCCGCGTCGAGGACGCGGATCGCGCAGTCGAGCACCTTGCGGAAGATCAGGTGCCGGTCGTGACCGGCGACAATCAGACTCGTGATCTCGGAGAGGGTCGAGAAAAGAACGTCGCGATTTCTTATAATCTTCTTCATGCCAACATCTTACAATTTAGTAGTGACAAGATACATTGGTGATGGCACCCGGACAACCGTTCCGTTTGGGGCAGCAAGTCGCATGCCACCCGCCTTGCTTAACTTGAAGTAAACGCGCCCGTTAGGTGGGAGCAGGCGGCCTACGGCGCCGGGTCGTCCCGGGTGGGGTCGGGGTCGCTCGGGGCCGACGCCTCCTGGCGGGCGGCGCGAACGCTGTTGAGCCCCAGGCGCAGCGCCCCCGCCGCGGCAACGACGAACATCACCGGCAGCGCGAGGCGCAGGGACGACGAAACGTTCGGCGCGTACACCCGCAGCAGGTTGAACGTCTCGCCGGCCGCGACGGCGAGCGCGATCGCCAACGCGATCCTCACCACGGCCGTCGCATAGTGGGCGATCACCCGTTCGCACCGCAGGGCGGGCGAGCGCCACTCGGGTTCGCGGGAGCCGCGGCGTCGTCGGGGCTGGATGAACACGGCTAGCGACCGGTTCCCGGAAGCTCTTCGTACTCGGCGTCCTCGATCGCGTAGGGGGAGAGTGTCTCGCCCGCGCGGGAATTCGCCCGATCGAGAGGTTCCCCTGGGGCAAATGGCGGCCGCGGAGTCGGGTTCGCCCGCGGGCGCGCACCCGCCAGGCGCCGCAGAGCCAGTACGGTGAGGACGATTCCCAGCAGCCAGCGAAACACGTCGTCTCCGGAAGATGAATGGTACGCCCGGCAGGATTCGAACCTGCGACCCCTAGCTCCGGAGGCTAGTGCTCTATCCAGCTGAGCTACGGGCGCACCCGGGTCCCTGATTGACTGGATCTCCGTCCGCCCAGCATCTCGGAGGCGAGCGCGAGACGGGGTTCGCTTCCCTCCTCGCCGCCGAGCATACGAGCGATCTCGCGCGTCCGCTCGTCGTCGGTCACGGAGCGCACGCGCACTCGCGTTCGGTTGCCGTCGGTTTCCTTGAGTACGACGAGGTGGGTCGCGCCGCGCGCGGCGATTTGCGGCATGTGCGTGATACAGATTATTTGATGCCGCGAAGCGAGCGCAAGCAGATTCTCGGCGAGCGCGTTGCCGAGGTCCGCGCCGACGCCAGCGTCGATCTCGTCGAGGATCAAGGTCGTGCCCGCCGCTCCGGCGCCGGCGGACAATTGCTTGAGGGCGAGCGCGACGCGTGAGAGTTCTCCGGTCGACGCAATCGTCTCGAGCGCGCCCTCGGACTCCCCCGCGTTGGTGCGGATGCGCAGGCGAACGACGTCGATGCCGCTGTCGAACACGGCCACCGGTTGGCCGTCGACGCGGACGTCGCTGGCCGGCTCGTGCGACCGCGCGACGTCGGCGCGCAGCGAGGTCCCGCGCATGCCCAGCTCCTCGAGGGTCGTAGTCACGCGCTCGCCCAGAGCTGCCGCGGCGCGGCAGCGCGATTCAGACAGGGCCGCGCCGCGTTCGGCGACGGCGGCGGCGTGCTCGGCCACGTTCCGTTCTCGTTCCCGCCGCGCTGCCCCCGCGTCCTCGAGGCCGTCCAGCGCGCGCCGCCAGGCGTCCTGGTCCACGATGATGGCATCGACGGTCGCCTGGTAGCGCCGTTCCAGGCGCACGAGCACGTCGAGGCGCTCCTGCACGCGTTCCACATCGGCGGGCTCGAACTCGAGCGCCTCGAGCATCGAGCGCGCCTCGAGCGCCGCCCCGGCCACGAGCGCCGCCGCCTGCGCCACCGCCTCGCCGATCCTCTCCGCCCGCGGGTCGAGGGGCGCAATCGCCGCGAGGCGACCCCGCGCGCGATCGATCAACGCGGTGGCGGACGTGTCGTCGTCGTAGAGGACCGCGCAGGCGTCGGCCAGCGCGGCGTGGAACTTTTCCGCGTTCGCCATCAGGCGCGCCGCGGCTTCCAGCTCCTCTTTTTCCCCGCGCCGTGGCGCGACACGATCGATTTCTTCCAGCCGGTGGAGATAGAGCTCGCGCTGCTCGCGCATCCGGGACAGCTCGGCGTCGAAGCCGTCCAGTTCGGCACGCGCGGCGCGCAGACCGGCGAGGGCATCGGCGTACGCGTGGCGAAGCGGAGCGTGGGCGGCGAAGGAGTCGAGATACTCGACGTGGCTCTCGGGATCGCGAAGGCGCATCTGCTCGTTCTGTCCGTGGGGTTCGAGCAGCGAGGAGCACACCGCGCGCAGGTCCTTCATGGTCGCCGCCCGGCCGTCCACGGCGGCGTGCGAGCGCCCGCCGCGCGCGATGCGGCGGGACACGGTGACAGTGTCGCCCGTAGTGGCGAGCCCCGGCCAGCCCTCCCGGCGCGCGCGCGGCACGCCGGCGAACGTCGCCTCGACGAACGCGTCGTCGGCTCCCCGGCGGAGCAGGTCGGGAGCGGCACGTTCGCCCATGAGGAGATTGACGGCGCCCAGGATCAGGGATTTTCCCGCGCCGGTCGATCCGGTCAGCACGTTGAGGCCCGGTGCAAAGTCGAGCACGATGCTCTCGACGACGGCGAGATTATCGATGCGCAGACGCGCCAGCATGCGCGCATTGTAGTGCGTCCGCGTTAGCGACGGTAGGCCGAACTTGGCGCGGCTAGAGCTTCTCGCGCAGGAGAGCGAAGAAGTCGTAGTCGTCGGCCACGATCAGGCGGGTGGCGCGCGGGTCCTTGACGACTTCGACGTGCTGGCCGGGCGGGATCTCCATTCCCTCCTGACCGTCGACGGTCAGCATCACGCCCGACGGCGCCGCCGTCACGCTCACGGTGACCGTCTCGGCCTCGTCCAGGACCATCGGCCGCATGCTCATCGTGTGCGGGTTGAGCGGGGTCAGGATGATGCCCGAGAGCGTGGGTTCGACGATGGGTCCGCCGGCGGAGAGCGAGTATGCGGTCGAGCCGGTCGGCGTGGCGACGATCAGCCCGTCGGCCGAGAACTCGCGCAGCAATTTCCCGCCGATCTCGACCCGCAGCCCGACCATGCGGGAATACCCGGTGCTGTGGATGACGAGGTCGTTGAGCGCGCTGAAGGAACGCGCGGGACCGGACTCGCCCCGGACGACGCCCAGCACCCGCATGCGCACCTGCACGTCGAAGTCGCCGCGGCTCAGAAGCGCCACCACGCGCGCCGGGTCGGACTCCGCGAGAAAGCCGAGGCGGCCCCCTTTGACGCCGACGATGGCGGTGTCGTGGTCGGCGTAGCGGCGCGCGTACTTGAGGATGGTGCCGTCGCCGCCGATCGCGACGATGGCGTCGCAGCGCTCGGGGATGCCGAGACGGGCGCGCGGCAACGCGGGCGCTTCGTCGGCGAGGTCGCTGTCGAGGTAGACGTCGAGTCCGTGAGCGGCGAGCGCAGCGACCAGGTCGTGCAGGATCGCGCGCACGGGTTCCTTGGCGAGGTTGGCCGCGACGCCGACGCGCGTCACCTTGCGCGAGGTCATCGTCGGGGCGTCCGGTTTCATGTAATGCCCCGCGTCACGACGCGATCGATCGCGCCGAGCGGCGTCGTTGCGCCACCAACTCGCCGGCCACCCCGGCGATCGCCTCGGCGGAAAGCCCGAGCTCGGCGAGGAGCTGGTCGCGTTCGCCGTGGTCGATGAAGCGGTCCGGCAGCCCGAGGTTGTGGACCGCGATCGGGTCGAAGCCGCCGGCGATCAGGTGCTCGTTGACGGCGGAGCCGAACCCGCCCGCGAGCACGCCGTCCTCGACGGTGACGATCAGAGCGTCGGTCGCGGCGATTCGGTCCAGCACCTCCGTGTCGAGCGGCTTGACGAAGCGCGCGTTGACGACCCCCGCCGCGATTCCCCGCGCGCGCAGCAGCTCGGCGGCCTGTTCGCTGGGGCGGACCATCGCGCCGAGAGCGACGAAAACGACGTCGCGCCCTTCGGAGAGCACCTCCGCCTTGCCGATCGGGAGCGCGCGCAGTTCCGCGTCCATCGCCACCCCCAGCCCGTCGCCGCGGGGAAAGCGCAGCGCGATCGGCCCCCGGTCGTAGTCGACGAGCGTTTTGACCATGTGGCGAAGCTCGTTCTCATCCTTCGGTGCCATGACGACGAAGTTGGGGATCATGCGCAGGTAGCTCATGTCGAAGACGCCGTGGTGGGTCGGGCCGTCTTCGCCGACCAGGCCGCCGCGATCGAGCACGAAGCGCACGGGCAGGTTTTGGATCGCGACGTCGTGGATCACCTGGTCGAATGCGCGCTGGAGAAATGTGGAATAGATGGTCACCAACGGGACCATCCCGCGCGTTGCCAGCCCCGCCGCGAAGGTCACCGCGTGCTGCTCGGCGATGCCGACGTCGAACAGGCGGTCGGGCAGCACGCGCGCGAACTCGGTGAGCCCGGTGTTGTCCGGCATGGCGGCCGTGATCGCAACCACGCGCGGGTCGTGCTTCGCGAGCTCGAGCGCCGTCTTGCCGTAGACGCCGGTAAACGACGGCGCGCCCTTGCGCGCGGGAACGTCGCCGGGCACCTTGTCGTAGCGCGTGACCCCGTGCGCGCAGAAGGGGTCGTTCTCGGTGAAATGATACCCCTTGCCCTTCTGGGTGATCGCGTGGACCAGAATGGGACCGTTCAGTTCCTTGATGTGCTCGAAGGTCTGGACGAGAAACTCGACGTTGTGTCCGTCGATCGGTCCGAAGTAACGGAACCCGAGTTCTTCGAACACCACGCCGGGAACCACCAGGGTCTTGATGCTCTCCTTGATCTTGCGGGCGATGCGCCGCGCCTTCCCGCCACCGCGCGGGAGGTGCCCCAGCAGTTCCCAGACGTCGCTTTGGAAATGGTTGTAGAGCGCCCCGGAGGTGATCTTGGTCAGGTACTTGTGGAGCGCGCCGACGTTCTTCGAGATCGACATCTTGTTGTCGTTCAAGACGACGATCAGGTCTTTCTTGAGGACGCCGGCGTTGTTGAGGGCCTCGAACGCCATTCCCCCGGTGAGGGCGCCGTCGCCCACGATCGCCACCACCTTGAAGTCTTCGTGTTTCAGGTCGCGAGCGACGGCCATTCCCAGCGCCGCGCTGATCGCCGTGCTCGCGTGCGCCACCCCGAAGGTGTCGTACTCGCTCTCGTCCCGCTTGGGAAACCCGCTGAGGCCGTGGCGCTGGCGCAGGGTCTCGAAGCGGTCGCGCCGGCCGGTGATGATCTTGTGTCCGTAAGCCTGATGGCCGACATCCCAGACCAGCTGGTCGCGCGGAGCGTCGAAGACGTAGTGCAGCGCGAGGGTCAATTCGACCGCGCCCAGGCTGGCGCCCAGGTGGCCGCCGGTCTTGGCCACCTTCGCCAGGATCTCGTCGCGCAATTCCCGCGCGATCTCCGGCAGATCGCTGGCCGGAAACGCCTTGAGGTCGGCGGGCACGCGGATCCGATCCAGCTTGCGCTCGCCCGTGGAAAGTCTGCCGTCGGGATTCATCAGGTCAGTAGCGCGATGGCGACACCGAGCACGGTGCCGGTCAGTACGTCGAGGACGCTGTAAGACAACGGACGCCTTTCCGCCAGCGGATGGTGCGGGCGCAACCGAATCAGGATGAGGTCCACCACCTCGGCCTGGTGCGAGGCGGCGCGTTTCACGTTCCACATGTCCACGGTGACGAGGGTGGTGAAGCAGGTCACCACCGCAAAATCGATCGACCCGAATCCGGTTGCCTGGCCGACCGCCACCGAGAGTCCGGCGAACGCGGCGGCGTGCATATTGGGGGCGCCGTCCGTCTCCACCAGCCTGCGAAAGTTTATCCGCTTTTCCAGCCAGAGGAAAGAGATGAGTTTGAGGGTTTGCGCTGTCGCGCCGGCGATCACCCCCACCCACAGCGGGCGCGTGGCTCGAAGGGTCTCCAGGTCCATGCTGCGTGGTCCTCAGGATGTCCGTTCGATGACGCGCATCATCATCGCCGCGAGCACCGTTGCGCGCGCCTCGGGGAGTTCGGCGAGCGCGAGCGCGACGAGCTCGGCGGCGCGCCCTCTCGCCCGCTCGGAGCCCACCACCGCCGGGTAGGTGAGCTTGTCCCCGTGTACATCCTTACCCGGCGTCTTGCCAAGAGTTTCCTGGTTTCCTTCGAGGTCGAGCAGATCGTCGACGATCTGGAACGCGCTGCCGACCGCCACACCCGCGTTCCGGAACCGCCGACGCGTCTCGGCCGGGGCTCCGGCGAAAACGGCGCCGATTTCGAAGGCGGCCGCGATCAGGCGGCCGGTCTTGTGGTCGTGGATGCGCTCGACCAGCGAGACGTCGCCGCCGACGGCAGCGCCCAGATCCAGCGCCTGCCCGGTGATCAGGCCGCCGGTTCCCGCCGCGAACGACAGCACGCGTCCCGCCTCCACCACCGTCGCGTCCGAGACGGCGTGACGCGCGCCGAGCGTGAAGACGATCTCGTAGGCCAAATTCAGCAAAGCGTCGCCGGTCAGCACGGCGGTGGCCTCCCCGAAGCGCCGGTGCGCGCTGGGCCGGCCGCGCCGGATGTCGTCGTTGTCCATGCACGGAAGGTCGTCGTGGATGAGGGAGTAGGTGTGTACGCACTCGATGGCGCAGGCCGCGTCGAGCGTCACCGCGCGCGATGCACCGGCGGGTGCGCCGGCGAGCACATCGTATGACCACAGGCACAGGAGCGGGCGCATCCGCTTGCCGCCGTTGAGAAGCGAGTACTCGACAGCCTCCCGCACGCCCGCGTGCTGGAACGCCAGCACGGCGACCAGTTCCGCGAGGCGGGACTCGACCGCGGCCCCGTCCCGCTGCGCGGCCTCCGCGTACGCGTCGGGTCCCATTGTCACGCCCGCTCGTCCCGGTCCTCGTCACCGCCGGGTGGCGCGTCGTCGCCCGCGTCGAACCGGGCGCCTTCGACGAGCGATCCGTCGGACGCGTCGACCAGCGTGCGCACGCGCACGTCAGCCCGATCGAGAAACTCGCGGCAGCGCTGGCCGAGAACAATCCCCTCCTCGAACATGCGCAGCGCCTCTTCGAGCGAGTGCTTCCCCGTCTCGAGTTCCGACACGATCTGCTCGAGCCGGCTCATGGCGGCCTCGAAGGTGGCGGGTTGCTCCGTCACGCCTTCCCTCCTTGCGCGCGAACCGCGCCTTCGACCGTGGCGGATACCGCGCCGTCTTGAAACGTAATGTGCACGCGACCGGCGCCCACGGCACCCGCCTCACTCGCCACCAGCCGACCGGTCGCCGGATCCACGCACACCGAGTACCCGCGCCGCAACACCTCGCGCGGGCTCAGGCCCCCGAGCCGGGCCGACGCGGCGTCGAGGAGGGTGGCACGGTCGCGGAGCAGCATGTGCGCGCCGCGCACGAGTCGGTCGGCGGCGTGGTCGACGCGCTGCATCGACTGCTCGATGCGGCCGCGCACCTGCCCCAGCGCATAGCTGCGCAGGAGGGACGCAACCCGGCGGCCCGCGAGTTCGACGCGGTCGCGCGCCCCCGTCGCCAGCGAACGCTCCATCCGCGCAATCCGCGCGACGACGTCGGCGAGGACCGGAACGGCGATTTCCGCCGCCATCGTCGGCGTCGCCGCGCGCACGTCGGCGACGAAATCGGCGATGGTGACGTCGCTCTCGTGACCCACCGCGCTGATCACCGGGTGCGCGCATCGGCGGATGGCGCGGGCGACCTCCTCGTCGTTGAAGGCCCACAGGTCTTCGACGCTGCCCCCTCCGCGACCGACGATGACTACGTCGACGTCGTCGCGGGCCGACAGCGCATCCAGCGCGCGCACGATCTGGCCGGGAGCGGCGTCGCCCTGCACCTGCACCGGCACGAACAGCACCGCGACGCACGGGAAGCGCCGGCGGAGCGTGGAGAGTATGTCGCGGATCGCGGCTCCGGTCGGCGAGGTGACCACCGCGACCCCGCGCGGGAAAACCGGCAGCGATCGCTTGCGGGACTCGTCGAACAGTCCCTCGGCCTGGAGCTTGGCGACCAGGAGGCGAAACGCGCGCTCGAGGTCGCCGCGCCCTGCCGGCTCGAGCGAGCGCGCGACGAGCTGGTACTGGCCCTGCGCCTCGTAGACGGTGAGGCGGCCGCGCGCGACGAGCTGCATGCCGTCTTCGAGCTCGAAGTCCACCAGGCGCGCGTCGCCGCGGAAACACACCGCCGAGAGTTGTGCGCGCGCGTCCTTAAGTTTGAAGTAGACGTGGCCGGAGGAGTGCTCGCGCAGATTCGACACCTCGCCGAGGATAGCGACGGTGGCGAATTCCCCCTCGATCAGCTCGCGCGCGAGCGTGTTGACCTCGCTGACCGCAAACACCCGCTCACCGTAGCTCGACATGACCGCTCTCCCGCCGCATCCGGTGCGCGGCCAGGGTGTTGCTCATCAGCATCGCGACCGTCATCGGTCCCACGCCGCCCGGCACGGGGGTGATCAGCGACGCCTTCTCGGCCACCGAGTCGAAGTCGACGTCGCCGACGATTCGATACCCTTTGGGCGCGCCCGCGTCGTCGACGCGGTTGATCCCCACGTCGACCACCACCACGCCGGGGCGCACCATGTCGGCCTTGAGGAAGCGCGGGATGCCCATCGCGGCCACGACGATGTCGGCGGCGCGGGTGTGCGCGGACACGTCCCGGCTCCGGCTGTGGCAGATCGTCACGGTGGCATCGCCCCCTTCGCCCTTGAGCGCGAACAGGAGCGCCATCGGTTTGCCCACGATGACGCTGCGGCCGAGCACCACCACGTTGGCGCCGGCGGTCTTGACCTGGTGGCGGATCAGGAGCTCGCGAATTCCCAGCGGCGTGCACGGCACGAAGCGGGGGTTGCCGGCCGCGAGGCGGCCCAGGTTCTCGGGGTGAAACCCGTCGACGTCTTTGGCGGGGCTGATGGCGGCGATGGCGCGATCGGAATCAATATGGCGCGGCAGCGGCAGCTGGAGGAGAATTCCGTCCACGTCGGGGTCGTCGTTGAATCCGCGCAGGACCTCCAGCAGGTGGGCCTCGCTGACGTCGACCTCGAGGTGCACGTTGCGCGAGCCGATGCCGCACTCCTCGCACGCCTTCGCCTTCGTGCCGACGTAGACCTTCGACGCCGGGTCTTCACCGACGCGCACCAGCGCGAGCACGGGCGGGCGCGACCCCGCGAGCCCGGCCACCGCCAGCGCCACCTCGCGCTTGATGGCGGCCGCCGCCGCTTTTCCGTCGAGCAACTGCATCAGTCCTCCAGAGTCAGTTGGTGGTGTTCGAAGCGGCGCACCTTGCCGGTTTCGTCGTCGACCTCCGCCACCACGTAGTCACAGCGCACGTCGTCGCGCGCCACTTCGAAACGTGTCGGTCGCATGGTGAGGAAACGTTCGATCACGTCTTCTTTGCGCACGCCCAGGATGGAATCGTTCGCCCCCGTCATGCCGACGTCGGTGACGTAGCCGGTCCCGCCGGGGAACACGCGTGCGTCCCGGGTAGGCACGTGCGTGTGCGTCCCGATCACCATCGATACGCGCCCGTCGAGGTAATAGCCCATCGCGATCTTCTCGCTCGTGGCTTCGCCGTGGAAGTCGACGACGATGATCTTCACGGTTGCGGGCAGCGACTCGATCAGACGGTCGACGGTTCGAAAGGGGCAGTCGAGCGGCGGCATGAACACGCGCCCCTGGACGTTGAGCACGGCCACCCTCCCGCCGGTGTTGGGGACCACCGCCGCCCCGCGCCCCGGGGACGCCGGATAGTTGGCGGGACGGATGAGGTTGTCCTTCGACTCGAGCAGCGGGATCCCTTCCCGCTTGTCCCACACGTGGTTGCCGGTGGTGAAGAACGCCACCCCGGCCGCCTCCATCTCGGCGATGCCGGTCGGGTTGATGCCGAAACCGCCGGCCGAGTTCTCCGCGTTGGCAATGATGAGCTCGGCGCGGTGCCGCTCGCGCAGACGCGGCGCCGCGTACGCGACCGCGCGCCGGCCGGTCTTCCCGACCACGTCCCCGATGAAGGCGATGATCACATGGCTCGATTCTAGCGCGCGTAGTCGACCGCGCGTGTCTCTCGGATGACGACGACCTTGACCTGCCCGGGGTAGTCCGTTTCCTTCTCGACCCGCCTGGCCACGTCGAACGCGAGCTGGCGCCCGCGTTCGTCGTCGAGCTTACGGTTGCTTCCGATGATTCGAATCTCCCGCCAGGCGCGCCGGGACGTCGTCAGGATGGGAACCGGGGGAAATGAAAATTCCCCACGCTATGCCGTGTGCAAGGGAACTCATGAACCATTAGGTTCACGTGGATGCCCGCACGAATCGCTTTGTTCACCACGCGAGGTGGGTACACAGCACGATCCGAATAAGGCTTCCCTGAATAAGGTGTTGGCTCAAAAATTACCTTATCATCACGAACATGGTAGGGAATTTTCTTAATGTCTATGACTGAGCAACGCTCGTCGTCTTATCACGTCCTTATCCATGCCGCAACGTCGTATCACGCCTCGGCCGACAATCGTTCGTCGAGCAGCGCGATCAAATTCTGGGTTCGCCGCTCAATGCTCGCCATATCCTCGCTGGAGGCCCGTCGCAACTGCAACAACTCGTCGGCGATATTCATCGCGGCGAGTATCGCAACTCGCTCCGCCACGGGAGCTGCCGCCCCGCGGGAGACCTCCCGCATCTTCGCGTCGACGTAATCGGCGACTTCGCGGACATATGAGTCGTCCGCGGCGCCGCGGATCTTGTACTCGCGTCCCAGGATCTCCACCGTCGTCGGCCTGGATTCCCCGCCGCCGATCGTCTTGTCGTCGAGGTTCGTAGTCAACACCTCAAGTCAGGTCCGCCTCGTGCGCCTACAACTGGAGTTCGCCCAGCTTCTCGAGCACGCGGTCGATTCGCTTCCTGACTTCCTCCTTGTGAAATGACCCGATGATCTTCTCGTGATTCGATTTGAGATGATTGATTCGCTCGGTCAGTTCCCGGTTGGAGGTGCGCAGCCGTTCGATTTCGCGCTCCAGCGATTGCTTCTGGTCCTGCATCGCCTGGTATTGATCCTTCAGGTGCGTGAAACGCACGCTGGTCTGCGCGATGCGCTCCTCGAGCACGGTTAGTTTTTCGATCGCCTTCGTGCCGTCCATGGCCCAATTCCCTTCTGTCACGATCGCAGCACGACGCCCAATTCAGCTTCGAGCTTGGCGACGATCCTCGCGACCACAGCCTCCACGTCCGCGTCGGTCAGGGTTCCCTCCGACGACCGGAACGACAGCCGCACCCCGTAGGCGGTGCGATCGGCCCCGAGACTCGCGCCGCGAAACACGTCGAATACTTGCAGGGATTCTAGCAACCGTCCTCCGACCTTTACCACATGTTTTTCGATCTGACCCCAGCCGACGCCGGCGGGAGCGACCAGCGAGAGATCGCGCCGCGACGCCGGAAACTCCGAGAAGGGACGGAAGACGGGCGGGTCGGATCGTAGCTCGTAGAGGGCGGTCAGGTCGATGCTCGCATACCAGAGCGGTTGCGCAAGGTCGAGGTCGCGCGCAGCGCGCGCGGGGGCGATGCCGCCTTCGACCACCGCGTGCCGGCGATCCGAGTAGCGAAAGGTCCCGCTGGTCGGTTCGAAGTCGTAGACCAGGTTCTCGAGCGCGCGCGGCCGGTGGGTGGCGAGAAGCGTTTCGACTTCCGCTTTGATTTCGAACAGGTCGACCGGTGCCGGCGACGCGCGCCAGAAAGACGCCCCGTCGGGGCGTGTGCGCGCGATCACGAGCTGGAGGGGCTCCTCCGGGAGTCCGGTCGTCCCGGCCGCGCGCAGGAACACGCGCCCCACCGCGAATACGTGCAACTCGCGTCGCCCGTGGGCGAGGTTGCGCGCGACGACGTCCAGCACGGACGGCAGGAGGTGAGTGCGCAGCAGCGCCTGGTTCGAAGAGAGCGGGTTGATGACCGCGATGGGATGGCTGCGCGGGTCGGCGTCGGCCCACCCGAACCAGCCCAGCTCGTGGCCGTCGGTGAACGTCGAGGTGAGAACCTCCGTCATGCCGCAGGCAACCAGATGGTCGGAGACGCGGTCGACGAACCGATCGAAGGGGTCGGGTGTCGACGGCACCGTGGCTCGGTAGCGCCATCCCTTCCCGATGTTCTCGTAGCCATAGAGCCGCGCCACCTCTTCGACCAGGTCGGTCTCTTCCACGATGTCCCAGCGAAACGACGGAATCGACACCGTGACCACGTCGCGCTCGCTCCCCGTCCGTCGCAGCTCCAGCCGCTCGAGCAGCCCCGCGATGGCTTCGGTCGAGAGCGCTTCGCCCAGCAGGCGCTTCACGGTGGTGCGGCGCACCGAAACCGTACGCTCGCCGTGCGGGGCGGGATATGCGTCGACGAGCTTGCCGGCGACGCCCCCGCCGAGCTGGGTGATCAGCGCGCAGGCCCGGTCCGACGCCCGGCGGCACACGTCACGATCGCTGCCCCGCTCGAAACGGTAGGACGCGTCCGTGTTGACGTTGAGCGAGCGGCGCGTGCGCCGCACCGCGCGCGGGTCGAAGGCGGCGCTCTCGAGCAGGATGCTGGTGGTCGTGTCGGTGATGCGCGTGGCCATGCCGCCGATGACGCCGGCCACGCCGACGGCCTCGTCCTTCGCAGTGATCACGAGATGCTCGTGGTCGAGCGCGAGGGTGCGTCCGTCGAGCGCTTCGATCTGTTCGCCCCGCCGCGCGCGCCGCACCCCCATCGTGGCCGACGGCAGCGCGCCGAGGTCGTAGGCGTGCAAGGGCTGCCCGAATTCGAGCATCACGTAGTTGGTGACGTCGACGATGTGGTTGATCGGCTTGACGCCGACCTGCTCGAGCGCGTTCGCGAGCCACGCCGGCGACGGCCCCACGCGGACGCCGTGGACGATGCGCGCCACGAACCGGTAGCAGTCTTTCGGATTCTCGATCTCGACCGACACGTCGGTGTCGTCCGGCGCCTCGGGCGGCGCGGGCGCGTCGGGCAGCCGGAGCGGCGTGCGGTAGATCGCGGCGATTTCGCGCGCGACCCCGATGTGGCCGAGCTGGTCGGGACGGTTCGGAGTTATCTCGAGTTCCAGCGTCGCGTCGGTCTGGCCGAGGACGTCGACCAGCGGCGTGCCGACCGGGGCGTCCGGCGCCAGCACCATGATGCCGCCCGATTCGGTGCCGAGCCCGAGCTCCACCAGCGAGCAGATCATGCCGTTGGAGGTCACGCCGCGGATCTTGCTCTTGCGGATTTTCAGCCCGTTGGGCAGTCGGGCGCCGACCGTGGCGACCGCGACGCGCTGCCCGGCGGTAACGTTGGGTGCCCCGCACACGATCTCGAGCGGCTCGCCCTGGCCCACGTCGACGCGGCACACGCGCAGCCGGTCCGCGTCGGGGTGCGGACCCGCCGTGAGGACATGGCCGACGACGACGGCGCGCTCGGTCAGGCCCGCGGCGGTAAGCCGCTCCACCTTGACCCCGTGCATGGTGAGGTCGTTGGCCAGGGTGGCCGCGTCGACCGGGATGTCGACGTACTGGCGCAGCCACGCGAGCGAAACGATCACGACCGCGGCTCCTGGAACTGCTCGAGGAAGCGAAGGTCGTTCGCCAGGAACATGCGGATGTCGGTGATCCCGTGGCGAATCATGGCGATCCGATCGACCCCGACGCCGAATGCGAACCCCGAGTACTGGTCCGGGTCGTAGCCGACGCCGCGCAGCACGTTCGGGTGGACCATGCCCGCCCCCAGGATCTCGATCCAACCCGTCTGCCCGCAGATCGCGCACCCGCCGCCGTTGCACGCGAAGCACGACATGTCGACGTCGACGCTCGGCTCGGTGAACGGAAAGAAATGCGGCTTGAAGCGCACCTGGATCGTGAGCCCGAAGAGCTCGCGCAGGAACAGGAGCAGGTCGCCGCGCAAGTCCGCCATGGTGACGGCGGTGTCGATGAAGAGCCCCTCCACCTGGTGAAACTCGGCCTGGTGGGAGGCGTCGATCGCCTCGTTGCGATAGACGCGTCCCGGGGCGTAGATCTTCAGCGGCGGCTTGTTCTCCTCCATGAAGCGAACCTGGATGGGAGAGGTGTGGGTGCGCAGCAGGATGCTGTCGGAAACGTAAAACGTGTCCTGGAGGTCCCGCGACGGGTGCTCGTCGGGAAAATTGAGCGCCTGGAAGTTGTAGTACTCGAGCTCGACTTCGGGACCGTGCGCGAGGCGATACCCCATGCCCTCGAGGATGTCGGCGATGCGCCGAAAGGTCTGGCTGATGACGTGGCGCCGTCCCACCACCCCCGTGGAGGCCGGAAGGGTTCCGTCGAGTGGCGGGTGGTAGAGATGGTTGGCGTCGCCCCCGCCGAGATCCGGGCGGCGCGCGTCGAGCAGCGACTCGCACAACTGCTTGAGCCGGTTGGCCTCGCCGCCCAGGCGCGGGCGCTCATCGGCGGACGCACTGCCGACGGCTCGCAGGAGGCCGGTGAGGACCCCCTTGCGGCCCAGATACCTGACCCGGACGGCCTCGAGGTCGTCCAGGCTGGAACACGCGGCGATGTCTCGGCGAAGGGAGGATTCGATGGCGCTCGTGTCCATCGGGGCGACGGCCGGCGCCTAGCGGGAGGTACCCGACGCCGCCTTGGCGACGTCGGCGAGCTTGCTGAAACCGGCGGCGTCGTTGACGGCCATCTCCGCCAGCATCTTGCGGTCGATGTCGACGGCGGCCTTCTTGAGTCCGTCGATGAAGCGGCTGTACGAGAGCCCGTTCACGCGTGCCGCGGCGTTGATGCGCGCGATCCACAGCGCGCGAAAGTGGCGCTTCTTTTGTTTGCGGTCCCGGTAGGCATAGACCCCCGCCCGCTCCACGGTCTCCCGCGCGGTACGGTAGAGCGTCCGCCGTCCGCCGACGTTGCCCTTCGCCTGCTTGAGTACCTTTTTCCGGCGCTCGCGCCCGGCGACCGTGTTCTTAGTGCGTGGCATGACAAATCCTCCTTGCGGCGCGCTTTCTCGCGGGCGGCGCCGTGCCCGCAGTCGATCGCGGCCCGGGTGCCTGCCCGGGCGTGCCTACATCACCAGCATGCGCCGAACGCGCTTCATGTCGGACGCGTTCACGAGCGCGGCCTTGCGCAGTCCGCGTTTGCGCTTGGTGGTCTTCTTGGTCAGGATGTGATTCTTGAACGCCTGGTTCCGGCGGACCTTGCCCGTCCCCGTCTTACGAAAGCGTTTCTTCGCCGATCGGTTTGTCTTTAACTTCGGCATGGCCGACTTCCTTTTCTTCCGGCTCGCGCTTCGTCGCTGGCGTCGCGCGCGGTTTGGGCTGCGGGCTCGACTTGGCCGACAGCGGTGCCATGTACATGATCATGAGCCGCCCCTCGAACTCGGGGTTGCGCTCGACTTGCCCCACGTGCACCAGATCCTTGGTGAGGCGATCCAGGATGCGGTACCCGAGCTCCTTGTGGTCGAGCTCGCGGCCGCGAAACATCAAGGTGAACTTCACCTTGAAATGCTTGGAGAGAAACTCCTCTGCGTGGCGCTTCTTGAACTGGTAATCGTGCTCTTCCGTCTTCGGGCGGAACTTGACTTCCTTGATCTGGAACGTGTGCTGCTTCTTCTTGGACTGCTTCTGCTTCTTGCTCTGCTCGTACTTGAACTTTCCGAAGTCCATGATCCGGCAGACCGGCGGGCGCGCGGTCGGCGACACTTCCACCAGATCGAGCCCCTGCTCGCCGGCGAGCCGTATCGCCTGCGCCGTCGGCATCACGCCAAGCTGGTTTCCGTCCGCCCCGACGACGCGGACCTCGGGGACACGAATCTGCTCGTTGGCCCGAATACGCGGTTTTCTTGCTCGATCGAAGCTGATCGTCTCCTCCTTAGGGACACAAAAAACGGATGCCAGGCATCCGCTTCCGATTTCGCCGGCGGCGAATCGTCACGAACCTGGCCGGTCTTCAAGACGGCGGCAGGTGAGGGGCACGGCCCCTGCTTCCCGACGGCGGACCCGGTTCGGGTCGACGCCTATGTATAGAGTGGGCAGTCTACCCGGCGGCCGAGGCGTCGTCAACCATTTCCGCGACGAAGTCCGCCAGCGGCTTCTGCCCGAGGTCGCCGCGGCCGTGCGCCCGGACCGAGACCTTCCCCTCCGCCGCCTCGCGCATCCCCACCACCGCCATGAACGGGACCTTGTGGACCTCGGCTTCGCGGATTCGGTAGCCGATCTTTTCGTCGCGCGCGTCCGTCTCCACGCGAATCCCGGCATCGCGCAGCGCCGCCGCAACCCGCTCGGCGTGGCCGGCCGCCTCCGCGCTCACTGGCAGCACGACGCACTGAACCGGCGCGAGCCAGGTCGGAAACGCGCCGGCGTAGTGCTCGGTGAGGATGCCCATGAAGCGCTCGAT
>Ga0184629_10000505_pt1 | contig 17412 bp, 15 predicted proteins | sample PLM4_32_b1_FD_133158 | JGI IMG/M metagenome (GOLD analysis project Ga0184629, IMG submission 133158) | Groundwater sediment microbial communities from an aquifer in East River, Colorado, USA - PLM4_32_b1 | ecosystem: Environmental > Terrestrial > Soil > Riparian zone | place: USA: East River... | reverse complement strand
TTTTTTATTCTTTCGAAGACCCTCAATTTCCTGATCATGCCATTTACGATGGTGTGTATTCTCTTACTGCTTTCGGTGGTCCTTAAGAATCAGCGCTGGAAGAAACGGCTTTTTTGGACAGGGTTCATCATGCTGTTATTCTTTTCGAATGACTTTATCTCTAATGAGATAATGCGTGCCTGGGAAGTTAAAACGAAAGCATATCGTGATATGAAACCCCATGAACTGGGTATCGTGCTCACTGGGGCCACAATACCTATGCTACAACCTGATGATCGCGTATATTTCCAGCGCGGTGCAGATAGGGTGACGCACACCGTGCAGTTATATAAGCTAGGGCTGATTAAAAAAATATTGATCAGTGGAGGGAGTGGAATGCTTACATCAGAGGATGAGCCGGAAGCCGATAAGTTTAGAAAAGCAATGGTCATGATGGGTGTACCTGCCGGAGATATCTATATTGAAAATGAGACGCGCAATACCTACGAATCCGCGGTGAAAGTAAAGCCGATGTTGGATTCCCTGGATTTTAAACCCGAAGATTGCTTACTCATTACTTCCGCTTTTCATATGCGGCGTTCGCTGGCGTGTTATCATAAAGCGGGAGTAAACATTGAGCCTTTTAGTACAGATTTTTACGCACATGCCCGATACTTTCATCCCGACGGGTTATTTATTCCTAAAATCGAAGCGATGCTTATTTGGCATAAGCTTATGAAAGAATGGGTTGGTTTTGTCGCTTATAAACTGGCTGGATACATTTAATCAATAAACTACAATGAAAAACAAATTCGTAATCTTTCTTTTGATTTTGTGGGGTTGTTCGCCGGCTGAAAAAAAGGAGACCTCCACATCTGCACCCGTCGAGTCTTCCACACTGGACGCGAAAATGTTCAAAGAAAAACTTTCCTCCGAAGCAAACGCCGTGTTATTGGATGTCCGTACACCGGGGGAGGTGGCTGAAGGAATTATACCAGGGGCTGTTATTATAGATTTTAACGCGCCTGATTTTACGGATAAAATTTCTGCTCTCAACAAGGAAAAAACTTACTTTGTCTATTGCAAAGTGGGGGGTCGAAGTTCTAAAACCGCAGCGCAGATGAAAGAAATAGGATTCAAGAACGTTTATAATCTTGATGGCGGTTACGATGCCTGGGTGGAAAGCGGCTTTGAGACGGTCAAACCCTAGAGTTGAAGCCTAACGAATTAGTTTTGATTGTTAACGATACTAAAATTCAATCCTGTAGCTGAAAATAGGCAGTAGCCCGACTTGATACTTTATACTTACGCTCTCTAATGAGGAGTTATAATAGTAGTAAGCGGCATTAATATGGTTGGTGGCATTTTGAATATCTAGCCGCCATTCTACGGAATAGCGGGGTTTATTTCTTCTGTAAACAAGTTGAAGGTCAGCGCGGAAATAATTCGGGAGTTTGGCATCAAATGCCTTTTCCCAATCATAAACCTGGCGACCTTCTTCAATCGACTTTTCTAAATCAATCGGAATGTACCGCTTTCCTCCGCTGCCCGTGACCTTTATGTTAATACCGAGGATGTCGCGCTTGCTGCTTACTTTATATTCCTTTCCCACCAACACGTGAAAATTGTAGTTGCCGTTGTAGGATGTATTTCTTTCCTGTTCTTCAGCTACCTGAAATCTAGATTGATACAAAGATCCGTTCAGGAGGTAGTAGAAGTTTTGTGAAAATGATTTCTCCAATGAAACTTCGATGCCATAATTTCTTCCTTTTCCATTGTTCAATAAGGTATCGGTAATAAAGCCGGATTCTTCATTAATCGTTGCATACATGGAGGCAGGATCAGATTGAACCGGGGCGTTGTACAATTGCTGATAGTACCCTTCCACCCGAAGTTGATGACCGCGCCCTAACGATTGCTCATAGCCTGCTACATAATGGTTAGCTCGTGTAAAACCAAGGCCTTTATTGATCTGCACTTCATTGCCGCCGGTCTGGTGATCGCGGGCGAGGTAGTATTGAAGGTTTTCAATCCGGCTATGCTTTCCAAATCCCGCACTAACAGCCTTACCGGGCGCTACTTGCCAGCGAACACCAGCGCGTGGTTCGATAGCGTAATCATTCGTTAATCCAAATTGAATGAAGTGTACGCCATAAACGCCAGAAAGTTTAGAGGAAAAAGTTTGCCTTGCCGACAAGAATGCCTGGACTATACCGGTGTTACCCTTCTCCTGAAAATTTATAATTTCCTGATAGGCCTGATTGCCCGGATCAAGGTTGCGCAAATAGAAATCATAAAATAAGCGACTGTAGATTACTCCGCCATTGAAAAAAAACTTGTCCGATATTTTGTGTTCCGCCTGAAGCGAAGCGCGCGCATAAGATTTATGATAATTCTCTTCTACTTTTAATGGACCTGAACCTAATCCCAACACTTCATTGGAATTCGAGATGTTAGTTCCGGACCACGATAAAGCAGTAGTAATGGAAGTATTCTCATTTAGTATTTTCTGATAGGTAGTACCGACTACTCCCATATCTGCGTAGTCGTGCGTTAACGCATTGGAATTTTCTTTGTTCGATTTGCTGAGCCCTCCAATGCCAAACACTGCAAGTCGTCCGTTGTGCGCCGTCGGGCAATCGATCTTGAAAGAAAGATCCTGGTAGTTTTTATATTCTCCGGCATCGTTCAAGTCGAAACCCAGCTTATCCAGAATATTCAAAGTAGAGTAGCGATAGTTGATGAGATAAGAAGAGGTATGATGGCTTGTCAGCGGCCCTTCCGTGGAAGCCTCTATACCCAGCAAGCCGGCCTGCAAAGAATGTTCTCTTCTTTCATTGTTGCCACTTCTCAACTTCATATCAAACACTGCCGACAGGGCATTGCCGTACATTGCCGGAAAAGCACTCGTTAAGAAATCGGAGTTATCGATGACATTGGCACTAAGCACACTCACAATGCCGCTGGACGACCCTTCAGTAGCGAAGTGATTGGGGTTCGGAACTTCGATGCCCTCGATACGCCAGAGCACGCCGCGCGGGGAATTACCGCGGACGATCAATGCATTGCTCTCGTCACTTGCACTCGTGACGCCTGCAAAGCCGGAAGCCATGCGGGCTGGATCACCCAGGCTGCCTGCATATCGTTTGGTTTCTTCCACCGAAAAGGAACGACTGCTAACCACAGTTGTTTCTGATAGTTTCGATTGACCATATTGTTTGGCTGTAACCACTACTTCGGCCATGGCGGTAAAGGACTCCGTGAGTCTTATTTCCAGTACGAGTTCTTTGCCTGTTCCAAGCAAAATATTGGACAGTGTCCGCGATTGATAACCTATACTAGTAATACGAATGGTAGAGCGCCCAACAGGCACATTAAAAATTTTGAATCTCCCATCAGCATCAGAAGTCCCACCCAATAAAGGATTTGTATCGACCGCGATAACGTTGGCACCGGATATAGGCAAATGCGTGTATTGATCCACTACAACACCGCGCACCGTTTGGGTTAGTGGTGCCGGCGTTTTTCGTAAGATAATACGGCCGTTGGTAAACTTATACTCAATTCGAAAATTCACCAATAAGGTGTTCAATATTTCCTTAAGTTCTCGATCTTCCACTGTAACGCTCACCAGCGCGCTAACCGGAACCACATCATCGCTATATGAAAATTCTGTACCGGTCATTTGGCTAATGCTCGACAAAGCTTCTTCTAAGGTTACATTTGAAAGTGTTATGGTAATTTTTTTGTCCAGAACATTGGACTGAGCCGAGACCCACAATGGAAGTATGAATAGGAATAAGATGACACTTCTCATAGATAAAAAATTCAGCTACCACGTTCAAGTTTCAGTTTTGAGGTCTTTAAACTTTGAACATGGAACCTCAAACTATATCAACACCCATCCCCATCAAAAGTATAGTTTTTATTTTGATGAACGACATTAAGGTTTAAGGCTATGCTAATGGCTTCTATAACTTCTTCCAGTGTAGGATCCTGAAACGAACTGGTAAACCTGCACTTTTGCAAGGCTGGATTCTTGACGGTGATCGTAATCTGAAAATACTTCTCCAGTGTTTCTGCTACCTCCCGCAAACTCGTTTTCCGGAAAACCAAACGTTTACTCTTCCAGGCCAGCAGGTTTGGGTTTGTTTCCGAACTGGCTGATAGCATGTTATCGCTTTTATTCAGAATGCCTTGATCTCCTGGATGGAGTACGATCATTTGATCACTTTTATTGGCGTTCGACAGGCTTACTTTTCCAGTGACCACGTACACTTCGTCCAGTGCTTCATCTTCATAGGCGCGCATGTTGAATGAAGTACCCAAAACCCTTGCCTGACTCTGCTGCGCCCGGACTATGAAAGGTCTTTCTGGGTTTTTTGTTACTTCGAAGAAGGCTTCTCCAGTTAATTCGATAAGGCGTTCATGGCTACTGAAATCAGCAGCATAGGTGACTTTACTTTTTTCATTCAGCCATACCATCGATCCATCGGGAAGGCTGAATTGTATTTTATCCCCTCCGCTTTCTTTCACGATCATATCCGATCTAAATACCAACTGGTAAAGAAGAAAGGAACAAACCATCAGAAGGGTGATGGAGGCAGCAACCTTAAAGATAAAAGACAGGGAAGGTGAAAACGTTCTGACCTTTGTATCCTCCTGATCCAAGGATGCCTCCAGTTTTTTTAATTCCGCTAACGAATCAAATTCAGGTACGTTTATGGAAGTATCAGCTCGCCATATTTTTTTATAGTCCTCCAGCAGGCGTTTGTTGTCTCCTGACTGTGCAACCCAAACCATAAGGCGCTCTTGCTCTTCTTTCGTAGAAGTACCCGAAAGTGACTTCAGGATCAGTCGATCGTAGTCTTCAGCCATAAAAATTAGCCTTTGATCAGGTGAATATCAAATGTAAGGGTATCAACACCATTCACATCTTTTTCAATTGTCAAAATCCTTTCCTTCGCCTTGGAATCACTCGCCCATGGATCTGTATCAATAAAAGGATCTTCCTTAAAATAAATCTGGGATACTAATTCACGATGACCCGGTGCCGTGATCCGGAAGTGAATGTGACTTGGCCGGTAAGTACTTCCATTCAGGTACCTTCCTGGAATAATGGTTATAAAGCGATACGCTCCTTCCGCCTGAGTATTGTATTTTCCACGAAACAGAAACAGTTCGGAACTATCGTATGCACCATCAGCATCAGCATTCCAGATTTCTACTACAGCATCTGCTAACAAATCATTGCAATCACTAAAAACTTTACCTTCAATAACTAACGGAGGAGTTTGGTCGCCTGCCGGAATAATATTTTCTCCAAGAGGAGCACCGGCTTTGTAGTAGGGTCCGAGAATATCGGCTGTTGTTTGACAATCATCAGTTATAGCAATTCCTTCGTCATCCTTACAGCCGCTAAATCCGGGGATCGATACGGCCACGGCAAACAGCGATGAAGTCTTGATAAAATCCCTTCGGTTAATATTGTTTGACTTTGGCTTTGCCATCTTTGCTAAGTGTCTTTAGGAATTTGATTTTTAAAGTTACCAACCTTTGCAGGCAAAATACCCATCGACTACGATCCGGTCGCCCCATTTCGGATTAGCCATCCAATTTATCCCGAGATTGTTATCATCGGCTTGCCTAACCTGCATCTTAATTCTAAAATATCCTTTCAGAACGTTATCGGTTGATTCCAGGATCCTGATTTGCCCGGAGACACTTTCATATTCCCAATCCGAGGGACCACTATAATAGCGCTGAACAAGAAATGCTCCTGCTAAGTCCGGGCCTACCTGCCAAAGTGAACTTTTATCCCACCGTAATTCGCGTGACTTATCTGTAAATAGCCAAAGCGCAGCGAATACATCCAGTGAGTCTTCTTTAGCCTGTGAAATAAATTCCGGATCCGCTAGTTCCACCTGGTTGTAAGACCCCTGACCTACAGCGTTCCCATCCCGCGTTAAGACTTTTCGTCCTTGATGGTTAAAGATCTCAAAGTGATATGTGCCGTCTGGGAGATCAGGGAATTTCCCATCCGCTTCCTCCTGGCACGCTGATAAGATGGCTGCAAATCCAAATAACAGGTTGATTAGTTTCATGGCTCCTTTACAAGCAAGACCAGAAAAACCATTGTAGAACGTTAACCTGTGGTAAATCACCATTTTCTTTGTTACGGATTATACTTCAGTAGGGAGATGTTCAAATCGCTATAGGTTAACGAAGCCGGATAGGGATAAAAGGTATAGATCTCTCCGATACCTTTAGCGTAGTAATGAAGGGTTGAATAGTGCAATACAAATTCTTCTCCTTCAAGATAATAATAGTTTACTTCAAGCTCCATTACGCTATGATATTCAACATTATTAAAAGTCCGGATTGAATTCACGGCCGTTACCTTATACTCCGTTACGGAGGTGCTATCGTTTTTATAATGGCGCCATGAACTATTTAGTGATGCCCCCTCATCTAAAAACAAATATTCGGTGGTAAAGCCAAGATACAACTCGTGGTTTCTTCCGTAGTATTTGCCCTCTTGTTTTCTAAGTACTTTGATTAAATTCCCATACTGATCAACTACTTTTTTATAGCTAAGGCCTTCGAAAATTGTGTCCCCTTTGATGAAAGTCCTTAACGTATCCGACCACAAAAAGGCGGAATCATCAGCCGTGGAAAAAAATTCCCGGAGGTATTCCCACCCGGAATCCTCCTGTAAGGGGAAATAGTCCCCGTCAATTTCTATTTTCTCTTCTTCCACACAGTTGACCATAAGGCAACCTAGTAATAAGATAAGGATAGTGCTGATCACTTTCATAGCTTTCTTTATACGTAAGACAGCGGTGCCTTCATCTTCCTCCCCCTGGAGAGGAAGATTATTTCAAACATGGGCGGCACTTGGTTCTTATACAGCATTCAGGAAAGGCACTATTAGCAAGGGCAGATAATCCTTAAGTGCATGTCGCAGAAGCTTCAAAGCCTTCATCATCTCTTTTTCTACGGCTTTTAAAGAAATGCTCATACTTTCAGAAACTTCTTTGTAGCTCATCTCCTCAAAGCGTATCAGCGTAAAAACTGCTTTGGTCCTTAAAGGCAGATTGCCAATGGCAAGATCCAGGCGCAATGATAATTCTTCTGAAGCTTGTTGTTCCTCCACTACATTTCCAATAACATAATCGGGTGCAGGTTCAAGGTGATCAAGGGATATAAATTTCTTTTTGCTCTCGATATGATTCAGGGAAGTGTTAACAACAGCCCGTTTCAGATAGGCCTCCAGTGAATGGCTGATGTTTATTTCCTTTCTATTCCGCCAGAGTTTAATAAAGACCTCCTGGACCACATCCTTTGCATCTTCCCGATCCTGCACAAGGTGAAATGAAACCCTGCAAAGCAAAGCATGATACTTCAGAAAGATGCTGTTGATGGCAGATCGATCATTCTGTTTTAAGGCAGCAACAAGACTTCTTTCATCGGAAGGGATCACGGAGTTTTTTCAATGAAAGTTATAAAATTAAGTTATTGTGTGCCTGCTGGAAATAAAAAAAGCTGCCTGGTGAGGCAGCTTTTAAAGAATGTTTTAACGAATGCTAAGGTATTGGAAGGGCTGTTCCACTCTTTGAAGCCAGACTTGCTTTAGGTATCGTAGCTCCAAATTTTGTATTGATTGCATCAATAAATATATTGGCAGTAAACACATAACCCCTGCTATTGGGATGAAGACCATCTTCCGAGAATGCTCCGGTTGGTGGTGGAAAACTTGGTGTTATGGCTACGTTATCCAATACTAAGACTTTCCCAGTAACGAAATCTCCATAAGCTTTATTGACATCTGCCAGTGCCAGACGGTCAGCACTTCCACTAACGGCAGAACTTATAACAGCGTTAAATGCAGCAGTCCTAGTCAAGATGGCTGTGGTTTCGTTCGGGGTTAGCGCATGCTTATCACCAACGGGATAGCTCACGCCGATGACGGCATTAGGGCTGCCCCCGAAACATGTACCTAATACTGAACCTGCAGATAATGGAATGAGGTCAGTTGATTTTGCTTGTCTTGCACGAGCATATGGAGCTAAGCCTGCATATGGGCCCACCATATAAGGACTAAGGTCAGTTAGATCTTCATCTGCAAGTAGAACTCCATTTTTCCCGACGACATAAGTCAACATTCTTTTTGCTTTCTCATTTTCATTAATCACTCCCGCACCTACCATGCCGGCTAAGAAGGCATTATAGTTATTAGCTAAATTGGTTGTTAGGCTACCTGCTGTACCAGCGTCTAACGTAATTTGATTCCAGGCAACTGTATAGAAATAGGGGAGCGTTGTAAAGTTAGGGATATTACCAACCACTCCTTTTAAAGTGGTTCCTGTGAGCATAGCGGCAATCGCACCATTATACTGACCGTTGAAATTTGCTTCAGTCGTCATTTGGATTGTTCCTGCATTGTCGGCACCCCCAGCGGCATATAAGAGGACATCATCCATACCAAGCCAAAATAGGTAGAAACTTCCACCCGCGGTCAGGGCATCTTGCATCATAGATTTGACTCCTGGCTGACTGGCAAAGCGAGCCCAAAATGGATTATAATAAGGCGAAGCGGGATTACCGGTATCGGGGATCAAAGATTGACCTAAATAAATAAGGGGCACGCTGAAGTTATTCAGTTCTGCTTTATTACCAGTAAATGCAGTAGGTAAGTCAGCCGTGTTATAAGGATCTGGCAGAGGTGGGGTTGTAACAGCGGCAGGGCACGTTACGGAAGAACCGGGAAATCCTGCTGGAAATGGTGCTGCCGTACGTGGACCGTTAGGTCCATCAGGGTCAAATAGGATTAATCTGCCCAAGTTAATAACTCCAGGTACTGACAATTGAACATTGTATCCATTTTGAGAATTAATGTCAGGCTGATTAAAAGTTGTTGTTCCGCCTACACACTCAAGCTGCGTGGCAACTATTTTAGCCATCGAGCTTGCTTGTCCATCATTGAACAATGCACCTGACTGAAAACCAGCCACAAATGAATTTCCGATCGCAACAAACTTGGTGAATACCGCTGTGCCTGCTGTTGCTCCTTCACATTTAGGAGGAGGGCAATTTCCTAATTCCTCACAGGTAGGAGGTGGACCTAGTTCAATTACTTCTTGATCGCATGCTCCTGTTATAAGGACCAGGGCAAGTGTGTATGATAAATATTTTTTCATTTTCATTGTAGTTTCCATTACTTCATGAATTGATCAAATGTGAGTGATACATAATACTGTTGACCGACAAAACCGGAACCGAAGTTGGTACGATAATCACCTCCGCCGATATTCTGACCGCCAATTTTCAAAATGGTTTTTATCGCTGAGAGTTTATAACTGACTTGCGCATCAAATACGCCAAACTCTGGAACATCCCAGATCCCGAAATCACTTTCCCAGGTAAACGTATCCTGCCAGCGGTAGTTAATACTGAAACCAAAGTTCTCGGTCAATTTTCTGTTACTTAACCCAACCGTAATCTTGTTCTCGGGCGTATTAAAACCTGTGCGGTAGTCGGAATTAGCGTCAGCCAATTCAAACTTCGCATAGCTGTAGCTGGCGGTCAATACATAATCTTTTTCCGGAATTGGTTTGTAGGTTATGCCAACACCAATACCGGTCGAATTCACTTTGTCTTTTACATTGACATAGGGTGAAAATACCGTTCCCGCGGGTAGGGTCTTGCCTTGATGGTCTGCTTCCTCTTTGCTTACCACATCTAAGGAGCCTAAAAAGTTAGTATAACTGTTCCAATAGGCATTTAAATCCAGGAACAGGCTTTGGCCGAGTGTACCGCGGTAGCCCACTTCGAATGAACTAAGCTTTTCAGGTTGCACATAATCAATATCGGCTGTCACAAGAAGATTGTCATCTCCTCCGGAAGTGTCACCTGTGACAGGATCAATGCTTCCGCCCGATGCACGGAAAGCATTGAAGGAATCTAGCGTCCAGGATCCTCCATTATGAATGTGGTAGCGTTCAGCATTCTCTTTTGTGCTGCCCAATAAGGTATTGGTTCCAACCGGGAAATAAATATACTGGGCCTGCGTATCCGGGTTTCTGAAGCCGGTTTGATAAGAAGCTCTCAGATTGTGTTGTTTATTGGTTCCAAACGAATACACACCGGATATCCGGGGGGTTGTTTGCCCCTTAAAGTTTTCGTTCTTGTCATACCGTATTGAGCCTGTCAATTTAAAAACATCATTGAAATTTTTCTCTATCTGTGTATAGACACCATACTCGTTGATTTTAATTCGCTTGAAGTCTGTTCCGTTTATGGGATCTTCATTAAAAATGGTTCCATCTGAGAACAGGTTGTATTGCCTGAAATTTCCGCCTACCATGATATCGACAACTTTTATTATGTCCGCGAAATTGTAGTTGAACTGTGCATGGTATAGCCGTGAATTATCAATGAATTTAGCGCCGGCCGGATCGCGTTGGAAATAATCGTTACGTACGGCTTCTAGGAGTTGCTTGTATTCTGCTGAGCCGACTGCAGGTCGGGAAGCATCAGCATTCGCTCTTGCAGCAGCGTGAGCGTCCTCGGCGTTACCTGCCGTAACCCCAGGTATGTATCCTTGCATTCCTAAAACATAGGTTTGAGCATAAATTCCTGCCCAATATGGTGCACTTGGATTATCTGGATCTGGAGCTGTGCGAAGGATTCTTTCATTTAACTGGCCACCGAGCGCACCCATATTATAAGAATCGCCCGCATCTGTAGCGGTTATATATCCTCTGATGAAGAAATTCTTGGAGCGCAATTCAAGCTTATGGAATTGTTGGGTAAAGTCCCTTAAGGCATACTTTTGTGATCCCTGGTAAACTGAACTTCCTCCGCCGTAGCGGTAGTTGTAAATAAGCTCCAGGTTTTCGGTAGGTTTATAATGTAAGGCTACGTCACCCTTAATACTCTTTGCATCGTAATTGTCGACAAGGTCGCCTTCTTTCCAGCCGGTTCTTCTTAAATCGAGTGTTCCAAACGGCCCACCTATAGGTACCGGTATTCGGGTATCATCACCATACAGATTCAATCCATCAAAGTTGGAAGTACTTGTAAGTTCAGTGGTTGAAGTAGGCCTGTTAACGTCTGTTTTATAATCTGTGCCATGCCAATCTTCACCTTGCAGGATGTTGAAGTTTACTTTAAAAGCAAACTTGTTGTTGAAAGCCTTGGCATATCGGAATCCATAATTAAACAAAGGATATGAATCGCCCTGTGCATCTGATCTTGTAATTCCACCTTTAAACTGCGCGCTGAGGCCCTGATACTCAAACGGACTCTTGCTGTTCATCAGTAGCAGACCGTTAAAAGCGTTAGGGCCATAAATACCAGAAGAAGTTCCGGGGAGTAGTTCCATACTCTCTAAGTCCAGTTCGCCAATACCGACAATATTTCCGGTCGGAAAATTCAACAACGGTGCAGAAACGTCCATACCATCAACCATTTGAACAAATCTCACGTTGGCAATGGTGGCGAAACCTCGGGTATTCACCTGGTTGAAATTCAAACTCCCAGTCGTGAATTGTACGCCCTTTTGATGCTGAAGAACGTCAAACACTTCGGCCGTTGGCGAGGCCTGGATACCAAGTAGGCTTACTTTTTCTACAGCAAATGATGCTTTGGTGAAGTCAACGTTACTGAAAATACCAGTACCTCTAATTTCAACTGCTGGCATTACGTTCTGGTCTATTTCCATTTTTAAATCTAATCCACTGGAATTTCCATCGGTTATTTCCAGTTCAAAAGACTTATAACCAATAAAAGACACAACGAGGGTTAAGGGGAGAGAAGCTTTGGTGGTAAAAGAGAAATTACCCTGTGCGTCTGCGGTTGTTCCGGCAATTGAACCTTTAACAATAATGTTCACCCCGGGCATAGGACCATCCGCATCGGACACTTTCCCGGAAATGCTGGTTTGCGCAAAACTTAAGGTGGCCGAAAGCAGCATGAGTACTGCGGCGGCCATTGAATTTTTGTATAAATTCTTCATACAGGCTAAAAGTTGATTAATTAAAACAATGAAAGTCAACATGCAATTTTGTTATGCATACCGAGCTTTCTTGGGTCGAAAAGTACAAAAATTTAGGAAGAAACAAACGTTTGTAGAGGGGATTGAATAACGTTTTTAAGTCTTTTGCTGCAACAAATCTCTCATTGTTTCAAGTGCTTGACCAGGCGCGAGCAAAGGTCGTTTATTTCGTGCGCAATGTATTCATCACCCGTGGCGTTGAGCGCGCTTTGGGCTAAGCCGCCAATGCAGTCTATATAAAATCGCTTCATTTCATCCACGGGCATATCCTTGGCCCAAAGGTCAATCCGGAGTGTGTTTTTCTGGGTGTGGTCCCATAGGGCTACGCTGATGGCTTTTGTTTCAGAAAGGCCTGGTTCCGGTTTGTCTGTTGCCTCCCAAAGTATTTTATCAGGAACATTGTTCTGGTCGAGTTCTACCGTAAAGTTGATCGTTGATTTTTTCATACGGCGCGCAAGTTAGCAACCCGACTAATTTTCCTCTTTTCTTTTCAGAATTTTTTTCAGCACTTCAGCATAGTACTTATCCAACAACGATTTTTCACCTTTCCGTTGAAGTTGTTCTTTATTTTTAATCAAGTCGCGGATATCGATTATCCGGATTTTCAGACCCGAAAAGTCTACCACAATTGAATTTGCATAGGCGGAGTTAAATTCAATTCCAGGAGTTAGTTTATGATATCAACTGCATCGGGTTCGAGGCCAAACGACAGCACAAGTTCTTTTTCAAATTCTTCCGGAAGTATCGTAGGAACCTCTAATCCATTTTCTTTTAAGGCAGAGACTAAAAGTTTACCGTTTTCCGCAGTGGGTTCAATTAAAATATCAAGATCCCCCGTGTTTCGATTCACGCCATAATAAATGGCAGCATGCCCACCAATAAGAATAAATTTAACCTGGCAATCCAATAATGATTTAAGGAGCCGGATGTGCTCTTCTGTGTATAAACTCACGGGAATTTTTTTACAGTGACTTTCATTCCTTTAAATGAATAGTTAACTCCCGGTTTTCGCATTTTCATTCTTACTTTCAGGGGCCGTTCCCACCGTTGAAAGGGCGTCAGTCTCAGGAACGCTTCATCTTTTTCCCGCTGCTCTTTCTCGAAAGTTGTTTTCACGACTTTTGCCATACACCAAGATACAAATTCTACCTTTGTGAAGCTTTGTCTGTTAGGCGCATCCGACAGAAATTCATTTTAGGCAAAGCCAATTACTTATTAACCAGAGCCACAAAAAAATCCATCGATGAAGGGTTCTTCAGGGACCCCGAATTCACGACCGCTTTAGGATCTTTACCCATCAAAACTTTTTTCACCGGGGTTTCTGTTTTCTTGCCGCTGATCGTATAGGGTATGTCGGGTGCAGCGATTATCTCATCCCGTACATGGCGAGGGCTATAATCTGTACGAATTGTTTTGTTGATTTTATTTTTGATCGCTTCTGTAAGCTCTAATCCATCCTGCATAACAACAAACAAGGGCATCCAGAATTCTCCACTTTCCTTTTCCATGCAAATTATCAGACTATCTTTTACTTCTTTTATCTTATCGACGGCACGGTAAATTTCACTCGTACCAATACGAATGCCACTGCGATTTAAGGTTGCATCCGATCTTCCATAAATAATTACACCCAGTCGTTTCGTAATCCGGATCCAGTCACCGTGACGCCATATACCTGGGAACATTTCAAAGTAACTCTCCTGGTAACGCTTGAACTGTGGGTCATTCCAGAAGTATATGGGCATGGAGGGCATAGGTTTGGTGACTACCATTTCACCTACTTCCTCAATCACGGGTTTACCGTCCTCATTAAAGGCTTCAAGCTTACAACCTAAGGCGCGACATTGAATTTCCCCTGCATACACCGGCCAGGTCGGATTTCCACCTACAAATGCACTGCATACATCAGTACCACCACTGATGGAGGCTAACCATAAATCTTTTTTGACTTCTTTATAGACCCAATCGAAACCTTCAGGGGGTAATGTGCTGCCCGTAGAGCTTATAGAGCGGAGCGATGTAAGATTAAATTCTTTTGAAGGCCTGACACCCTCCTTCATGCTTGTTAAAATATATCCTGCACTGGTACCGAAATGATGAATGCCTGCATCTTGTATAAACTGCCAAAGTACACGGAGATCAGGGTAACCCGGACTGCCATCATATAAGACCATGGTGGCACCGGCTAACAAACTTCCATGGATGTAATTCCACATCATCCAGCCAGTAGTGGTATACCAGAAGCAGCGCTCACCAGGTTTGTAATCGTTATGAAAGGTCCCATATTTCAGTTGTTCTATTAAGATACCTCCTTGAGAATGTACAATAGCCTTTGGCAATCCCGTTGTTCCGGAAGAATACAATATCCAAATGGGATGGCTGAAGGGTACACGTACAAATTCCAATGCATGACCTGTGTGATGAATTACATTGCTCCAGTTGACAATGCGTCGATCATCATCCGCCTTGGCGTCTTTTTCTGAAAGCAAAATTATGGTTTGCACCGTCGGCAGAGCCTTGATAAGCTCTTTTACAGTTTCGGTTTTGTCGAATGATCTACCACCGTATATATAACGATCGACAGCTATCAAAACCTTTGGTTCGACCTGTGCAAAGCGGTCAATCACGGCGGTTGTTCCAAAGTCAGGGGAGCAGCTTGACCATACTGCACCCAGGGAATTTGCGGCAAGAAACGCAACGGTTGCTTCCGGAATGCAAGGCATATAAGCAACAACCCGATCTCCTTCGGCGACGCCCTGTTTCTTTAAATAATGCTGAACGGATGCCACTTGATCTTCGAGTTCTTTCCAACTTATTTCCTTTATGGCAACGGATTCTGCTTTGAAAATAATTGCCGGATGTTTATTCGTTTTTTTTCTGAAGAGCTGTTCCGTGTAATTTAACCTGACACCTTCAAACCAGCGCGTTTTCGGCATGGGCACTCCGTTGGTGATGGAAGCAGGCTTTCCATCGTGGAGGATATTAAAATACAGCCAGATAGATTCCCAAAAATCTTCGATATTGGCTACGGACCATTCCCACAGTTGGTGATAGTCATTGAAAGAAAATTTTTTCTTTTCGTTAAGCCAACGAATATAGTGACTAAGATTAGCGTGTTCTATAAAATCCTTTGACGGAGTCCAGAGGTACATGTAGTTAATGGCTAAGTATCTTCAATGCTTCAGCCTTATCCAGATGAAGTTGATTTTTCAATTCTTCAAGGTCACCAAACTTGCTATCCCTTCGTATAAGTTTGTGGAAATAAATAGTCAAGGATTCACCATAGATATCCTTATTGAAATCAAAAATGTTTACTTCAATGTTTCGCCTGGTGCCCTGTACGGTTGGACGGTTACCAATGTACAGCATTCCATTAAACCTTTGATGCTCATATTGAACGGTAACAGCATAAATTGCATCCGCAGGGATAAGTTTATAGGCCGTGTCGATCTCGATATTCGCCGTAGGGTAGCCGAGTATTCTGCCTAGTTTATCACCCATCACTACACGGCCCGTAATGCTGTAAGGATTGCCCAGAAAATGTGTGGCCGTTTCTATATCACCCTCATCTAAAGCCTTCCTGATTTTAGTGGAACTCACACCAATATGGTCTACATCCTGGCGGGGAATTTCTTCCACTTCAAAGCCGTATTTAGGAGCGTTCAGCTTTAACTGTTCAAAGCTTCCTTCGCGATTTTTGCCAAAGTGGTGGTCATGGCCGATAACGAGTTTTTTAGTGCCGATTGTTTGTACAATTATTTGGGTAATAAATTCTTCTGATGAAAGCTGGGAAAACTCTTTTGTGAAAGGAATACGGACAAGATGCTGGATCCCCTGAGCTTTTAGGTGCCCGGCTTTTTCTTCAAAAGTATTCAGTAGTTTAAGGGAAGTATCTTCCGGGTGCAGCACAAGGCGCGGATGAGGCCAGAACGTTATCACTACAGTTTCTCCGTTATTTTTTGAGGCTGTTTCCAGTAAGCGGGATAAAATTTTCTGATGGCCAACGTGAACACCATCAAACGTACCACTGGTCACCACGGCGTAATGTAACCGCACAAAGTCTTCGATGCCATGGTAGATTTTCATGCTGTAGAAACCAAGTGTTTTGTTTCTGGTTTAAAGTTAATGCACTTTAAACTTTAAATGTGTAAACTAAAAACTTTAAACGCTAAGTATATTTTACTCACTCAGCCTGATCAACGGTGATGGCGGCATCTAGTTTGAAATTTCCAATACGTGTACGGCAAAGTTCCGCCAGATACGCGCCAACGTGAAGGGCATTACCGAAATCACGGGCAACGCTGCGGATGTAGGTTCCTTTAGAACAGACAATGCGGAAGCTTACTTCGGGTAAGCTAATGGAGGTTATATCAAATTCCAGTATTTCAATCTCCCGGGGCTTGAGCTCGATTTCCTTTCCCTGACGGGCAAATTCATACGCTCTTCTGCCCCCAACTCTTATGGCCGAGTGAAGGGGCGGAAGTTGACTTATTTTTCCGATAAATGGACGTGTTGCAGCAACGATCATCTCTGGGGTAATTTCCTTTATATCTTTTTTCTCCGTTACAGCTGTTTCTAAATCGAAAGAAGGTGTCGTTTGGCCGAGAATAAATTTTCCGCTGTATTCTTTTTCCTGTCCCATGAACTCTTCGATGCGCTTGGTCATTTTACCAACGCAAATGATCAATAATCCGGTTGCCAATGGATCCAGTGTGCCGGCATGCCCGATCTTCTTCGTTTTAAGTTTGTAGCGCAGTTTGTTAACGACATCGAAGGATGTCCACTTTAATGGTTTGTTGATGAGCAAAACTCTGCCCGCATCATGAGTTTTAACATCCATTACAAGATGGTAAGGCCTACTCCAAGATAGTACAAAGTAAGGATGACAATGCCGACAATGATACGATAGTATCCGAAGACTTTAAAGCCATGCCTGGTCAAGAAGTTGATAAATGACTTAATCGCCAGGATGGCCACCAGAAAGGCCACGATATTGCCGACGATTAATAGTGTAATTTCATTTGATCCGAAGGAACCACCTACGTCATAGAACTTAAACATCTTATACAGGGTAGCTGCGAACATAGTAGGAACGGCAAGAAAAAAGGAAAACTCCGCTGCCGTTTTTTTGTTAAGCTTTTGGGCCAGTCCGCCGATGATAGTAGCGGCAGAACGCGAAATACCAGGAACCATGGCTATCGTCTGAAAGATTCCAATCTTCAACGCGGCTGGGTAGGTTATACGTTGATCAAGGAGTTCCTCGTTTTTGCTGAAAATCTTATCGACAAAAAGAAAGAATACGCCGCCGAGGATTAGGGCAAAACCTACAACATCCACACGTTCGAGTAATGCGTCGATAAAATCATTCAACAAAA
>Ga0184629_10000504_pt1 | contig 17424 bp, 15 predicted proteins | sample PLM4_32_b1_FD_133158 | JGI IMG/M metagenome (GOLD analysis project Ga0184629, IMG submission 133158) | Groundwater sediment microbial communities from an aquifer in East River, Colorado, USA - PLM4_32_b1 | ecosystem: Environmental > Terrestrial > Soil > Riparian zone | place: USA: East River... | reverse complement strand
TTGATTGCACGGATAGGCGGTTCCCGTTGACTTCAATGGTTCCAGGAATATCAACATTTTTGGTTACTCCGTGTATGGTTAATTTACCCGTCGCTTTTACCTGTTGTTTCCCACCAGCAGCAAAGTTAAATCCTGTTATCTTTCCCTGGAATGATGACTTTGGATATTTCTCCGATTCCAGGTATTTCTCATTGAAATGCACCTGCATTGTCTTATTCGGAAACTGAAAGTCCTTTATGCTCATCAAATAAGCAATTTCTCCATCAACAACATCAAAAATGCTGGTCACCTTTTGATTTGTGGCGGATATGTCTTCCACCACACCATCCGAGAAAAATGTGATAACTGACTTTTCTGCAAAATATCGCTGCTGTGCGTTGGCCTTCCATGAAACTAAGACTAAGATCAGGAGAGAAGCTCTGTAAAATAAGGTCATAATTACATGGATATGGTAAAATCAGATTACTGAGGCTTAAAAATAAAATCGACTGTAACTTCAACCTGCTCTGCTATATTCTGCCACATCAATTGGGGAATCGTTATCTTATAGTCCTCCAACTTCACCATGAATTTAGATTTCATGTATAACTTATCCCCTTGCGTCTCAATCGTACCCGGCACCTCTATTTCTTTCGTCTCGCCATGAATGGTAAGCTTTCCTGCAGCCTTCACGGACTGGATACCGGAAGCTTTACTGTCAAAGCCGTTAATCTTGCCCTGGAAAGTCGCCTTGGGATATTTTTCAGTATCCATATATTTCTCATTGAAATGCTCCTTCATGAGCGACTTTGCAAACTCAAATTCTTTAATGGGAATAGAGAATGCAATATCACCGGTAGATGTATTAAATATACTTGCTGCTTTTAAATTATCAGCAGTAATATCTTCAATGGTAGCACTGGAAAAAAAGGATACAAAACTTTTTTCTACAGTATATTTTTGACCCCATGCAATGAAGCATATGATAATCAAAAAGCTGGTAAGGAAAGTTCTCTTTATCATGGGTTTAATTGTCTTGTGCTCCTTGTTCAACCCAGCAGACTAATAATTTGATTTGATCCTCTGATATCGAACCAAGTTTGGGCATATGGTCAGGTGCCCCTGCAGGGCGCGTGACCCGATACTCCACGTTGCTGGCATGAGATTGAAAGTTATTGAATACTCTCCAATCAAGATCCGCGCCATTTCCTCCATTGTGGCATCCCCCATCACCGACAATGGCACATTTTGCATTTATTATGGGCTCAATATCAACATCGAAACTCACTTCTTTAAAGCTCGAACAATTGTATTGGCTGTATTCACTGGCCGGTGGAAAACTGTGATCGACGCATGATTGGACAACTATAAAGACTAAAATGGAAACGATAACTGAAAATACGGTGGATGGTCTTTTATTTTTCATAGACAAAAGTTAAGAAAACAATGTCGAGTTACAAAAAAGGTGTTTAACCAAACTGATTGTAAGGTTGGAGAACAGTCACAAATTTCGCGACAGTACTTACGAGAATCGAGGGGGGACTGGATTTGACTAAAAATGAAAATCCCCCAAAGTCCTTGACCACGGGGGATAATCAATTGTCTATAGTTGGCTTTAATCTTCTTCAAAGATAGGGGCTACAACAAAAAGTCACTCCATCAAATCGGCTATTGGAAAATAGTACGGTTAAGCGGGCATTTACAAGGTTAGAAGGCCGTTCGCCCGCGGCCTGAAATTGAAAATCCCCCGAAGTACTCGACTAAGGGGGATTATCATGTCTATAGTTGGCTTTAATCTGCGTCAAAGATAGAATAAATAGTTGTCAAAACAACCGTTTGCACTACAAAATATCATAAAACCTTAATTTTTAGGCAATTTCTCCCTCAAACTGTCATTCTTGACCGAATCTACAGGCATATAAGTCCTTTTGAGGCGCTCTTTTAACTGAGATTTTGACCCTGGAAAAGTGGTACGCTTGCTGATATCGTAGCTTGCATAAGACAACAATATCACAAAAATAACGGCTAAAGTATAGAACACCTTCTTCGCTCTGGACATCACCTTAAATAAATTCCAATACCTTATCGGCCAGCTTTACATTATCGGAAAGCAACTCGTAAAATTGGTCTTTATTAAACTTCAAAATGACAGCATCCGACTTAGCAATCACAAGATTCGTGTTTACAAAATTTGGTAAACCTAACATCTCCCCAAGAAATTGACCCTGTGTAAATTCCGCGATCCATTCACCCCGTTGAAAAAAATCGACCGATCCGGAAATCAAGACAAAGAAGTTGTTGTTCACCTTTTCATCCAAGGGAAGGGAGTCTCTTTCCTTCATCCGAATCTCTTCGCTGATATCCGATAGGTGGGAAAGTGTAATGCCTGGAACGTTTTCAAAGAAGTTTATCTTCTGGAAAAAAAGAACCATTTCAAATCTTGTCATCTTTCTGGAATGTATGATTAAGGCATCTAGCTCTCTTTTTAATCCTTCTCCCAGTCTTTTTGTATTTTCTTCGTATTCCTTCGCATCATGCTGATACAGCGCCCAGGCTGAAACTTCACGAATAAGTTGATCCGGATTAAAGAGTTGGGCAATCAGGTCAAACTTAAAATCCACGATGCGTTGAATGCCAATCTGAAATAAAACGCACGCCTTTGTCCATCGGTTGGATTGTGCAAAGTCACGGTTGATCATAAATTTAAGAACCTGCTGTGAATCTAATTTTACGCGCGGATAAAACTCTTCCAGTCGCTTGGTGCGCTCAGCGTCTGTCAAATCATCCAGGATTGGAATAACGCGCTGTTTGAGTTGTTCCGATAAGAAGACATCGAGCAATTCAATAGCATAAGTAATACCCTCGGTTGTACCACTATCAATATTTTCTTTCACAAGCTGAATGGATCGTGTATCATACAACATGGTCAAAAGCATATAAATGTGCTCAATATCGTTTTGGATTTCCAACCGCAAGGTGGCTTTAATCTGAGCACTGAACCCCTCATCGCCTACCTCCTGAATAGCGCTTAGGTTCCAGCTAATGTCTGCTATATCCGATTCAATAGCATATTTAATACGCGTAATTTGAGAGATACCAGCTTTGAAACCACACTCTCCCAACGACAATAATACCTGAGAAACTACAATTTTATTGGGATAATCAATCTTACTCCAAAGTATTTCACGGGCACGCTGTCCTCCTATTCTGCCGATAACCTGAATAACCCTGAGCATCATTTGGGTGCTTTGCCCACTGCGGTAAAATGAAGCATCCAACGCCGCGAGAGTATCAGCGCCAATCAAAACCAGTGCATTCATGGCTTGATTACTGAACACCGGATTGCCCAAGTTTTCAATGACAGCATTAATAACTTCGGGGTTGTTCTTTTTAATGGATGTCTTTATGGCGGTATGCCTCACCTTAGGCTCTGAGTCGTTGAGAAGCTCCATGAGAAAGGAGGTACATTCATCCTTAGAGGTGTGCAGCAGCAACTCTGCAGCATAATGGCGGTCATTCGCATTTGTCGACCTTGTTAATTTTTGTATACGTGATTTTGTAATATCCCCCCCGTTGTCAATAATTAATTGTAACTCTGCCTTACTGAGCATGTTTTTTTCTATCCCATTCACCTTGGACTCATCCATCCGGATAACGTATTGATCAGAAACAGAAAGCCCTTTAAGTTCATTCATTCTTTCCTGGGCATAATGGCGTGCTGCTTCGTCTTCATTTTTCATGAGACTATTAGCCCACACGGGAACTTGGGCCGCATTGATCTTCTCTAGTAACTTGTATGAAAAGACAGCCTTACTGGGAGATGGAATAGTCAGCATATTTTCAAGTCGGCTGGTTATTTGAGCATACCCTTTTTCCAGCTTCTCCTGCTGAACGTCAGAACTTTCGAGTTTTAATCGAATTTTATTCCGATACCCATTGTAGAGTTTATTGACCACTATAAAATAGATGCATGCCAGGATAATTAAAAAGATTGAAATGTGAATAATATTGAAAAAAGGAATAAAGGCTAAACCAAAAATCAATAGGCCTCCAAGAAATCGCGCACTCTCATTTACCAAACCTTCTACTTTGGATTGAATACTAAACCGAAGCTTACTATCCAGCGGTATAAAAAAAAGTTTGAATACAGGAGTTTCAAGGGACTCACGAAGTGTCCAGTTAAACAGTCGGCTAAGGGAAACGAATAAGAAGAAGTATATAAACCCAGTGGGCGCTATGCTCTTATCAAAACCCAAAAAGCTACCCGTGAGAATGGAACCAATGGGGAATAGAATCATCACGATGGGCAAAATAAACAAAGAGATTCTTAAGCCGTAATTGCTTATAATACGCTGGTTGACAAATGTTTGCATAATAAGACTAATCCCATAAACTGCACCAATAAAAAACGAATTGAAATTCGTCAAATCCCTTTCGTTTGGATATTGTTCTTTAACGAGTGTTTGAAAGGAATATTGACTGAACACAAACATCACCATCGAAACCAGCAAGAAAACTGAAAGCAACACAATATACTGATCGCTGAAAATCTTATTAAGACGGGACTCACGGCGCACCACAATGCCAAATTCCCGAGGGTCATTTTTAGAGATAGTGAAAACGTTGGAAATGATCAGCAGCAAGACAGAAACCACTGCAATACTGATGGCACAAATCAAAAGATAATTCGAAGTTTCTTTGATGATCTTTGTCGTGAAGGGAATAACAATCAGCGTGGCAATGATTGCAGCTATTAATTGACCAGTATCGATCCATCCGATGATTCGTTTGGATTGTCGAAAATTAAAAAGCCTTCCAAAAATTCCCCAGAAGCTCAGCAACAGAACCGCTGTCATTGGTCCTGTCATGCAGTATAGAGCAAAAATATAATAGTCCTGAAATGCTACGTCTCCAAAATGAATGAGCCAATAGACACTTAATGTAAATAGAAATATCAGTCCTACGCTGACAAGAGCAAGCGTAGTAAACTTAATCCAACTCTGGGCAGTTGAAAAAAGGGCCGTGGTGATGATTCCCAGAATACCCGCAATAAGGAATGCTTTATCAAGTTGATCGCCCAGACGATTAAGAAAAAGGGAATCTGCTGTTACCTGGTACGTGGCGATAAACACGCCCATAAAAAACCCGGTACAAAGCATTAACACAATTTGCTTCTGCTCTTGTGTCTGAATCTGAAGGGCACCAACAAAACGATTTGCCATAGCTAAAACCAAAGATAAAAAGAAAAACCGGCTTTCCCGGCCGGTTTTGCACCATGATTGAACGAGTAACTTCCTACTTCTTGGTTGCAGTACTGTCTGCCTTTGCAGCTGCTCCTGACTTTTCCAATTGATATTCGGCATTTAACCCTGTAATCACATCCGGAGAAATATCCAGTGCGTCACCAGCAAAAAGTACATCACTGGTAGGATCAAATTTTAAGACAATTTGCAGATCCCTGTCGCTTCCATATTTTTTTAAGAAGACGGTGATCCTGTCGTATAACTCCTTGTTTAACTTAGCTTCTTCTTCCATCAGCTGTTGGCTTAGACTCTGCTGGAACATTTGAAGGTTCTGTTGCTTCTTGCCGAGGTCTTCCTCAACAGCGCGAACCTGGCCCAGTGTCATGCTCGAAACATTCCGTTGATACGCAGTGATTTCATTTTGAAGACCCGTGGCGCGATTGCGATAATCTTGATCCATTTTCTTGGTCTTCTCTTCTAATTGAAGCTTGTTGACTTTAAGGTAGTCATAGTGCTTCAAAACACTATCGGATTTAATATAGGCAATCTTCAAATCACCAGGATTAACGGATGATGCTGAAGCCGCGGCTGGCTTTCCTGCGGAAAAATGCAAATAAAACAAAATGCCGACTGCAACCAGCAGGACAGCATTTAAGATTAGGGACAAATTCTTCATTTAAGATTTAGTGTTTAAGGGCGCAAATATGTGCAGAATTTAAGAATTGACAGAATCTCAGCTCAAAAACTCTCGCGGGCAACTAGTCGGCCTCCTGATCCTGAGTTTGAAAGGAGTAAAGCGTATCGTCCAATTTGAGGTTATCTTCATTGTAATCTTTGATAAACTTCTCGATAACTTTAGGCGTGACTTTTTCGACCTGCAATCCAACATCCAGGCTTACGCCAAACTCAGCCTTGGAGTCAATCTCGATGTGCTCTTTTACTTTTATAGAATCTTCCTCTTCCAGTTCCAGAATTACTTCTGCCATGAACAAACCGATTTCTTCTTCGAGTGGATCGAGTGCCTCGAGGTTACCGTTATCGTCTTCGTCATAGGTAATTTTCTTGTATTCCGGAAAATGCTTCGCGGCACGATGTTCGGCAATTTCATAGAGTTCACTTTCGTGATGAAGGCGAAGGGTGTAGATCACTGCATCGTATACAACCTCTCTTCCCTCAAACTTTCCAACAAAGTAGAAATGTGCATACTCATCCGTATTCTCATCCTCATCGTCCAACAAATAAGTGCTTCCGAGATCATACATTTTTGCCCTGTAAGCCTTTATGCTTTCAGGATCATACCCTTTGTTTTTCTCCAATGCCATACCTTATTTGCCCCTGTTGAATATAATAGAAAAACACCAATTGTTATATAAATAATTCTTTCAAAAAGCAATTTTATAACTAATTATTTTCAACCCGCATACTACTTATACCATTCGGCATACATAGGATAATTCTTAGCCGTCCGTTGGATTGCCTCTTTCAGTTCATCACTGATGTCTTTGATTCGTTTCGCAGGCATTCCGGCATAAACACTCCCAGATTCAACAATCGTTCCTGGTAATACCACAGCACCAGCTGCAACGACTGAATTCGATCCTACTATTGCATCATCCATAATAATCGCGCCCATTCCAATCAAAACGTCATCTTGCAGGGTACACCCATGGACTATTGCATTATGGGCAATCGAAACATTTTTTCCAATAACCGTTTTTGACTTTTGATAAGTGCAATGGATCACGGCACCATCCTGAATATTGGTATTATTCCCAATAGTAATGGAATGAACATCACCCCGCACGACTGCGTTGAACCAAATGGTACAATTGTCGCCGACCGTTACTTCCCCAACTACCGTGGCATTTTCAGCCAGGAAGCAGTTATTACCAAATTTTGGAGTGAATCCTCTAACTGATTTAATGATAGCCATAGCTATTTTCGATTTGCCCTAAATCTACAATGCATAACCTTAAATCTTAAATCTACCTGACAAGATGTCACAGGGAACGATAAAAGTTATTACTTTTGCGACTTGAATAGAGGGCCAATGGAGAATTTGATACCTGAAATAGATATTTTAACAAAACAAGAAACGGAAGCTTGCCAAACGGTTCATATCTCAAAAGACCACAATTCTGGAAGCATCCGCAAACTCTATATTGAAAGTTACGGCTGTCAAATGAATTTCTCTGACAGTGAAATCGTTGCTTCTATTCTTCAGGAAAGTGGTTTCGATACAACCTCCGATATAAATCAAGCTGACGTAATTTTTCTTAATACATGTTCCATTCGTGATAAAGCGGAACAAACAGTCCGGCATCGGCTCATGCACATTAACGGTCTTAAAAAACATAAACCTCAGTTGCTTGTAGGTATGCTGGGGTGTATGGCGGAACGCCTAAAGTCTAAACTACTGGAGGAAGAAAAGATAGTGGATTTAGTGGCTGGTCCAGACGCCTACCGCGATCTGCCGAGACTTATTGATCAGGTTGATGATGGAGCCAGGGCCGTGAACACTTTTCTCTCCCGAGAAGAAACGTACGCTGACATAAGCCCTGTAAGGTTAAACTCAAATGGAGTTACCGCATTTATTTCCATCATGAGAGGATGTGATAACATGTGCTCCTTCTGCGTTGTACCCTTTACGAGGGGCCGGGAAAGAAGTCGTGATCCTCATTCGATTGTCGCCGAAGCGCTGGACTTGTTTAACAAGGGCTATCGGGAAGTAACGTTACTGGGGCAGAATGTTGACTCGTATAAATGGAGTGAAGAGAAAAACAGCAAGGCCTGGATAGAGAAAAACGGTGGAAGAGATGTGGTGAACTTTGCCAATCTTTTGGAAAAAGTAGCTCTGGTAAATCCAGATTTACGGATAAGGTTCTCAACCTCTCACCCAAAAGATATCACGGATGATGTGTTGATTACCATGGCTAAGTATGAGAACATCTGTAAGTATATCCACCTTCCGGTACAAAGTGGAAACACGAGGATATTGGAACTCATGAACCGTGGATATTCTCGTGAATGGTATATCGATAAGATACTGAAAATCAAAGAGATATTAGGGTATGATTGTGGTATTTCTTCGGACATGATTGCAGGATTTTGCTCGGAAACAGAGGAAGAGCACAGGGATACTTTGACGCTGATGGATCAGGTGCAATATGACTTTGCTTATATGTTTTTCTATTCGGAACGACCTGGTACGTTGGCTGAAAAAAAATTCCAGGACGATATTCCCGTGGAGATAAAAAAAAGAAGGCTTGATGAAATCGTTCAGAAACAAAGGGAGCATTCCTTGCTCCGAAATAAGACGGATCTTGGTAAAATTCACAAGGTGCTTATAGAAGGAAATTCAAAGCGATCAGTCGAGTTTTTACAAGGACGAAATACGGCTAATAAGGTAGTCGTTTTTCCAAAGCGAAATTATCTGAAGGGCCAGTATGTAAATGTGCTGGTAGAGGATTGTACTGCCGGAACATTGGTGGGACAAGTCGTGTGTTAGTCGGTTTATATTATTGTACTCACTGTAGCGAAACCAACAGTGACGATTGGCGGAAAAGAGAAAATGACAATTACAGATTCAGAAATACAGAGTGTTAAACAAAGGTTCGGGATAATTGGTAACTCACCGTTGCTAAACAACGCCGTTAGCGTAGCCATGCAGGTGGCACCCACAGATATGTCTGTACTCATTACCGGGGAAAGTGGTAGCGGAAAAGAATCTTTTTCAAAGATCATCCATCATTTGAGTCCTCGTAAACACGGACAATTTATTGCCATCAATTGCGGATCCATTCCGGAAGGAACCATAGACTCTGAATTATTTGGTCATGAAAAAGGCTCCTTCACAGGGGCGCATGAGTCACGCAAAGGTTACTTTGAAGTCTCCAATGGAGGTACCATTTTCCTGGACGAAATTGGCGAAATGCCGCTGGGCACTCAGGCCAGATTACTGCGGGTTTTAGAAAATGGAGAGTTCATAAAAGTTGGGTCATCCAAGGTTCAAAAAACTGATGTCCGCGTGGTGGCGGCCACCAATATAAACCTGATGAGCAATGTGGAAGAAGGAAAATTTCGGGAAGATCTTTATTATCGCCTTAGCACTGTTCCAATCTATGTACCGCCTTTGCGTGAACGAGGGAAGGATATTGAACTCCTGTTCAGAAAATTTGCTGCCGATTTTGCGGAAAAATATAAAGTAAAACCCATTGTACTTACCGAGGACGCAAAGGAAATCTTGCTGGAATACCGGTTCCCGGGAAACATCCGCCAATTGAAAAATCTGGTAGAACAGATATCGGTTTTATCGTCGGAAAATAAAGAAATTAATGCCGAGCGATTAAGACAGTATCTGCCTAACCAAAATAATCTTCCAGCCATATATAAAAACTCCTTCAGTGAAAAGGATAGTCTTTCTGAGCGTGATATCCTTTACAAAGTTCTTTTCGATATGAAGAAGGATTTCAACGATCTCAAGAAGCTGGTATTAGAGACTTTTCCTAACCAATCCAAGGCGAGTCAACTGGTGAAAGACCATCCGGCATTATTTGAAGGTATTCATGAGACGGCCGATCGAATTACTTCAGAGCCGGTCGTACTAAACCTCAAGCCTTCTGAAACTGCTGATGAACATCTTGAAGATGTTCATGATATCAGTCACGAGGCAGAAGATGATTCTTTATCCATTGAAAAAAAGGAAAAGGAATTAATCATCCGTGCGCTTCGGAAGAATAGCAATAAACGCAAATATGCGGCACGCGATTTGGGAATTTCTGAGCGAACACTGTATCGAAAAATAAAACAGTACGATCTTGAAGATTAAAAGACATCCGGAATTGATTATAGGCGGTACCTTGGCCTTATTGCCATTATTGTTGATGGTATGCACTTCTTGTGGTGTTTCGGTGAATTATTCTATGTCAGGGACTTCTACCAGTGCAAAGACTATCTCCATTACAGAATTTTACAACAATACAGACCTGGGCCAGGCCAATATGGGCCAGACCTTTACAAACCAGTTAAAAAACTACTTCATTCAGAACTCAAACCTGGCAGTGGTGCTGGAGGAAGGTGAACTCCAATTAGAGGGCGAAATAACGGATTACAGAATCTCACCCATTGCCCCCGTCGCAACGGGCAATCCTAATGACATAAACAGAGCATCATCCACACGGCTAACCATCTCCGTAAAAGCGACTTATGTGAATACCTTAGATGAAACAATGAGCTTTAAGGACAAGACTTTTTCATTTTATAAAGATTTCCCAAACGATCAGAATTTTACGGATGTTGAAGAACAGTACACTAGGCAAATTTTTGAGCGGATTGTGAATGACATCTTCAATGCTTCCGTTGCCAATTGGTAAATTTTAGTATTTTTACCATTACGCTACTCGTACACCCCGTGGAAATAGACCTCTTCATAGAAGTATTAAAACACTATTCCGAAAGTTCGGAAGAAGAGGCCCTTGAGGTGCTTTCGTTGAAGGAAAGCTTTCCCTATAGCCAATTGCTTCATGCCCTATCAGCCAGGGTGAGTAAAGACCATGGATTTGTAGACCACCAGCTTGAATTACAACTCGCCGCAGTATATGCAGCGGACAGAGCGGTTCTCAAGAATGTAATGACTTTAGATGCCCTTGTGGCAGTCAGGCCAGGACAATCCGCAAAGAGAGTATCTAAAAGTATCCAGCCAGCTGTTCAAGCTAGTGCCGTAAGTCCTACGACACAACCCCCCGATTCAGGCAGCCTCGCCGATCAAGTGATGAACGATCTGGAAAAACTCCATCAACTCAAACACAATTTTGAAATGATGTTTGTGGATTCAGGAAGTGCAGAAATTAAGTCTTCAAAGGATCGCCCAAAAGTTGAGGATACGATCGTTCAACGGGAAGAAGCTAAACAGCCTAAGGAAACTGCTAAATCCAAAAGGAAAAGGATTATTGAATTAGCGAGAGCTTTAGATGCATCAAAAGAGAGCATTGCCGTTGATGCTGCTCCGAAAGTAAATAAGAAAAAGGGAAATCCTGGAGAGAACATCATCGCAGAGATCGTTAGCACAAAACAAGAAATTGAACCGGAAAATGAAAAGCAGAAAGAACAATTGAAGATTATTGAGCAATTTATTAAAACTCAACCCTCCATTTCCAATCCAAAAGATAAACCTATTGCTGTGCCGGAAGGCGATTTAGCAACCATCAAGACGGGAGAATTTAGCGATAATATTGTCTCTGAAACACTAGTAGAAATCCTTGTAAAACAAGGTAAAAAAGACAAAGCCATCGAGGTTTTGAAAAAGCTCATTTGGAAGTTTCCCCAAAAAAAGGCTTACTTTGCGGCTCAAATTGAAGAATTGAAAAAGTAGCCTGAAGTTATGTATACGCTTGTCATTGCCCTTATTATTCTTTTCGCAGTATTGCTTGTATTGGTGGTCCTCGCCCAAAATTCAAAAGGTGGCGGTCTAACCAGCCAGTTTGGTGGTTCATCTGCCAGCAACATTATGGGTGTTAAAAAAACTGGCGATCTTTTAGAGAAATTGACCTGGGGCTTCATTATTGCCATTATGGTTCTCTCTCTTTCGACAAATTTCATTACGCCAAACAGGGGTGGATCTACCAATGAAATCCTGGAAAGAGCTGGTGAACAAGCTCCCGTCAACACGCCTCCTGGTTTGAATTTAGATTCTGATGCTGCCCAACCCGCAGACAGCACTAAATAATTTCTGATTTTTAGGATGAAATGAAGCCCGGTTTTGCCTGGCCTTTCTTTGCTATTAAAAAGTTATTGCTGAGTAGCTTTTACACTGGTTGCGAAATGTGTTTTACAAACAATCGCTTCGCGACGGGCATCAAAGTTTCTGTAAATGGAAACTTCATTCGGGCCAAAATCAGGTAAGCTGCCGGATTGGGGAGATCCTTAAATTTTTTAATTAGGTCGAGCTTAAGTCGCTCATAGCTATTTAAGGTGTTCTTTTCCGCGCGCTCAATAAACTCCGTGTTCAGACTTCTTAATTGCTCCTGGCTGCCCTCAAAAATACTCATCTGATAACGATAGATATTGGTCTCCTTTTCAGGGGGTTGCGTGACGAACAAGTATCCCTCTTTCGCATATAAAGGCGTCACCCCGATGGGGGAAATTTCGCATTGGGATTCTACATATTCGTAAATTATTGATCCTTCCTGAAGGGAGTCTTTGATCTGCGGAAGCGCAAAATTGATAATCGATTCAAGTTCGCTCATCACAGCATCGTCTTCGATCATTTCACGATAACGGAGTTCCAACTTTTTGAATTCCTCCAACGAAAGCTCTTTGGGAAATGAATCTCGTATAAGAGCCTTATTCTCCTTCAGGGCCTGGAGATTGCGGTACTGAAATACCAAATCCGCCAGGAAAGGATAAAGCTCTACCTTTCCAAACGAGCTTCTAACCGTTTGCAAATACGCCATCAGGAGGTACTTCTTATATTCAAAATCGATAAGACCTTGCGTGAGCCAATCCTTTGACAATTTTTCCATAAACACAGAGTTTCGACATTACTAATTTAACAATTCCTTAAACACCCTCCAACCTTTAAGTAAAACCCCCTACGGAGAGGATAGATTTGCCGTCCCAACATTTAACGGAAAAACATGATCCTCTTGCAATATGTCATCCCTGACAACCTGACGTTTTATGGCCGAAAACCATGCCAATAGAATTCGGAATACCATCAAAAACCTGACATATGTAAAAAATTTATCCGTTATTGGCACTTCTTTTCGCATTGGCACAATAGGTGATAAGCGGGAAGTAGTATCAAAAATTGTTAACCTTTTAAACGATTATAACATATGGCAAAAATCAACTTCAAACCAAATGAGGACCGGGTACTAGTTGAACCGGCTGAAGCTGAAACCAAAACCTCGTCCGGAATCATTATTCCTGACACGGCAAAAGAAAAACCCCAAAAAGGCAAAATTATAGCCGTAGGCGAAGGCCTAAAGGATAAGCCTGTAACTGTAAAAGTTGGGGATAATGTTCTCTATGGAAAGTATTCCGGAACAGAGATCAACATAGACGGAAAGGAGTACCTCATCATGAGAAACTCTGATATTTTCGGAATCATTTAATCAACAACCCAAAAAACATTAAAAATTATGGCTAAAGAAATAACCTTTGACACCACGGCGAGGGACAAGATTAAAAAAGGTGTAGACAAACTTGCTGATGCAGTAAAAGTTACCCTTGGTCCAAAAGGACGTAACGTTATACTGGATAAGAAATTTGGAGCTCCCACTGTTACAAAAGACGGTGTTACGGTAGCAAAAGAAATTGAATTGAAGGATGCCATCGAAAACATGGGCGCACAACTCGTGAAGGAAGTGGCTTCTAAAACAGCCGATGCTGCTGGTGATGGTACTACAACAGCTACCGTTCTGGCCCAGTCTATTTACGCTCACGGTATTAAGAATGTCGCCGCGGGTGCTAACCCTATGGATTTAAAGCGCGGTATCGACAAAGCTGTTGATGCTGTCGTAGAACACCTGAAAAAACAATCCAAGAAAATTAAAGATTCTAGTGAAATAGCGCAGGTTGCAACTATCTCTTCCAACAGCGATGAAACGATTGGAAAAATGATTGCTGATGCTATGGACAAAGTAGGTAAAGACGGCGTCATTACCGTAGAAGAAGCAAAAGGAACCGAAACCGAAGTAAAGACGGTAGAAGGTATGCAATTCGACAGAGGCTACCTCTCCCCTTACTTCGTGACGAACACCGAGAAAATGGAAGTTGATCTTGAATCGGCTTATATACTGATCTATGACAAAAAGATCAGCAGCATGAAAGAATTGCTTCCAGTACTCGAGCAATCTGCTCAAACGGGCAAGCCATTAGTGATCATTGCTGAAGAAGTAGAAGGTGAAGCTCTCGCAACATTGGTTGTCAACAAAATTCGTGGTGCCTTACGCGTTGCTGCTGTTAAAGCTCCTGGTTTTGGCGATAGAAGAAAGGCAATGTTGGAAGATATCGCTGTCCTCACGGGAGGTAAAGTGATCTCTGAAGAGCAAGGCTTCAAACTTGAAAATGCAACATTGGATATGCTTGGCCGTGCCGAGAAAATTAACATCGATAAGGATAACACCACGATTATTAATGGAGCTGGTAAGAAGAATGAGATCCAGGGCCGCATTGCTCAGATCAAAGCCCAGATTGAAACAACAACTTCCGACTACGATAAAGAAAAACTACAAGAGCGTCTTGCAAAACTTTCCGGTGGTGTGGCGATCCTCTATGTTGGCGCTGCTACTGAAGTTGAAATGAAAGAGAAGAAGGATCGCGTGAATGATGCATTACATGCAACCCGCGCCGCTGTTCAGGAAGGTATTGTCCCTGGTGGTGGAGTGGCTTACCTCCGTGCAGTCGATGCGCTAAAGAGTCCTCAGGAACTCGGTTTGCACAACGAAGATCAGGCTACCGGCGTGAATATCGTTCGCCTTGCCCTTGAGTCTCCGCTGAGAACCATCGCTGAGAATGCTGGCCAGGAAGGTTCTGTTATTGTGAATAAAGTTCGCGATGGCAAGAAGGATTATGGATACAATGCCCGTGATAACAAGTTTGAAAACTTCTTTGAGGTAGGTATCATCGATCCTACGAAAGTAACTCGCCTTGCACTTGAAAATGCAGCTTCTATTGCGGGACTTCTATTAACGACTGAAGCAGTTGTGTCAGAAATTCCTGAAGAAAATTCTGCGCCGGCCATGCCACATGGCGGAGGCGGAATGGGCGGAATGATGTAATCTCTCAGCACACCACACAAATGGAATCTGGGAAGCTATAATACAAAGGCTTCATCTTTTGATGAAGCCTTTTTTGTTTTCGATTATACCCACACAAGATGGATGAACTAAATCCACTTAGGCGGGAAGGACCAATGGCTGTCATTTTTGTAAAACAATACGCGGTGTTTATTGGCAATAGGCATGAATCATTTGTATCAATCTGAATGTTTGACTTTTTGATTTTCAGCGTCCCCTAACTATTTCTTGGTAGCTTGTCTGTATAACATTAGCATCAGAGCTAAAAAGAATAGTGTTCCTAGAATTTGATATCCACCATGGCCAAGAGAATCTCCCAAAGAATGTTCCAGACTTATTTTCTTCATGAAATCTTCATAGAAAACTGAGAGGATTGCAACGACTACGCCGGTTAATGCCCCGCCTGCGATCAAGCCTGTTGCAAATAGACTTCCCCTGCTTAAATCATCATCTTCTTTCTGCTCTCCTTTCCTTGCCGCTCTCCATTCTACATAGCCTTTCACTGCTCCTCCTGCGAAAATAGGAAGTGTAGTAGCTAACGGGAGATAAAGACCAATAGCAAATGCTAATGCTTTAATACCACAGAGTTCCATGGTCACGGCAATAAATACACCGACAATCACAAATTGCCAATCCAGGTTGAACGATAAAATACCTTTTGCTAACGTCGCCATCAAGGTTGCCTGAGGGGCGGGAAATTTGTCACTTCCAATGGCGTGGATGATGCCTTGCGCCTGCATTGCTCTGGTGGGTGTATCCAGGATATCTACCACGAGTCCAATGGCAATTGAAGAAACTATAGCACCAATAAACAAAGAAATCTGTTGATACTTTGGTGTGGCGCCAACGATAAACCCGGTCTTTAAATCCTGAGAAGTACCTCCCGCATTTGCTGCGGCAATACAAATCATACCACCAACAACGATCGCCAGTGGTTCGTAAAATTTGCCTGACCATCCAACACTTGTAAAGATCAAGCACGTACCCATCAGCGTAGCGATTGTCATTCCTGATATAGGATTGTTGCTAGTACCCACTAAACCAACAATCCGACTCGACACGGTCACAAAGAAAAAGCCAAACACTATAACTAGAATTCCAATCAGAAATTTCTGAATGAAACTGTCACCGGGAATCATTGGTAAAAAAGCCGTAAGTAAAACCAGTGCAATACTTCCTATGATCACTACTTTAAAAGACAAATCACGGTCAGTACGAAGTATTCCGCCTTGATTTGTGTCTTTTAGCGATCCAATACTTTCACGGAAAGAGCTGACGATAGTCGGAATTGTTTTAAGGAGTGTTATAAAACCACCAGCAGCTACTGCACCTGCACCAATTTGCCTTATATAGGCCCTATAAATAGCGTCTGCATAACTTCCAAATGAATGTGTCTGTGGGTTCCAGCTACCAGCTGAACTTGATCCCGGGGTATTGATATCTACTAAGTACCCAAGCTTTACCAACTGTAGTGCTATTGTGTCGGGTAAGACTAGCGTTGAAAGCAATGGGGTCAATCCCCACCACGCAAGGACTGACCCTGCAACTAAAATTCCGGAGATTCGCGGACCAATAATATAACCCACACCGAGGTATTCTGGTGTAATTTCCCCTCGAGTTGCCGCAGAAGGCCAGAACTTGCTGGCTTGACTCGTAACAAATTGCGGCGTCTCCGCGATTATATGAATCACCTTCTGCATCAAAGCATAACCGATTGCAACTCCCATACCCATAAATGCAGTAAGCGCGAATACGCCTCCTTTTTCTCCCGCCTGCAAAACGGACGCACAAGCCGTTCCTTCCGGATACGGAAGTGTTCCGTGTTCCTTCACGATCAACGATCGCCTCAATGGAATCATCATTAAAGTACCTAGCATGCCGCCAAAAGCTGCAAGGATCAGAATGGTGAGATAATCAAAATAGGCCTCACCAACACTCACGCCATTTTCTCCAGGAGAAAGAAAAAGAAATCCAGGTAATGTAAATACAACGCCAGCCGCTATCGATTCACCAGCCGATCCTGTTGTTTGAATAATATTGTTTTCAAGAATGGTTGTCTTCAGGAGTTTACGACCCAGGGTAATGGCAATCACAGCAATAGGAATTGACGCTGTTACGGTAAGCCCTGCCTTCAAGGCTAAATATACTGTCGATGATCCGAAAAGAATTCCGAACAATGATCCCAGAATAATAGACTTGGCAGTGAACTCTGCGACATTTTGTTCGGGGGCGATGTAGGGTTTGAAAGATTTTGATTCTTCCATGGTTTATCTATATTTTAGGTTTATGAGTCTCTATTTTTTCTTACTGAACGTTACCCATCAGCTTGCGAAGAGGTTTATAAAGTATCAGGACCAGCAGACCGGCACCCAGCATGATCTTGGTAAAATATCCGAATAGAT
>Ga0184629_10000503_pt1 | contig 17441 bp, 13 predicted proteins | sample PLM4_32_b1_FD_133158 | JGI IMG/M metagenome (GOLD analysis project Ga0184629, IMG submission 133158) | Groundwater sediment microbial communities from an aquifer in East River, Colorado, USA - PLM4_32_b1 | ecosystem: Environmental > Terrestrial > Soil > Riparian zone | place: USA: East River... | reverse complement strand
TCGCAACCCTTGCCGCGCAGAACAACGCACGCGCCTATGCGCCACCGCCGGGCTATTACGGTCCCCCACCGCCGCCCCCGCCCTACGGCTACGGATACGGATACGGATACTAACTCCTGCTTGATCCTTGACGGCGCCGCGATGGAATTCGCGGCGCCCGTCAACTTTCGGCCGCCCTTGACTGATCGATGTTACGCGCGGGCTGCGATGATCGCGTCACGGATCTGGTCCAACTCGTCGTCCGTGAGCGTGTATGTCGAGGGCAGATAGAATCCTGTCGTCCACAGCTCGTCCGCGACCGGGCAAGGGATCCTCCTGAACCCTTGTATTTCCAACAGGCAAGGCTGCTGGTTCATCGGGCAGAAAAATGTGCGCGTCTCGATTCCCTTGGACGCGAGCCTTGCGATCAGCTCGTCGCGGGTGATGCCGAACTCGCGCGTCACCGTGACGGCGTACATCCAATAAATGTTCCTCGCCCAGACCGCTTCGACCGGCAGCTTAAGACCGCGCACTGAGGAGAGCCGCTCGCGGTAGCGCCCGGCGAGCGCGCGCTTCTGTTCGATGACGTGGTCAATCTTCTCCAATTGCGCGAGCCCCATGGCCGCCTGATACCCGGTCATTCGGAAATTGTAGCCTGCAACCTTGTGCACGAAGCGGGGCTGGGCGGACCCCAGATTCCTGAGCAGCCTTAACCGCTCGGCGAGCGCGTCGTCATTGGTGACGACCATGCCCCCCTCGCCCGTCGTGATCACCTTGTTGGCGTAGAAGCTGAAGCACGCCATGTGGCCAAAGCTGCCGGTCATCCGTCCACGGACCGTTGCGCCGTGCGCTTCGGCGCAATCTTCGATAACGATCAGATTCCGCTTTTGCGCGATGGCTATCAGCCGATCCATATCGACGGGGTGCCCGAACAAGTGAACTGGGATGATGGCCCTTGTGCGCGGTGTGATCAGGCTCTCGATGAGATCGAGGTCCAAGTTCCACGTGACGTTCTCGGAATCGACCGGAACGGGTATTGCGTTGTTGTGAACGACGCCGAGCGCGGTCGCTATATTCGTGCTGGCGCTGATAAGGACCTCGTCGTTTGCCCGGATGCCGGCGGCATCCACGGCCAAATGAAGCGCCGCCGTTCCGCTTGTGACCGCGATGCCGTGCTTGCATCCGCAATACGCCGCGAACCGCTGTTCGAAGCGTTCCAAATAGCTTCCGAAATTGCCCGAAACCTCACCGCGTTTCAGGGCGTCGAGAACGCTCGCGAGCTCTTCGTCGCCGATGACCGGACGAAAGACCGGTATCATAAAGACTTCCCCATACTGTCGCGCTGTTGGCTAGACAGATTTCCAATTACAGTGGTCGGCGATCATGTTTCTCACGCTTTCCAAGATACTCGGAATTCTTCTCGAGCTGAGCAACATCCTCGTAGTTGTCGCGGCTGCCGGGGGACTCGCGCTGTTGCTTCGCTGGCGGCGTACGGGAGTCGTTCTGGTGTGGGCGGCGCTGCTGGGATTTCTGTTCATCGGGTTTGGACCGGTCGGCACCATCCTGATGCGTCCGCTGGAGGACCGATTTCCACGCCCTGCGCCCGATCTGCCCGAGCCCACCGGGATCATCATGCTTGGCGGCGTCGTCAGCTTTCCGAGTGTGTCTCGAGGGGCCATTGCCTTGACCCAGGACGGCGAGCGCTTGAGCGAAACGGCCATCCTGGCGCGTCGCTATCCCAACGCCGTCGTCGTCATTTCCGGAGGAAGCTTGGGCAGTCGTCCCGAGGCGGAAACCGAAGCCTTCATCGCCCAGCGTTTCCTCGGCGACCTCGGCGTAGACAAATCGCGCATCAGGATCGAGGGCCGATCGCTGAGCACGGCAGAGAATGCAGCCTTCACGCGCGACCTTCTCATGCCGCAGCCGGGCCAGCGGTGGCTGCTCGTAACATCCGCATCGCACATGCCGCGGGCTGTCGGCTCCTTCCGTCGTGCCAACTTCCCTGTAATCCCCTATCCGGTCGGATACACGACAGCGGGTGTGGCGGGTGAGTATTGGGGTATCGGCCTTCAGGTCTCGACCAATCTCGTTCGTGCGGACGTTGCGTTCCACGAGTGGGTCGGGCTCCTTGCATATTGGCTGACCGGAAGGACCGATGCCCTGCTGCCCGGCCCTGAACCCATTCAGGAGTGATGCGTCGCAACCACAGCACCCACTCTTGCGGTATTTTCAAAGTCGGTAGAAGATACTCCGAAGGCGGCCTCTAAGGCGCTGTCATTCTTACAGAAAACGGGGGTAAATGGTGCGTGCGCTCCATCACGTCTGTAGGATCGGAATTGCACTCTCAAGTGCAGCGTGCATTGCCTTGGGTACGGCACACGCACAGCCACTCGACGTGTCCGCGGACAGCCTTTCGCGGATGCTGCAATCGGCGCCGCAACTGCAACAGCAGTTCCAGCAGCTGTCGCCGCAGTTCGGGGTCCCGCAGACCGACCTGAGACCGACGTTGCAGCTCTATCAGCCGACCGAGCCGTCAAGAGTCCCGCTTGCACCTCCTTCCCGGCTGGAAGCGCTCTATTCGCAGCGCGCAGGCCGCCCGTTGAGCCAATTCGGGTATGAGGTGCTTGGCGTGCCGACGCCGGTATCGGTCGTCCAAATCGGCGCCGTGCAGGACACCTACATGATGGGCGAAGGCGATGAAGTCGTCGTCGTCCTGCGCGGACAGGAGAACACAACCTATCGCCAGCGCGTCAATCGGGACGGCCAGGTGATCTTGCCGAGACTGACGCCGATTTCCGCGAGCGGACGGACGTTCGGAGAATTTCGCTCGCTTCTGGAAAGGCAGGTTGCTCAGGGCTATCTGTCGACCGACGCATATATCTCTCTTGGCGAGGTGCGCCAAATCTCGGTGTTTGTCAGCGGAGAAGTACGTGCTCCGGGCGTGCGCAATCTGAACGCCTTCTCGACACCGTTGGACGCCATCCTGCTTTCAGGCGGTGTCGCCAAGACCGGCAGTCTTAGAAATGCGCTTGTCGTGCGTGGGGATCAGACGATCCCGATCGATCTCTATACGGTTCTCACGCCGACCAATGGCGTGAAGATCCCGGGGTTGCGCAATGGCGACAGGATCCTTGTGCCGCCTCTGAAGAACACGGTCGCGATCACCGGATATGTACGCCGGCCCGGAATCTATGAGCTCGAGGACAAGCAGATCACGGTCAATGCCGATACGCTGATCCAGCTTGCGGGCGGTATCGAAATTCCTGGTACCTACCGCTATTCCACGACCCGCCTTGAGACCGACGGCACAACGAGGCTGATCCCGATTTCGGCCAACGCGCCGGTCGTAACCGGCGAGGTGCTGTTTGTCGATCCGATGACCGATGTCGCGCTCGAACGCGTCACGGTGGCGGGTTCGATCCGATTGGTCGGCACCTATCCGCGCTCGGTTGCCTCCTCGACTGCTCGACTGATCCGCAGCATCGACGATCTTACGCTTGACGCGTACACGCCGTTCGCCGTCATTGTCCGGCGCGACATCCGGCTCAATGTCCGGACCTTGGAACCGTTCTCTCTTACGAGAGTGCTGTCGGGTGCCGCCGACATCAATCTGCAGAACGACGATTTCGTCTACATCTTCAACCGGGATGAAATCCGCTTGCTCGCCGATGCCGCTGTCCGCGAACAGCAAGGCTTGCTGGCGCTGCAGGCGCAAGCGGGAATCGCGATCCAAACGGCTTCAGGAATGCAGGGCGGCGCGCAGAACGGGCTTCCCAATGGCGTTCCCGCTCCCGGCCAACCCGGTAACCCGTTCCAGAGCAATCCCGGCGCTCTTCCGCCCAACAGCGTTGGTCCCGGATTTCAACAAGCCCCGCCGGGAGCGATTCCTCCAAACAGTATGCAGCCGCCCGGAGCCGGTGTTGGGCTTCCGCAATCGCCCTTCGCGGGCGGTCTTCCGCAGAGCATTGGCACAGCGCCGAACGCGACAATCTTGGGCTATCCTCAATATGGCCTTCCCTACAGCCAGCAATACGGGACAACTCTGGGAACGGCGCCCGGTGTCGATCTGAGGCTTCAGGCTGCCCAGCAACAGCTCACGGCCGGAACGAACGCCATTGCGCAGGCCGCGCAGATGTCACAGCAAAATGCGTTCTCCGCATTGTCGCTGACGCCCGGTGCGGCGCAGCTTCCTCAATTGTCGGTCGAGGCGGTCGCCTCAAGACTGAATGTCTCAGTACAGGCGCTCGTTCGCGTGGCTGGCGACCACCTCGTTTGGGTGCTGGAGACCGTCCGCGATCCGGGAACCTACATTGCCGCCGAAGGCACGACGCTGGCCGACATGATCCAGACGGCCGGCGGACTCTTGCGCCAAGCCGATCTCACCTCCATCGAGGTGACATCGACGCAAGTCGATACGCAAACGGGGACGTCACGCACCGGACGCACCAATTACCACGGAACGACGGGTGACTTCCAAAAGGTGAGCTTGCAGCCGCGTGATGTGATCCGTCTGAGATCGGTCTTCTCCGACCGGGAGAACGGTGAGGTCAGCATAAGCGGCCAAGTGCGCTATCCGGGTGCATTCAACATTACCCGCGGCGAACGGCTCTCGTCGATCCTGGAACGCGCGGGCGGGCTCACCGACCAGGCGTATCCGTACGGCGCCGTCTTCACGCGCGAGCGCGCGGCCGTTGCCGAGCGCGAAGGCAATATCAGGCAGGCGCGCTCCATCGACGCTCAGCTGTCGACACTCGCGACCACGCCGCAAGCGGCTGGAGCAAGCCGCGATACGCTGCTGTTCCTGACGTCTCTCGGTCAACAGGTTCGGAACGAGCCGGTTCTTGGCCGGATCTCGGTCACCGCCGATTTGTCGGTGCTACGCTCGAGGCCCGAGCTCGACATCGTCATTGAGCCGGGTGACACGCTCTACATTCCGGTGCGGCCGTCAACGGTGACCGTTACGGGCGAAGTGCTCAACTCAGGATCCTTCCAGTTCGAAAATGGTTTGCAGCTGGCCGACTATATCAATCGTGCAGGCGGCAGCACCCAGAGCGCAGATCGCAAGCGGACATTCATCATCCTGCCGGATGGAACCGCTCAGCCGGTTCGGAGCGGCTGGTTCTCCTCATACACCAATGTCAGCCTGATCCCGCCGGGCTCGACCATTATCGTGCCGCGCGACCTCAGTCCATTCGATCTAGGACTGTTCCTCCGCGACGCTACTCAGATCACTTCGCAGGTGGCCGTGACCGCAGCTTCGGTGGCCGTGCTTGGCAGATGATGGGCATGACCGAACAACTCATGGTAACGCCCCTCCGTTGCGCGTGGGAAAGGCAGGATCTAGCCGTCGAGATTGTGAACCGATTGACCATGGATGCAGAACGGCTCAGCGCCTGCAGCCAAAAATAGGTCCCTTTCGATTGTCGTTCCGCGCGATCTTGTGCTCTTCCTCAAAGGGACCAGGATCACGACGCAACTCATGGTCACTGCGGGTTGGGTCGCGGTGATGGGCAGATGATATAAGGCTGCACGACGGGCACGAGGCATCCGATCGATCGGCCGTCAAACGCTTTCGATGAACATTCTATACGCGACCGACTTTCACAATCAGGCTAATTGCGGCACCACATTCGTGGTGAACGAGCTTGCGAGCCAGATGCTCACAGAGCTTTCGCCAAGAGGCTCGGTCAATCTTCTGAGCATCGGGGAGTGCGACGTCGCCATTCAGCCGGGCGTGCGCCACGTCCAAGTCGAGCCCGGCACCGGACCAGCACGGGCCTGGCGCTTCGCGCCCTCCTATGCCCGGATATGCGAAGCGACGATCAAGCGCGAGAATGTCTCCGTTGCACACATCCACGGAATTTGGATGTATCCGCAATTTGCCGCCGCGCGCGCCGCACAACGCCTGAAGATCCCGACGGTCCTGACGAACCACGGCGGAGTGCAGTGGGCCCTGAAACAGCCTTTCGGGCTTGGTGCGGCGAAAAAGCGGCTCTACTTGGCACTGATGAAGAACAGGTTGTTCCGCAACATCACGGTTCAGCACGCGATCACACGGTTCGACCGCGATGCCCTTTTCTCGGTCTTCCCACACAATCGCATCGAAGTGATCCCAAATTTCGTTGACCTTCATAAGCTAGACCGGGATCTGCAGTCTGTCGTCGCGCACAGGCAGGCCGAGCCCTACGTGCTGTTCTTGGGACGGCTCCACCCGACAAAGGGAATCCATGTCCTGATCGAAGCTTTCGCTCGGGCGAGCATTCCACGAGATTGGCGCCTGATCGTTGTCGGACCCCCGGCTGACCGCAATTATACGGATGGCTTGCGGCGCCTGGCTGCCGCGAGTCCCCGAGCCGATCGCATCGAAATCCGAGGTGCGGTGTGGGCACTTCCCGCGAAGTACCAACTCATGCGTGACGCATGGGTAACGGTTGTGCCCTCGCACACAGAGGTGATCTCTCTTGTCAATCTCGAAGCATCGGCTTGTCTCACGCCAACAATCACGACGACCGCTACCGGGCTGACCGATTGGACGGAAGGCGGCGGCCTCTTGATCGAGCCGGCCGTGGCCGCGCTCGCGACCGCTCTGTCCCAAACCGCGCGATGGTCCGATCAAGAACGCTGGGAGCGCGGCGTGGCGAGCCGCCGGCTTGTCGAGAGACGGTATTCTGCGAAGGCCGTAATGCCTGGCTGGATGGAGCTCTATCGGTCGCTGTGTTGAACCGCGGCGCCCCCGACTTGCGCTACCGTGACGTTGAGCGCCGAGAACGGGCCAGTCCGTCCAGATAAGCGATCTCGACATTGCGGACAATGGCGGGCCAGGCATATTCGCTCCTGACCAGTGCACGGCCTTTCTCGCCCATGCGCTTCAATGTCTCTGGCAAATTCAGCAGCCGGATCAAATCCTCTGCGATAGCCTTGGCATCGTGGGTTACGATCGAAGCCGCTCCCGCCGCGCCAGCTTCCGGGAAGGAACACCCTGGCGAAATCTGGACCGGCGTGCCGCTCGCCAGCGCCTCGAGGATGGCTATAGAAAATCCCTCCGCTTCCGAAGGAAGGCAAAAAATGTCGGCCCGCGCGAGGAGCGCTTTCTTGACAGCGCCGACGACCATTCCGGTGAAAACAACCCGCTTCGACAAACCCGCTGCGGATGCGCGTCGACGCAATTCTGGGCCCATGTTCAATTCGTCTGGACCTGCGATGACGAGATAAGCGCGAGGCAGCGCGTGGGCGACTTGCAGGAAGGCGTCCAGGAGACGCTCGATGCCTTTAACCGGGTGGATTCGACTCATGAACAGGATGATCTGCGCGTCTGCCGGCAACCCGAAATGGGAAAGCGCCGCGGGATCAACGTCGTCCGAGAATTGATCCGCGTCGATCCCGTTCGGAATCACGATGCACGGTGTACGAACGCCGAGCGCGCGGTAGCTTTCGATTTCGTCTGCGGTCAATGCAACCAGTGTTGTTGCCCTGCGCATCAGGGGCTTCTCGACCAACTCGATATACGCTCTCTTCTTGAATCCGCCGCGGCGGAGCCTTGCGGGCGCGAAGACACCGCGCTGATGATAGAACAGAGGAATGGAATGCTTGATAGCCGCGCGACCGGCACAGTATGTCGGGTATATGAAGGGAAGATGCGTGTGGACGACATCGAAACCCATGATGCTATTCTCGACGGAGGCCTTCAGCGCGGGCGAGTAGCGGTAGACGTTCTTTGCGGGATTTCTGGATAGACCCGGCACCAGCCGGCTGAAGGAGTCATCGAACGCGAAATAGAACACGGTGACGCCATTCACCAATGTGGCGGTGTTCACGGGGACATCCAGTTTCTGGTCGAGATCCGAATTCGTTGCGTAGACAGTTACGTCATGGCCACGCGCCACGAGACCTTCGGCCAATGCGGCCACGGATAAAATGGGACCGCCCAGACGATAGGCCGGTTTGTAACCGTGAAGCGTGAAAAGAATCTTCATACGGTTCCAAACCAATAGTAGATCCAGTGGCATGCGCACTCGGCTAGGAACGATCCCGTGAACGTCTTCCCGAGGCGACTATTCCATTCAGTCCATACCGGACATCGATGTCGACGAAACCACTGTCGCGGTACCATTCCCGGATTGTCGTAAGCGTCTGGGGTTGATCATAACGCGGGGAGTACATGTCGAACGTATCCAGAATTGCCCATTGTCGATTCAGCTCAGACGGCAAGCCCCAGTGCTCATACTGCAGAATCGGGATGATGCGCGCACCGGCTGGACCAAGTCTCTTTCGCAACCACGCGGAAACCGGCACAAGGGTTGGAGCAACCCGCTCAATGATGGAATAGAGCGTCGTACTGCCCATGCGCCTTGTGATCGGGCGTAGGACATACTTCCATGAGAGCATCGAACGAAGGTTCTTGGCATAGCAATCTATGACCAACGAACCGCCGGGTTTCACATGACGCGCCAAACTCTTGAAGGCCTTGGCTGGATCCGGGGTGTGCTGGATTACGCCAAGGCACACCGCACAATCGAAAGCCTTGTCGCTGAAGGGAAGGTCGTAGATATCAGACTGGAAGAAGTGAACGTTCTCGCGGTGGCTATTGTTTGTGTAATTGGCCTCAATCGCGGGCGAAAGATCAACCGTGTAGATGTCCCCGCCGGTGGGGCCCAAAATCTCTGTAAAGCGCCCTGCTCCTGAGCCCGCCTCAAGAACGCGCAACCCCTTGAGCTCGTGTGGCCACCGGGTTGCCGTGAAGAACCGATCACGCGTCAGCGTCAGGCCGGTATAGCTATCGAGTTGCGTGCGCCGATGCTTGTTCCATTGGTAACCGAAAGAACCCGCATAGTGCGCCGATGGAACGGTTCGAACTATCCCGCCATGCAGAGGATAAGCATGACCGCAGTCTTGGCAGGTTAACCGCATTTCGGAACAGGTGGCCCCGGTAAACCGGCCCGTGCCGCAATTTGCGCATCTCAAAATGCTCAGGTCCAAAGTCAGCATGAGTTACTCGAACGGCTTGCGGCACTGGAGGTGAGCGCCGCAGGTGATCAGGTCCTCGTCCGACACAAAACGAAAGCGCGGCGCGAGCTGCTCGCGTCGCAGGCCGCCCCTATCGGTGACACGTTGCTCGGATCGCACGACGAAGCCGTACTTCGCCAAATGCGCGAGATGCTCGGAATAGACGCTGCGGTTCAAGAGATAGGGCAGCCTTCCCCGCATCAATTTCCAGGTTGCGTCCGAGTAGGCCAAGTGCCCGTTCCATCGTTTTGCCATGCCGTGCGATTTGAAGTCTATCTGATGTGAGAGCATCCCGCCGGGTGCAAGCCAGTCGTGCATTGCGCGATAGGCCTTATCCAAATCGTCAACGTGTTCGAGAACCGCCTGAGACAGAATGAAATCGACGGGCTCCTCACCTTGCACGGCTGCGCCGTCCCATGGAGCGACATAGCGCACCCGACCGCGAAGTGAGGCGACATCGCTGCGCAATCCGGCAAGCCGATCGGCTGCGAGAGCCGCAGCCAATACTTCGGTATCGAGTATGCGAGAGGGAAAGCGATAGTCCGTGAGCATCGGTCGAACCTCGGGAAATTCCTCCGGACCCGGGATATCCGACCGCCCCCTGAACAGCTCACATAGTTCATCGAACACTCCAAGGTTCTTAGCGGACGAGGCGTGCGCGACAACATCGAATGCGAAGTACTGATCAGCGCCTGCAATGAGAGCGGCAAGACCGATACCCAGTGAATCGCCAGGTCCGATTTCCGCCACCCGCCGCAGCCTTGGGGGGAGGCCGCCTTCGTGCGCGCGGACAAGATGCCTCAACCACACGCTATAGCAATAGCGCGCAGACTTCGTGCCTCCTGTCCCCCTCGCAAAAGTCGCGTGGAGCTTGGGGACGTAGGTCAGGCACCCAAGTGCAATGTATTTGAATGTCCTATACATCGCTGGCGAGCCGAATGTGTTCAATGATGATTGCGAAGCCAATCTACCGTCAACTTGATCCCCTCATCGACCCCAACAGGCAGAGACGGGCACACGGCCTTCGTCTCCGCCATGTCGAATACCGCCGAAGTGAGAAGATTGTTCAATCGGAAGCTTGAAAGCGGCGTTTGCTTCACGCCAAAGGATTTCGCCAAGTCCCCGAGCAGTGCACCGGCCCGCAACGCGCTGAGAGGAACTTCGCGCACTCGACCCCGGCCCCACGCATTGCTGATGCGGTTGGCCCATTCCTCCAGGTGAAGCGGCTCATAGTCGGCCAAATAATATGTATGGCCCACGCATCGCGACTCCTGTTCGGCAATCGTTGCAACCTGTGCAACCAGGTTTCCGACATAACCGTAGGACCGAACGGACCGGACCTTTCGCGGCAACACGAACCAGCCCTTGTGAATGGCGTTGAAGAAGTTCCGGTATGGCGCGGCGAACCAGGGGCCCCAGATGGATGTAGGCCGGACCAGCACCCAGGGGAGGTCCTTCGTCGACACCACGCGCACCATTTGCTCGCCTAGAACCTTGCTTTCACCATAAAGGGTCGTGGGACAATAATCTGTCTCGCTCTGCGGCACATATCCGAGCCTGCAAACCAGCATTGAAGAAAAGAACACGACGCTTCTTAGACCCTTGAGATCGATGGCAGCCTCGATCAGCGCCTTTACGCCCTGAGTATTGGCGTCATAGTCCGCGATGGACCTGCCGTCGAGATCCGTTCGGGCCGCCGCGTGAATGACGAGGTCGGGCGCGAACTCGGTAAGAACGGGTCTCAGCGAAGACGCATCGCGGACATCTCCCACAACCCAGTAGTCATGGTGTGCCGCGTTGCGGGGAGCATTCAGGTCGAAATTGACAACAGCGCATTCACGCCGGCGATAGTGCTCGACAAGGTTCGTGCCGATAAATCCCGAGCCGCCGGTGATGAATACACGCCGCTTGGCTGGTCCGGGATCACGCACGATCGTGCCCCATCACTCCAAGCATGGCGTCTTCGGTTCGAGAGGCGAGCCGCTCCATGTTGAACTCGTTCTCGATCCGCTCCCGGCATGTGAGTGCGAGCTTCGCACAGCGCGCATCCAGCGCAGCAACCAACGCCGCCGCGAGCGCGGCGGAGTCACCGGGCGGAACGACCTGCCCAAGCGACCCGACGATCAGCGCGGAGTCACCGACATCGGACACGACGCACGAGACGCCGCAGGCCATGGCCTCGCCCACGACGTTGGGAAAACCCTCGCCGAATGCGGACGGCAGGCACAGCACGTCGAGCGCATTGTACACGCCGGCCATGTCATTTTGTGCGCCAAGCCAGAGAACGGTATCGGCAACATCGAGGCGGCGCGCTGCGTCCTTCAACTTTTCGACTGCTTCACGCGATCCGTCGCCGATGCAGACAAAGCGCACATGCGGGTGCGTTTTCTTGAGTGCGCTTGCTGCGTTGATAAAGTTCATGTGGTCTTTCATCGGATCGATGCGGCCGACCAATCCGATCAGCATCGTTCCGGCGGCCATGCCCCATTTTTGCCGTGTGGTCTCGCGGAGAGCCGGCGATGGATGAAAATAGTCGGTCTCGATCCCGTTCGGGACGACGCGGATGCGTTCCGCCTTGAACCCCCACCGTTTCGCATTGAGGGCGCCGGCGTTCGAATTCGCGATAACGCAGTCGGCGTTGCGGGAAAGCCACGCCTCGAACCTATACATCACGCCGTCCTGCCAAGCGTATTTTGCGATATCCACTTTCGAATGTCGGTATCCGAAGAGCCAGCGCGGGTGACGTCCAAAGAGTCGATGGATCCCGACAAAAATGCTCGCGAGCGATAGAAAAGAATAAACGCAATCCGGCTTGAATGCGCTGAGCGCACGCCGGAGGTCGATGAACGGGCTCCACAGATCCCAGCGACTGCGCTTCGCACCGTCGAAAATCCGTACACGATGGTTCGCCACGCCATGGCTGAGCCTTCCACCGGGATAGAACGGCAGTATCGCAACCTCATGGCCACGCGCGGCCAATTCGTTTGCGAGATTGATGACCTGCCTTTGCGCCCCGCCGATATCCAGGTCGCGGATGACAAGAAGAAGCCTCACTCGAACTACACCCCCCCTTTCTATCTATCAGGTACGCCAACATCCCTGGTACTGAAAGCGATGCGAGGCAGTTGACTACCCGGTCAGTGCTACGTCCACGACCCCGTTCCGCCCCTAGCGCCCAATCGGGCAATTCTGTAAAAGCCTATCGTATGCACGAGAACGAGCGCGACAGGACGGTCTCAGTTGAAGCCGGGGGAACCGGCTTCGCCGACATCATCAAATTGGTGCGCTCCCAGGGCTACTTTGTCTCGACCTGCGCGGCTCTCGGATTCGCGCTGATGATACTTGCGAGCATTGCCGCCAAGCCAGAATATACCGTTCAAACTGTAATCATGCCTCCACCGGATGGAGGCTCACAAGCTCTCTTGAGCCAACTTGGCCCGCTTGCGAGTGCCGCCTCGTCGCTCACAGGGCTCCGCCTTGGTGGCGGGGACGATCCAAGTTTCCAAGCGCTGCGGCAATTGTTGGAATCGCCGCGCCTCTATGAAGAGATGGAGCGACGCCACCAGATCCTGAAGCTGTTTTATGCGCTCCGTTGGGATAACGAACGTAATACATGGAAGAATGAAAAAAACTTCCTCCGCACTTCGATTGATAGCGTGAAGGAGATGCTTCAGCTTCCCATCTACGACCAGCCAACAATCAACGATCTGGGGTTGTTGCTGGAGAGACGGCTGCGGATAACGCAAATCGGGTTCACCCAACTGTATGACGTTTCGTTGCGATACAAGGATCCGGTGCTCGCCGCGCAATTCCTGAACTGGGCAATCGAAACTGGGGATTCACTCGTACGGGCAGACACCGTCACGCGCATCCAGGGCCAGGTCGATTACATCATTCAACGCCTAAAAGTCGTAACGGTGCAGGAGCACCGCCAAGCACTTTCCAACCTCCTCCTCGCGCTGGAACGCCAAGGAATGCTGGTATCGGGCGGCGGAAACTTCTCCGCCGTCGTCTTGCAAGCGCCTACTGTTGTGATCCGGCCCAGCCTCAGAGGAGTCGTTGCCACATGGCTGTTGGGCCTTCTTGGCGGTGCGGTTCTGGCTACAGGCCTCGTTTTGGTGTTCACGAAGACGACGCGCGCAATAAACGCCGGGATTGCGTCGGTCGTGACCTTTGGACGCAACGGACGAACAGGCAAAACTGCTTACAATGCCCGGTGACGTGACCACAGAGAGGCGCGACGTCGAGACGTTCCAGCTAGACATACGCGCACAGAATACCCTGGTCGTTTGCTTGCTTCTGTTCGGCGGTATCGTTCTCTTTTATGTGTCCTATCTCTTTCGATTTTACTACGGCGCCGTAATCCTTATCCTCGCCTATCTGGCGTATACGACTGCCGGCTCGAAGTCCCCCCCCTATTCGTACGCGTCGATTGTCACAGCCTGTTTTTCCTATTTGGCGCTTTCGATCGCTTGGTCCCCGATACAATCCGAGAGCGTCTACAGGACGTCAGTCGATTTTATCTATTTCCTTTTTGTGCTGTTCCCCATCCTTGCGGCGTACTGCACTGAAGACGTCAAGTTCCGCATGCTCCAGGCGGCATCTGTGGCGCACTGCTGCACAGCTATTGTGGCGTTGCTTACACTGGGCGATTTCGTGGACCCGACAAGGGGGCCCATCCGTACGACATATGGCGTCATTTTCCTCGCATCGATACCTTCGCATGTCTACCTGATTTCTCGGCATAAATCGGCGCTGAGTGTTGCTGCACTCGTTGCGATCTTCGTGATTGGGCTTCAACTTGGCAACCGGACACTCCTGATTTTTGGGCCGCCGATGCTGCTCGCCTCGATCGTCGTGGCCGCCAGGCAGCAGATTCGTACATCAAGAAGTCTGCAGTACCTTCTCGGCGGCGCCATTCTCGCGCTTCCCTTCGTCGCAATTGCCGCAAGCCAGCTCGACCTCGGACGCGCATATCAGCGAGTGACGAATGCAACGTCCTTCGAAGTCGGCAGAGAGGTCCTGAGGGAACAACTTGATCCGGGTAGTCGTGCCGATCGTGAGCGATTGATATCGACCTATGTCTCAATCACCACGTTCCTGGCCCATCCGCTGATTGGAGGCGGGTATGGCAGTTCACCGTACTTTGTGCGCCAAGTCAGCACGTTCGAGACGCCAGCGCATGGCCTGCCATTCATGCTTCTCGGAGAAACCGGTCTGGTGGGGACCCTTCTGTTCTCCACCGCAATCTATCTCGCCCTTCGCGGATACTGGCGCAGGTTGCGACGTTATCCACCCCCCGACGAAAGGAGCAGGGTTTGGTTCGAACTACTCACGTTGAGCGGCGTATTGCTGATCGGAGTGGCTCATCAAATTTATGAGGACATATATTTCTTCATCTTTTTGGGGACGGGATTGTACTATGGGTATTGCGATCGTCGCCGCGCCGGAGTCGTGATGAGAACTCCGAAATTCAGTCCGGCTGCCTCTGTCGGTTGAACATCCAATGTGCGGGATCGTCGGCTACGTGGACATGGACCGCCCGATCGCGCGCGAAATTCTCGCAACCATGCGCGATCGGCTCGCCCATCGCGGGCCAGATGACGCCGGCCTTTGGCTCTCGGCTGATGGCTGCGCGGGCCTAGGCCATCGGCGGCTGTCGATCATCGACCTCTCCGCACTTGGACACCAGCCGATGCTCTCGCCGGACGGCCGCCATGTCATCGTGTTCAACGGGGAGATCTATAATTTCCGCGAGCTGCGTGAGCGCCTGGCGGCAGACGGTCAGCGTTTCCGCAGCGGGAGCGACACTGAAGTTCTGCTCGCGGCTTATCGCAAATGGGGAAGCGGCTGCCTGCAGCACCTGCGCGGGATGTTTGCATTTGCGATTTATGACACGGCGGAACGGCGGCTGTTCGCCGCGAGAGATCGCGCCGGCGAAAAACCCTTCTTCTATCGGCACGAAGGACGCCGGCTGATCTTTGCATCCGAGCTCAAGGCGCTCTTGGCCCACCCGGGGTCTCCTCGGCGAATGAGCCCTGAAGGGTTGAACCATTATCTGGCGTTCGGATATGTGCCACGCGATGCCTGCATTCTTGAAGGCTACAGAAAGCTCCCGGCCGCCCACTTTCTGACCTTCGATCAAGATACGGCAAAGCTTGAGCTTGCGCCCTATTGGGTATTGCCAGCGCCGGTAAAATCCTCCCCCGAGCCGATCGAAGCTCAGGCCGAGAGGCTCGAGGGCTTGCTTCAGGACAGCGTGCGCGAGCAGCTCGTTGCCGATGTCCCAATTGGGATTCTGCTGAGTGGAGGGCTCGATTCGAGCCTGGTCGCAGCCATGGCGAGGCGGGGCAGCAATTCGCGGATCAGCACGTACACGATCAGCTTTCCGGGACACCCCGACCACGACGAAAGCGCACATGCAAGGCTTGTGGCCGACTATCTCAACACCGAGCACCATCAGCTTGCGGCCGACGAGAACACTGTCGACATTCTGCCCAAGCTCGTTGCGCAGTACGATGAGCCGATCGCGGACAGTTCTATGGTTCCCACGTTCATTGTGAGTGAGCTCACTCGTCGGCATTGCACGGTGGCTTTGGGAGGGGACGGCGGCGACGAGCTGTTCGGAGGATATCTCCATTATTCTTGGGTCGAGTCGCTTCACCGGCTCCGAGGTCTCAACTTGCGCTGTTTGGGGATCGAACGAACGCTCGCGCGCATGATTCCGGTGGGCACCCCTTATCGAAACCTCATCTTCACGCTCTTCGGCCGCTTCACGCCGGAAATCACGTTGAACCGCCTGATCGACCCGGACTCCCGCCGTGCTCTGATTGACAGCGCTTTGCGAGTTGGATCCGAAGGTCCCGAAGAATCGCGTGCAGACCTGATACGTGACCGCAACGGCGCACTCGATCGTTTGACCGCGCTCGATTTCAAGACCTATATGTGTGATGACATTCTCGTAAAGGTGGACCGGGCGAGCATGCTGACCTCGCTTGAGATGCGGGCACCTTTTCTTGACCACAGAATTGTCGAGTTTGCGTTCGGGCAAGTTCCATCCGAGCACAAGGTGCATAGGGGCGAACGAAAGCGTCTTTTGCGCATTCTCGCCAAGCGGCTGCTCCCGAAGGAGTTCAACTCCGACCGCAAGCAGGGCTTTTCCATCCCCATCGGCAGCTGGCTGAAAGGTCAGTGGAAGCCGCTGATCGATGATCTGCTGCAGGGAGGCTCACCGCTTTTCGACAACGCCAGTCTTGCCCGGGCGCTGTCGCGCTGGCGCGCCTCGGACCGCGCCGGTCACCGCATATTCCAGCTGGCGGTGCTCGAGGCGTGGCGCCGTCACTACGCAATCGAATTGTGAGCGCTTGAGGAAAAGGCCGATGGCGGGAGACGTGGTGCGATCATCCTGGGTGCGCAACATGTTCGACGAACGACTCGCCAAGGGTGTGGGCTACAATTTCTTCGTTACGATGTTTCTCCAGGGAAGCACGTTTCTCGCGAATATCGTGCTTGCCAACATCTTCGGACGCCTGGACTTCGGCAAATACGCACTTCTGCAGGGAAGCCTCGTCTCCGTCTCGATGCTGGCTGCAGCGGCGAACGGATTCACGGCCACCAAATACGTCGCGGAATTCCGTGGGATTGATCCGGCGAAAGTGGGCAGGATTCTTGGCCTGCTGCAGAGATTGACGATTTTCACCGGCATCGCCGCGGGCTTGCTCTTTGCTCTTGCCGCGCCCTGGATCGCGGGAAGCGTGTTTCAGGCCCAGGAGCTCACTGTGCCTCTCATTGTGGGGTCCCTGGGGATTCCATTTGCGACCATGAGTGCGACTCTGATGGGCGCATTGGCGGGCTTCGAGGAATTTCGGCGCTTGGCGCGCGGGGCCTTCGCGAGTGGCTGCTTGTACGTGGCGGGCTGCACAATCGGTTCGGCGCTTTTTGGGATCACCGGCGCGGCCTGGGGCCTTACAAGCGCTGCGTTCGCCCAATGGGCGATTATGCACCTCATTCTGCGCCGGACGCTGCGTTTAAACGGGATCGCGTTGGCGCGAGGCGGGTATTACGAGGAGCGCCATGTATTACTTCTGTTCACGTTGCCGACGGCGATCGCCTGCTTTTACATGATCCCGATGAATTGGCTCGCAGGCGTACTGCTCGCCCGCACAGCCGACGGCTTCACACAATTCGCGCTCTACAGCGCGGCGTTCAACGCCAAAACGATCGTGCTCGTCGTGCCAAATGTCATCAACGGCGTGGGCCTCGCCCTTCTCAACAATCACCGGCGGCACTCGTCGTCGGGCTATAAATCGGCATTCGTGAACAATCTCATTCTGGTGTGGACCAGCACCGTGGTGGCGGCGGCTTTGTTCGCCTGCTTCGGAACGATATTTCTCTCGGCCTATGGGCGAGCATTTGAAGATGGCTATTCCACGCTACTCGTCCTGATGGGGGCTACTGTC
>Ga0184629_10000502_pt1 | contig 17448 bp, 12 predicted proteins | sample PLM4_32_b1_FD_133158 | JGI IMG/M metagenome (GOLD analysis project Ga0184629, IMG submission 133158) | Groundwater sediment microbial communities from an aquifer in East River, Colorado, USA - PLM4_32_b1 | ecosystem: Environmental > Terrestrial > Soil > Riparian zone | place: USA: East River... | reverse complement strand
GCCACCTCGGCGAATGCTGTGGCGGCCGCCTCCCCGCCGGACTCCGGGCCACCGAGCTCGCGCTCGGCGCTCGCGAGCGCCTCGCCGAAGCGTCCTTCCCGGGCGAGCTTGAGCGCAGCGTCGAACCGGTCGCGCCGGGGCTCCGCGGGGCGGGGACTCATCCCGCGGGACGGACGCGGCGCCGAAGGTGTCGGAGGATCATCCGGGCATCCCGAGGAGCTTCATGACGTAACCGCTGAACAGCGTGATTCCGAGGTTGTCGTCGAGGGGTATCGGCAGGAGCTCGATCAGACTTGCGGCCAGCGCGCCCGCGACCAGCGTCGTCCACGGCAGGTGCCCGGCGCCGGCCAGGAACGCGGCCCACGCGAGGCAGGCCGCAAGCCCCGCGAGCGCCCCCTCGAGGGACTTGTGGAACAACCGGGTGCGCCCCCACGCCTTGCCCACGATCGCCGCGAACGCGTCGCCCAGCACCGTGAAGCCGAGCGCCGCTGCCGCCACCGGCAGCGAGAAGATCTCGACCGCGAGCAGCGCGGCGAGGAGGAGGTACGTGGAGCCGAGCAGGCTCAGCTCCTCGTGCTCGCGGATCATCTCGCCGAAGAAGCGGCGGAAGAACTTCCGGACGCCGGGGTGCTGCAGGCGCAGCAGGTCGAGCGCCACGGCGCCCAGGACGAGGCCGATGAGCAGCGTGCGGAAGTCGCTGCGGTCGCGCGGCCAGGGCGCGAGCGGATGGAGCAGCCAGAGCGGCAGGACGATGAAGCCGAGGTGGATCAGCTTGCGTCGCAATTCGCTGAAGAGGCCGGGCGAGGCGAGCCCCGCGGGCGGTTCCCGCCCCCGCGCGCTCACGGCGTCGTCTCTTCCCCCGCGATGAGGGCCGGGGCCAGCTCGCGGTAGGCGCTGCGCGCGGCCAGGATCTTCTTCACGTAGTCCTCGGTCTCCGGATAGACGACCAGCTCGCAGAACAGGGCCTGGCCGCGGCGGCGCGAAAGCTCGATCCAGCGCGCCGAGACCCGCCCGGGACCGGCATTGTAACCGGCCAGCGCAGCGGGGAGATGGCCCCCGAAGCGCGCGAGCAGCCCGGCGAGGTAGCGCGTGCCCGCCCGCGTGTTGAGCGCGGGATCGAAGAGCGAGCTCTCGGCCGGGACCGCGCGCGGTCCCAGCGCGTCACGCGCCGTGCCGAGCTTGAGCTGCATCAGCCCGAGCGCGTTGCTGCGCGATCGCGCCGCCGCTTCGAAGCGGCTCTCCTGCCAGATGATCGCGGAGAGCAGCGCGGCGTCGATCGCCGGGTGAGCGGCCTGCTGCGCGCGCCATCGCACCAGCGACGCGTCGGCGGGCGGATAGATCCAGGGCACGAAGCCCCAGCGGCGCGCGTCCCCCGAATCGGCGGCGGCGCCGAACGCCCGCTGGGCGAGCCGGATGCCCTGCGCGATGCGCCCGGCCTGGAACGCCACCTGGGCGGCGCCGATGAGGCCAGCCGAGCGCCGGCCCGGAGGAATGGAGCAGAACACGCTGTCCCGCGCATCGCCGCTCGCCCAGCGGCTCGCGAGGTCCGTGCCGTCGTCGCCGAGCCCGGCCTCGACCAGCAGCGTCGCGAGCGTGAGCGCGGGCTCGTCCCCCACCGCCGTCGCGGTCACGACCGTCGCCCCCGGCCAGCCCCGCACGCCGAGCGTCTCGCGAGCCGCGGCGGCATAGAAGGGGTAGCCGGGCTGGGCCGCGAGCCCCGCGAGCAGGCTGTCCGATTCGCCCCGGCGCTCGCGGCGCAGCGCGATCGCGCGCCAGAAACGCGCGGCATCGCTGTCGGCCCGCGCCCACCAGGTCGCGGCCTCGCGCGTATGCCCCTCCGCGTACCACAGCAGCCCGGCGCGGAACGCGGCGTCCGACGCCCGCCTCCGGCCCAGCGCCACCACGCGCTGATAGTCGGCACGCGCCTGGTGAAACTTGTCCTCCTGCTCGGCCTCGCGCGCCCGCTCCCAGAGCGCCGCCTGGATCAGGGAGGTGTCGCGGCTCGTCTTCGCCGCCTGCTCGTAGAGCTTGAGCGCCGGTGCGGGCCGGCGCGCGTCGCGCTCGACGCGGGCGCGCTCGAGCAGGCACTGCGCGCGCGCCTCCGCTCCCGAGCCCAGCGGGTAGGCCGCGTCGAGCGCCGCGGACGCCGGTGCATACTTGCGGGCGAGCCGCAGCGCCTCCCCATACTTGAGGCCGGTGCGGAAGCGGTCGGAAGCGGGCGCCAGCGCGAAGGCGCGCTCGAGGCGCCGGGCCGCGGATTCGCGATCGCCGCGCAGCGCGTCCACGTCCGCCAGATCGCTGAGGTCGGAGAAGCCGAGCGTGTCGCCGCGCGCCACGATCAGGGATTCCAGCAGGGCTCCGGCCTCGGTGGCCGGCGGCAGCGCCGGATAGGCGCGCGCCACCTGGCGGCAGGTCTCGATCGCCCGCGCGGTGTCGCCCGCCGCGATCGCGAGCCGCGCGCGCATCGCGAGCCACGCCGCGCGCTCGGGAACGCCCAGCTCGCGGTGCTCGAGCCCCATCAAGATCGAGTCGCCGCGCGCGGGCTCGCCGCGGGCGAGCGCGAGCTGGCCGCGGCTCTTCACCGACTCCCAGCGCCACAGGCCGGAGGCCTCGGCGAGCGCCGCCCAGCTCGAGTCGGCGCGCGCGCTGTCACCGGCCGCGAGGAACAGCGGCGCGGCGCGGCGCAGGGCATAGAAAGGCAGACCGGGCACGCCCGGCATGCTGAGCATGAGCCAGCGCCGGGCGAGCGCCGCCGAGTCCCCGGGCGCATCGGGCGACGCGAGCCGCCGGAGCGCGAGCGCGCGCCGCTCGTGATGCCGCGGGGAGGCTGCTCCCCACACCACGCGCCCCGAGTCGTCCACCGCCATCGCCGCGGGGTTGGAGGCCCAGGTGGTGGCGGTCGCAACCGCGCTCGTATCCGCAAGATCCGTCCACAGCGGGATCCCGGCCCCCGCCGTGCCGGCGCGGGCAGCCGAAATCAGTGCAGCGGCCAGCAGGCATCGGGCAGGGATCATTCCCATTCTATCGTCGCGGGAGGCTTGCTCGTGCAGTCGAAAACCACGCGGTTCACCCCGCGCACTTCGTTGGCGATGCGGCTCGCGACGCGCGCGAGCAGGCCGTGCGGCAGCCGCGTCCAGTCCGCGGTCATGCCGTCGCTCGAGTCCACGGCGCGCAACGCCACCACCCGCTCGTAGGAGCGCTCGTCCCCCTTCACTCCCACGCTGTGCACCGGGAGCAGCACCGCGAACGCCTGCCAGGTGCGGCCGTACCATTTCGCCCGCCGCAGCTCCCCGATGAAGATCGCGTCGGCGCGGCGCAGCACGTCGAGGTCGGCCTCGTTCACCGCCCCCAGGATGCGCACCGCGAGCCCCGGGCCCGGGAACGGATGGCGGTCCACCAGCGCCGCCGGGAGCCCGAGCGCCCGGCCCAGCTCCCGCACCTCGTCCTTGAAGAGCGAGCGCAGCGGCTCGACCAGCTTCAGGTGCATGCGCTCGGGGAGCCCGCCCACGTTGTGGTGGGTCTTGATCACCTGGGCGCCCCAGCCGGCGGAGGCGCTCTCGATCACGTCCGGGTAGAGGGTGCCCTGCGCCAGGTACTCGATCGGCCCGAGCCTCCTCGCCTCCTCCTCGAAGACGCGGATGAACTCCTCCCCGATGATCTTGCGCTTGCGCTCGGGGTCTTCCACGCCCGCGAGCCGCTCGAGGAACCGCGTGCGCGCGTCCACCACCGTGAGGGCGAGACCGCGCTTCTCCCCCAGCTCGCGCCGCACCTCCTCCACCTCGCCCTCCCGCAGCAGGCCGTGGTCCACGAGCACGCAGGAGAGCCGCTTCCCCACCGCGAGGTGGCAGAGCGTCGCGACCACCGAGCTGTCCACGCCGCCCGAGAGCCCGCACAGCACGTGGCCGTCCCCGACGCGCGCGCGGATGTCCGCCACCGCCTGTTTGAGGAAGCCCTTCATGCTCCAGCCGCCCTCGAGCCGCGCGATTCCGAACACGAAGTTCGAGAGCACCTGGCGGCCGTGCGGGGTGTGCACGACCTCGGGATGGAACTGGATCAGGTGAAACGGGAGCTTCTCGTGCATGGCCGCCGCGAACACGCAGCTTCCGGTGTGCGCGACCCGCGTCCAGCCCGGGCCCAGCGCGCGCACCTCGTCGCCGTGGCTCATCCAGGCGCGGAAGCGCTTCGGGATCCCCTCGAAGAGCGGGGAGGCCCGGTCGCGGATGAACGTCGCGGTCCCGTACTCTGCGCGCTCCGCCTTCTCCACCTTGCCGCCTGAGAGCTGCGCCGTGGCCTGGAAGCCGTAGCAGATCCCCAGCACCGGCTTCTTCAGCGCGTAGATGCCCGGGTCGGGAAGCGGCGCTTCCGCGCGGTAGCCGCTCGCGGGCGACCCGGAGAGGATGAGCGCCCCGGGCTTGCGCGCGGCGATCTCGGCCGCCGGCGTCGTCCCCGCGACGATCTCCGAGTACACCCCCAGCTCCCGCACCCGCCGCGCGATGAGCTGCGTGTACTGCGAGCCGAAGTCGAGGATGAGGACGAGGGAGCGGGGCATGGGAATCCTTCCTTCAGTGGGCAACGCCGTCTTGGTGCGAGCTTGGCTTCAGGCGGACGATCACGAACGGAGCCGGCTCATCTCGGGTCGCGGGCCAGGGTAGGGAGCGCTTCTCATACCCGGGAGCCATCACAAGGATCAGGCACTGCCGGCCGGGCGGCGGCTCCAGCGTGAACATTCCGCATCCGTCCGCCATCGTCCCGATCCTGGTTCCCAGAACCATCACGTTGGCGTATGGGATTGTCCTCCGCGTGGCCTGGTCGCAAGCGACGCCGTGGAGCTTCTGCGGCGATGGCGCCCCGCAAAGCCCCACGCCGACCGCTGGGAACGGCAGCGTCAACGCAAGGGCGAACCATGTCCGGGCCGGCGTCAACTCGCCCTCCAGCCCGCGAGGAAACATGGAGGAGTCCCTCCCGGTCTGTCGCGGCGATTTCGGCGACAGAATCCGCTCGTGCGCGGCCTCTCGTTGCCTCACGCCGCCCGCAGCGGTCTCACCCACTCGCGCTGGAGCGGTGGCATCTGGAGCTTGTGCAGGATCCGATTGAGCTTCGTCCAGGTTGCTCGGCGCGGGTCGAGCATCTCGATGCCGAGGATCTGCCCCGTGCGGTCGAAGTCCACGAAGATCTCCGGTCCCGTTTCTCTTGTCCGGTGCACCTTGACGCCAACCGGGTGAGGGAAGGTCAGGTAGGCGGCATACGCCTTGCCCTCCTTGTAGCTGATCGTGAGATCCATTCCGACCCTCATCTCGACGTTCTCCCTTCCAGAACGGTCACGACCTCGACGACGTCCAAGTCGGTTCGTGGCCTTACGACGATTCCCCACCGCACCCCTCTTCGAGTGAAGTGGTGACGACTTCTCCCATAGCGCCTCGAATGCTGGAGCATGTGGCGCACCTCGGTTTCTGTGAGATGCCGTTCGCGCATCCGCCTGCGCGCATCGGGCTCGAACTCGACTTCCCAACTCGACCACGGGGGCTTTCTCCGTGGGCTCAACAGCTCCCCGATCCCGGGGGCGGGCCACTTCGATTCTACCTAATGCCGGAACTCCCTCCGGTCGGTGAGGAGCATCGCCAGCCCCAGGCGGTCGCAGGCGGCGATCACCTCGGCGTCGCGCATCGAGCCGCCGGGCTGGGCGATCACCCCGATCCCGGCCTCGGCGGCGTGCTCGATGTTGCCGGCGAAGGGGAAGAACCCGTCGCTCGCCAGAGACGCGCCCGTGAGGTCGTGCCCGGCGCGGCGCGCCTTCATGAGCGCCACGTCCACCGCGTCCACGCGGCTGGTCTGGCCCGAGCCGAGGCCGATCAGGGCCGTTCCACGCGCGATCGCGATCGAGTTCGACCGCGCGGCGGCGGCGACCTCCCATGCGAACCTTAGCGACCGCAGCTCGTCCGGCGTCGCCTCGCGCTTCGTCACGCACCGCCATTCGGGCGCGGGCGCTCCCGCGTCGCGCTGCAGCAGCGCCCACTTGCCCACGAGTCGGAGCGAGACGGGATCGGACGGCCGAACATCACCGCCCGCAAGCCGTAACGCCCGCAGGTTCTTCTTCTGCTGGAGCGTGGCGACGGCCTCGGGCGCGAAGTCGGGAGCCGCCACGCACTCGACGAAGTGCTTCGCGACCAGCGCAGCCACCGCCCCGTCGAGCGGGCGGTTGAATGCGACAACCCCGCCATAGGACGAGAGCTCGTCGCAGCGCAGCGCTTCGTCCCACGCGGCCGCCAGCCACGGGGCCGATGCCGCCCCGCACGGTACGCCGTGCTTGACGATCACGCACGACGGCTCCTCGAAACGCCATGCCAGCGAGACCGCGGCCTCGAGGTCGAGCAGGTTGTTGTACGAAAGCTCCCGGCCCTCGCGCCAGGCGCTGAGCGCCGCTCCCTCGCCCGCGCGCGCGTAGAGCGAAGCACTCTGGTGCGGGTTCTCGCCGTAGCGCAGCCCGCGCACCCGCTCGAGCGCCAGCACGTGGAGCGCGGGGAGCGCCTCTCCCCCGCCGTGCCCCGCCTCCGCGCGCCGCGCCAGCTCGCTCGCGATCGCGGCGTCGTAGCGCGCGGTGCGCGCGAACGCCTGGACCGCCCAGGCGCGGCGCCGCTCGAGCGTGACCCCGGCCGCGAGCGCTTCGAGCACCTCGGGGAACTGCGCGGGATCGTGCACCGCGATCACGTCGCGGTAGCTCTTCGCCGCCGCCCGCAGCAGCGCGACGCCGCCGATGTCGATCTCCTCGACCGCGCCGGCCTCGGGCAGCGCGCCGGCGCGCTCCTCGAACGGGTAGAGCGAAACCGCGACCAGGTCCACCGGCGGGATGCCCAGCGCTTCGAGCGCTGCGATATCCGCGGGCGCGTCGCGGCGCGAGAGGATGGCGGCGTGGATCCGGGGGTGGAGCGTCTTCACCCGGCCGCCGGCCAGCTCCTCGAATCCGGTCCAGCGCTCGAGCGGCGTCGCCTCGACGCCCGCCGACGCGAGATGCGCGGCCGTTCCGCCCGATGCGACGATGCGCGTCCCGCGCGCGGTCAGCGCCTTCGCGAACTCGGCCGCCCCGCGCTTGTCGGAGAGCGAGAGCAGCGCGACGCGCGGCCAGCTCTCCGCTGCGCTCTCCGCACTCATGCTCTCCTCCCGCTCCACCGTACCCGTCGTGCTCTCCGGCCCCGCGGTTCCCCGGGAGCGCGTCAAGCTGCGGGCCCCAGGATCCGGCGCCAGGCTTCGAGGTAACGCTCCTGCGTGCGCCGCACCACGTCGGGCGGCAGCGCGGGCGCGGGCGGCTCGTGGCTCCAGCCGCTGGCGTCGAGCCAGTCGCGCACCACCTGCTTGTCGAAGGAAACCAGGCGTCCGGCCTCGTACTCGGCGCGATCCCAGTAGCGCGAGGAGTCCGGGGTCAGCGCCTCGTCGATCAGCGTGAGCGCGCCCTCCACCCGCCCGAACTCGAACTTGGTGTCGGCGAGCACCAGGCCGCGCGGCCAGGCCCAGCTCCTGGCTTCCTCGTAGATCGCGAGGCTCCTCACGCGCAGCGCATCGGCGGTGCCCTGTCCGACGATCTCCGTCATGCGCTCGAACGAGAGGTTCTCGTCGTGCCCGGCGTCGGCCTTGGTGGCGGGGGTGAAGATCGCGGGATCGAGCCGCGAGCCGTCGCGCAGCCCCGCCGGCAGGCGGATCCCGCACACCGTGCCGCGCTCGCGGTACTCGCGCCAGCCCGAGCCGGTGAGGTAGCCGCGCACCACGCACTCGATGTCCACTCGCTCGGCGCGGCGCACGAGCTGCGCGCGCCCGCGCAGCAGCGCGGCGCTTGCGGCGAACGGCGCGGGGAAGCCCGCGGGATCGTCGCTCACCAGATGGTGCGGGGCCGCGGCCTTGAGCGTCCGCATCCAGAAGGCCGAGAGTGCCGAGAGGATCACGCCCTTGCCGGGGATCGGCGTGGGCAGGATCGAGTCGTAGGCGGAGAGCCGGTCGCTCGCGACGATCACGAGGTGATCGGGCCCCGCTTCGTAGATCGAGCGCACCTTGCCGCGCCGCCAGGGCTCGACTCCGGGTACGCGCACCTCGCTGACCGCGCGCGCGGGATCGAGCAGCTCCTTGGGCATGACGTTGCCTGCCACGCCGACGTTCATGATGTCCCCCTCGATGAGGCCCGCGCTCCCGGCGCGGAAAAGCGACCGCTCACCCATTCGGGGAGCTGGGCGATCGTCGCGACCGCATTCCCTCCGTCCTCCCCGTAGTCGCCGTAGGGATCGATGAGCACGAAGTGCATGCCCGCCGCGCGCGCGCCGACTTCGTCCACCGAGCGGATGTCCCCCACGTAGAGAGAGCGCGATGCCGCGATGCCGAGACGCTCGAGCGCGATGCGGAAGATGCGCGGATCGGGCTTCTCGACGCCCTCGATCTGGGAGTCCACGACGAACTCCAGCCCTTCACGCATGCCGCAGTCCGTGAGATGCCGCTCAGCGCGGCCGTCGGAATTCGACACCACCGCGCGCCGCAGTCCCAGCGCCGCCACACCGTCGAGCGCCGCACGCGCCCCTTCCACCGGCCGGCTCCAGAGGCCGGGCCCGTTGTGCCGGACGCGGAACCGCTCGAACGCGACCTCCCACGCCTCCGCCGGAACGCCCGCGACCTCGAGCATTCCGAGGAAGTAGGCGCGAATGTCGCCCTGCGTCCCGAGCGGCGGATGCAGCTCGCCCGGCTGCTGCCGGTGGCCGACGCTCGCGTCGAAGCGGCGGCGTCCCTCGATCTCCGCACGCCGGAGCGCCGCAGCGTCCGGTGCGCCATCCACTTCCGCGATGGCCTCGGCCATCCACTCGAAGTCGAGGCGGACCAGGGTTCCGCCCGCGTCGAACACCACGGCCTCGAGCGGCGGACGCTCAGGCATGCGCGTTCTCCACGGCGCCCGACCCGAAGACGATGCGCCGCCCCTCGCGCCGCCACGGCTCGGCGAGGTAGCGCCGCACGGTCGCGGGGTAGAGCCGGTGCTCGGCCTCGTGCATGCGCGCCTCGAGCGAGGCGAGCGTCTCGCGGTCGCGCACCTCGACCGCGCGCTGCGCCAGGATCGGTCCGCCGTCCACCTCGGGCGTGACCAGGTGCACGGTGCATCCGGTGACGCGCACGCCGTGCTCCCACGCGCGCCGGATGGCGTCGAGCCCGGGGAAGGCGGGCAGCAGCGAAGGATGGATGTTCAGGATGCGATCCGGGAAGGCCGCGAGCAGCGTGTCATGGAGCCGGCGCATGAAGCCGGCGAGCAGCACCGTGCCGACGGAACGCTCGCGGAGCGCCGCGAGCCAGGGACCTTCGTCCTCGAGCCGGGTGCGAAAGCGTCCCGCCGGGGGGCACAGCGCCTCGATTCCGAGCCGCCGCGCGCGTTCCAGCACCGGGGCCGTGGGACGGTCGCAGAGGAGCACCGCAATCTCTCCGCCCAGCTCGCCGCGCCGCGCCGCGAGGGTGAGGGATTCGAAGTTGGTGCCCGATCCCGAGGCGAGCACCGCGATCGTCGCGGGGGCAGAGGTGAGCACGCCGCAATCTACCAACGGGGTTCGGCGCGGGCAAGCGCGGCGCGGCGCGCGGCCGGGGTGGTCTCGAGCGCGCCACCGCCGCGCCAGTCGATGATCCGCGCGCCCTCGGGCGAGAGCTCGAACCACAGCGCGCCCTCGCGGTCGGTGCGATGCAGCTCCGCCCCGGCGGCCTCGAGTCGCCTGAGCGCCCCCGCCTCGGGATGGCCGAACGGATTGCGCGCGCCGCACGAGAGCGCCGCGATCCGCGGGCGGATGCGCGCGAGGAACCGCGCACCGCTCGACGATCCCGATCCGTGGTGCGCGACCTTGAGGAGCGCGACGCCGGATGACGCGGCCAGCGAATCCTCGACGGTGCTGTCCACGTCCGCGGCGAGCAGGACGCGGCCCAGCCCCTCTCCCGCCTCGAGCACCAGCCCCGCCCCGTTGTCGGTGTGGATCCACGCGGCGGACGACTCCGTGGCGCGCGGCGGCCACAGCGCGACGATGCGCGGCGAGCGCGCGAGCGTGTCGCCACGCGCGGCGCCGATGGCGCCGAGCCGCAAGCCCGGCCCCGGAATCCCGGGCAGCGGTGGCGGCGCCCAGATCCGCCCGGCGCCCACGCCGCGCAGCACGGCGCGGGCGCCCCCGGTGTGGTCGCCGTCGTCGTGCGTGAGTACGAGCGCCTCCAGCCGGCGTACGGCGGCCCAGCGCAGGAACGGGAGCACGACGCTCTCTCCCGCGTCCTGGCGCGGCGAGCGCGGTCCGGCGTCCACGAGCCACCATCGTCCGCCGCTGCCGAGCGCCACCGCGTCGCCCTGTCCGACGTCGAGCACCACGCACCACCAGCGCCCGGGCGGCGGAGCGAGCGCGGGTCTCGTGGCCGCGAGTGCCACCGCCAGCGCCGCCGCGAGCGATCCGAGCCCGGCGGCCGCGATGCGCGCCGGGGAAGTCGGCCGGTGAAGCGCCTCGACCTCGCGCGGCCCGGGAAGCGAGAGCGCGAGGAGCGCAGCACCCAGCCCGGCGAGCAGCGGGACCGCGGCCTCCGGGCCGGTCGCGACCAGCGCTCCCGGCGCCCGCGCTGCCTTCTCCGCGATGGCGGAGAGCAGCGCGGCCAGCGTCTCGCACGCGCCGAACCAGGGCCCCGCTGTGCCGGGCAGCACGCTCTCCGCGACGGCCGCGAGCCAAGCTGCTGAGAGCAGCAGCCCGCACACCGGAACCGCTGCGAGGTTGGCGAACGCTCCCACCCACGAGAACGCGTGGAACCGCAGCAGGAGGAGCGGCATCGCCGTGATCTGGGCGCTCACCGTCGGCACGAACGGCAGGAGTGCCGTTCGGAAGCGGCCGCAGCGCCGGGTGAGCCACGGCCCGAGGGTGACGAGCCCGACCGTGGCCGCGCAGGAGAGCTGGAATCCCAGATCGCCCGCCCAGGCCGGCGCCAGGACGAGGAGCGCGAGCGCGCTCAGCGCGAGCGCCTGGATCGGATCGAGCGCACGGTCGAGGAGCCGCGCGCATGCGATCGCGACCTCGGTCGCCGCCGCGCGCGCCAGCGACGGCAGCGGACCCGCGATCCCGACGTAGAGCAGAGCGCAGAAGCCGCCGGAGAGCGCCCGGGCCGCAGGGCCGCCGCCGAGCGAGGCGCAGAGGCCGCGCGCCAGGGCCGCGAGCCATGCGACGTGAAGCCCCGAGAGTGCCAGCAGGTGGACCAGCCCCGAGGCCTTGAGGCTGGCGTTGCGCTCGGGCGGGAGTGCTGTGCGGTCCCCGACCACGAGCGGCAGGATCAGCTCGCGCGCGGCGGGCGAGAGATGCGCGGTGAGCCGGCTCTCGATCCCGCGCCGGAAACGCGCGACGGTGGCGCGCGGCCAGGCGTGGAATCCGCGGCCCGCCTCCGACCGGGCGGCCAGCGCCCGCCCGGAGACGGCGAGCCCCGCGGCATCGGCGGCGGCGCGCGCGTCGAACCCGCCGGGGTTGCGCGGCGGAGAAGGCGCCCAGATGCGCGCGAGGACGAAGAGCCGGTCGCCCCATTCGGAGCGGTCGCCCTCCGGGAGCACGAGCCGGATGCGCGTGCCGGGCGCGATGGGCGGCTGCGACCGATGGACCGCGACGATGGCGACCGGCTCCGCGGCCTCGCGCAGCGGCGGCTCGGTCACGCGCCCTTCGATCCGCGCCAGGGCCTCGGCGCCGGGCAAGCCCGCGCGCGCCCGCTCGAGCGCCGCGCGCGCGGCCCCACCCCGGGCCGCGGCCCCGAGCGCCAGCGCCAGCAGCAACGCGAGCGTGCCGACCCGGTCCGGCCCGCGCCACGCGACCAGGGCGAGCGGCGGCAGGAGCAGGAGCGCGTAGGTCGCGGCGGCAGGGTCGAGGCCCGCGCCGGCGAGGAGCCCGCACCACGCCACGATCGCAGCGCCCACCGCCGCCCGTCCTCCCATGGCGCGGCCAGGGCGGAAGAGGCGTGCCAACCGCGGCGTGCTGGGGCGCGCGAGGTTGGAGCGGCGCTCTAGCCCTGCGCCGTCCACGATGTGGACGGCCGGCGCGCCGGCGGGGTCACTCCGGTCGCGCGGGACCCTGCCGGGGGGCGGAGTGCGCGGTGAGGATCTCGGTGAAGTACTCGTCCCCGGTCTGGTCGGCGGCGCTGACGTAGTAGCGCGCGTTTCCACGCGAGTCGAACAGCGCGATCGGGAACAGGGCCACGCCCACGACGCCGTCGGGGGCCTTGAGCATCACCATCTGGTAGCGGCGCCACGGGCCGTCGGCCGAGCGCACGTGGAGCCACATCTCCTTCACGTCGGTGGACGTGACGCCGCCGAGGCTCGCCGAGACCACGGTGGGCCGGCCGAGCGGGACGGCCGCGGGCAGCGAGCCCATATCGAGCGTGGGCGCGTCGACGTTGAGCCCCAGCTCGAAGGACGCGAAGCGCTGGTTTCCACCCGGCAGGTCGATGACCTGGACCGGCGCGCGCTCTCCACGGTACTCGACGCGCGCGCTGTGGGGCCCGCGCGACAGCTCGAGCACGAGCGGCGTGACGCCGCGCCGCTCGCCGTCCACCCACACGCTCGCGCCCTCGAGCGTGTTCGTGCCGTTGCCGTCGGTGTACGTGGCCCGCACCTCGAGCACGCCGCTGGCCGGCGACGTCATGGGGCGCGCGATCACCTCCGTGTTCTCGCCGACGCGCACGCGCAGCGCCTGGCCCCAGGGGGTGAGGCCCGGCCCCGAGAAGCGCAGCTCGTGCGCCCCGGGCGCCAGGCTGTCCACGGTGAGCGGCGCGTATCCGACCTGGCTGCCGTCGAGGTCCACGGCGATCGGCAGGTTGGCGTCGGCGTCACGCACGGAGAGCGTGCCCCAGAGCGGCACGGAGAGCGTCTGGCGATCGCCGCGCGACCCGCGCACCGCGAACGCGGCGCTTCCCAGATCGGGGAAGGAGAGCGTGATCTGGTGCTCCCCTGCTCCGAGCTCGACCGTGGAGGGCGTGCGTACGGCCAGGTCCTTTCCATCCGCCGCGATCCACGCTCCCGGCGGGCGGCTGTCCACGGTCACGCTGAATCGCGCCCCGCCCAGACCGAAGAGCGCGAACCCCTGCCCCTTCGCACCGGGGCGGCTCACGCCGGGCAGAATCCCGGCAAACCATGCCAGGAGGGCGAGCGCGATCGCGCCCGCGATCCACATCCAGGGCCGCATGCCGCCCCGGCGCGAGCGCGAGATCTCCTGCTCGCTCGGCCACGCGGGGCGCATGCGCGGCCGCGGGCGCATGGCCGGGGAAGCCGCGGGCTCCACCCAGGCAGGCTCCTGCGTTGCGGCCTGCACCCGGAGCGCGCGAGCGGTGAGATCGGGCGGCTCGGGGCTCGGAGGAATCAGCTCCGGAAGCTCCTGTTCGGTCATCGGCGCGGAATCCGCGATGCCCTCCGGCTCCGCCGCCGCGGCTGCTGCGGGCCCCGCCGGCGAGGATCCCGTCCCGCCTGCGGGTTTGGCGGTTGCGGAAGCGGGTGCGGCCTCGGTCCACGGAACCATCATCTCGGCGATCGTGAACGGAGCCGCGTCGGGCTCGTCGTCGCCGATCAGCTGCGGCTGCGCCCCCGCTCCCCAGACCGCCTCCACCTTGACGCTGGCCGCGCCGGCCCCCGGGGAAGGTGGATTCCACTCGAGGCTCACCTGGACTCTGGCGCCGGCCGGAGCGCTGAAGGCGTACGCCTCTCGACCCGCGTGGTCGCGAACCCGGACCCACTGGGCCTCGACCGGCTGGTCGTCGATCCAGACGCTGGGCTGGCCACTGCCCACCCATCCAAAAGCCACTTCCTCCCCCGCCTCGACGAATGCCAGCGAGAACGTCGAGCCTGCCGGGCCGGAATTCCACACCTCGCGGTGCGAGAACAGCAGCCCGGTCAGGGCATGGTGCAGAAGCGTGGGAATCGGGCGGGGGTTCTGGTCGTTCCGGGTGCTCTCGGCGGCCACCCCGAGAAGGTCGCCGAGCCAACCCTCCACCTCCTGGGCGGTGAGTCCCTCCGGCAGGCCGAGGACCAGGAACTGGCACCCTTCAGAGCGGGCGGCGGCGGTCAGGACTTCACCGCGGGCCCGGGTCGAAATGCGCCACTCGTGGGCGGAAGTCAGCGACAGGCTCACCGGGAGGCTTCTCCACATGGGTGTTCGGCAGCCGGAAACTCGATGCGACGGGGATTCCCGCACGCTATCCATGCATCTCGCAAGTGTCAACGCCGCATGGCGATGGCACAGGACTTGCCGTTCATCCCCGGCAGGATGCGGGCGGACGGCGAAAGCCCTACCGCCTGACAGGCCGCCGTTGCTCGGGATGCGAGTCCGGCGATTGCATCTCGCATGCCGAACGAGTAGCTTCGCCCGGTTATTTGGTAGCCGGGGGTACGGACCCAGGGGGCTTGCGCATGATCAGGCACACAAACCGGAGCTTCTTTCTGGCGCTGGCGGTGGCCTGTTTCCTGCCGTCCGCTGCGCCCGCGGACCCCGGCGAGGTCCAGCCCGCCAGCGTAACCGCCGACAGCGCAACAACCTCACCCGCCTCGGTCGTGGCCTCAGCTCGCGCGGCCTACCAGACGGCCTGGGCCCTGCGCGAGTCGGGCGAGAACGCGATCGCGGTCATTACGGCCGACCAGGCGCTGGCCTCGGTGGAAGAGGCCCTCAAGGCCGACCTCGACGCCAGCGCCCGGCGCGACCTGATCGAGATCAAGTCCAGGCTGCGCGGCCTCCGTGACTCGGCCCAGCACAAGGTCGAGTCCGGCAGCTTCGCCGCCGGCAACGAGCCGGACGCCGGGGTGCTCAACCGCCCGGCCATCGATGGCATCGAGCCGCAGTTCAACGAGGACGTCTACCGCTGGATCGAGTTCTTCACCGGCGCCGGGCGGTCGCACTTCGAGCGCTGGCTCGCGCGCTCGGGGCGCTACGTGGACCTGTTCCGGACGGTGCTGAAACGCGAGGGGCTCCCGCCGGACCTGGTTCACCTGGTGTTCGTGGAGAGCGGCTTCAACGTCCACGCCCGCTCGTATGCGGCGGCGGTCGGCCCGTGGCAGTTCATGCGCTCGACCGGGCGCCTGTTCGGCCTGACCGTGAACCAGTGGGTGGACGAGCGGCGCGATCCCGAGAAGTCCACGGTCGCGGCCGCGCGCTACCTCAAGCACCTCTACACGATCTTCGGCGACTGGCCGCTGGCGCTCGCCTCCTACAACTGCGGCGAAGGCAAGGTCCTGCGCGCCATCAAGCAGCAGGGCACGACCAACTACTGGGACCTCCGGCTGCCGCGGCAGACCGAGGAATACGTGCCGAAGTTCATGGCGGCGCTCGCCATCGCGAACGCCCCCGACCGCTACGGGTTCGGCGACATCCAGCTCGAGGACCCGATCGAGTTCGACGAGATCACGTTCCGTGGACCGGTGGACCTGCGCGTGGTCGCGGGCCTGGCGGGCTGCTCGTACGAGGAGCTGCGCCAGCTCAACCCGGCCGCGCGGAGCCACGCGTTCGGGGGCCCCGACGGCGTAACGACGATCCGCGTCCCGTCCGGCACCGAGGCGGCGCTGATGGAGAAGCTGGCGGCCACGGACGAGAAGTCGCAGGCGGTGAGCTTCACCCTCACGCACAAGGTGCGTCGCGGCGAGACGCTGCAGGGCATCGCCAACCGCTACCGCGTGAGCGCGACGCGGCTGGCTGCGGCGAACGGGATCGGCCGCAAGTACCCGCTGCGCCGCGGCGTGATCCTCACGGTGCCGGCGAGCCTGCGCGCTGCGACACCCGAGATCGTCGACACCAGCGACCCGCGCGCCTCGACGGCCTACGTGCCGACGCGCAACATCCGGACGATGGCCACGCTGGACGGGAACTCGAACGCCGAGGGTCGTTTCACGGTCCGGGTGAAGCGCGGCGAGACGCTCTCCCAGATCGCGGAGCGCAACAACGTGACCACCCAGGACCTGATTCGCTGGAACCGGCTCACCTCCACCCGGCTGCGGCGCGGAATGCACCTCAAGGTCCGCACCGGCGAGGCGGCGGTCACGGAGATCTCGAAGGAAGACAGCACCCAGATCGCTTTGCTGCCGGTGCGGGCGCCGCGTTCGCGGCGCTCGGGATACCGCGCCCCGTCGCAGGATTCGTCGCCGGCGCGCGGCTTCGTGGTGGTGCGCTCGGGCGACACGCTCGACGACATCGCACGCCGGAACGGGACGACGATCGGGGCGATCAAGCGGGCGAACCGGCTGAACTCGAGCCGCATCCAGGCGGGCTGGAAGCTCAAGATCCCCGCGAGCTGACGCCGGGGCCGGCGACGCTGCGGGGGGCGGCTCGAGCCGCCCCCCGCCGTGCTTTCACGGGATTGCCCAGCCCGCATTTCCGGGTCGGGCAGCGAGCCCGTCGCCCTCAGTGCATCGAATCCGGTCCGTCCACCACGCCGCCGGACGGGACGTCGCCGTCGAAGTCGGATTCCGAGACGCGCGCGCCAATGCGGGCGTTGCGTCCGATGCAGACGCCGGCGGGCAGCAGGGCGCCCTTGCCGATCAGCGTGAGCCCGCTCGAGAGATGATGGGGGCAGGCCCGGTTGGGAACCCGCTCCTCCCCCCAGCCTACCTTTGCGCCCTCCCCCACGTTCACCTGCTTGTCCACGATCGCATGCTCGAGGCTCGCCCCCCTCCCGACCACCGTGTCGTGCATGACGATGCTGTCGTGCACCTTCGCCCCCCGCGCCACGCTCACGCCCGGGAAGAGCACCGACCGCACCACTTCGCCCGCGATCCGGCACCCGTTCGCGACCAGGCTGCGCTCCGTGATCCCGCCGCGCTCGATGCGCACCGGCGGCCGGTCGGCGCTCTGCGTGTGGATCACCCAGTCGGAATCGGCGAGATCGAGGGGCGGCTCGTCGGACAGGAACGCGAGGTTGGACTCGAAGTAGGAATCGAGCGTGCCGACGTCCTGCCAGTAATCGGGGAAGCGGTAGGCGAACACGGCCTCGCCGCGCGCGACCAGCCGGGGCAGAACGTCCTTGCCGAAATCGTGCGCCGAGTCCGCGATCGCCGCGTCCTCGGAGAGCCAGCGGAGCAGCGAGGCGCGGTCGAACAGGTAGACGCCCATCGAGGCGAGTCGCGAACGGGAGCGCTGGGGCTTCTCCTGGAAACCGATCACGCGCCCGTCGCCGTTGGTCTCCAGAATGCCGAAGGAGGAGACACTCTCCTCGGGGACCTCGGTGACGGCCACGGTGCAGGCGGCGCCGTGCTCGAGGTGGAACTCGTAGAGCACGTTGTAGTCCATCTTGTAGACGTGGTCCCCCGAGAGCACCAGCACCTGCTCGGCGCGCCGGCGGCGCAGGTGGATCAGGTTCTGGTAGATGGCGTCGGCGGTGCCCTTGTACCAGTCGCTTTCCACGCTGCCGAGGGCGGGCTGGAGGATCTGGACCCCGCCGCGCGTGCGATCCAGGTCCCAGGGCCGCCCG
>Ga0184629_10000501_pt1 | contig 17485 bp, 11 predicted proteins | sample PLM4_32_b1_FD_133158 | JGI IMG/M metagenome (GOLD analysis project Ga0184629, IMG submission 133158) | Groundwater sediment microbial communities from an aquifer in East River, Colorado, USA - PLM4_32_b1 | ecosystem: Environmental > Terrestrial > Soil > Riparian zone | place: USA: East River... | reverse complement strand
AATCAGGGCACAATCCTCACCAACCAGAGGGCTATCATCAAAAACCAAAACTCGATTCTGAAGAATCAAAAGACGCTTGATCTTATTGTTAAGAATCAACAGGCGATCCTGAAAGCATTGAAAAAATAATTTCCTGATTGTCCGATCCCAAAAAAAGAAGACGACTTTTGTTGTCTTCTTCTTTTTTTAAGGACTTCTATTTCATTTGTCAATTTTGATTTACACCATTGGTAGCATAGCGTCTTGAAACATTGCTGAATTTCAATGATATTGTATGCAAACACATTTTTTATGAAAGCTAAACTATTATTCATCACGCTCACGCTGATCACTTTTTGTGCAGTGGCCCAAAAAGAAGCTGAAAAAACAACACCAAGCCCTATTGTGGCATACGGTGAGCCAATCACTCTGGAGACAGCGAAGAAAATTTTAAATGCAGCGCAAGCCTTTGCGGCCACCAAACAATGGACAGTGGTGATCGCGATCGTTGACACCGGTGGCAACCTTGTGCTTTTAGAAAAATTTGATAACACCCAGATCGGATCCATCGAAGTTGCCATCGGTAAAGCCAAAACCGCTAATAATTTTAAACGGCCTACAAAGGCATATGAAGATGGTATTGCGACGGGAGGAGCAGGGCTTCGCGTGCTTAATGTTCCGGGCATAACTCCCGTTGAGGGTGGTGAGCCCATTTTTTTCAATGGAAAGATTATCGGAGGCATCGGTGTTTCAGGGATGAAATCAACCGAAGATGGAGAAGTTGTAAAGGCCGGATTGGCCGCCTTAAAATAAAAAGTGAAGAGCTTATTATCAAGCTCTTCACCTTATCAGTTTATTTTTCCTTTCACTTTTGTATCCTGCCAACTTCGGGTATTCGCTGATTCAATTACAGCGGCGCATACTTTTTGAGTTTCAAGTGCATCTTTAAACGTAGGATGACATGGATCACCTGTTTCCAAACTCTTGAGGAAATCTGCGGCCTGATGAACAAAAGAATGTTCGTACCCGATGGATAATCCGGGTACCCACCAGCGTTTCATATAAGGTTGATCACCGTCGGTAACAAGGATGGAACGCCATCCACGAACAATGGACTCATCACGGTGGTCAAAATATTCAAGCCGGTTCAAATCGTGGAGGTCCCAGCGAATCGAGGCGTGCTCCCCGTTAATTTCAAAAGTGTATAAGGCTTTGTGCCCACGGGCATACCGCGTCGACTCAAAGAGACCTAGAGATCCGTTTTCGAAATGACAATGAAAAATACAGGCATCATCGATACCCACCTTCTGGACCTTGCCGCTAGCTTGATGCACCCGTTCCTTGATAAAAGTTTCAGTAACGGCAGAGACGTCCTTGATGCCTCCGTTCAACCACATGGCCGTATCAATACAATGGGCCAGTAGGTCTCCCGTGACGCCGGAACCAGCCGCGTCCACGTCCAGGCGCCACAAGCCTTCACCTCCCTGTGGCAGTTCCGGACTAATGGTCCAGTCCTGCAGAAAGTTAGCCCTGTAATGAAAAATTTTACCCAGTTTGCCGGAATCAATGATTTGTTTAGCCAGCGTCACCGCGGGTATGCGGCGGTAGTTATACCAAATCGTATTCTGCACTCCAGCCTTCTCCACCGCGTCTACCATTTTTTGTCCTTCCTCCAATGTTCTTGAAAGTGGTTTCTCGCACAAAATCATTTTGCCCTTCGCTGCTGCGGCTATCGCAATTTCTGCATGACTATCATTGGGTGTACAAATATCGACAGCATCAATGTCATCACGCGCTATGAGCGTTTTCCAATCTGTTTCGGCTGATTCATAACCCCACTGCTCCGCGAAAGCACGAACTTTGTCTGCCGTACGCGAACAAACTGCTTTCAATAGTGGCTGGTAGACCAGTTCAGGAAAGAAATTTTTAATGCGATTATACCCGTTGGAATGCGTTCGGCCCATAAAACCACATCCAATCAATCCAATCCGTAATACTTTATTTTTTGCCATTTTACTTCTAAAATGAATTGTTTAAAACCTTGTTATGACTATAAATATTATGCTTCATACCATCCATGCAGCTGGCGGACTTTTATCATGGTCGCCAGAATATCATTCCAGGTCTGTTGCTTCATCATGACGTCATTTGAAAACATACAACCATCCCAGCAGACGTGCTTAAATGCTTTTGTGAGCTTTCCACTTTCATCGCGCAACCAGAATCCTGCGTCGGCTGCAATGTCAAGTTTACCATTAGGATCAGTGGCCTGGCAGTGACGCCCCGTCTTATCATGCGATCCAGTACCGTGAACTGTCGCGTCGTTTTGTGCGACATGAAAGTCGATCGTCCAGGGACGCAGTACTTCCGTTATTTTTTTAAGTCCTTCTGTGAGTGTGTTGCGGTCTTTCCAATCAAAGTTTTCGGGAAGGATTCGGTCTTCCGGTCTGTTATATCCCAGAAGATATAGCAGCGTATGGGACATATCTGCCTGGAATCCGATGTTGGGCCGGTCTACCGCTTCCAGCGTCTCAACCATGGTTCGCCAACTGTGCATTCCACCCCAGCATATTTCACCTTCGGCGGCGAGGTTTTCACCGTAGGCACCTGCCACATCACATGCTTCACGAAACGTCTGGGCTATTAGTTTCGTATTCTTGACCGGATCAACGGCCCACTGCTGAGGTGAGCTGGCAGAATCGATCCGGACTACGCCATGTGGGCGAACCCCAAGTTTGGTTAGTAGCTTCCCAACATGACACGCTTTGCGGACCATTTCAACAAATTGCTTGCGTTCTTTTTTGCTGCCCATGGCAGGGCCACCCCAAATGGGGGCAACCAGACTGCCTATTTTTAGATTGAGGCGTGCGACCTTATCGGCCAGTTTTTTGATTCCATCGTCGGAGATATCAATATTAATATGCGGATCGAGAAGGCCGAGATCGACGCCATCGAATTTAACGCCGCCTGCATCGGCAGCAGCTGTCATTTTCAGCATCGTATCGAAATCAATAGGTGGCTCAGAATCGGGTCCTTTGCCTACGATACCTGGCCAGGTAGCATTGTGCAGTTTGGGAAAATTGTTTTCTGGCATAAATAGTTGAGTCTAAAATTTCAGGGATAATATTTGTTCAGTTGAAATTACCTTCCATTACAACTTCAGGTCAGGGTTGTCTGGTCCAAAGTGCTTCAGTATTACGATCGGATCCGTATGCGATGCATTTGCAATCTTAACACCTTCCATGGCCGCTTTTTCACTGATGAAAAATTCATCATTTGTCAATTGACCATAGCGAATGAGAGAAGGTGTTTCAATATTCCAGGCACCCATCTTACCATGACCCTGCATCACAATGATACCATACGCCGCGCTGTCTTTAATTGTAACTGTTTCGCCAGGCGCCACTGTTAATTCCTTGGCGCTGAAATCGTGTGACTTATAGCAGACCCAGTTTTCCACATATCCCTGGGCTTTCATTTCTGCTTCCGTTCTTACGGGTTTAGGTCGCATAAAACGGTTTGCCATCATGTTCGGATCCACGTTTAGTTCCCAATCGAGTACTTCTATTAACAAATCGAAATCTCCGATCCGGTCTTTCGGCGTACCATTCCATAACAATTCTTCCGGAACGATAGCTTCGTTGACCAGCGACTGATACATGGCAAAAACATCCGAAGCTTTCTGCGGTTCGTACGTACACATACTGCCTGGGGCATGAAGCAACCCCGGAGGAACGTCCCAACCCGTTCCTGGTTCCAGGACATAGGCTGAAGAGTAGTTTGTTATTTTATTGTCTCCTTTCGTAAAATTAACCAGGCACTCCCGGATTTGCGCCTTTGAAGTACCCGGCGAAATTCCAAAAAAAGTATACGGAAAATCTCCGCCGTGATTATTTAGTTGCGGCGGGAAGTAATAAGCTTCAGGCTTTCCCAATTGACCCACCATTTTTGCGTACTTATCATTGTGGTGCGTATGGTGCGGGAGAGGCCCCATATTATCAAAAAATTTAGAGTACATCGGCCAGCCCCCGTACTTCTTCCACAAGCGTTCTCCAATGAGATCGCCTTTGAGATGATCGATGGCATCTTTCAATAATATCTGCTCCTGCTTTGACCCGTCATTAAAAACCACAGGACTCAGCCCTTCATTCTCACCCGTTAACGGCCCATTCTTTGCAGGTGTTGTGGAGGAAAGCCAGCGTTCATCAATACCTCCACGTTGCCCTCCCAACACATAATAATCATCCGGATGTAGTTTGATTCTTCTTCCGGGGACACAAAAGGATCTTGGAACCCATGTCGGGGCAAGGCGTAATATGCCCTTTCCTTGTTCCAATGCTTTTTCTGCCAAACCTGATTTTCCTTTGGTTACCATTACGCTTTGTTTTTCTTTAAAAATTCGTCAATACTAATTTCATTGTCAACTATTTCAAGTTCGACATCATAGGATCTGGTCGCGCCAGGAGCAAGGAATATCAGTTGATTCTCCTTCCTGGCCCGGGCCTGGCCAATCGGAGGGTTAGTTCCTGGTTCGAGCCCTGTAACATATTCCCCCTTTCCCCAATGCTGCCAGTTTGTTAACCAGGGCAGTTGTTCTTTTTTAAATCGCAACGCGACGACTATACCTATCTTAGGATTATACAATCCGCATGTACACTGGCCAGCAATGTCCGGAGTAGGGTCAATAAAGGCAACTTCTTCTCCGGTCCCGCTATGCTGGTCCAAAGGGGGCGGACATTGACGAAAATTATTCCCTTCCTTGAAGATCTTTGGGTCCTTTCCGCGTGCTTGCCAGGCTCCTTTCCAAAGAATATCCGTTCCTTCATTTACCAAAGGCCATCCAAAATTGAAATGATATAGGATCATATGAGGCGTAGGGGAGTTTCCAAAATTCATAACTTCATCATGAATCCTTATGGATGATTGCCCGATCGTTCCGGAAATGGTGCGCCTAAGCTCCAGGCTAGGTCCAAAAACCTTCGTTTCTTTAATACGGGCCGTAATGCTCATTTCCATCCTGCCGTTAATAAGATCAGGCTGTATGATTGATTCAATCTCTGCCGGCTGGTTGCTGATGAGTCCATGGATTCCTCGTTCGCCGTGTTCATCCGTCTCCGGACCGCCTACATGAGATAGGCCACAGGTTGTAAGGAGTCCACCGCCAAATGTTCTGATCCAATCCATTCCATGATAGGAGAAGGGCTGAGGTGAGGCAATCCCGACATGACTTAACCAGGCCAGGCTATGTTGATTATAAAACGCATCTGCAATATCCATCGCGCGGTCTATAACCACTTTATATCGCAGGCCTGTTCCTGTATTGATCCATGCAATACGCGTTCCGCGCCCGGCGCCATTATCGAGGACAGCAGTTTCTATACCTCCCAACTGCGCCGTGTTGGATATCTTGTTATGCCAGGGTTGCTGTTTCAAATCCATATTTAATTTCGGTCGCTTTTTACTTCCCCTGCATGATCATAATTCCTTTAGCAGGATATTACGGTATTCGACAGTCATCGGTGGACCAACATGAACTTGTACGCCAAGCAGTCCAGACATTTTTCTGTTCACCGTGTCGCTATCCGTAACATCACTCATCAGTACACCATTAATGTAATGTTGAAGCCGGTTTCCTTTTGCTATAATGCGGCATGAATTCCAGTCTCCGGTTTTAATCACGGACTTTAATGAATCTCCATTTCCTAAGGATTTGATAATCTCTCTTTTAGTCCATGCATTATTCTTAACATTTGCTTTTAATGATCCCGGTTCACCTGGATTATCCTGGGCGTGTATAATAACTTCTTCTCCACGGTATGCCAGGGTAGTCCTTCCTCGCTCTTCATAGTTTTGTCCTGTGTAATTACGCTTTCCGTCTATATCCGCTTGATATCCTCTTAAGGCATGTGGGACATCCGGCAGCATTTCGCTACGATAGTTAATGCCGCTATTCCCTGCTTCTGCAATCCTGAATTCTGCTTTCAACTCAAAGTCTCCTGGCGTTCCTCCTTGCCAGACAATAAAAGTATTTGACTTCAATAGTGTCGCCGGCGTGACTTCACCCATTAAACTGCCGTCCTGTACCCGCCAATAGGTTGAATCGCCTTCCCAATTGGCAAGCGTTTTTCCATCAAATATTTGCACAAACCCATCATCCTTAACAGTGTCCGCAGGTACCTCTTGAATATCCTCAGCAGGTTTTTTGCATCCTCCTAATATAATAATGGCGGACAGGAAGCAACCGGGTATTACATTCAGAAAAGCTGATTGAAGGGATGATTTCATAGACTCATAAATTTATGTTACGAAAAAGTTATTGCTTTTTATAAAGCTCATGCTGTTCGTTCCCTCCTGCCATTAAATAGGCTAAAAGATCTTTCAATTCGTCCTCATTCATATTGTTGATCAGGCCTGGATACATGATAGAAATATAGGAGTATTTTGTACTCGCAACATCTTGTTTGGCTATTTCACGCAGGGCTTCAGGGGCAAATGGATTTTGAGATATTAAATAAGACCTATCATTCTCACTCGTCAGCCTGCCTAAAATCGAAGATCCATCTTTCATGGTAAAGACTGTTGCTGCATATTGATCAGATACCGTCTTGTTGGGTTCAATAATGGCTTCAAGCATATCTTTCGGCGTAAAGCGCGTTCCGAGTTGCGTGAGGTCAGGGCCTATATTTCCACCGTCACCACGCATGGTATGACAAGAACTGCACCGTCCAGCCGCATACATCATTTTTCCTTGTTCAAAATCCCGGTTCATTAATCCTGCTTCTGCAACGGGTAATGCTTCTTCTACATTCCATCTTCTCCTGGGTCCCTTTGGTTGTGGACCTTCCGCGAGGTCATTTCCTGAATTTGCCAATAAAGCTTCACCGGAAACTTCTCGGAAATGTTCAAGTTGACCTTTCGGAACGTGTGTCAACGCAGCTAGTCTTGCATGGTTGATAAAGCCGATATAACTCAAACCACCTTTGTAACTGAAAGCCTTTTTAAACCAGGCAAAATATTTTTCATGAAGCTCCGGTGTCCACCCTGTTTTTGCGTCCATGAGTACCGTAGCATAGTACGTTTGCTGTGCGGGAGGAACTTTTGACAGCATACTCGCAATGTCCATTCCGTACTGTGGATTTCTCAGAATAAGATCAGATGATTCACTGGCCGTTTTCTCGGCAGGATCATCCTTTGCATTCTCCAGTAGGGCAAGGGTCTTCGCAATTGCACCGGGTGCTTCCAGATATAGCAATACCTTACTCAAGCTCCGGTTAACGGCATTGCTTTTGGCTGGATAGTGTGGATTTAAATAATCAACGATCAGCTCTTTTGCCGATGGATCTGGATTTCCCATGCGCAACAGAATGAGTTCTACGGCACGCAGTAAATCGATTTGTTGTGCTTCTGTGAGTGTTGCGTACGGGATCGTGCTCACTGCTTTGAGCATGGCGTTCCGGGAAACGGGCTTGCCTTGTCTTGCTAACGCCACCATGGCCTGTATCAGGGTCACGGGATCTTTTTCCTTTAGGGTACGTGCTTCCCACTGACTTACTGGCTGATGCTCTACCGCTATTCTTGCGGCGTAGCGCACAAACCGGTCTTCATGTTTTAAATATGGCCAGGCAAAATCAATCGCACCCTGCTGCGGTGCGCCGTGAAATTCTTCCAGTTGTTTTCTGAGGTTCCGTGCCTCCTGCCCTTCCTCCGTAGAGAAAGCAGTGGTGCTCTCAGCAGATTGTTTTTCATCTACTTTATAGGATACTCTGTAGAGATCTGATTCGAGACGCCGGCCACCGGTAAGAAAATAGAGTGCGCCGTCCGGTCCAATGATGCCATCCGTCAGTGGCAAGGGTGCACCGGAAAGAAACTCCTCTGCTTCCGCGGTATAGGAAGATCCGTTGGGTTTGAGATGAATTGCATAGATGATCCCAAAACTCCAATCAGAAGCGAATAATGCATGCTTATACTTTTCAGGAAATTTACTATTGATTCCATGAATAAGATTGGTTGGTGAACCCTGGCCTATGTTTATGACCGCAGGCAAATCATCCGGATAATCCGGCGACCATCTGCTATCGCCCGTACGCCATCCAAATTCACTTCCGCTGGTTGCATGAAGTATCCGTGTCGGGCGGTACCAAGGTGTTCCAAAGTCCCATTCCATATCCGAATCATAGACGAACATTTCTCCGGCTTCATTAAAGGCGACATCAAAAGAATTGCGATACCCTGCGCTGATCAGTTCCCAATGATTCCCCAGGGAATCAACCTTTGCCACCCATCCTCCCGGAGCGGTTCGGTCATTGGCATGACCTCTTGGATCTTTTATCAACGGAAAAATATTGTCTTCTTTCCAAACCCGTGGAAGCCGGTACGCATTCATCTCCGGCACATCTGTAAAATTACCGGCGATCACGTAAATAGATTTCTTGTCGGGGCTCAACACAACGCTATGCGGTCCGTGCTCACCTTCGCCTTGCAGTTCCTTCAGTAATGTGATCTTATCAAACTGATCATCGCCATCCGTATCCTGAAGCCGGTACAGGCCGCTTCCTTTTTCGAAATCTTCATCGCTCTCGTGGTTTACCATTACATAAAGGCTGTTAAATGCATATAAAAGCCCCTGTGCATATCCCATTTGGATTTTGGGTTTCGTCGTGTCTGACAATTCGGTATTGGTTTTTCCAATCTCCAGCTTTTCTATTTTAAGCACGGAATCAACACCCACCGGGGCCAATTCCAACCGGTATAATGCCCCATACTGATCTGACGTTATTAGCCTTCCTTTTGGATCAAAGGTCATCGCCACCCATGATCCCTGGTTATTTTCAGAGGGGCTGTACAAATGTTCTACCTGAAAGCCGGGTTGGATCTTAAGTTTTTCAATTTTCGAGTTCATCGGTTTGTTCCTTCCGGTAGACCCATCGTTACTGCAGGATGACCACAATAGAGAACAGCTACAAAGCGCGAGGAATAATTTTATCGATCGGCAGTTTACAATCATGTTGATTAAGGTTAATGTTCTTTTAATAAATAAAGTTGTGATGAATCCTGAATAAGATGGAATGTGTTGTCAAAAATAGTTATGTCCATCCTGTTCCGTGCTGCCCAATAAAAGTAATACGGAAGCGGTAAGCATCCTTTGGCAAACGGTAAAAAAAGAATCTTTATAAACATTGATGTTAAAGCCCATGCCTTAAGCACATTTCCCGAATGAATTTCAATCCCCCTTCTGCCATGTCCCATGGTTTAGAATACTCACGCCATACATTGATGGCATTGGCAAATTCAGGATCATTGCGGGTAAATGCTTCAATGGTAAGCCAACCCTTGTACTTTATAGACGCTAACGTAGAGAATGTCTCGTCCCAAGGAATGTGGCCGTCACCTGGAGTGCCTCGGTCATTTTCACTGATGTGTACATGTTCCAGAACCGGGGCTACCTTTTTTATAGCAACTTCAATTTTCTTCTCCTCAATATTTGCATGGTGCGTATCGAACATGGCCTTTACATTGGGGTGTGAAACGCGGTTCACCAGGGCAGTCAACTGATCCATGGTATTGCACAAATAACACTCAAAGCGATTTAACGCTTCTATGGTTAATACCATGCCTGCTTGCGCGGCATATTCACCTGCAGCGTGTAAGACCTCCGCGCTCCAGGCATACTCCTGATCTTCCGGCGGGCGTCTGTTGGTAAACGTGGCAAATGCAGAATGAAAAGGCCCGCAAATAATCTTTGAATTTATGGCATGGGCGCAGTCAATGGCTTCTTTCAGTCGCAGAACTCCTTTTTCCCGGATCGCCTTTGAATCACTAATCGGGTTTTCATCAGGACCCATTCCCAAAACACACGTAGCTTCTAATCCAATATCGCGAAGATGATCACCCAATCGTTTATATGCTTTTTTATCCCGCTCCGCCATAAAGCATTCAATGCCATCATATCCTAATCCCTTTAGTCTTTCGGTGATCGGTAAAAAACTATCGGGTAGTCCTCCGGACCAAACCAGCAGGTTAAATCCAATTTTGTTCATGTCAATTTATTTTAAAATAATCAAAGCAATCCTGAACAAAGCACATACGTCATCACTGCGCTTCCCTGTACGGCACATTTATATTTATTTTGCCTTTCCACTTTACGGGAGCTGGCATTCCCAATGTCCAATGGACAGCGTTGATAGCTAGGCGTTGAACTGCTTCCAGCTGAAAATCTTCCGGGTGCCCCAGGGTGGTCATAAATGTTTTCCCTCCAGCTGCAGTTTGCCACGTCCAGGCTACCGGGTTATTGATGGCCTCCGGCGTGTCAGGGTTCACAGGCTTTCCCATTAACAGCCAGGTAGAACCCTTTGCAGGAAAATCAGGTAAAACTTTGTAAAGCCAGGATTTCACATGAAAATTCTTGTCTACGCCTGTAAGTATGGGATGTTTAGCAGCTTCCTGAATAATGGAAACATCTGTACTGCTCTTGTGTCCGTAATGTGTATGTTTCGCAGCACCACCCCAGCCTGGAGGTGCGCCAAAGGCCCGTTCACCAAATGCATTCCACTTTTCCAATGGATGTCCCGTCGGATAATTAAAGGCGTGTGTCGTTGTCCGAAATCCCACAAGCGGCTTTCCTGACTTTAGATAATCATCAATGAATTTAACCTGGCTTTCCGGCAACCGGCGCCAGCGTAGAAAAAATACCGCGAGATCGGCATCTTTCAATACTTCTAATCCCGGAATATTTTCCTCTGCATTCTGATCCGGAGAAGACTTGAGGACGATGGTACGCATATTATAATTTTTCTCCAGTTCAGCAGCAAGAAGCGGCATTGTTGCCTCACTTCCATACTCATGATCACCCGTAACGAATACCACCAATGGCTTTTTGGTTTTGGATTGTGACCAGGCTGACATTGGGCTTATCATTAACATAGCAAGCAGCAGATTTAGACACTTTAACTTTTTCATAGACTGTAAAAAATAAAGTAAAATTTAGCTTCTTAATAATAACATAATCCCTATTTCTCCAATGGATGTTGGGTGAGCAGCTCCGTCGGCGAATAAAACCCGGCTTTGTCATTGACGGCAGCCCGCACTTGTTTCACTTTCTCAGGAGAAATAGCGGGTGCGTTGTTTCCGAAAGAATTCCGGACATAGGTCAGAACAGCCGCCACTTCTTCGTCGCTAAGCAATCCTTCGAAAGGAGTCATAGGCACCTGCCCGGGATACTTTTTATCGTCTACTTCAATAGGTCCCAAAAGCCCTTTCAGCACAAGTTTGATCAGTCGTTCATCATTTCGCAGTACCCAGGGTGTATTATTCAACGGAGGGAACCCAGATGCTGAGAGCCCTTTGCCATCTGCCTGATGACACGTTCCACAATATCCTTCCTTTGTATAAATCACTTTTCCCTTAATAAAAAGATCCCGTTCCGCTCCTTTTAGTTGCGTAACCAATGTTTCATCGTTCTTCTCCTGGACGGATTTTGCATTAAGATGGGCCATCGCTTCCTCATGAGCATCTACCATCCACGCATCAAGGGGTTTTTTGGAAGCTTCTTCCAAAATAGGAATCCCTTTTTCTTTTTCTAACCAGGAAGCGGCTACAATTGCTTCGAGTCGGACACGACCATTGTCATCCCTGGCTGCTTCCATCAGTAGGTCTGGCTGGTCTTTTATCTGATGCCCCGTGTACCGGAGAACACGTACGGCGGCAGCCCTGGCATGATAGTCTCTAGCATGCAGCATTTGTCTAAGCAGTGTATCGTCCACCTGATTAAGTCCCCAACTTACCCATAAGCCTTCCAATACATGGTGTTCGTATCCAGGATCTTTCTCGTCAAGGTTTACAACCCAGGTCTTAAGCGCAGAAAGTACATCTTTCGGGTTTCTTCCCCGAAGTTCTCTGCGCGTTCGATAGCGGGTTCTATATTCCGGGAGTTTTAAGTTGTCTAAAAGTTCGTCGATACTTGCTCCGGCTACTTTAGATGGCTGGACCAATGGTCTGGATGGGTATGTCACACGGTAAATCCTTCCATGCACGTGATCACGGAGCGGATCGCGCGCATTGTGTTGCATATGACCAACCAGGATATTGTGCCAATCCACAACATAGAGGGAACCGTCCGGTGCAAATTCCATGTCAACAGGTCGAAAGTTCATATCTTCTGACTTTATAAGATCCTGGCGATGTCTACTCTTATATCCTGTACCATCATCTGCCATAGTGTGTTCCTTTGTCCCAAGGAAACCAATGGTGTTGTTGATGAGCAGGTCACCTTGTACTTCATCTGGAAAATGTCGACTGGAAACAAACTCCAACCCGGATGTCGGCCGTACCCGATGCTTTTCTTCAATCAAGTTTACGGACTTGTGGGTAGATACACCATACAAAGGTTTCACCGATCCCGGCATCATCCACCTAACATCAGGGCCGGATGTCTCAGCAAAAAAATTCTGTCCCCATTCGTCAAAAGCAATACCCCAAGGGTTTGGAATAGCGAGTTGTGCTGTGCGCTCAAGCTTTCGCCGCTGAGGGTCATACCGGTAAAAACCTCCATTCGTACCACGAACCGGTCCGTAAGAAGTTTCCACATTTGTATGTAAGAAAACACCTTCTCCCATATAAATAGCACCTGACGGATCTGCAGTATAGGCATGGTGAGCGTGGTGGGTATCATGATCATCAAACCCACTTAACAGGATTTCTTTCTTATCTGCCTTATCGTCTCCATCCGTATCCGTCAAGAGCACCATATTGGTACCTTGCGAAACGTAAACGCCTTCCGGAGCAAGCTCAAAACCCACCGGGAGATGCAAGCCTTCTGCAAAAGTTATTTGTTTGTCAGCTTTACCGTCCGCGTCGGTATCTTCCAGGATGATCAATTTATCATTAGGCCTTTTAGCGCCAGGCTTATAGTGGGGGTAGCTTGGCATGGTGGCAACCCAGAGACGTCCCTTGTTATCGAATGACAACTGTACGGGTTTGGCTAAGTCCGGAAATTCTTTTTCAGAAGCGAAGAGTTCAATCTTATACCCGGAGGGGACATGCAGTTTATTCACGGCCTCTTGTCCATACAAGTATTGAAGACTACCATTCTTCTTCGGATCGTAATTCGTCTTTACGGGAGGGAGTTGGGTGGTCTTTGCATCGGCCTTAGTAAGGTCCAATACTTTTCCATTGGCGGCCAGCCAGATTGCCGTATCACGGATCGCAGTCATTTCACGGATCTTGGCAATTTCTGCGGGATAGTTGTCAGGGCCAAAAGGATTAAAGCGACGACCAAAAACATGAACGCCATTAGGGATTTTGAAGTCGTTGTGCCACATCCAGTTTTTCTCCTGCACAGCATCATGGACCAGTGCATGATGCGTATCGTCCTTAACTTTTGATTTACCAAATACCTCATCGGCAAGAAATGTTGAAAACTTAAGATAACCGGCATCGGTAAGCTGAGAGCCATCTATCGTTAGCGTTGTATTGGTATCCGCAAACCATTCGAAAGACGGTGTGTAGGCGTCTACAAAATGCACTTTGTTCCTGGCCGCAATCTCTTTCATGGCAGCGGCATACATGCTAAGGTTAAGGTTTTCCTGTTTACCATTGGGAAGGTCATGTTGAGCAGAAAGATCCTCGAAGGCTATTGGGGACACAATTGCCAGTTGTGGTGCAGAGGCTCCATTATATTTTTGATTTAGTGTGTGTTTGATAAATGCATCAAGCTCTGCTTTATAATTTTCAAGTCCTGGTTGACCCTGAAATGATTCGTTATAGCCGAAGCAAGCGATGACAACATCTGCTTTAAGCCTTGTAAGCCACTGATCTTCCGTTTCAAAATGACCCTCACTGCCGGAGTTTGTAGCCAGTTCCGTTTGGAATTTTTCGGCTCCCGGAAATGCCCAGGGTGACATCCGTCCGGAATGAGGCCTGAACCCGGGGGTGTTACCGCCATCACACATATTTCGGATAAAAAGTAAACTGTCGGGATAGCGAAGTTGCAATTCAGTTTCGAAATGGCCGAAGTTCATCATCCTTGAACAAAGATTATTCCCGATTAAAACTATATGAGCGCTTTTTTTGATTTTAGGAACTGTGAGGTCTGATGGAGTGCACCGAACAGCATATAGCGCAATTATCAGCACCCATAAGATTCTCTTGATATCGTCTTTCATATTTATTTTGTTGCTATTTCCCCTGTGCTTCGTTCAACTAAGATGAAAATAAATTATTGAAGAAAATAAGTTATCCTGACCGGTCATCAAATTTTTCAACTATCTCAAGCGGAGCTCTATTCGGCCCAGGCATTGGTCGCAATACCGGCAAGTATTTTTGGGATGTGATTGGGAACCTGGAAAGTATCCTTATTAATTAATAAAGATTTCATCTATTAACAGCAACGCAGGTTTGTCTTTACTTTTGTGCCAATCCGGCATTTTCATTACAGGTTTTGCTATTATTTTGAGACAAGAAATATTCTGCGGTTTAAACGTACAGTCAATTAACTCTATAAATGGTTTTCTATAGGTTTTGGGCAATGCTGGTTTTATCCTGGCGATCAATTCCAGCTTGCCTGGCGAAGTGCCACCCCAAATCTCAATTGAAGATGGGGGAAAAATGGATGTTTCTGGCTCGATCAGTGTGTTTAATGCTACGGAAGTAATCTTCTTCGTGGTTTTAAACTCCAGCAGCAACTCCATATCATTTTTTATAAACCCAGCCCAGTTATTGGCCCATGCAGGACTATTCGCATTAAACGTTCCAAGCTGATGATCAAAAAAAGTTTGGGCACCATTTGCGGGGTGAACTCTGCTAAGGCGCGAGCGTAAAATAATACTGTCCGGCTTATGAGCACTCCTGTAGAGATTCAACAAGGCCACGTCACTACTTAACCATCCCTGTTTATAGGCACGGGCTCTGATGACCGTACTTTCTTTTAAAATAGTTTCGCCCTTGTATACAGGAGATGTTATACTATCCGGTTCACTGCCATCCGTTGTGAATCGTATTTCAACATTTTTTACGGGATGGAATAATTGAAGCGGAAGTGAATCTGTGAAAACAACCTCCTTATTTTTCACCCTGGGTTTATTAAGCCTAATGGGATGACTACCATCATCTCTAAAACCAGCCAGGAACCGAATATTTTTATTGGCCGTTTGCAATTGTTGTACTTCTGCAACAGACAACTCTGTATCCCATACCGCCACCGTATTCAAGCTTTTAAAAGAAGGGAGGTATTGGTTCAAATCCGCATAGTTTACTTTCGTTCCGGAGAGGGATAGACTTTTCAAATGTTGTAAAGAAGCAAGCGCAGCCAGTCCTTTTCCGGTGATGTCCGTAAAATTAAGATCCAATCTCCGCAGGTTTTCAAAGCGTGCAATTATTTTAAGCTCCGAATCCTTTACGGGCATCTTATTCAGTTCCAGGGATACGATCTGAAGTTTGACGTCCCCTAATTCATCCAAAGTCCGGGCAGTATAGGCATCCTTGTTATAAATATTAACAGTTAATGCAGGAGAACCTTTCGCTAAGGGAGAAATCACACGGTAATTCGTGTTGAGTTTTCTAAGGGTTTTTTCATTCGCGGCCGCAAAAAGGAATATTTCTTCCCTGCTTTTATCCGGGTTGATCAATGCAGTTGCCAGTAACCTTAATGAATCTTCAAGGGGTAACGAAACTACTTTCTGGCTAAACCTGGCGTCGCCTTTAATCCAAAGGTTTAATAAGCGTATCTCATCCTGCGACAGTTGAGCTTTTGAAGACGGCGGCATATGCTTTTTGTCTTCCAGGGGAAGGTGCACTCGCTTCAAAAGCAGGCTCAGTTCGGGCTTTCCGGCTACAAATAATCTGCCTGTTTTCCCACCCTTCAGAATTGATGCGGAATCCGTGAGTATCAGTTTCCCTTTCAATTTTTCCGGGTTATGGCAATCCGTACATTTTTTCTCAAATACCGGTTTGATTACATGCTCAAACACTATTGCTTCTTCCAGTGGCACAACTATAGGCCTAGATGCCATAACCGGTTGCCAGATAAAATTGTCGCCGTGCGTTAAGGTAGCTCCAAAATGTCCGGAAACGATTAAACAAAGTGTTGTGACCATGGCGCCCCCTTTTGCAAAAAAGGCATTATACCAATTGGAATTTCTGCAGGCATAAATAAGGGAGGCCACAAAAAAAACGGCTGCTCCGGTCCATTTGTGCCATGTTAAAACACCTGCGTTGTATCCCTCTTCTTTGGCTAAAAACAAACCCATAATTACGGTAATGCCGGAAGAGAGCAGCCCCACCAGTAATAACACCGTAGTAAATTTCTGATAAAATTCCTGTGCGCTGTAAGCCTTTTTAAACCGGAAGAATTCCATTAGCATAGAAAGGAATAGCAGCACAATGGGAAAGTGAAGGATCAAAGGATGCATCCTTCCAAAGGGTTTCAGCCACAGCGGGACTAACAGTTTGTTGTCAAAAAGTAAAAGAAAGAGGATGAAAACATTCAGCGCAAATAAAAAACTTCCTGTATAACTATTGAATTTTCCTTTCATCACACCTTTCCTGTTCAGTAACTAGACTAAAATGTCCCTTACTACTTTGCCTTCTACATCTGTCAATCGATACCGGCGCCCCAAATGTTTAAAAATTAATTTTTCATGATCGAGCCCCAATTGATGTAAAACAGTAGCCTGAAAATCATGTACATGAACCGGGTCTTTAATTACATTATATCCAAAGTCATCCGTTTCCCCGTAAACAACCCCTGGTTTTATACCGCCGCCGGCCATCCAAATACTAAAGCACCTCGGATGGTGATCCCGGCCATAATTGTCTTTGGTGAGTTTCCCCTGACTGTAATTAGTTCTTCCAAATTCACCACCCCATATCACAAGTGTTTCGTCCAATAGGCCTCTTTGTTTCAAATCGGTCACCAGTGCTGCGGAAGCCTGGTCAACGTCTTTTGCCTGTTTTGTTATTTCATAGGGAAGATCTCCGTGCTGATCCCAACCCTGATGATACAACTGTACAAACCTCACCCCATTTTCTGATAGTTTTCTTGCCAACAAAACGTTTGCTGCAAAAGTCCCTGGCACCAGACAATCAGGACCATAGAGCTTGATGATATCATCGGATTCTTTTGACAGATCCATAACTTCCGGTACGGCTGTTTGCATGCGATAAGCCATTTCATATTGCTGAATTTTAGCAGTGATCTCCGGATCGCCAAACTCTTTATAAGAGAGCTGGTTAAGCGCGGACAACTTATCCAACCACTTCCGGCGCTTATGCCGGTCCATTCCTTTTGGATTGTTGATAAACAAAACAGGATCTTCACCATTGCTAAACTGTACACCCTGATGGATGGAATCTAGAAAACCATTAGACCATAATTTTGAATATACACCCTGACCGTTCCCTATCCCACGGGAAAGTAATACCGTAAACGCAGGCAGGTTTTTGTTCTCACTTCCGAGTCCATAGCTAAGCCATGCGCCCATAGACGGACGGTTACCCTGTTGCGATCCGGTTT
>Ga0184629_10000500_pt1 | contig 17495 bp, 14 predicted proteins | sample PLM4_32_b1_FD_133158 | JGI IMG/M metagenome (GOLD analysis project Ga0184629, IMG submission 133158) | Groundwater sediment microbial communities from an aquifer in East River, Colorado, USA - PLM4_32_b1 | ecosystem: Environmental > Terrestrial > Soil > Riparian zone | place: USA: East River... | reverse complement strand
GTCTCGATACTCGATCCAGCCTCCGAGCCGGTCGGACGCCTGGTGGACAGCGAGTATGCGGTACGGGCGACGGGAGAGTTCGAGGAGTGCGCACCGCTCAAGGGTGGGAGCGACCTGAGCGAGGCGGCGTTTTCTCCCGGCATCACGGCGCCGCCGCTGGCGAGCGCCGGCGACGCCGGCCAGGGATCCGCGCCCGCGATCACGGCCCCGGGGCTGGCCAGCACCGAGGCGAAACCGTACAAGTGGGACTACACCGGCTTTCAGTTCTACCCGCGCGTGGTGATATGGGACGGCACGCCGCGACTGGGCCTGTTTGCATCCAGCAACGAGATCCTCGATCGCCAGAGCCTCTTCTTCGGGGGCTCCTACGGCGTCGATGGCGAATTCGACGCGATCGTCAATTTCGAGCTGCGGCGGCTGTTTCCCGTTTTGTTCATGCAGTACTACCGCGTGCGCCAGAACTACGAGGACCAGTTCCCGATCGAGGATCTCGCGCGTTACTACTATGTCGACTACAAGTACGACGTGTGGTCCGCGGACCTGGGGTTGCGTTTCGAATTCGAGGATCCATACAATCTCACGAGTAGCAACGACCTTTCCATCTGGTGGAACCACAGCGAGTACAGCATCCACCTGGACCCCGAGTACGTTCCCATCGACGACCTCGACGCCCCTCGCAGCCCCGACCAGAAGGTGTCGTGGAAGTATTTCATCGGCAACGAAGCGCACCTGCACTGGCACTACAAGTCGATCACACGCGCGGTCGACAGCGACATCAATCCGCGTGGCGGACGCCAGCTCGACGTCGAGCTGACGTACGCGAACGACGACCTGTTTGAGAGCGGCGAGTTCGAGTACGGCGTCCGGCCGGACTTCACGCGCAACCAGTTCGGACAGTACACGGTGGACTGGCGGGAATACCTGGCACTGCCGGCGTGGCGGCATACGCTGGAAGTGAGGCTGATGGGCTCGTTCATCGACAACGACGTCGACGATTTCTTCTGGATCTACATGGGCGGCATGGACCGGCTGCGTGGGTACACGTACTACGCGATCGGCGGGCGCAAGGGCGCCCTCGCGAGCGCCACCTATCGGTTTCCCATCTTCCGGCAGATCGCCCGGCAGGCGTCGTGGCTCACCTTCAAGGACTTGTACGGGGCCGTGTTCTATGCAGTGGGGAGCGCGTGGAACCAGGGCAACACGCCCAGCGACGACCCCGCGCTGGCCCGCGACTACTACACGTCGGCGGGTGGCGAGCTGCGGCTCAACCTCGGTTCGTTCTATTCCTATCCGACGACGATCGATTTCTCGGCGGCGTACGCGCTCGACCAGGCCGAGTATGTGAACCCGATCTTCGACGTGCCCGTGGTCGTCTACGACCCGCAGTGGCGCTACTATCTCATGGTCGGCTTCACGTTCTGACGGCGTCTCCACCCGAAGGCGACCCAGATGATCGAGACTCCGCGGCTGCTCCTGGTGCCGGCCACGATCCGAGCGGGCGCTCGCCATCGGCAAGGGCGGTTTCACGGGAGCGCCCACGCCCGACGGCACCTGCGAGGTCGGATATTCCGTGGCGGAGTCCCACCAACGGCGCGGGTACGCCACCGAAGCAACGAGAGGGCTGGTCAATCACGCCTTCGCCGACTCCCGGGTCAGCCGCGTCATCGCCCACACGCTCCCCGGACTGGCGCCGTCGATCCGCGTGCTCGAGAAGTGTGGATTCGTCTTCGTCGGAGCTGGCGAAGAGCCGGGCACGATTCGATACGAATTACGCCGGGCTACAGCCCATCGTACGGCACGCTGAACGTGTCGCCCTGTTTTAGGTCGCCGGTTTCGAAGCCGCGGCGGAACCAGGCCGCGCGTTGCGCCGAGGTGCCGTGCGTGAACGAGTCCGGCACGACCTGGCCGCTCGACGCCTTCTGGAGGCGATCGTCGCCAACCGCGGAAGCCGCGCCGAGCGCTTCCTCCAAGTCTCCAGGCTCGACCACGTCGAGCGAATCGTCCGCGAAGTGGGCCCACACCCCGGCGAGAAAGTCGGCCTGGAGCTCGAGCCGCACGGACATCTGGTTGTACGCCTCTTCCGTCATACGCCCGCGCATCGCGTCCATGCGATCCGTGATTCCCATGAGCTTCTGGACGTGGTGGCCGACCTCGTGCGCAACCACATACGCGATCGCGAAGTCGCCGGGCGCGCCGAAGCGCGTTTGCAGCTCGTCGAAGAACGAGAGGTCGATGTACACCTTCTCGTCGGACGGGCAGTAGAACGGGCCCGACGCCGTGCTCGCCCACCCGCACGCGGACTCGACCTGGTCGCTGAACAACACGACCCACGGTTCGCGGTAGGTCGAGCCCTGCTGTGCGAGCAGCCGTCCCCAGATGTCTTCGGTGTCCGCCAGCACCACCGACACGAACTGCTTCATCTCTTCCGCGTGCGCATCCACCGGCGCATCGGCAGCGGGTTCCATCTGCGTGGTCTCGACCTGGTTCAGTAAGTCCCGCGGGTCCGCACCGAACAGGAGCGCCACTACCAGCACCACGATCGCGCCGAGCCCACCCCCCACCACCATCCTGCCGCCCCGCCCGCGCTGATCGTCGACATTGCCGCTCTGACGCCTTCCGGTCCATTTCATGGCGAACTCCTCGTAGTGGGTTGACGCGCGTACGCGGCGATCGTGTCGGCCAGGAGGTCGGCAGTCACGCGGTGCCCCTCTATCGACAAATGGTCGTGGTCAACAAAGAGACGCTCGGGAACGACGTGCGTGCGGCGAGTATACTCGACCAGGGGTGGGAGCAGGTCGATGAGCGGAATGTGGCGCGCCGCGGCGTACGAGACGAGCACGCGCTGCGGAGCCGAGAGGCGGTCGGGATCGGACAGCTGGACGGTGAACGGAAATGCCACCACCAGTACCGGAATCCCGTGCGCGTCGCAGCCGTCGACGATCCTCTGCAGGTCCCCCAGCGCGAAGTCCCACGCGGTTTTCACGTTGGGTTGGTCGGGATGGTCCATCAGGGTTTCGACCTCGAGCATCTCCTGCTGCAAGGCACCCAGGCGCAGGTCCGCGCCGAGCCGCCGCCTCGCCTTGACCTCGAGGATCAGGTTCTGGATTTCGTAACAGAGCGCGCTCTTCGACACCAGACGGTCGAAGGCGGACGCGTAGGACTGCCGGAGCTGAAAACCCTCGTCGGACCCACCGAAACGAGCGAGGTGGAACATTTCGGTCACGTCGTTGAGTACGAAGCCGACCACGACCAGGTCGGGCTGGTAACGATACCCTTCCTGTTCCAGCAGGAGGTGCTCCTGCCATTGCGAGTAGCCTTCGACCGCCAGATTCACCGTCTCGGTGGGAATGGAGTCGCGCGCCTCCAGCATCGATGCGATCACGTACGGGTAAGTATCCTCCCAGCGCGCGATGCGATAGCCGAACGTGACCGAGTCTCCGAGGTAGAGGATGCGCCGCGTTCCCTCGGCGCGCGGGTAGGGGACGACCGGCCCGCGGAAGCCCCGCTCGTTGACGTGCACCTCGACGCCGCCCCACTCGTCGACGGCGTTGGCGTGAAGTTTCCACCCGAGCGCGTCGTCGCGCACGAAAAGCGTCGTCGTCTTCTCGTGCGCGGGCACAAAGGCGCGCAGCGCCAGCTCCAGCCATCCCACCGGTACCGCGATCACGAACAGGGAAAGCAGGATTCTCTCGACCAGCGGGCGTCGGAACCAGCGGTCCAGCGTGGCGACGCGCCCGACGAGCCATGCGGCGGCCAAGAGCGCGGCGCCGGTCGCGAGGAAGGCGATCTGCATCGCGTGCACGCGGCCGGGGTCGGGTTCGGCGATGCCGGGGCGGTGCAGGAGCGAACGCGCCGCGCGAACGGCGAGGGAAACGAACCAGGGGTTGTGAATGGCGGCGCCGGCCACGAAGATGGCACCGGCGATCGTAAGCAAGGTGCGGCTCGCGCCGCGGCGGGCGCCGGGGGAGGGAGTCTCCACGCGGGGTCTACCCTTTCTCGATCTGGCGAACCGAGCCCGACCAGTCGAATTCGAAGACTTCGTACTCGGCCTTCGACATGCCGACGGCCTGGTAGGTCTTCTGCGCCCGCTCGTTGAGGCGATGGACGTACAGGCGCAGCCCTCTCACGTCTCGGTGCGCGCGCGCCGCCGATTCGATGTGGCGATAGACTGCGCGGAACACGCCGTGCCGCCGTGCGCCCGGCTCCACGTACACGCTCTGCAGCCACCAGAGCACGCCGTCGCGCCAGTCGGTCAGCTCGAACGTGACCATGGTACCGCCCACGATCCGGCCGTCCAGCTGCGCGATGAAATACCGGCACAGCTCGGGGTGCGCGAGGCCGCGGCGCACGCCTGCGGTGAGGGTCGGGTCGTCGAGCACCTTGCCTTCGGATTCCAGCGCCAGGCGGCGGTTGAAATCGACGAGCAGCGGGAGGTCGAGCTCGTTGGCGTCGCGGATGGTGATTTTCGCTCGCTTGGTCATGACGGACGGAGGCACCCGGGGCGGGCGCACCGGAATCCTAGCAGGTCGGCCGGCCCGCGGCTACTCGTGAAGCGCGAAGGAAGGGCGCGAGAACTCGCGAGGATTGATCTGGAAGCGAGCAAGACGGTTGCGAAGCGCACCGCGGCTGACCCCCATCAGGTCGGCCGCGCGCGACACGTTGCCACGCGTCCGTTTGAGCGTCGCTTCGATCAGCGCGCTCTCTACCTCCTCCAGCGTGACCGCCCCGGTGGGGAGTTCCATCTCGATGCGGCCTTCCGAGCGGCGCAGCACCGCCGCGCGGGGCGTCGCCGTCGACGGGACCTCGATCGGGAGGTAGGACGCCTCGATCCGGTCTCCCTGGCAGAGGAGCACGGCGCGTTCGAGCACGTTCACCAGCTCGCGCACGTTGCCGGGCCACGGATAGGCGCGGATCATCGCTTTCGCCTCGGGCGAGAGCGTGAGGCCCGGCTTGTTGAACTTCTTCTTGTATGACTCCAGGTAGTGGGTGGTGATCGTGTCGACGTCCTCTTTACGCTCGCGCAGCGGCGGCACGCGGATTTCCACCACGTTGAGCCGGTAGTAGAAGTCCTGGCGGAAACGCCCCTCGCTCACCTGGTCCTTGATCTCGCGGTTGCTCGCGGCGATGACGCGCGTTTCAACCGAGACCTCGCGCTCTCCGCCCAGGCGGCGAAAACGTTTCGTGTCGAGAAACTTGAGGAGCTTCGCCTGGATCACCGGGTCGATCTCGGTGATTTCGTCGAGAAAGAGCGTCCCGCCGTCGGCCAGCTCGATCAGGCCGATCTTCTGGGCGCGCGCGTCGGTGAACGCCCCCGGCTCGTAGCCGAACAGCTCGCTTTCGAGCAGGTTGGTCGGAATCGCGGCGCAGTTGATCTCGATGAAGGGGCCGGTGGAGGCACGCGAGCGCTCGTGGATGGTGTGCGCGAAGAGGCTCTTGCCCACCCCCGATTCGCCCAGCAGCAGGACGGAGGTGGTGGCACCTTCCGCGACCCGGTCGATCATCTCGAGCACGCGGCGAATCGGCTCGCTGGCGCCGACGATCTCGTCGACTTTCGCGGAGCGTTTGGTCGCGCGCGCGTGTTCCACACGCTCGCGGCGCAGGTGGATCTGGGCGAGCGTCTGCTCGACGAGCGCGTGAAACGTCTCTTCCTCTACCGGCTTGAGCACGAACGCGCGCGCCTTGAGGCTCAGCACTTTGCGATCGAGGTCCGGGAGCTCGCGGGGAACGCACAGGATCAGCTGCGCGAGCGGATTCGCCGCGCGGGCCCTTTCCAGGGTGGAGCGCGACGTCTCCAGCGATACCGCGTCCGAGAACCCAAGCACGATCAGGTCCACGCGCATGCCCTCGGTGTCGAGGTCGGCGGCGCAAAGCACGCGCACGGGTTTCGACAGGCCGCGCAGGTACCCGCGGATGTGCTCGGCATCCCAGTCGTTCGAATCGACGACGAGGATGTGGTATGGATCGCGCGCGGTTCGTTCGTTCATTCCGGAACCCCCGGTATCGGGCGGGGCTTGCGCCCGGAATCTGCAAGTCCTGTGCCGGGAAGAGCCAGGAAGCGGCTTGCGATCCCGGGGTGGTTAGGCTAGCTTCACGCGAACCGACGGCCGCGACTGAACGCGGAAGGGGAGAGGGAAACCCGGTATGCACAGATTCAAGGCCGTTTTCCTGGGGATGGCCGCGTGCGCGCTCTTTGCGGTTTCGTGCGGCGGCGACGATCCGGCCGCGCCGCCGGCGGATCCGCCGGTCGTGAGCAGTGTGAGCGCGACCACCGTGTCCCCCGGCGACACGTTGCTCATCAGCGGCTCCCGCTTCGACACGCCCGCGAGCGCGAACCGTGTGCGTTTTTTCAACTCGCTCGCGGTCGTGGCGCCCTTCGCGGGCAGCGAGACGGAGCTGTCCGTGGTCGTCGACAAGGACGCGACCAGCGGGGCCATCACGGTGACGTCGAACGCGCTCTCCGCGCAGGGACCGCCGCTGGACGTCGTGCGCGGAGTCGGTGACGTGTTCGTGTTCGGGGGACTCGGGACGAGCCAGCCGCTGGTGCTCCCGAATCCGACCGCGACCACGCAGTATCTGGTGATTCCCCACGCGACCAACTCGAACGCTCCGTACACGCCGAACTATTCCTATGGCATTGCGTCCACGCTGGCGCCGCCAGTTGTCGCGAACGAAACGGGTTCCGGCGCGCCGGGAACATACACGGTGGGCGAGGAGTTCGAGGCGTGGCGGTGGGAACAGACGCGGGAGCTGGTCGAGCGGGCGGGGCGCCCCACGGGAATGACCGCGCAGCGCGCGCCGGCCTCCGTGCAGCAAACGCGGCAGTTCAACGTGCTCAAGACGACGACCGGGAGTGTGCTGGAAACGTCGAGTTATCAGCGCGTGACCGCCGAACTGCGCTACTCGGGGACGAAATGCCTGGTCTATTCCGACATCGACACGCTCGGGAGCGGCAACCTCGCGCAGAGCGACTTCAACGCCATGGGGCAGGCGTTCGACACCTCGATCGAAACCACGAACGTGGCGTATTTTGGCGGCTATTCCGATATCGATGGCAACGGCAAGGTGATCATTCTCAGCACGCCGGTGGTCAATCGCATGACCCCGCCGGGCAGCGGAGGCTTCATCGCCGGGTTTTTCCTTTCCATCGACTTGTACACAACGCCGTCGGTGCCGGTCGGCACCACCAACCAGGCGGAGGTTCTCTACCTGCTGGCGTCCGACCCCGGCTCGTTCTGGGGGAATCCCTTTCCGGTCGCGTTCACGGCGCAGGAGAACATCAACACGACGGCGCACGAGCACGAACACCTCATCAGTTTCTCACGACGTCTCCTGGTCGAGCACGGGCCGGCGCAGGAGACGTGGCTCGAAGAGGGAATGGCGCACATGGCCGAGCGCCTCAACGGCATCGATACCGCCAACCAGAACCGCGCGGCCCTCTACCTGGATGACCCGGGAAACATTTCGCTCGAGCACAACTCGGCACCGCTCGAACAGCGCGGCGGCATCTATCTGTTCCTGCAGCTCATGGCGGACCGGTACGGCACCGATATCCTCAAGAGCATCGTGCAGAGCAAGTGCACGGGCCGCGCGTGCATCCAGAACGTCACCGGAGAAAACTTCTACGATCTCTTCGCTGAATTCCTGGCGGCGCTCTACTTGACCGGCCGCGGAATCACGGACGACCCGCAGTTCAACTTCGCATCGATCGATCTGGCGGACTTCGGGTCGCTGGCGACCGCGTCCCACGTCGCGGGCGGCCTCCAGGTAACGGGGTCGATTCGCCGGACCGCGGGCGACTTTCACATCTTCAGCGGCGTGCTCAACCAGGAGACGCGTCTGGTTTTCACCAACCCCGGCGGGAGCGCGCGGCTGCGCCAAGTCGTCGTGCGTATCCAGTGAAGCCGGCCATGTCACGCGCGGTCGGGACGATTCTGATGCTTCTGGGGGTGGCCATGCTCTACGGCTGCGGAGGGAAGAGCGCACGCGCCGTGAACGACTTGAACGGGATCGCGGATGGCGAGCTCGTCCGTCTCGAAGGCGAGTTGTCGCTCCACGGCAGCACCCCGTTTCCCACCCTCGTTATCCAGACGTCGACCGCCACGGTGACGATCGACTCGCGCTCGTCCGAGATCCAGCACGAGCTCAAGGGGCTCGTGAGCATGCGCGTCGTGGTCGACGGGACCGTGGTCACGAGCACCGACCCCACGCTGTCCCGACTCGACGCGGTTGCGTACGATCTCCTTCCGCTTCCCGGCGGTGAAGTCCCGATCGTCGGCACCCTCACCATCGAAGCCGGCCAGTGCGTGCTCACCGCGAAGGACGGGACCCGCTACTGGATTCGCGGCGACCTCGTCGGCGTGATTCGCGAATACGAGGGCGCCCGCATCTGGGTGGTCGGAGCCCCGACCGACACCACCGCCGCGGAACGCCCGAAACAGTCCACCCCGTTTACGCCCACCGGCTACGGCGTCATCAGCGAAGTCTCTCCGTCCGCGAACTGAACGCACTGTCGAAGTCTCGACAGGCGCGTGCGTGGCACGTCGCAACGCAACTGTCGTTGCTTTCGCGGGCTTGCGTGGCCGATTCGACCCGCACCGCCGCCGCGGCGCCGCCGGGACGCGCCTGCCTCCGGACCGCGCACGAGGTTCTCAAGCTCGTTACGTGACCGTCCTTAGGCGTGTTTGCGCGGTGTGGCACCGCACTTGCCGTGCACGCCACGTGCTGGCATCGATCACGGCGGCAACACCAACTCCGAGGAGTGCACGGTCATGAAACCTATTCGCCCCGAACCTCGACCCGCCTTCGACCCACCGATCATCGGCGCCTCGGCGGGCGCCCATCGCCTGCGCGACCTGGTGCTCACGCTCGCCGAATCCGACGTGAGCGTGCTGATCACCGGAGAGAGCGGGACCGGCAAGGAAGTGCTGGCGCGCAACCTCCATCGTTTTTCGCGCCGGCGGGAGTCGGCGTTTGTGTCGGTCAACTGCGCGGCGCTCGCGCCCGGCATCCTCGAGAGCGAGTTGTTCGGACACGATCGCGGGGCGTTTACCGGCGCCGTGCGCGCGCACGCAGGGCTGTTCGAGGAAGCCAGCGGCGGGACCCTGTTCCTGGACGAGATCGGCGAGATTCCGCCCTACATCCAGGCGAAACTGCTCCGCGTACTCCAGGAGGGCGAGGTGCGGCGTATGGGCGAGGGTGGCGTGCGACGGGTCGACGTTCGACTCGTCAGCGCCACCAACGCGAATCTCGCCGCGATGGTGGAGGACGGTACTTTCCGTAAGGACCTGTTCTACCGTATCAACGTGGTCGATGCGCGGATTCCATCCTTGCGGGAACGGCGGGAGGACCTCACCGAACTCGTGTCGCACTTCTTCCAGCGCCGGGGGCTCGCGTGCCCGGAGATCCACGAGGAGGCGGAGCGCATGCTGGCTGCCTACTCCTGGCCCGGCAATGTGCGCGAGCTCGAGAACGAAGTGGAACGCATCGCCGCGCTCCACGGTGCGCCGCGTGCCCTCACCGCGGACATGCTCTCGGATCGAATCGCAAGCGGCGCGGTCGGGGCCGCGCTCGACGTGGCCTTCCTGTGCGAGGCGCCGCTAGCGAGTGCGGTGAACCATCTGGAGGTGAACCTGCTCAAGAAAACCCTGGCCCAGACCAACTGGAACAAGTCGCAGACCGCGCGACGGCTGGGGCTCTCGCGCCAGGGGCTACTCAAGAAAATCAAGCGCTACGGAATCGTGCGGGAGGCGGTGGTGCGGGACGAGTCGGCCTAGCAATGGCGGCAGTTCAGGCAGGCGATATATTGGACTCCGCGCTCATGCGCTCGCGCGAACAAGCTGATATGCGCGACTCGCGAAATCGCGCTTCGCCCGATATATCGCCTGCCTGGGATCAGGGGCGGTGTGCACTCCTTCAGACGCCAATCCGCAGTCGCGCATTTCAACATTGTGCGCGGGAGGACGGCGGCGGAGGGAGTGCGCACCGCCCACGCGGTCCACGTGAACACTGCCCGTAGAGGCTGCGAGAACACCGCGTGACAACCCGCGGCGCCGTGCGCTACCATGCCCGCCATGGCGGCCGAAAAGACACGCATCGCCGTGGTCGGGGCCGGGCACGTGGCCCAGGTCGCCCACATTCCCGCCTACCGCGCCAACCCCGACGCGGAACTCGTTGCCATCGTCGACTATGACCCGGTGAAGGCCAAGCGCATCAAGGCGCAGTTCGGATTCCGCGAGTGGTACGACGACTTCAACACCATGCTCCGCAAGTCCGACGTCCACGCCGTCGACATCTGCACGCCGAACTATCTACACGCCCCCATGGCCATCGCCGCGCTGCGCAGCGGCCGGGATGTCCTGTGCGAGAAGCCGATGGCGCGAAACGCGAAGGAAGCCCAGCAGATGGTCGACGCGGCCGAGTCTCACGACCGCATTCTGATGGTGGCGATGAACAACCGCTTCCGCGAGGACGCGCTGACCCTGCAGAAATTCGTCGGCGGCAACGAGCTGGGCGACATCAACATCGTCAAGGCGGGGTGGTTGCGCCACGCGACCGATTGGAAGGACCGCGCGTGGTTCACCGAGCGCGGCAAGGCCGGCGGCGGCGCGCTCCTGGACCTGGGCACTCCGCTCGTCGACCTCTCGATGTGGATTTCGGGCTTGAAGCGAACCACCGGCGTTTCGTGCAGCGTGTTCGGCAAGAAGGGCAAGGACGCGGTCGAGGATTCCGCGTGCGCGATGGTGCGCTTCGCCGGCGGCGCGTGCCTGATGCTCGAGGTGAACTGGAATCTCCGCGACCCGCGCGACGTGGTCTACCTGCAGGTCTACGGTGCCCGGGGCGCAGGCATTCTGACCCCGCTCCAGGTCCACAAGTCGATCCAGGGCGTGTTGGTCAACGTGACGCCGGCGCTTGGCAAGCAGAAGAACACCTACAAGGACAGCTATCAGGCCGAAATCGATCACTTCATCCAGTGCGTGCGCAAACAGAAGGCACCGCTCACTTCCGGCAAGGACGCGCTCACCGTCATGAAGATCATGGACGCGATGTACGAGTCGGCGTCCACCGGCAGGGAAGTCGAACTGACCGGATGAAGTTCAAACTTCCGGGCCGAATCCTGCCCCCGCTCCCGCTCGTCCTGCCGGCCATCCTGTCGGGCGGCCTCGTCACGCTGTGTTTTCCGGTGGCGTCGCTGGGGCCAGTCTCGTTTCTCGCGCTCGCGCCGCTGTTCGCCGCAGTGCTTCGCCACCGGCCGGGGCGCCGCGACGCGTTTCGCGCCGGCTTTCTGATGGGGTCGACGTGCTTCGTCACCATGCTGTGGTGGATCGTAAAGCTGATCCCGTCGGCCGACGTCACCATTCCGTGGCTCATGACGCCGGCTCTGCTCCTGCTCGTGTTGTATCTCTCGCTCTACCCGGCGTTTCATCTGCTCGTGCTCGCCGCCGTGACGCGCTGGCGCCCGAGTGCCTTCGTCCTCGCCGCTCCGGCGGTGTGGGCGCTGTTCGAGGTCGCGCGCTCGCGCGGAGAACTCGCCTTCCCGTGGGGGCTCCTCGGTTACACGCTGTCCGACCACCCGTCGCTGATCCAGACCGCGGAGTTCTGGGGCGTGTACGGGTTGTCGTTGGTGATCGTGCTGGTCAACGCACTGGTCGCGGTCGCGGTGGCCGTGCACGGCCCGCGCCCGCGGGCGGTCTGCGGTCTGCTCGCGGGCATGATCGCGGCGGGGATACTGCTCCAGGGCGGTCCGAGGGTGGAGCGGGAGCGCGCACTGCGCGGGGAGCGCCTGCGAGTGGCGATCGCGCAGCCCAACATCGATCTCGCCATCAAGTGGGTGCCCGAATTCAAGGATTCCTCGTTTCACCAGATCGAGCGACAGGCGTTGCGCGCGCACGAGGAAAACGCCGGCCTGGTGGTGTTCCCGGAAACGTGCGCGCCCATGTACGTCGAGAACGACCCGCGGCGGAAGGCCCGGCTCCAGGACCTTGCAGACTCGCTGGGGATGCCGATCTTCCTCGGGTTTCTGGATCACCGCTTCGACGGTCCCCATCGCGCGCTGAACATCTACAACTCGTCCGGCGTGTTTCGCGCGGACGGCGCGCTGGAGAAATACGACAAGCGCCACCTGCTGCCGTTTGGCGAGGCGCTGCCGCTGAGCACGCGCTGGCGCTGGCTGCGCAAGGTTCAGTTCGGCCAGGCCAACTTCCAGCCGGGACCGCCGCGCAACCCGCTGGACACCGGGACGGCGCGCATCACTCCGCTCATCTGTTTTGAATCGGTGTTTCCCGAACTGTGTCGGGACGGCGTGCGTGCCGGCACGCAGCTGCTGGTCAACATCACCAACGACGGCTGGTTCGGGGACACCCCGGGGCCGTACCAGCACGCCCAGATGTGCATCCTGCGCACGGTCGAATTCAGGCGCTACCTCGTCCGCAGCGCCAACAGCGGGGTCTCGATGGTGGTGAATCCCGCCGGCGAGGTGACGCACACGATCGGCCTCTACCAGGCGGATGTGCTGACCACCGAGGTCGAGCTCCTCTCCGGCGAGACGTTCTACGCGCGCCATGGGGACGCACCACTGGTGGCGGGCTCGTTGTTGATCGTGCTGGCCGCGGGCTTCCTGGCGCGGCGGCGCGCGGAGTTGTCGGCGCCGTGACTCCCGGGCACGGGCTTGTGCGCGGCGCGCCGGGACGGTATGATACGGGGCGGAGGTAAGGCGGGAAGGCGTATGGAGCTACTGCTTCTCAAGTCCAAGATTCACCAGGCCACCGTGACCGGGGTCGACATGCACTACGAAGGTAGCATCGTGGTCGATACCGCCCTCATGGACGAAGTCGGCCTGCACCGGTGGGAGAAGGTGCTCGTCGCCAACATGAACACCGGCGACCGCTTCGAGACCTACGTCATCCCCGCCCCGGCGCGCTCGGGGCGTATCGAGCTCAACGGCGCCACCGCCCGGCTGGGTCAGATCGGGGACCGCGTCATCATTTTCTCGTTCGCCGCCTACACAGAGGCGGAAGCGCGCACCCACGCGCCCCGGATCGTCCAGCTCGACGAAGAGAACCGTGTGGTGCGCCGCTCGTTCGCGGCCTAGGCGATCCCATCGACGCCGCGTCTTTTCCCGTGACCGAATTCATGACTGAGAAAGCCTACCTCGAAGAGCCCTACCAGACGGCGTTCGAGGCGAAGGTCGTTTCGTCGCGCCGGCTGCCGGATGGCTCGGGGCACGCGGTCGTGCTCAATCGCACGCTGTTCTACCCCGAGTCCGGCGGGCAGCTCCCGGACGCCGGGACGCTCGGTCCTGCGCGGGTCACCGACGTGCAGGAAGCCGAGGATGAAACCGTGGTGCACACCGTGGTGGGGGCGGAGCCGGACGCAGGCGCGGTGCAGGGCGCCATCGACTGGGCGCGCCGGTTCGACCACATGCAGCAGCACACGGGACAGCACGTGCTGTCGCGCGCGTTCATCCAGACGGGGGACCTGCACACGGTCTCGTTCCACATGGGCGAGGAGGCGTGCACGATCGACCTCGAGGGTGCCGGTTTCGACGAAAACGCGGCGGCACGCGCCGAGGACATGGCCAATCGCATCGTCGAGGAGAACCGGCCCGTGGACGTGGCAACCATGCCGGTCGAGGCGCTCGACGCCCTCGACCTGCGCCGCAAAGTCCCCGAAGGGGTCCGGATCGCGCGGGTGGTCTCGGTGCGCGACTTCGATTCGATCCCGTGTTGCGGCACCCACGTACGATCGACCGGCGAACTCGGGCTGGTGAAGGTGTTGAAGAGCGAGAAGGTTCGCAAGAGCCAGCGCGTGCACTTCAAGGTGGGACGGCGTGCGCTCGATGACTACCGCGAGAAGCACGCGGTGGTACAGTCGCTGGCCGGCCGGTTGACCACCGCTCCTGCCGACGTGGTGGCGCGGGTCGAACGGCTCGTCGAGGAGTCGCAGGCGGCGACGAAGCACACCAGGACGCTGCTGCAGCGTCTCGCGGCGGCCGAGAAGCCCCGGCTGCTGGGCGAGGCGGCGCGGGTCGGCTCGCACCGCGTGGTGGTCTTTCGAGACGCCGACCCGGCCTACGTCCGGGCGCTCGCCGGCGAGTTGCAGGCCGAAACGGGCGTGGTCGCGATTCTGGGCGCTGCCGACGGTTCGGTGGTGTGCGCGGCCTCGCGCGACCTGACCCTCGATCTCGCCGCCGACGTCGCGGCGATCGCGCGCGAGCTCGGCGGCAGCGGCGGTGGCAAGGGAGGGTTCGCGCAGCTCAAGCTCGACGCGACCCGTGTCGACGAACTGTTACGGAGGATCGACGCTCATGTTCGAACCCGGCTGGCGTAACCAGGTGGCAGTGTGGGTCGCGATCGGGTGTGCCGCCGGCACGCTGGCGGCGACCCCGATGCACGAACCGAAGGCCGTGAAGCTGCTGGCAACGTCGCGGTCGACGTTTCGCATCATCCAGGGGGACCACGAGGTCGGCAAAGAGTCCTTCGAGCGGCGGACCTACAACAACAACACCATCGTGATCCAGGGGAAGGTTGCGCTCGAGCCGGGCCCCAACTTGCGCGTGAACGAGGCCATCGACCTCACGCTGGAAGAAGAGTCGTACTTCCCACGGTCGCTTCAGACCACGCGAACCGTGACCCATGGCACCGAGTCGTTCGACCACAAGATCAGCGTGGAGATGTTTGCGAACGTCGCGGTGATCAAGAGCGAGATACGCGGCGCGCAGGAAACGCGTCGTGTGGTCGTGCCGACCGGGCTCGCCGTGCAGGGCGATGGCGCACTGCTGTACTGGTATCAGACGCTTTTCTGGTACGACCGCGAGCTGGGCGGGCGCCAACGGTTCCAGTGGCTCTACCCCATGACCGGCGCAGTGGATGCCGGCGAAATCCGGCTGGTCCGGGAGGAATCGCTCAAGGTGCTCGGTAAGAAGACGACCGTCTCGGTGTTCCTGGCGGAACGCGAGACGCTGGGTGAGGCAACGCTCTACGTGAATGCCCAGGGGCTCATCGTGAAATGCGAGCAGAACCTGTCGACGTTCGAGCTCGCGGAACAATCGGATAGCTGACAAAACGGGGTCCAACCATGCGCTGGAGTATGAAGGCGGTTTCGCTCGCACTGCTCGCCGTCGCGGCGGCGCTGGCGGCGTGCGGGAAGCGGGGGCCGCAGTACGACGTGAATCTCCTCAAGAACAGCTCGTTCGAGAAGATCGCCTCCGACGGCATCCCGGACGGATGGACGCTCGAGCCCTTCCGGGGCGACGAGAATCAGTCGGAGGTCCAGTACGGGGTCGACGGCGACATCCACATCGACGGTCAGAACGCCTGGTACTTCCGCGGCGACCCGGGAACGCGCCGCTGGTACATGCTTTCGCAGGAGGTTCCGGTCGCGGAGGGGTGCACGCACATCCAGATCCAGGGGTGGATCCAGACCGACGGCACCCGCATGGGCGGCGATCAGTTCATGCAGGCCAATTATCTGCTCACATTCTACGACGAGAAGCACCAGCGCTTTCATGCCGAGCGTATCGCCGACCAGCGCACGCCATTCCGCCACGGTACCAACCCGTGGATGGAGGAGAACCAGCAATACCGGTTACCGCCCGGCACCCGATTCGTGAAGGTCTCGTGCGTGCTCGGAGCGAACGGCCAGGTCTGGTTCGACAAGGTCTCGCTATCCGTGCCGACACCGATCGATTGGGAGACGTCGACCACAAAGAATTTCGTGTTTCACTGGCTGCCCGGCCACCCGATGCCGGAGGGCGCGCCGCAGGCGCAGCAGCAGATTTTCGACTACATCTCGTCACGCCTGGACCTCAAGAGCAACCTGGTTATCGGGTATTACTTCTATCCGGACACCGCGACCATCCGGCAGATGCTGGATATCCAGAGCTATCAACAGGTGAACTGGGAGAACGTGGAGATTCACTCGATCAACGGAAACGACAATCATGAGATCGTGCACCTGATGACGGACAAGATCGGGAGGCCGCCCCAGGCGATCGCGGAGGGAACGGTGTACTGGCTCCAGGAAGAATGGAATGGCAAGTCGATCGACGATTGCATGCGCGAGCTGGCGGCGAGGCGATCGATTCCCATGCTCGCCAGCTTGTTCGACACGCCGGTGTTCGCAAGCGCGGATCCAAACATCACCATGCCGGCGGCCGCGTCCTTCGTCGGATTCCTGGTGAAGCGCTGGGGCCCAGGCAATCTCATCAGTCTTTACACCGCGCTGGACGGGGCCAGGGACTTCGAGACCGTCGGTCCGGCCTTTGAAAAGATCTACGGGCTTCCGATGCCGAAAATCGAGGACGCGTGGCACGCGGCCCTGCTCGCCGAGCTCGGCTCCCCCGCCGGCGCTCGATGAAGGACGACATTCGCTACTGTTCGCGCTGCGGCGGCCCCATGTCGACGAAGCGCGTCGACGATCGTCTGCGAGCGGTCTGTGATCGTTGCGGCTTCGTCGCCTACCGGAACCCCGCGCCCGCGGCGGGCGTGATCCTGGTAGAAAACCACGCGGTGCTGCTGGTCCAGCGAAAGTTCGAGCCCCGGCGTGGCCAATGGACGTTGCCGGCGGGCTTCGTCGAATACGACGAGCACGTCGCCGACTGCGCGGTGCGCGAAACCAAGGAAGAAACCAACCTGGACGTGGAGCTGGAGAAGCTCTTCGGGGCGTACATGGCGATGGACGACCCGCGCGTCCAGGTGGTGCTGTTGCTGTACACGTGCCGCCGCGTCGGGGGAGAGCTTCGCGCGGGCGACGACGCGACCGAAGCCTGTTTCTTTCCGCTGGATGGCCCGCTGCCGCCGATCGCCTTCAAAGCCCACGAACAGGCGCTCGCGGACTTTCGCCGCACGCGTTCCTGACAGTGTGTCGGGCGGGATGCACTCCCTCCGCCGCCGTCCTCCCGCGCACAATGTTGATATGCGCGACTGCGGATTGGCGCCCGAGGGAATGCATCCCGCCTAGGCAGACGATATATCGGGCGAAGCGCGATTTCGCGAGTCGCGTGTACCAACTTGTGCGCGCGAGCGCATGAGCGCGGAGTCCGATATGTCGCCTGCGCGACTTTAGCTACTCAATGATCTTCACGTCGAACGTGTCCGACACGTCGAGCTTCCACACCACGTCCATGCCGTTCGTCACCCGCCCGAACACCGTGTAGCGGCCGTCGAGGTGGGGCTGGGGCGAGAGGGTGATGAACCACTGACAGCTCCCGGTGTCCTTGCCAGCGTCGGCGATGCCGAGCACGCCTTCCGCGTAGCGGTGGTGCGACACCTCGGCCGGAATCGTAAACCCGGCGTCGCCCGAGCCGTCGCCGCGCGGGTCGCCGCCCTGCACGACGAAGTTTGGGACCACGCGATGGAACGTGCGTCCCTTGTAGAAACCTTCCTTGGCCAGCTTCACGAAGGTTGCGACGGTCTGGATCGCGTCGTCGCCGAACAGCTCGACGTCGATGTTGCCGCGCTTGGTCGTGATGAGCGCGCGAACCATGCCGCGCGGTGGCG
>Ga0184629_10000499_pt1 | contig 17496 bp, 17 predicted proteins | sample PLM4_32_b1_FD_133158 | JGI IMG/M metagenome (GOLD analysis project Ga0184629, IMG submission 133158) | Groundwater sediment microbial communities from an aquifer in East River, Colorado, USA - PLM4_32_b1 | ecosystem: Environmental > Terrestrial > Soil > Riparian zone | place: USA: East River... | reverse complement strand
GACCCATGGCTGCCGGTGGAGATTTTCGAGACCGACGCCTTGTTTTAATAAAATTGCAAGAGAGCACGCGTAGTCTTTGTGTGTCAGTTAATCTGACACTGCTTGGGCATCGACACCCGGGGGCCTGGGTACGCCAAGCGTGCCGTGCGATTCCGCCACCTGATTGGAGGAGCGCAACATGCATCAGATTGATACGACAGGCAGCTGCGGTCTGGTTTTCGATACGAATCGCGGCAAGCGTGGTCAAGCCACAAACGGGTTCACCGCACACTTCATTCTGCATCGATATCACGTGGACGATAACGGCCACATCTGTTTGACGCCGCCGCTCCCGCTGTCAGAGCTTCGCGGCTCGATCGAGGTCTTAGTTGCGGAACTTGAGAGCCTGCTGAAACGGGCCGAGCAGCGGATTCCAGAAACACACGGGGCACTATGACGGATCGCTCCGCTTCGGGTGGGGTGGCACTTGGCGACGGGGATGCACTCAACATTGTGGAGTCGTGCCGTCGCCTCAAAAGTCTATCTTCGGAGGCGACTTGAAACTCGAAGATAATGCACCGGTCAGTTACGTCATCGGCCCCCAGGGCACGGTCCTGACGCTGGCTGACCTTCCGTCCACAAATGTCAAACGTTGGACGATTTACCGAAAAGCCGAAATTATCGCCGGCATTCGCGGCGGGCTGCTCAGCCTCGAAGACGTTTGCGAACGGTACTCATTGACGGTCGAGGAAATCGTCTCCTGGCAATCGCCCTAAGATGAGGCTGTGCGATGGCCCGTGACGCAAGCGACCCGCCGCCGCGCTTGCCTCTCAGCTTGTAATGCTATTGACGTCCGCGCCGAGGACCGCCAGAGCGGACGCCAACTGGGTGTTCGGGAGGCGTTCACTCTGGCGAAAACCCTCGCTGGTCAAAGCGAGGGGCGCCCATTGTACCGCGCCATGGGCCGAGGATGCTCTGCCCGCCGCTTGGGGCGCGTAAACGATCCACTATCACTATCACTCGAATTCAAGTTGCCGTTTCTGGGCGCCTTTTGGCGCTGTGACTTTGAATTTCCGGTACTTATGCGGTTTGCAACAATTGAGTTAAGACCTTAGTCGTTCCGCGAGACACCTATTCAGAGCTAAAGAGCCATGATCTCGCGCTATGGGCCAGAGCCAGCCACGCGGACCCAAAGTGCTCGTCGTTGAGGACGATGCGGTCAGCCACTGCATCGTCGCTGCGAGTCTACGACGGCGCGGGTTCAATGTCCTATCGGCCAGCAGCGCAGAGGAAGCGATCCTCATCCTGCGAGCCGATCGCGGAATAGAGCTGGTGTTCAGCGACGTTGTGATGCCCGGAGAGATGGACGGGACAATGTTGCAGCACTGGATTGAGATCAATAGGCCGGGACTGCCGGTCATCTTAGGATCGGCTGACCAGTCAAAGGCCAAGCCAACCGGCCACGAAGAATTCAGGTTTTTCGCCAAGCCGTACAACATTGAGGCCGTGGCGGCCTGCATTCGCAATCTCGTCACATGAGGGGCGCACACATGAGCAAACCTGCATCCACAGCCAAGCTCGACTCACAAGCCATTGAACGGCGAGGCATGGAGCGAACGCGTGTGCTGCTGAACGCAGTGATCGCGGATGAGAATGGACACAACGCGATCGATAGCTCCATTCTGGACATAAGCGCCACCGGCGCAAAGATCCAATCCGATGGGACATTGCAGCGCGATGCGGACGTATATCTGGTCGATGCAGCCAACCAAATGGCTCATCTGGCGACCGTCGTTTGGACCGAAGGCGACAAGGCCGGATTATCCTTTGTCCGGAGCTATTCTCTGGAATTGACCCTTCCACCACGGTTGGAGTTCCTCAGAAGACTTCTCGTCGAAGCGAAATTGCGACAGGTCCAAACCCTCATTGGACGTGGCGTACGTCTTGAAGAGGCAGCGCGGGTTGTCGGTCTCCGCGAGGATTATTTTGAGCGGGTTGGCATGAGTGGAAAGCTTGAAGAAAAAGTCGACCTTCTCCTTCATCAAGCAAAGCGGCTATTTGGCAAGTAGCGCGAAGTCCGAGGGTCTCCTCGGTTCCAATGACCGCTCATGGCGATCTTTCACCGTTCCCCGCCCCGGCCGCGAACGGCACAAAAGGTTTCATGAGCGGACCCTGGGTTGATCGTCCGATCCCCTCCAGACCCACGGGGAACCTTCTTGTCGGATTATATTATAGGATAATCCTATTGACGTAGGAATAGGACCATAGTAGCCTTGCGCGTGCCTTTTAGGAGGTGTCATGTCAGGCAAAAAACAGCCGCGTCGCCTGTCCGCCGACTTGCCGAAGCGCGGCACGAAGGCGGACTTGTCCGGCGTAGCTCGAAGAGCGGAGACGGACCTGTCCTCCGAAGCTTGAAGAGCGAAGGAGGAAGCGCGTTGGAAAATCAAGTTGCTCAAGGGCGCAGATGGCCAAGGAGCGCGATCTCATTGAGCAGGCGCGCCGTCCTCGATGGTCGGCACTGTCTTAGCTACTTGCGGTAATTGGCCATCGCGGCGTAGCGCACGGCTTCGTCGGCAGCGGCGAACAGCGCCTTGGCCTTGTTCACAGTCTCCTGGAACTCACTTTCCGGATTGGAGTCTGCGACGACGCCGCCACCGGCTTGCACATACATCATGCCGTCCTTGACGACCGCCGTGCGCAGCACGATGCAGGTGTCCATCGTGCCGTTGGCTGCGAAGTACCCGACGGCTCCCGCGTAGACGCCGCGCTTCTCCCGTTCCAGCTCGTTGATGATCTCCATGGCGCGGACCTTTGGTGCGCCCGACAGCGTGCCGGCAGGAAATCCCGCGACGAGTGCGTCCACAGCGTCGAAGCCGGGACGGATATTGCCTTCGACATTGGAGACGATGTGCATCACGTGCGAATAGCGTTCGATGAAGAACTGATCGGTCACTATCACCGAACCGGTTTCGGCGACGCGGCCGACGTCGTTGCGTCCGAGATCCACCAGCATCAGATGCTCGGCGCGCTCCTTCTCGTCGGCGAGAAGCTCTTCGGCCAGCTTCCGATCCTGCTCCGGCGTCGAGCCCCGCGGGCGCGTTCCCGCGATCGGGCGGATGGTGACTTTGCCGTCGCGCACCCGCACGAGGATCTCGGGACTGGAGCCGACGATCGCGAAGCCGGGAAATTTCAGGAAGTAGAGAAACGGCGACGGATTGAGACGGCGCAACGCGCGATAAAGCGCGAACGGCGGCAGTTCGAATTTGCGGCGGAAGCGCTGACTTGGCACGACCTGGAAAACATCGCCCGCGAGGATGTACTCCTTGGCCTTCGCGACGATGGCGAGATAGTCGTCGTGTGAAGTGTTCGACTCCGTCGGCCCGACACTCAGTACAGCACCGGCCGGTATGGGGGCCGGCGCCCGGCGTTCGAGATCGGCGACGACCGACTGAAGACGGTCGCAGGCACGTTCATACGCCGCACGCGCGTCGCCTTTCGGATCGGGCCAGACGGGCGTCACGACGGTGATCTCGTCGTGCACATTGTCGAACACCGCCGTGATGGTCGGGCGCAGCATGATCGCGTCCGGCAACTTTAAGACGTCGGGAGGCGGCGAGGGCAGGCGTTCCATGTGGCGCACGATGTCGTAGCCGAGATAGCCGAACAGGCCGACCGACATCGGCGGCAATCCCGCGGGAAGCGCCATGCGCGCGTCTTCGACATGACGCCTCAGCGATTTCAGCGGTGCATCGGAGTCCTTGTCGGAGACGAATCCATCGGCGTGCTGCACTTCGGCTTTGCCGTCGCGACAGCGCCAAATCAGGTCCGGGTTGAATCCGATGATCGAGTAGCGGCCGCGCGCTTCGCCACCCTGCACGCTCTCCAGAAGGAAAGCGTTGTCCTTCCCCTCCGCAAGCTTGAGGAACACTGAAACCGGCGTCTCGAGGTCGGCGACGAGCCGCACAAAAACCGCTTGCGGCCGGCCCTTCTCGTATTCGGACGCGAACGCGGAAAAGCCAGGGGAAATGTCCATGAACTTACTGCAATTGCGGTTCGCCAAGGATGCGCTGGACCGTTGCATCATGGACGGTCACGCCCGCATCGGCGCGCGCCGCTTTTGCCATCGTATCGACAATGGTCTCACTCAATTGCTGCGAGGCACCTTGCCGGAACTGTTCGTAGTCCATGGCGGTCACGTCAGGCTCGGGATGCGCGACATTCACCACACGCGCGATGACCTGACCATTGTTGTCGCCCGCCGCTCCCGTGACGATTGCGCCCTGCGCGCCGGCAAAGAGCTGCGCCGAGAGCCCTTGCGAGACGACATTGTCGGTCTGACCGCGACGCAGGGGCATGCCGGTCGTTGGCGTGCGCCGGAGAGTCCGGCCAATTTCGGCAAGGGTACCGGTTTTCCGGGCTTCGTCGGCGAGGGTCTGAACCCTCGTCGTGAGAAGTTTTTGCCGCGCTTCGGCGACGAACGCTTCGCGCACCTGCTCGCGCACCTGCTCGAGCGGCTTCACGGCAGGCGGTGTGATCGAGTTCATTTTCACCGCGTAGGCGCCGCCTTCCATCGTCATGAAGAGATCGCCCTCATCGCCGGTTTCGATCTGGAAGACCTGCTCCAAGAAGTCCGGCTGGAGCGGAATGTCCGCGACGCCGCCTTCGGGTGTCATGCCGTTGCGATCGGCGGCCACGACTTGGCGCACGATGAGGCCGTGCTTCATTGCGGCTTCCGCAATCGTGTCACCGGACGCGCGGTCGTCTTCGAACGCGTTGGAAACGTCAGCCATCCTCGCGGCGGCTCGCTGATTGGCGAGAGTGGTTCTGATCTGCCCCTCAACCTCTTCGAACGTCTTGCTCTGTCCGGGTACGACTTTGGCGGCGCGGAGGATCACCCAACCGAACGGTCCCTGCACGGGCTGCGTGGTCGCGCCTTCCGCAACTTTGAACACGGCGTCCGCCAACCTCGCGTCCATGCCGCTCGGGGTGACCGTGCCGAGCGTCAGATCCTGCGCGGAAAGCCCGCGCTCGCGAGCGACCGTGGCGAAATCCTCAGGTGTTTTGATGCGCAAAGCGGCTGCATCTGCAGACGCCTTGTCGGGGAAGACGATCTGCTGGACTTCGCGTTGTTCGGCGACCTCGTATTGCGCCTTGTTGGCGTCGTACTCGGCACGGACATCGGCGTCGGTGACTTCGAGTTCCTTCGCCACCTCATCGGGACGGATGGAGACATAGTCGAACGAGCGGTACTCGGGCGAGCTGAACATGTCGTTGCCGTGCGCCATGTGGAATGCTTCCAGCTCGGCTGCGGCCGGTTCGGGCACCTGGCCTGCTTCTTCAGGCGTGATCACGAGATATTCGATCGTCCGCTGCTCGCTGTAGAAATCGTAAAGCAGCCGGGTCAAGCCCGGTGGAGGCGCGACGCCGTTGATGAAGGCCGTCAGCATTTGGCGGCGCATCACGTCCCTGCCGGTCTGCCTGTAGAAGGAGTCGGGCGAGAAGCCGCTGTCCTGAAGCGCGCGCTGGAACAGGAACGGGTCGAAGGCACCGCTTGCGCCCCGGAATGCCGGATCGTCTCTGAATTGAGCCAAAATCGTATCTTGGCTGACGCTCAGGCCCAGCCGGCGGGCGCGCTCGTCGAGCGCGGCTCTGTTGATGGCACTTTCCAGGACATTGCGATCGAGCCCCATCGCGCGCGCCTGCTCCATCGTGAGCTCGGTCTTCGTCTGCTGGGAGAGGGCGCGGATCTGATTCTTGAGCTGGAGGTCGTATTCGACATCGCTGATCTGCGTGCCTCCGACATCGGCCACGACCGTATCGGCTCCGCCACGGAAGATGTCGGCTACGCCCCACAGTGCAAAGGCCAGCACCAAGATGCCGATGACGGCCGTTGCAACGGGCGACTTCGAGGCTTTGCGGAGCTGCTGCAGCATGACACAACCAAATGGCTTTCAGGGGCCGCGGATGATAGGGAGAGGGCCGGGATACGGCAAGCATTACGGGATTCGGGTCGACCGTCCTTCGGAAACAAACCATGCGCGCCCTGCTTGCGGGCAACTGGAAGATGAACGGGTCGAAGGCGTCGCTCGGTGAAATCCGGGCGCTTGGCCGGGCCTTTGCCGACGAAGCACCTCCTGGCGACGTCCTGATCTGTCCTCCTGCAACGCTGATCGGCGAAGCGCTGCGGGCATCCGCGGGCAGCGTCATCGCGATCGGTGGTCAGGATTGCCATCCTGAGCCCGCGGGCGCCTTCACCGGCGACATTTCGGCCGAGATGCTGCGGGATGCCGGCGCAACTTCTGTCATCGTGGGGCATTCGGAGCGCAGGCAGTATCACGCGGAAACGAGCCAAGTGGTGGCCGCGAAAGCCATGGCCGCGCATCGCGCATCGCTGTATGCGATCGTCTGTGTGGGCGAAACCGAAAGCGAGCGGGTCGCGGGGCGAGCCATTGACGTCGTGACCGGACAACTCGCCGACAGCGTGCCGCTGGGTTTCGGAAGCAGCCAAGTGGCCATAGCTTATGAGCCTGTTTGGGCGATCGGCACTGGACGGACGCCGACCGCGGCCGAGATTCATGAGATGCATGCGGCCATTCGTAAGGCGCTGCGTGCGACCAACGGGGCCGACAGTGCCGCCATCCGAATTCTGTATGGAGGATCGGTGAAGCCCGAGAATGCCGCCGACATCCTCGCTATCCCCGATGTTGATGGTGCCCTCGTCGGCGGGGCGAGCCTTAGGGCGGCCGATTTTCTTCGCATCGTCCGCGCCGCGCCCAGGCGCTAAACGACGAAGACTTCCCTCGGTGGAGCGTTTCGTCTATTGACGCGGCCCTGTCTGCCCGCCATCTCACTCAAAACCGGTCCCCAGGGCTCAAAGCGGAAAGTCGCCGTCCTCCATGCAAGCGGTGCTGATTGTCATTCACCTGCTGATCGCGATCGCGCTCATCTCCGCGATCATGCTGCAGCGATCCGAAGGCGGTGCGCTCGGTATGGGCGGCGGTGGATCGGGATTAGGCGGCTTATTCTCGCCTCGCGGGGCGGCGAATACATTGACCCGCACCACTGTCGTGCTGGGCGTCATGTTCTTTCTGACCAGCATCACGTTAACGATGATGTCTCTCGGAACGCGGCAGGCCAATCCGCTGCTCCTTCCAGGCGCGCCCGCCGGTCCCGCAGTCCCGGGCGTCCCCGGCGCTCCGCCTACGCTTCCTGGGCTTCCGACGGCCCCCGTAGCCCCTGGCGCAGCGCCCGGCGCGCCAGCAGGAGCGGCTCCCGCACCGGCAGCCCCAGTTCCGGCGCTACCGGCTCCGCCAGCGCCTGCAGGTGTCCCGCCTGCGGCGAAGTGAGCCTGGTCTGGGCCGCTTAAACCTGTCGATAAGGCTGCCGAAAGCGCTTGAGCGGGCGAGGGGCTTCAGCCATGGTGCAATTCCATGGCGCGGTTGATTTTTATTACCGGCGGCGTGGTTTCCTCGCTTGGGAAGGGCTTGGCGTCAGCAGCGCTCGGCGCGTTGCTGCAGGCGCGCGGCTACACTGTCCGGCTGAGGAAACTCGACCCCTACCTCAACGTCGATCCGGGGACGATGAGCCCCTATCAGCACGGCGAAGTCTACGTCACGGACGATGGCGCCGAGACCGATCTCGATCTCGGCCACTATGAGCGATTCACCGGTGTCGCGTCGTCGCGGTCGGACAACGTGACCGCTGGCCGCATCTATCAAGGCATCATCGCGAAGGAGCGGCAGGGGCTCTATCTAGGCCGCACCGTCCAGGTCATTCCGCACGTCACCGACGCGATCAAAGAATTTGTGATGGCGCAGCAGGAGGGACTCGATTTTCTGCTCTGCGAGATCGGCGGCACGGTCGGCGACATCGAGGGCTTGCCCTTCTTCGAGGCCATCCGCCAACTCGGCAACGAACTCGGGCCCGACCAGGCCTGCTATGTGCACCTGACGCTGGTGCCCTACATCACTTCGGCGGGTGAGCTGAAAACCAAGCCGACTCAGCACTCGGTCAAGGAGCTCCGCAGTATCGGTATCCAGCCCGACATCCTGCTCTGCCGTTCGGACCGGGAAATCCCGCAAGACGAACGCAGGAAGATAGCGCTCTTCTGCAACGTGCGCGCCGAGCGGGTGATTCCGGCGATGAACCTGCAGACGATTTATGACGCGCCGGTGCGCTACCACGAGGCCGGTTTCGACAGCGAAGTGCTCTCGGTCTTCGGTATCAAGGATGCGCCCTCGCCCGATCTCTCGCGCTGGCGCTCCGTCGTCGAGCGCGTGCTGAAGCCCGAGGGCGAGGTCAAGATCGCCGTCGTCGGGAAATACATGGCGGTGAAGGATTCTTATAAATCCCTGATCGAAGCGCTCATCCATGGCGGGCTCGCCAACAACGTCCGCGTCAACGTCGAATGGCTCGAGAGCGAGGTCTTCGAAAAGGACGATGCCGCCGTCTATCTCGAGGACATGAACGGCATCCTCGTGCCCGGCGGCTTCGGCGAACGCGGCACCGAAGGAAAGATCGAGGCCGTGGGATTCGCGCGCAAGCGCATGGTCCCGTTCTTCGGCATCTGTTTCGGCATGCAGATGGCGGTGATCGAGGCCGCGCGCAATCTCGCGGGCCTCAACGGCGCGGGCTCGACCGAGTTCGCCAAGAGCCGCAACGAGTGGCCGCGCCATCCTGTGATCGCGCTGATGACCGAGTGGACCAAGGGGAACGATGTCGAGCGCCGCAACGCGGAGACCGATCTTGGTGGGACGATGCGTGTTGGCGCTTATGACGCTGTCTTGAAACCAGGCAGTCGCGTCTCGCAGATCTACGGCTCGACCAATGTCAGCGAGCGTCACCGCCACCGCTATGAAGTGAATGTCGGCTACCGCCGCCAATTGGAGGAACATGGGCTGGTGTTCTCCGGCATGTCGCCAGACGGCCTGCTGCCGGAGATCGTCGAGATTCCGTCGCATCCGTGGTTCATCGGCGTCCAGTTCCATCCCGAGCTGAAGTCGAAACCGCTCGAGCCCCATCCGCTGTTTGCGTCCTTCATCGGCGCCGCGGTCCAACAGTCGAGACTCGTCTGATGCAGGAGGACACGGCTCTGTTCGAAACGCTGAAGCGCGTCACCACCGATTCGATTGCGACCGTCCTCCTGAAGATGGGGTTGCGCAATCAATGGGTGCGCGGGCCGATGCCCTTGAAGGTCGATCAGCCGCGCACCGTCGGCCGCGCCTTCACGATGCGCTTCATCCCCGTGCGCGAGGACGTCCCGGGCGCAGTGCCGAAGAAGCTGCCGGTGAACCGTGACGCCGTCGAGGTGATGACCGCGGGATGCGTCGCGGTCGCCGATGCGCGCGGCATCACGGGAGCAGCCACGTTCGGCGACATTGTCGTGGCGCGGATGCAGAAGCGCGGCGTCGCCGGCATCGTGACCGATGGCGCCGTGCGCGACCGCAATGGACTGCTTCAGATTGGGTTGCCGATATGGACCGTCGGAATCACGGCGCCGCCCCCTGCGACGCAGCTGATGCTGGTCGCGTGGCAGGAGCCTATCGCTTGTGGGGGCGTGGCGGTTTTCCCCGACGACATCATTGTGGCCGATGCCGATGGCGTGATCGTGCTTCCGTCTGGGCTAGCAGCCGAAGTCGCTGCGGCTGGGCTCGAACAAGAGCGGCTCGATGAATGGCAGATGGAGCAGATCAAGAGGGGCGTCAGCCTCTCCGCGCTCGCGCCGATGCCGAAAGACAAGTAGCGCCGCCGCGAAGTTCGTTTCGCTGAACTCGATTTCGTCGCGGAAGGGCGGTAGGAGTAGCGCATGACCACCCCCAATTCCGTCGTCAAAGTCGGTTCGGTCGAGGTCGGCAACAAGAAGCCGCTCAGCATCATTGCCGGGCCTTGCGCGCTCGAATCGCGCGATCATGCGCTCGAAATGGCCACGGCCTTGAAAGAGGTCGCGCGCAAAGCCGGCGTCGGCCTGATCTACAAGACAAGCTTCGATAAGGCCAACCGCACGAGCGCGAACAGCGCGCGCGGAATCGGCTTCGAGCTCGCACTCCCCATCCTCGCCGAGATCCGCGAGCGAGTCGGCATTCCGGTGCTCACCGACGTGCACGAGCGCGAGCAGTGCGCACAGGTCGCCGAAGTTGTCGATGTCCTGCAGATTCCGGCGTTCCTCTGCCGTCAGACGGATCTGTTGATCGCCGCCGCCGAAACGGGGCGCGTAATCAACGTCAAGAAGGGGCAGTTCCTCGCGCCTTGGGACATGAAGAACGTGATTGCCAAGGTGACCGGCGCAGGCAATCCGAACGTGCTGACCACGGAGCGCGGCGTTTCGTTCGGCTACAACACGCTTGTGTCCGACATGCGCGCACTGCCGATCCTTGCGAGTCTTGGCGCACCCGTCGTGTTCGACGCCACGCACTCCGTGCAGCAGCCAGGCGGGCAGGGGACCGCCTCAGGCGGCGAGCGCGAGATGGTGCCGGTGCTTGCGCGTGCGGCCGTCGCGATCGGTGTTGCCGCCGTCTTCATAGAGACGCATCAGGACCCGGACAAGGCGCCCTCCGACGGGCCAAACATGCTCAAGCTCAAGGACTTGCCGGACCTGCTTGCGGAATTGGTTGAGATCGACCGGATCGCCAAACGGCGGGCCGCTCAGGCCTGAGGCGGAATAAGCGAAATCCCCAGCAGGCCGAGCACGGCGAGCACTGTGAGCCCTGCGAGCGACGCATATCCGAGGTAGGCGCCGGGCGCGCGCTTCTTGCTGTCGCCTGACGAATAGCCGGCGATATAGAGCACGCGGCCCACAACCCAGATCAGCCCCACCCAGAACGGAAGCTGTCCGCCATAGAAGAATGCCGCCAGCCACAGCAGCGGTATGTAGAGGATCAGATTTTCGACCGTGTTGGCGTGGGCACGAAACGCGCGTTCGAACTCGGGATGGCCAACTGTCGCGGGGGCATGAATTCCGTGCTTGCCGCGCATTTGCGACACGCGGCCGGACGCCAAAAATGTGAGCAGAATGGCCAACAACGTATCGATGGCCACAAGATGATTGCCGTCAGGCATGCGAATCCCCCCGTTTCCTGGCCGCCCCCAGGGAAACCTTCATAACGGATTTTCTGAAGGCGGTCTCGTTCGGCTTGATGACAGGCCCTCGCGACCGTAGAACGACCTGACACTATTGGTGAGAGCATGACAGCGATCCTGGACATCGTCGCTCGGGAGATTCTCGACAGCCGCGGCAACCCCACGGTCGAGGTCGATGTGAAACTCGAGGGTGGCAGCTTCGGGCGGGCCGCGGTCCCCTCCGGCGCATCGACCGGCGCGCACGAAGCGCACGAGCTGCGCGACGGCGGGAATCGCTACGGCGGCAAGGGCGTCCTGAATGCGGTCGCGGCCGTGAACGGCGAAATCTTCGATGCGATCGCGGGCATGGACGCGGAGGAGCAAGTCCGCATCGACAAAGCGATGTGCAGGCTCGACGGCGCCCCAAGCAAGAGCCGGCTCGGCGCCAACGCGATCCTCGGCGTGTCGCTCGCCGTGGCGAAGGCTGCGGCTGCCGCATCGCGCCTGCCGCTCTACCGCTACCTCGGAGGTCCCAAGGCCCACGTACTGCCCGTCCCGATGATGAACATCATTAATGGTGGCGTGCATGCGGACAATCCGATCGACTTTCAGGAATTCATGATCATGCCGATCGGCGCGCCGAGCTTTTCCGAAGGCTTGCGTTGTGGCGCCGAAGTATTCCACGCGCTGAAGAAGGCGCTTAAGGATGCCGGCCACAACACGAATGTCGGCGACGAGGGCGGCTTTGCGCCCAACCTGAAGTCGGCCGACGAAGCGCTCTCCTTCATCATGCGCGCGATTGCCAATGCAGGCTATAAGCCCGGCGAGCAGGTGATGCTTGCGCTCGATTGCGCGTCGACCGAGTTCTTCAAGGACGGAAAATACATTCTGGAGGGCGAAGGCAAGACTCTCGACCCCGCGGGCATGACTCGTCTCTACGAAGAGCTGTGCAAACGCTACCCGATCGTCTCGATCGAAGACGGCATGGCGGAAGACGACTGGGCGGGCTGGGCGCAATTGACAAAGGCACTCGGCGCGCGCGTGCAGCTCGTCGGCGACGACCTGTTCGTGACCAACACTCAGCGTCTCAAAGAGGGCGTCGCAAAGGGCGTCGCCAACGCGATCCTTGTCAAGGTCAATCAGATCGGCACGCTCACGGAAACGTTAGATGCCGTGGAAACGGCGCACCGGGTCGGCTACCGGGCGGTCATGTCCCACCGTTCCGGCGAGACGGAAGATGCAACCATCGCGGATCTCGCGGTGGCGACCAATTGCGGGCAGATCAAGACCGGCTCGCTGTCGCGCTCGGACAGGATCGCCAAATACAACCAGCTCCTGCGCATCGAGGAAGAGCTCGGCGATCAAGCCATTTACGCCGGCCGCAGCGCGCTTAGGGCATAGTTGTTCCGGTTGTCAGTCGCTGGCGCCTTCCACTATGCTTCTCGCAACGATACGTGCCTCGCATCCGGGGCACCGGGACGTCAGGAGGGTCTCATGAAAAAGCTCGGGTTCGTCGCGTTGCTGCTGCTGTCGGCTGCTCCGGTAATGGCCGCGGAAAGTCCGCCTTCGATCCCGTTCGACGCGGACACGAACTTCCTCAAGATGCCGAACGATCTGTTCTTGGGTGAAGTCGCGGGCGTTGCCGTCAATTCGCGCGGAAACATCTATGTCTTCCATCGCGGCACCACCGACGGTCCCGCCTATGGCGCCCGTGCCGCTCAGCTCCTCGAGTTCGGGCCGAACGGCAACTTCATCCGGGAGATCGGCAAGAACCTGTACGCCTGGAGCTACGCGCACACGGTGCGCGTCGACCGCGAGGACAATATCTGGGTCGCGGACAAGGGCTCGGACATGGTGATCAAGTTCACCCCGGCAGGGCGGCCGGTCATGATGCTGGGCCGCAAGCCCGAAGCGTCGGACGAATTCGCCCATCCGCTGGAGCACCCCGAACCGCCGCTGCCGGCCGTCAATGGATTGTTCCGCCAGGTCACGGACGTAACCTGGGATCCCCAGGGCAACATTTATGTCAGCGATGGCTACATCAACTCGCGCGTCGCCAAGTTCGACAAGGACGGCAATTGGCTGATGCAGTGGGGCGATCGCGGCCAGTACGACGGCAACACCGAGCCGCCGACGGGCCGGATGTTCCAGCCGCACACCATCGCGTCCGATGCGCAAGGCAACATCTATGTCGGCGATCGGGCCAACAAGCGCATCCAGGTCTTCAATGGCAACGGCCAGTTCCAGCGCGTAATCAAGATCGACGTGACGGCTCCGGCCGGACTGCAGCCCGTGATCGGCAACATTCCCAATCCGAACGCCGTCAACAAGAGCCAGCTGCCGGGCGCGCCCTGGGCGCTTTGCATCACGCGGGGCCCGAACCAGGTGCTCTACAGCTCCGACTCGTATCCGGGGCGGATCTACAAGCTCACGCTGGATGGCAAGCTCTTGGGACAGGTGGGCGACCTGGGGCGGGCCCCGGGCAAGTTCGCCTGGATCCATGAGATCGCCTGCCCGTCTGAGAACAATCTCTTCGTGGGCGAGCTGCTCTCCTGGCGCGTGTCGAAGCTGACGCTCCGTCCGACCGCGCAACAGCGGGCCGAAAACAACAAATAGCTGACCTTACGCAAACACCAGGGCGCACTCCGCGCCCTGGTGTTTTTGCGTCCGCGACCTAAAATCCGCCCGCTATCACCAAAGAGGCGGACATGGCTCCTTATCCCGTGGCTCTTTTTGCTGCCGAGGTCGAACCGCGCGCCCGCAAGAGCGTCTATCCGGAAGTGCTCGCCGGCCGTATCGGCGAACGTATCAAGCGGCCCTTGGGCGATCCTTTCGGCCTGACCATCTTCGGCGTGAACCTGACGACTCTGAAACCCGGGGCAATGTCCGCGCTGCGTCACGCGCACACAATCCAGGATGAGTTCGTCTATATCCTCGAGGGTCATCCGACGCTCGTCACGGACGAAGATGAGACCGCTTTGAAGCCCGGCATGTGCGCCGGTTTCAAAGCGGGAACCGGCAACGGCCATCATCTCGTCAACCGCACGCAGGACGACGTCGTCTATCTCGAGGTTGGCGATCGCTCGCCGGGAGACAGCGCGAGCTATCCGGACGACGATCTCGTGGCGGTGAAGAGCGAGGACGGGAAGCGGCGCAGCTTCACTCGTAAGGACGGCACGCTTTATTGACCACGCGAGCGCATATGACGCTCCGTAATCTGACGATTGTCCCTTGACCCGTTGAATCGGGATGTGATTCCCTATCGCTCATGCAACTGCGTCGCCGCGTCGGAAGAAATTTCAACACCATCGCCGTTCCGGCGATCTGCTTCACGATCTGCCTCTATTTCGGCTACTCCGGCATCTTCGGATATCGCGGGTTGATGGCGTGGAGCCAGACGCGAACGGAGCTCGCCGCGGCGAAGAGCGACCTCTCCGGCCTTCGCGTCAAACGCGAGGCGCTCGAACATCGCATCTCGCTTTTGAACGGCCGCGCCATCGACCCCGACCTCCTGGAGGAAGTCGCCCGTTCGGTGCTTCTCGAGACGCGCCCTGACGAGGTGGCGGTCCCCCGCGAAAAGCGGTAGGAATCAGTGCAATAGACGATCCGGCTTGCCAAGAACGTTCCGCCCTTGCCATAAGGCGCGTGCTTTGGTTTGACCGAGAACACGACAGGGGCGGCAGGGAACGACATGGCGCGCGCGGAAGCGGCGGCAGCCGCCGGCAGTGAAGCCGAAATCAGGAAAATAACGGACGTGCCGGATAAGGTGGCGGTCGACCGCCTGAAGAAATTCTATCGCGACATGCTGACGATCCGTCGCTTCGAGGAGAAGGCGGGTCAACTCTACGGCATGGGGCTGATCGGCGGCTTCTGCCATCTCTATATCGGTCAGGAAGCGGTCGTCGTCGGCATGCAGGGCGCGCTGCGTCCCGCCGACCAGGTGATCACAACTTATCGCGATCATGGTCACATGATCGCCTGCGGGATGGACCCCGGCGGTGTGATGGCGGAACTCACCGGTCGCGCGACGGGCTACTCGAAAGGCAAGGGCGGCTCGATGCACATGTTCAGCCGCGAGAAGAATTTCTTCGGCGGCCATGGCATCGTCGGCGCGAATGTTCCGATCGGAACGGGTCTCGCCTTTGCCAACCGCTACCGTCAGAACGATTCGGTGTGCATCACGTATTTCGGCGACGGTGCGGCCAACCAGGGTCAGGTCTTCGAGTCGTTCAACATGGCCGAGCTATGGAAACTGCCGGTCATCTACGTGATTGAGAACAATCAGTACGCGATGGGCACCGCGGTCGCGCGTTCGACCGCCGAGGTCCATCTCTATAAGCGCGGCGCCTCGCACAACATTCCCGGCGAAGCGGTGGACGGGATGGATGTCGAGGCGGTGTACGAGGCCGGCGTCAAGGCCGTGGCGTGGGCGCGCGAGGGCAAGGGACCGATCATCCTCGAGATGAAGACCTACCGTTATCGCGGTCACTCCATGTCCGATCCGGCGAAGTACCGCACGCGCGAGGAGGTGCAGCAGGTGCGCGAGAAGCATGACCCGATCGATACGTTCGGGGCGCGCCTCGTGCAGCGCGGCGTTTTGCGGGAGGACGAGATCAAATCCGTCGACAAGGAGGTGCGCGACATCATCAACCGCGCCGCCGAGTTCGGCATTGAGTCGCCCGAACCCGCGCCCGAAGAGCTTTATACCGACGTCTACAAATAGGCCTGTCACCCCGGCCAATCCCATTCAAGCAGGCCTTCGATGACTCAAATCCTGATGCCAGCGCTCTCGCCCACGATGGAGGAGGGCAAGCTCGCCAAGTGGCATGTCAAGGAAGGCGACGCCGTCAAGGCCGGCGACATCCTGGCCGAGATCGAGACCGACAAGGCCACCATGGAGTTCGAGTCGATCGATGAGGGGCGCATCGCAAAGCTGCTCGTGCCCGAAGGAGCGGAGGGCGTGAAGGTCAACGCACCGATCGCGGAGCTCGCGCGCGACGGCGAAAGCGCGCCTGTGCCGAAACCGACATCCGCCTCGGCCGAGCCCAAAGCGCGGGGAGGGGATGTCGTCGAGCGCCTTCTGAGATCATCACCGGCGGCGCCACCTGCGCCCGCCCCGACGCCTGCACGCACGCCGGCGAGTCCCATCATCGCGTCCGATCCGGCGATACCCGCGGGAACCGAATTCGTCACAATCACGGTTCGCGATGCCCTTCGCGACGCGATGGCCGAGGAAATGCGCCGCGACGAGACCGTGTTCCTGATGGGCGAGGAAGTCGCCGAGTATCAGGGCGCGTACAAGGTGAGTCTGGGTCTCCTCGAAGAGTTCGGCAATCGCCGCGTGATCGACACGCCGATCACCGAACAGGGCTTCGCCGGTCTTGGCGTCGGCGCGGCGTTTGGCGGGCTCAGGCCCATCGTCGAGTTCATGACCTTCAATTTCGCCATGCAGGCGATCGATCAGATCATCAACTCCGCGGCCAAGACGCTTTACATGTCTGGCGGGCAGATGGGGTGTCCAATCGTCTTCCGCGGACCGAACGGGCCGGCGGCGCGCGTCGCCGCGCAGCACAGTCAGGACTATGCGTCGTGGTACGCGCATATCCCCGGCCTCAAGGTGATCTCGCCGTATTCCGCAGCTGATGCGAAGGGGCTCTTGAAGGCTGCCATTCGCGATCCCAATCCCGTTATCTTCCTCGAGAACGAAATCGTCTATGGCCGCTCGTTCCCGGTACCGAAGCTCGATGACTTCGTGTTGCCGATCGGTAAGGCGCGGGTCGTGCGCGAGGGCCAACATGTGACGCTCGTTTCTCACTCGATTTCGATCGGATTGTGCATCGACGCGGCCGAGGTCCTGGCGAAGGAGGGGATCGATGCCGAGATCGTCGATCTGCGCACGCTGCGTCCGCTCGACAGCGCAACCGTCATCGAGTCCGTGAAGAAGACAAACCGCATCGTCACGGTCGAGCAGGGCTGGCCCATTTGCTCGATCGGCTCCGAGATCGCGGCCATCGTCGTCGATCAGGCGTTCGACTGGCTCGACGCGCCGCCGACGCGCGTCGCCGGCAAGGACGTACCGATGCCCTATGCGGCCCGCCTCGAGAAGCTCGCGCTGCCAAGTGTCGAGGACATTGTCGCCGCGGCGAAAGCCGTTTGTTACCGATAGAGACGCCGCGCGCATGTCCACTCAGATCTTGATGCCTGCTCTCTCGCCCACCATGGAGGAGGGCAAGCTCGCCAAGTGGCACGTCAAAGAAGGCGATGCCGTGAAGGCAGGCGATATTCTGGCCGAGATCGAGACCGACAAGGCGACGATGGAGTTTGAAGCGATCGACGAGGGCCGGATTGGTAAGATTCTCGTGGCCGAGGGCGCCGAAGGCGTGAAGGTCAACGCGCCCATCGCGATCCTGCTGGGCGAAGGCGAGACGGCAGAACCCGGTACCGGCGCTGACATCCCCTCGG
>Ga0184629_10000498_pt1 | contig 17536 bp, 16 predicted proteins | sample PLM4_32_b1_FD_133158 | JGI IMG/M metagenome (GOLD analysis project Ga0184629, IMG submission 133158) | Groundwater sediment microbial communities from an aquifer in East River, Colorado, USA - PLM4_32_b1 | ecosystem: Environmental > Terrestrial > Soil > Riparian zone | place: USA: East River... | reverse complement strand
TGATTTTTTCAAAAACAGCTATTATCTTAATCTAACATTCGATTATAACGGGCATTCATTTGATTTAAATTCAGCCAAAAGAACCCATTCGAATATAGATTTAAGCGATTTAGACAACATAAAACTCATTCAATACAAACGCTCTGAAGGCGAATCTTCGTTTGCAGATCAATTACTGGAAATAGGTTTATCCAAAACCGAAAATGGTTTGTTTGGGCTTTCGCCAAAAGAGGAAAAACAAGATCCTTACGCAACTATTCAATGGGTTATAGAAAACCAAGAAATTCTTGAATCTTTAGGTTTTTCTATACAAGGCTTTAAAATCGACAGCAAGAAAATCAACACTCATAAAGTGGCTATTCAATTTTCGAATGAAGTCAAAAGCGATTGGTTTGACATCAAAATGATAGTGGTTTGTGAAGCGTTTGAATTTAGTTTCAGCGAAATCGTTTCGAATATAAAAAACCGAAACCAACTCTTCCTTTTGCCTAATGGCAACTACTTTTTGATTCCGCTAGAATGGATGACGCTATACGGCCCAATGGCAAAATTAGCAAAAGTCCAAAACGGAAATCTTGTGTTGCCTAAAAGTAATTTTGCCGTTTTGGAAGGCATTCCAGAATTAAAAGATTCTGCAAATTTACAAACAGTCATAGAATACCAACCTTCTGCTTTAGTAAAAGCGACATTAAGACCCTATCAAATTGAAGGAGTCAAATGGCTTTTGGAACATTACAACAATGATCTAGGCGCTTGCTTGGCTGATGACATGGGGTTGGGAAAAACACTGCAAACCTTGACCACATTGGTTGCAGTACAAGAACAATTGGATTTTGAAAAAGCCGAAGACATTCAGTTGGATTTATTTGGAAACGAAATTCCTGTAGCAAAAGAATACCTAAAAGCACTGATTGTTCTGCCTTCGTCATTGGTTTTTAATTGGTACAACGAAGCTAGAAAATTTACACCGCATTTTCGAAGAGTGCAATACATTGGCAACGATCGAAAAATACTTTCAAGAAAACTAGAAAAATACGACTTGATTTTTACCAGTTATGCTGTTGTTTCGAGAGATATTTCAATTTTGGAAAAATACAATTTCAGGTATTTGATTTTGGATGAAAGTCAATACATCAAAAACAAAAACTCGAAAATTTTTAAGGCAATCAACCAAGTAAAAGCCAGCCATAAAATATCGTTGAGCGGAACTCCAATAGAAAACTCACTTGATGATTTATGGTCTCAAATGCAATTTATCAATCCGAATATCTTGGGAAGTTATTCCTTTTTTGCCGAAAATTATAAACTTCCAATAGAGAAAAAGCAAGACGAAAACAGTTTATTGGAATTGAAGAATCTCATCAGTCCTTTTATTTTACGACGCACCAAAGAACAAGTTTTAAAAGACTTACCAGAACTGTCCGAACAAATCTTCTATTGCGAAATGGAACCCGAACAAGAGAAGTTGTACGAAGAAGAAAAATCAAAAGCCAGAAACTTCCTTTTGAAAACCGAAGGTCCAAACAGGGACAAAATCAGCATTATCAATACATTGATGCGTTTGAGGCAATTGAGCAATCATCCGAAAATGATTGATTCAAAATCGGAAATGGATTCGGGGAAATATATCGCTGTGACTCGCTATTTGGAGACTTTGGTACAATCCAACCAAAAAACAATTGTTTTCAGTTCGTTTGTATCCAATCTAAATTTTTATAAAACCTGGTGTAAAGAAAATAAAATTGATTTCTGCGAACTCACGGGAGAAACGCCGTTGAAAGAACGAGAATTTCAGGTCAATCGTTTTCAGGAACAGGAAAAACCATTGTTATTCTTTATCTCTTTGAAAGCTGGTGGCGTTGGACTCAACATTACCAAAGCTTCTTATGTTGTTTTCCTCGACCCTTGGTGGAATCCTTTTTCGGAAAAACAAGGAATTGGTCGTGCGCATCGAATTGGACAATTGAACAAAGTAAATGTGATTCGGTTTATCACCAAAAATACCGTTGAAGAAAAGATCATTCGTTTGCAGGAAAGTAAAAAACTATTGGCCGATTCTCTATTAGACGAAAATTACATCAGTCCGGAAATTGAGGAGAATTTGAGTTTTATATTGGAATAAGCATCGGAGTCTTGTTATCATGCTTATCAAATATATTGTTATAATTTTCGTTAATTTGTATATTTACCACTCATGAACAACACGCCATCAATGAAAATAATTGCTGTTTTACTGCTTTCTTTATTTTATATGAATTCTTCGGCACAAGTCGAGAACGAAATTGCTCCACCTTTTAATATCAAGACAGCTTCTTTTATTCAGAATAGTAAAAACACAGTTCCAATATTTAAACTTGGTGACAGATTTGAATTTCAATTTGACGATTTATTTGGTTCTGAAGCCGATTACTATTATCAAATCACACATTGTGATTACAACTGGATTCCATCTGATATTCCAAAAAGCGAGTATTTATTGGGTTTTGATGATCAAAAAATTCAAGATTATTCCAACTCTTTTAATACTTTACAAATTTATTCCCATTATAATTTAGCAATCCCAAATCAGTCAATGCGATTACTTCTTAGTGGAAATTATATTCTTAAAATTTTAAATTCTGACAAAGAAGTCGTCTTAACCCGAAAATTTGTTCTTTATGAGCAAATGGTGGAAGTGCCTTTAATAATAAGAAAACCAAGAATTGTAACCGATTCATACACGAAACATAACTTGGAATTTAAAATAAAATCGGATCAGATTCTTTTTCAAAATCCAATGTTAAACCTTAAAGTTATACTGTTGCAAAATGGAAAATTCAATACCGCCATAAAAAATATTCCACCGCAATATGTCATAGGAAGCGACTTTATTTATAACTATGATGCCCCAACCCAGTTTTTTGCGGGGAATGAATTTTTGTATTTTGACTCCAAAGACATCAAAAATGCCGGCAATTATATCAGTTATGTAAATTCTGACAAAGATATTTACAACACCCATTTATATGCCAATAATGACCGAACAAATTTACCGTATACCCTCTTTACTGACGTTAACGGAAATTTTGTTGAAACCTGTATTAATTGCACAAACAACAAAATTGAAGCCGATTATACTTGGGTTTATTTCAGCCTCTCAGCCCCCTCTTTTATGCTAAACAAGAATGTTTATGTTGCAGGAATGTTCAGCAATTACAGTACATCTCCAGAATTTAAGATGGATTACAACTCAAAAACCGGTCTCTATGAGAAAGCCATTTTTATCAAACAAGGATTTGTAAACTATCAGTACCTTATTGCAAATGATAAAGGAATCATTGACCAAGAAAATGCTATTGACGGGAATTTCTATCAAACCGAAAATGATTACTCGGTATTGGTTTATTACAAAGGAAACGCCGATCGATACGAAAAAGCCATTGGATATGGAACGGCCAATTCTTTAATCATAACCAACTAAAAAATGTTAAGAAACATTCTCGAAAAAAAATTTAGATAGACTATTCTTTTTTTGTAATTTTGTCCACAGACAGCACCCTATTTAGCTCATAACCATGGTTTCACAAATTACAAGAGGCATTAAAATTTCAGTATTGACTAGTTTTGAAGGAACGTACTTCAAGAACTACAAAATCCATTTTGCCTTTAGTTACGAGATCACCATAGAGAATCAAAGCAAAGATTCCGTTCAATTAACTTCTCGTCATTGGGAAATTTTTGATTCTTTAAATGATTTGGAATTTGTGGATGGCGAAGGCGTTATAGGCAAAAAACCCGTTTTAAAACCAGGAGAACATCACACCTATAGTTCCGGTTGTTTATTGTCATCTCCTTATGGCGCTATGAAAGGCTACTTTAATATGATTAATTTCACGACTACAAAATCGTTCAAAGTAATTGTACCTACCTTTAGAATGTGTGCACCATTTGCTTTAAACTAGGAGCTATTGGATTTAAGATTGTAGATTAACGATTTTTGATTACTGATTTCTGTATAATCAAAAATGTTGCAATTATAAACATAAAAATACACAGACCATTCCGTGGGCTATTAATTCTTAAATCAAAAATCGTTAATCAAAAATCTCAATTCGCCAATTTTCTAACGTCCCAATTGACATATTATCAATTATCCTTTGTACTTTTGCACAAAATTATCTAATTCACAAAATTCGAGATATTTGTCCTGATTCACTTCGAAAGAATTTGCTAATTGTCTAATTGTCTAATTATCTAATTAAAACATCATGCTAAAAGGTTTTTTTAATGTACCAAAAGCGGTTAATGAACCCGTAAAAAGGTACGCACCCAATTCACCGGAAAAAGCAGCAGTTCAGGCCGCTTACACAAAAATGTGGAATTCAAAAATCGATGTTCCATTATACATCGGAAGTGAAGAAATTAGAACTGGAAACACTAAAAATATGACGGCTCCCCACGATCACCAACACATCGTAGGAACCTATCATCTTGCCGAAAAAACACATGTAGAAAAAGCGATTGCAAATGCACTAGAATCTAGAACAGCATGGGCAAATATGGCATGGGAACAACGTGCCGCTATTTTCCTAAAAGCAGCCGAATTGATTGCAGGTCCATACAGAGCCAGAATTAATGCCTCAACTATGATTGGGCAATCCAAAAATATACACCAAGCCGAAATTGACGCTTCTTGTGAATTGATCGACTTTTTACGTTTCAACGTAGAATTTATGACTCAAATTTACGCAGATCAACCAGCATCGACTTCAGACATGTGGAATCGTTTAGAATACAGACCGCTTGAAGGTTTTGTATACGCCATTACACCTTTCAACTTTACTGCCATCGCTGCCAATCTTCCTGCAAGTGCCGCCATGATGGGGAATGTGGTAATCTGGAAACCAAGTGACAGCCAAGTATTTTCGGCTCAAATTATCATCGAAGTATTCAAAGAAGCAGGAGTTCCTGACGGCGTTATCAACGTGGTTTTTGGAGATGCATTGATGATTACTGATACTGTTTTGGCAAGTCGTGATTTTGCCGGAATCCATTTTACAGGTTCAACACATGTATTCAAAGATATTTGGGCAAAAATTGGAACTAACATTCACCACTACAAAACATACCCAAGAATTGTAGGTGAAACTGGAGGAAAAGATTTTATCATCGCTCATCCAAGTGCCAATGCGAAACAAGTTTCAACAGGAATTGTTCGTGGAGCTTTCGAATTTCAAGGACAAAAATGTTCTGCAGCCTCTAGAGCCTATGTACCACAAAGTTTGTGGCCAGCCATAAAAGAACAATTGATTACAGATACGAAATCCATGAAAATGGGATCTCCAGAAGATTTTGGCAACTTTATCACAGCTGTAATTCACGAAGGATCATTTGATAAATTGGCTAGTTTTATCGATCAAGCCAAAAAAGATGCTGATGCTGAAATTATCGTTGGTGGAAACTATGATAAATCAGTTGGGTACTTTATTGAACCAACTATAATCGTAACCACAAGCCCTCATTACACTACTATGGCAACCGAATTATTCGGACCAGTAATGACAATTTTTGTTTATGAAGACGCTAAATGGTCTGAAACATTAAAGTTAGTTGACACCACATCGGAGTACGCTTTGACAGGAGCTGTTTTCAGTCAAGACCGCTATGCAATAGAAGAAGCAACAACAGCATTGCAAAATGCTGCCGGAAACTTCTACATCAATGACAAACCAACAGGAGCTGTTGTGGGAATGCAACCTTTTGGTGGTGCAAGAGCATCAGGAACCAACGACAAAGCAGGTTCAGCATTGAACTTATTGCGTTGGGCTTCACCAAGAACCATCAAAGAAACGTTTGTAACTCCTGACAATTACAGATATGCATTTTTAGGAGAATAGTTTTAAAAGATTGCAGATTTTAGATTAACGATTTAAAAACCCCATAATAATTCAATTTATTTTGAATTATTATGGGGTTTGTTTTTTGTAATATCGTCAATCCATTTTACAGGAATAACAAGTTTGGGGCAACATTTTAAACCACAAACTTAAGCGGCAAATGCACCACTTTCTTAGTTTCGAAAAACTCATCTTCAAAGAAATCGGCAATATTATATTCTGTCGCTTTAGGAAAATCTTTTAATTCTTCGGTTAAGTCTCCTCCTTTTAAATAAAGAATACCGTTTTTCAATTCGTGTTTATTTTGCTTCTTGATTTTGGTTTTCACCCAAGAAACGAAATCAGGCATATTGGTCACGGCACGACTCACGATAAAATCAAAATCCCCTTTTACATTCTCGGCACGAAGTTGTTCAGCTTTTACATTTTTTAAGTCTAATGCTTCGGCAACAGCCTGAACCACCTTTATTTTTTTGGCAATAATATCAATCAGAAAAAAACGGGTTTCAGGGAAAAGAATTGCCAACGGAATTCCTGGAAATCCACCTCCTGTACCCACGTCAAGCACATAGGTTCCAGGTTCAAACTTTACTATTTTGGCTATGGCCAAAGAATGCAAAATATGTTTGGTATACAATGCATCAATATCTTTCCTTGAAATCACATTGATTTTTTCGTTCCAATCATGGTACAAAAAATCCAATTTCTGAAACTGTTCTTTCTGATTATCAGTTAGGTTAGGAAAATACTTTAGAATCTCATCCATCTTTTTAATTTTTAACAAAAGTACTGCTTTTAGCTCATAAATATTTAACTCAATATTGTATATTGAAAATTTATATTGGCTACCTTTGCAAATATTCAAAAAACATATGAACAATACCGCACCTACATTTGCAAAACAAGACAATCTAAAGTTTTTTAGAACGCTTAACTCTCGGGTAAACAGCTATTTCAAAGAAAACAATATAGAAAAAACTGGAAACTGGAAAATCCATTTAAAGACCGTAATTCTTTTTACTGTTTTTCTTGTTCCTTACTTCTTAATATTAACTTTAGACATGCCTTTTTGGGCTCATATTCTCCTAACTATCCTTATGGGAATAGGGATGGCAGGAATTGGAATGAATGTAATGCATGATGCCAATCACGGGTCTTATTCAACCAAAAGTTGGGTTAATAAATTTATGGGAGGTACCATTTACGTATTAGCGGGAAATGTACACAACTGGCAAGTACAACACAATGTATTACACCATACCTATACTAATATAATTGGTCATGACGAAGACTTGGAAGCAGGAAGAATCATGCGTTTCTCCAAAGAAGCCGAATGGCATAAATTCCATAAATTTCAACAATACTACGCTTTTTTCCTATATGGTTTACTGACTTTCAACTGGGCCATTACTACCGATTTTAAACAAATGAGCAGTTACCTTAAAAGAAAGCTCTCTTATGGTGAACCAAAAAGCCCAAAAACACTTTGGACCACATTGATTATCACCAAAATCATTTATTTATCAATCTGGATTGTATTACCAATGGTTATTGGAATCACTTGGTGGAAAGTACTTCTTGGATTTTTTATCATGCATTACACCGCTGGATTAATTTTAAGCATCGTTTTCCAATTGGCACACGTAGTAGATGAAGCTGCAAACCCTCAACCAAATGAAGCTGGCGAAATGGAAAATACTTGGGCTATCCATCAATTATTTACCACCGTTAATTTTGCTCCAAAAAACAAAATTGTAAACTGGTATACAGGAGGATTAAACCACCAAATTGAACACCATATTTTTCCACATATTAGCCATGTGCATTATGGTAAAATCGCAAAGATCGTAAAAGAAACTGCAAAGGAATGTCAACTTCCATATTACGAATACAAGACAATGACCGGTGCCGTAGTTGCACATTTCAAACACTTAAAAACTTTAGGATTAAATCCTGCACTATAATTATCTAAAAAAAGAATAAACCAAAAAATTACATTTTAATGAACAACCCACTTTCAGACAGAATTAACAATCTAGCTACATCACAAACATTAGCGATGGCTGCATTGGCAAGAGAATTAAAAGCACAAGGAAAAGACATTATCAGTTTAAGTTTGGGAGAACCAGACTTTAATACGCCAGACTTTATTAAAGAAGCTGCAAAACGTGCCATCGACGAGAACTACAGCACTTACTCACCAGTAGAAGGGTATCTAGAACTTAAAGAAGCTATTTGCAGAAAATTCAAAAGAGACAATAATCTTGAATACAAACCATCTCAAATTGTGGTTTCAACAGGAGCAAAACAATCGTTATACAACATTGCTCAAGTAATGCTTAACGATGGTGACGAGGTAATTTTACCAGCACCATACTGGGTAAGTTATTTCGAAATTGTAAAATTATCAGGTGGAATTCCTGTAGAAGTTCCAACTTCTGTAGATACTGATTTCAAAATCACACCAGAACAATTAGAAGCAGCCATCACACCAAAAACAAAAATGATGTGGTTCAGTTCTCCTTGTAACCCAAGTGGATCTGTTTATAACAGAGAAGAATTGACAGCTTTAGCGAAAGTTTTAGAAAAACATCCTCATGTATATGTAGTTGCTGACGAAATTTATGAGCATATCAATTTCTCAGGAACTTTTTGCAGTATTGCTTCTATCCCAGGAATGTTGGAAAAAACGATTACCGTAAACGGAGTAGCCAAAGCATTTGCTATGACAGGATGGAGAATCGGATATATTGGTGCTCCAGAATTCATCGCCAAAGCGTGTATCAAAATTCAAGGTCAAGTAACCAGTGGTGCCAACAGTATTGCGCAACGCGCTACAATTACTGCTGTAGATGCTGATCCATCTGTATTGAAACACATGGTCGATGCATTCCAAAGTCGTAGAGATTTAGTAGTTGGATTATTAAAAGAAATTCCAGGAGTAAAAATCAACGTTCCAGAAGGAGCATTTTATGTATTCCCAGACGTTTCTTCCTTCTTCGGAAAAACATTGAGAGGAACTTTAATCAAAGATGCCAATGATTTCTCTATGTATCTTTTGGGCGAAGCCAATGTAGCTACCGTAACAGGAGACGCATTTGGAAACCCAGATTGTATCCGTTTTTCTTACGCAACAAGTGAAGATTTATTGAAAGAAGCATTACGCAGAATCAAAGAAGCAGTTTCTCTAACTGAAGTTCTAGCATAAAACAAAGACCCTTCAAGGTTTTTTAAATATCAAGTTTAAGGTTCGAAGTTTCATGCTTCGAACTTTAAACTTTTTTTAGTTTGGAGACATTCCTGCTATGCATAAAGTCCTCATTTATTTATTTTTAAAGCCTCCAGCAATTCTGCCAACTCCACTACCGCATACGTAGAAGAATAGTCAGAGACAGCATAAGGCAATATCAGACAATTATTGTGAATAATCGAGCCACAAGAATATACAACATTTGGCACATAGCCTTCGCGTTCGTCTTCTTGGGGTGAAAGCAGCGGCTGGTCAAGTCTTCCTATTTCCTTTGTAGGATCATCAAGATCCAGCAACGAAGCACCTATGCAATATTGCCTCATGGCACCAACTCCATGCGTAATTACTAACCAACCTTCCTCTGTCCACAATGGCGCCCCACAGTTTCCTATTTGTGTAAACTCCCAAGGATAACGGGGTTTTTGAATCAATATGGGATCATCCCATTCAAAAAAATTGTTCGAATACATAAGATAATTATTAACTCCATCAACCCGGGCAAGCATAGCATACTTTCCTTTAATTTTTCTGGGAAACAAAGCCATCCCCTTACTTTGCGAACCAGCCCCATACAAAGGCGTTATCCGAAACTTATAAAAATCATCGGTCAAAATTAATTTTGAAAGAATCGTATGTCCATTATAAGCCGTGTAAGTTCCAAATACTCTTTCTGATTTATCATCGTCAATAAATTTCAAAAAACGCGCATCTTCTACACCATTACTTTCAGATTCTGATACCGGAAATATAACCCGTTCGCTGATATCGGAATCATGACTGAATTGCACATCATAAAAAGAATCCAGCAACCAAATCATTTCTTCCAGCGCTTCTTTCTCCTCCAGCTTGATAGCACAATCCTTTAACTTCTCAATTATTGCATTTTTCAATAAAGAATACTCAAAATCTTCTGGCAGATCTTGCAAAATAGAGGCGTATTTATCGGGAGTATGCATTTCAATCAATTTCGAAATAAATCGCTTTTTATTAAATACCATTTTATGTAAAATCTCGGCCTTGTCAATATTATCACCAATTTTCATCACATGAAGATCGTTATTCTTATCGATGATTCCGCTCCTAAAAACGATGGAGGAAACATGGCCTTCCCCGGTGGCCCTGAAAGAAATAATTACTCGTTTTTCGCCCCTACCCAAGTTGGATTGGTCGAAATCTTCAACAATGGAAGGATTAAAAAAAGCCGCCGACTCAATAGCATATTCCATAGTGCAGTAAGAGCCAATAAGCATTTTCCGTTCATCGGATAGAAGATCATAGTCAATTTGCATTCCCTCAATTAAGCTCTTGATTTTCTCACAATGATTAAAAAATGTACGTGAAATATTGCGATGTCGCCTAGAAAACTCACGAAGTATTCGTTGCAAAGTCTGAGTTACCTGTACATCATCCAACAACATTATACGCTCAACCATTTCCTGGGTTCGCAGTTCGCCACTCATAAAATACCGAGCAACAACCCTGCTGGAATCAGGCATGAATGTAACATTTTTTCGAATGACAGCAACTCTCATAACTCCATTTTTTAAATTATAATACACTAAGTAAAACCTTCGAGATAATAGAAAAAAAACGTTTCAATCCAGCGTCATCAATTGTCACTAATGAAGAATAACTCATCATTCATTGTCGCTTTGAAACTTTCGCAAGGAACCCCTGAACAATTCTGAAATTTCACATCTCGAAACTCTGATTAAGGGCAAACCCAAAGTTACAAAAAAATCAAACAAGACAGTAATTATCCTACTTCATTTTACTTAAAATCAGGTAGTTATAGCTTATTTCAGGAATTCAAAATCATACTATTGTTAGTCCAAAATTATCATTTATTGATTTTGGGCGTGACCCTCCGTAAAAACTACGGGTCGTGCTATCCGTTACAAGTCCTCGTGTCGTTGAGTTTGAGACTCAACGACACTGTGGGCTTTCCACTACTATCACTCACGCAAAACGCATCATGATCTGATAACGAATGTTGTAAAAAACCAAAAAATACAGAAACTAAACTTAAAAGAAATAACCTCAAAAAAATGTACTTTTGCTTTAATTGTCACAAAACAAACTAACCTCATAAACTACATAACCCTTCTAAACTTTTTTCAATGAAAATATTACTTCTCGGCTCAGGCGAATTAGGAAAAGAATTTGTAATCGCAGCACAACGCATCGGACAAACTGTAATTGCCGTTGACAGCTACGAAAATGCTCCCGCGATGCAAGTAGCCCACGGTTTTGAAGTCATCAATATGCTCGACGGTGAAGCTCTAGACCGAGTGGTAGCCAAACACCAACCCGATTTCATCGTTCCCGAAATAGAAGCCATCCGTACCGAACGTTTTTACGATTATGAAAAACAAGGCATTACCGTAGTCCCTTCTGCGAAAGCGGCCAACTTTACTATGAACAGAAAAGCCATACGCGATTTGGCAGCCAAAGAATTAGGCTTAAAAACTGCCAATTATAGATATGCCACCACAGCCAAGGAATTGCACAAAGGTGTGGAAGCCGTTGGAATGCCCTGCGTAGTAAAACCATTGATGTCCTCTTCAGGAAAAGGACAATCGACCATAAAAACGGCTGCCGACATTGACAAAGCTTGGCAATATGCCGTGGAAGGTTCCCGTGGCGATGTAGTGGAAGTAATTGTGGAAGCATTTGTAAAATTCAACTCGGAAATAACCTTATTAACGGTTGTTCAAAACAATAATCCCACCTTATTTTGCGCCCCCATCGGACACAGACAAGAGCGTGGCGACTACCAAGAAAGCTGGCAACCCGCTCAAGTTTCCAACAAAGACTTATACGAAGCACAAGACATGGCCGAAAAAGTAACCGAAGCTTTGGGTGGTGCAGGATTATTTGGAGTCGAATTTTTCCTTGCCGATGACGGTGTTTATTTCTCCGAATTGTCTCCAAGACCTCATGATACCGGAATGGTTACTTTGGCAGGAACACAAAACTTCAACGAATTCGAATTGCATTTACGAGCTATTTTGAGCCTTCCAATTTCGAAATTACTCTAGAAAAAGCAGGAGCGAGTGCCGTAATTGCAGCTTCCGAAAATTCAACGAATCCCACTTTTACAGGAATAGAAAAAATAGCCGCTTTACCCAAAACCGATTTCAGGATTTTTGGTAAACCAACCTCAAGACCGTATCGCAGAATGGGTGTGGCGCTAGTAAATGACACTCTGGAAACCCCAATTGAAAACATTGTGGAAAAAGCAAAAGAAGCTGCCGCTTTAGTCAAAGTACATTCTTAACTACTTTTTAGAAACCCGAAAAGCCGTCGGAGTCATTGCGGTATGCTTTTTGAATAATCGTACAAAATAGGAATAGTCATCGAAACCCAGCTCAGTTGCAATTTCGTTGACTGTTCTTTTTTTATCCATTAGCATCCTTTTGGCCTCCAAAACAATCCTGTCCGTAATCACCTGAGTGGTTGTTTTTTTCAAGATTTCAGTGCAGATTCGGTTCAAATGTTTTAAGGTAATATGCAACTGTGACGCATAGAAAGACGCTGCTTTTTCGGCTTTAAAATACTGCTCCAAAAGCACTTCAAAATTTTTAATTTTTACATTGTAAGAATGCGCTTCATGGACGTGGATTGCATTGTATTTTCTGGCTATTTCGATATGGATACTATCCAGCATATTCATGATTTTGTCCTGCTTCATCATTTTATTACCCCCATTTTCGGCAATTATACTTTCAAAATAAGGCAAAATTGATTTGGTTTCGGCGCTATCAAAAACCATTTCAGGCGAGTTGTTCACCGAAGAATAAAAAGGATATTCGTCGATGGTTTTTTGTCCAAAATAGAGATTATAGATTTCCTGGGAATAGAAAATCACAAAACCATCAATATCATCCGATAAATCCCAATGGTGCATTTGTCCGGGTTGCAAAAAAAACAGGCTGCCCGGCAAAATAGTAAAGACATCAAAATCGATTTCATGCGTTCCCGATCCTTTAGTAAAAAAAACCAACACATACGAATTGTGCCGATGTGGTTCCTCGACAAAACTATGGTCAATTAAGTGATTCTTGAACGTATTGATATACAAATCACTATTCACCGAATTGCAATGAAAACGCTGAATGTTATAAACCGGATATTTTTTCATATCGCCTTAATGTCTTTATTGTGCTATAATAAGCGAATATAGAAAACATCCATGACATCATTATAAAATACCTTTGATAAAAAATAACAAACATGTCACACGCTATTGTTCACATCCTAAATAATGAATGTCCTCATTGTCTTGAAGGGAAAGTTTTCAAAGAAAAAAACATATTTTTCAATATTGGATTCCCCAAAATGAATGAATATTGCTCCCATTGTCAGTACAAATTCGAAAAAGAACCGGGTTATTTCTTTGGTGCTATGTATATAAATTACGGCTTGACCGTAGCACAAGGAATTGCCACCTATTTTATTGCTCAACCCTTTTTCAAAGAAACTTTTGCTCTGGGCATCATTCCTATCATTGCGGTGGTTATTGTTGCAATGTCATCTTTCAACATTCGATTTTCGAGATTACTGTGGATTTATATGTTTAAAAACTATTCCATTTAGAAAAGCAAAAATCAATAAAACCGCAAAATAAAACTCAAAAAATAGCTACCTTAGTCATCTTAAATCGATGAAAAATGAAAAATCTATTCGCATTTGTATTATTGTTTACAGCACTATTATCTAATGCTCAAGACAAAAAAGAGCCATTAAAATCTCAAATCGTGGAAGTTTCCTGCGGCGAATGCCAGTTCGGGATGAAAGGAAAAGGTTGTGATTTGGCTTTTCGTATTGACGGAAAAACGTATTTTGTGGACGGAACCAAAATTGATGATCATGGAAATGCACATGCCAAAGATGGTTTTTGCGAAGTCGTTAGAAAAGCCGAAGTTACTGGAGAAATTGTGAATAATCGTTTCCAAGTTTCAACTTTTACTTTACTTCCAGAACAGCAATAAATGGCATTAATACTCGAAAATATTGCTCAACATGTAGCGCTCACCACACAAGAGCAGGAACTTTTCTTGTCCAAAACAGAAACACACCTTTACAAAGCCAAAACCATTTTACTCAATAGTGGTGCAATTTGCAAACATTCCTACTTTGTAAACTCAGGTATTTTGCGCAGTTTCAACATCAATGACAATATCGTAGAACATGCATTGAGTTTTGCTTGTCAGGGGTGGTGGATTGGTGATATGTACAGTTTGCTTTCGCAAAAACCGGGCAACCTGCTTATAGAAGTTTTAGAAGACGCTGAAGTGGTTTTATTGTCTAAAGAAAACCAAGAATTACTGTATCTCGAAATTCCGAAACTGGAACGCTTCTTCCGGATACTTACCGAAAATTCATTGGTAGCCAATCAAGAAAGACTCATGGATAATCTAAGCTTAAGTGCCGAAGAACGCTTTGAGAAATTCTGCAAAAAATACCCGACACTTCTACAAAAAATACCTCAGAAACAAATTGCATCCTATATAGGAGTTACTCCAGAGTTTTACAGCAAAATGAAATCGCGATTACTGAGGAAGTAGTTTTCAGTCGCAGTCATTATTTTAGTTTACAGTCGCAGTTTTCAGACCCCATCGCCTGAAAACTGAGACTGAGACTGAAAACTCCCTTCTTAATCTAGATTAAGTGTCAACGCTAAAAACGGATGTAAATTTGCATAACAAAAATCAATAAAAACATACATCATGAAAAATACAGTTTTGCACAAAGCAGATACAAGAGGACATGCAGATCACGGATGGTTAAATGCATATCACAGCTTTAGCTTCGCCAGCTGGTACAATCCAGATCGAGTTCAATTTGGTACTTTACGCGTTTTGAACGACGACACTATTGCCGCAGGAATGGGTTTTGGGACACATCCTCACGACAATATGGAAATCATTACCATTCCGCTTGAAGGCGATTTGGCCCATAAAGACAGTATGGGAAATACCGAAGTGATAAAAAATGGAGATATCCAAGTGATGAGTGCGGGAACCGGTATTCAGCACAGCGAGTTTAATCCAAATGCAGATCAAAGAACCAAGTTATTGCAGATTTGGGTATTCCCAAAAGTTAGAAATGTAACTCCTAGATACCAACAAATCACATTAAATCCGGAAGACAGAAAAAACAAACTGCAACAAATTCTTTCACCGAATCCGGAAGATGCAGGAGTATGGATTCACCAAGATGCTTGGTTTCATTTGGGTAAATTTGACAAAGACACCGTTACAACCTATCAATTAAAAAAAGAAGGCAATGGTGTTTATGCTTTTATCCTTTCTGGCACAGTAACCATCAATGAACAAGAATTGGAAACCCGTGATGGTTTCGGAATCTGGGATACTCCCACTTTGGACATTACAGCCACTACAGATGCCGAATTCTTATTGATGGAAATTCCGATGGTACAGTAAATCGATTCGTTCTTACCCGTGCTATTCAACACCCGGCAAACACTTTTAAAAATTCAATTCAACTTCCGAATCACTTTAGCAGGATTACCAACTGCTAAAGAGTTGTCGGGAATATCTTTGGTCACCACAGATCCGGCTCCAATTACACAACCAGCTCCGATGGTTACTCCGGGACAAATTACGGAATTCCCCCCTATCCAACAATCGTCACCAATCGACACAGGTTTTGAACTTTCAACGGTTCTTCTTTCTATGGCATTGAGCGGATGGGTTGCGGTGTAAATATGCACGCCCGGCGCAAAGAAAACATTGTTGCCAATGGTTACTTTCATCGTATCCAAAACCACACAATTGACATTGAAATAGACATTCTCCCCCGAATGGATGTTGTACCCGTAATCACAATGAAAAGGCGGTTCTATGTACAATCGTTTATGTGAATTGGGCATCAATTCCCGCAGAATAGCACGCGATTTTCCATTCATTAAATATTCTGTTACATTGAGTTTGTGGAGTAATTTTTTGGCTTTGATACGCTCTTCGGTAAGTTGCTTGTCATTGGCAAAATAGATTTCGCCCAAAAGCATTTTTTCTTTTTCGGTCATTTTATAAAAAATAAGATTGAAAATAATAGCTGTAAACTAGAACAAAAATAAACAACATCTCCTTATTTTGAATCTTCTTATGAAAACAAAAACTTCATAATTAGCCCTGATGGAAGGGAAAATCCTTTTTGAACGCTTTTTCGGCGGGCAAAAAGATTGGAATGACAGCAGGACAAGTGTTGTTGATAGCAAAAAAATTGCTGCTCCTAAAAAAAACTGTATTTTTGCAGACGGTTTTTTGTTCTCTCCTTTTTGAAAACTTGAAACTTTTAAACTTTAAATAAAAAACTACAGATGAAAGCATACGTATTTCCAGGTCAGGGAGCGCAATTCACAGGAATGGGCAAAGACTTATATGAAAACTCACCATTGGCTAAGGAATTATTCGAAAAAGCGAATGAAATTCTAGGTTTTCGCATTACCGACATCATGTTTGAAGGTACTGCAGAGGAATTGAAAGAAACCAAAGTTACACAACCGGCTGTTTTTTTACATTCGGTTATTTTGGCTAAAACATTGGAAGATTTCAAACCAGAAATGGTGGCTGGGCATTCTTTAGGTGAATTTTCGGCTTTGGTAGCAAATGGTGCTTTATCATTTGAAGACGGATTAAAATTGGTTTCACAACGTGCTTTGGCGATGCAAAAAGCCTGCGAAATCAAACCATCAACAATGGCGGCTGTTTTAGGACTAGCCGATAACATTGTAGAAGAAGTTTGTGCTTCTATTGATGGAGTGGTTGTCGCGGCAAACTACAACTGCCCTGGGCAATTGGTGATTTCTGGCGAAACCACAGCGGTAGAAAAAGCCTGTGAAGCGATGAAAGCAGCAGGAGCAAAAAGAGCTTTATTGTTGCCTGTTGGAGGAGCATTTCACTCCCCGATGATGGAACCTGCAAGAGAAGAACTGGCTGCCGCTATTGAGGCGACTACATTCTCGACTCCTATTTGCCCTGTGTATCAAAACGTAACGGCTTCGGCAATTTCGGACGCTAACGAGATCAAGAAAAACTTAATTATTCAATTGACTGCTCCAGTAAAATGGACACAATCTGTACAACAAATGATTGCGGATGGCGCGACTTTGTTTACCGAAGTGGGTCCAGGAAAAGTATTGGCAGGTTTGATTGGAAAAATTAACAAAGAAGCAGCGACGGCGAACGCTTAAAATTAGTGGTCAGTGGTCAGTTTTTTTAGTGATCAGTTTAGAAAATCAATTATATTATAAAATCCTCATGAACGATGTTTGTGGGGTTTTTTGTTTTTAAAGCTCTCTTGCTTCCTCGCAATGATTATTTATAATTCCTGTGATTAAGAAAACTGTATCCTGCTTCTCGAAGAAAATATACCAAGTAGT
>Ga0184629_10000496_pt1 | contig 17604 bp, 17 predicted proteins | sample PLM4_32_b1_FD_133158 | JGI IMG/M metagenome (GOLD analysis project Ga0184629, IMG submission 133158) | Groundwater sediment microbial communities from an aquifer in East River, Colorado, USA - PLM4_32_b1 | ecosystem: Environmental > Terrestrial > Soil > Riparian zone | place: USA: East River... | reverse complement strand
CCACCTGATCCTTCATCAGGATCGGTACGCAATGGAGCGGACCGACGGGGCCGGGCGCCGCATCGAGCCGCGCGGCTTCTTCCACGGCACGCCGATTGATCGTCTGAACGGCGTTCAGTGCCGGCCCGCGTTTGTCGTAGGCCTCGATGCGACCGATATACTGCTCGACCAGCGCGCGGCAGGTGATCCGCTTTGCGGCGAGCGCCGCCTTCACATCGTCGATCGTGGCGTCCATCAGCTGGAACGGCTGTGAGTGTGCGGACCCGATTGTTCCGCCCACAACCATGAGAATGGCGAGCAGCTGACGCATCTCCTGGCCCCTTCGATCGCGCTTCGCCTCAACCATAGCAAATTTCGGGAGCCCGCTCGCTCGACAGGGATCGCCAACCGGCTATCCTGGAGCTGATGGTCACTCGGGAAGACAACGACCTTTTGACCCGCGTCGAAGGCGACTGGCCGATGGGCCAGATCATGCGCCGCCATTGGCTGCCCGCGTGTCTGTCCGAGGAAGTCGCCGAACCCGACGGCGCACCCGTCAGAACCCGCATGCTGGGTGAGGACCTGGTCGTCTTCCGCGACACCAAGGGACGCCTGGGCATTCTCGGCGAGCACTGCATGCATCGCCGCGCCTCGCTCGCCTTCGGGCGCAACGAAGAGTGCGGGCTGCGCTGCCTCTATCACGGCTGGAAGTTCGACGTTGAGGGCAACGTCCTGGACCAGGCCTGCGAACCCGAAGGTGGCAGGCTCGCCCTCAATCGCAAGCAGAAATCCTACCCTGCGCGCGAAAGCGGCGGTTTCGTCTGGACCTATATGGGGCCGCAAGACGAGTTCCGTGAATTCGAGCCGCCGCTCTGGGCGGCCGTGCCTGCCGACCGTATCGCCATCGTGAAGATGCGTGTGGGGTGCAATTGGGCCCAGGTGCTCGAAGGCTCCATCGATTCCGCCCACAGCTCGAGCCTGCATTCCACGATCATGCCGTCCATGAATGTCGACGGCGCGAAAGCCGTCGGCGAGTATTGGCCGCGGCCCTCCGCCGACAAGGCGCCGCGGATGCAGTTCCAGTCGACGAGCTTCGGCTTCCGCTACGCCGCGATCAGGAAGCCGATCCAGAACGCCCCCACGCACGATTATGTCCGCGTCACGCTCTTTGTCGCGCCGTTCACGGTGATCATCCCGCCGAACGATCGCTACCAGATGGCGCAGATGCTGTTCCCGATCGATGACGTGAACACGATGTTCTATTGGGTTGCCTTTCATGAGACGAAAGGCATCCGAGAGGACGAGTGGCGCAAATTCTGCGCGGCCGAAATCGGCGTCGATCTCGATTCCGATTACCGCAAGGTCCGCACGCTCGAGAACCGCTTCCTCCAGGATCGCGACGCGATGAAGCGCGGCGACTTCACCGGCATCAAGGGAATCCCCGCGCAAGACATGGCGATGTGGGAATCGATGGGACCGATCACCGATCGCAGCGAAGACAATCTCGGTGCGAGCGATATCGCCGTCATCCAGTTCCGCCGCCAGATGATCGCGGCTGCACGGCGCTTCCGCGACGGCGGCCCTGCGATCGGCACGACGGAACCGCGCATCCCGCAGGCGCAGCTCTCATCCTTCGAAGGCATCGTTCCCAAAGGCACCGACTGGCGCACCCTCGGCGTCTCCGACACCGAGCTCTCGCTCACGCGCCAGCAGACCACGCCCGCGGCGTAAGCGCTATCCGGCCGGAATCGTCAGAAGCGGTGGCGTCTCACGCGGGCCCGTTTCCGCCAGCGTCGAGAGCAGCATGACGAGGCCGAATGTCGACTTCGACGCAACGTCGCGGTCGTCGATCCAGAACCAGCCGCCACGAAGGGCGATGGCAACGAGGGCATCGGTCGGCCGCTCGGGGCGGCCTTTGACGATGTTGAGCAGCGTCTGCTCCTTCCAGGAGCGCGCGACCTCGCCGTTGTAGTCGAAACGATCGCGCGCGACCGTCGGCGGACCGATGCCGCTGCAACCGGCGATCATCAGAACGCCAACAAGCAGACTCACGCGAAGGTCGCCGCGAGCGGACTTCATGGTGCTCCGTCCGGATTGGTAGGCTGCTGCCTTTTGCGCATCCGCTTTTTGGAGCGGCCAAGTTTCTCCGGCGTCCACAGGAGGGCATCTCCCGCGTGACCTGACGAAGCTTTTGCAACGCCCACGTTAGAGCTTAGGTCGAACACGGTCCGCAATTGGACCTTGGACCGATACGGTCACGCTGCGGCGTGGGTGGACTTTTGTCCAATGCGATATCCGTCGCGTCGATTGCAGACTTGGGTCATGCGTGTGACGAAAACATTCGCGAGGCTCGGCGGCATCGCGGTCTTGGTCGCCGTGTTCATCCCCGCTTCTGCGCAAGCCCAGAATGTCTTTGGCCGTCTGCTCGCCGAGTTGAGCGCTGCGGATCGCCTGGCGATGGAGCGCGCGCGCAACGAGGTGCTGGCAAAGATGGAGCTGGGTGCGGTCTCGATGTGGAAGGACGACAAAACCGGCCACTCCGGCGAAGCGCGGATCGGGCGGACCTACGAACGGAACGGTCTCATGTGCGCTGAAGTCGATCACGCGTTGAAACTTCCGCGCGAAAGCCACTACGCAATTCCGTTTTGTCGTGACGCCAGCGGCACTTGGCGCGCGGCGTTCTGAATCACCCGTAAAGTTTTGGCCATCGAGGCGCGCGGGCAAACAAACCGTGACCGCGGCCAAATTGCCGGTTTGCGCAAAACTGAGCTAGGCTTCGGTCCCGCGCCCGCACCTTTCGAGGACACGATGCTGAAGCGCCTCATTGCGATTGCCGCCGCCGTTCTTCTCGTTCCCGCGTCCGCGTCCGCCGCGAGCAACGACATGTTCAAAGGCAAGACCATCACCTACATCGTCTCGACCACGGCGGGCGGCGGTTACGACACCTACGGCCGGATGATCGCGCGCTACATGCCGAAATATCTGCCCGGCGCGCGCATGATCGTGCGCAACGTGCCGGGTGCCGGCAACATCATCGGCGCGAATGCGATCTACACCGCGCGCGCCGACGGCACCACCATCGGCATGTTCAACACCGGCCTCATCTACAATCAGTTGATCGGCGCGGCGGGCATGAATTTCGACATCGGGAAATTCAGCTTCCTCGGCAAGGCCGCCACCGAAGCGCGCGCCGTCGTGCTCGGGACCAATTCGGGCCTGAAGAGCTTCGATGAGATGCTGAAGGCGAAGGACGTGAAGTTCGCCACCTCCGGCATCGGCACGGCCTCCTGGTTCGACAGCCGTATTCTCGCCGACGCGCTGAAGCTCAACATCCAGCTGGTCAATAATTTCAGCGGCAACACCGCCGAGCTCAGCATGCGCAGAGGCGAGGTCGCAGGCCAGATCGGCACCGTCGAATCGCTCGAGCAATTCGTGAAGAGCGGCGGCGGTTTCTATGCGCTCGAGATTTCCGGCGACGAAGGCCATCTGCCGGGCGTGCCGCGCGTCGCGCAGTACACGAAGGACGAGCGCGCGCGGAAGCTCGTGGCGCTGCTCCAGGCGATGTCCGAGTTGGGCCGCCTGCAAGTCGCCCCGCCGGGCATGCCCGCCGACACGCTCGCAGTCCTGCGCACCGCGATGGCGCAGGTGATGAAGGATCCCGGCTTCATCGCCGACTCCGAGAAGCTCAATCTTCCCATCGACTTCCTGCCCGGCGATGTGGTCGCGGAGAAAATCAAAACCGCGCTCAATCAGCCACCCGAAATCGTCGCTGCGCTCAAAGCCGTCTCCGGCAGCTGACGCACACAAAGCCGAGAGCACCACGAAGCGCAGGGTCGCCTCGCGCAGGCCATTCGCCCAAATATCAACCTGTGATAGCAATAGCCCCAAGGGGGAAGGGCAACGGCGACGTTCAGTTCGCCGGGCCTTAGGGGGCAATGACAGCGCAAGACCGCGTCTTCGCCAAGTGTGCGTGGCGGCTGATCCCGTTCATGGGTCTGCTGTATCTGATCAACTACATCGATCGGACGAATGTCGGCTTCGCCGCGCTCACGATGAACGCGGACTTGGATTTGTCGCCCGCGGTTTTCGGTTTCGGCGCGGGCATCTTCTACGTCGGCTATGCACTGTGCCAGGTGCCGGCCAATCTGATCCTCGAACGTATCGGCGCGAGACGCTGGGTCTTCTGCATTTTGGTGACGTGGGGCCTGTTGTCGGCCTCGAACGCCTTCGTTGAAACACCAGCGGGGTTCTACGCGGTCCGCTTTTTCTTGGGAGTCGCCGAGGCCGGCTTCTTTCCCGGCATGTTGCTGTACCTGACCTATTGGTTTCCGCGGTCTCAGCTTCCGCGGTTCACATCCAATTTCATGATCGCCATTCCCGTCTCGTTCGTGATCGGCGGCCCGCTTGCGACCTCGATCCTCGAACTGGACGGCGTGGCGGGCCTTCGCGGCTGGCAATGGGTTTTTCTGATCGAGGGCGTACCGGCTTCGCTTCTTGCGTTCGCGGCGCTCAAACTGTTGCCCGATGGCCCGCAGGCTGCAACCTGGCTCACCGACGAAGAAAAGAAAACGATCGCCGCGCGGCTTGTGGCCGAGGAACCACGGGGCGACAGCAACCTGTGGTCCGCCTTGATCGACCCGCGAGTGATAATACTCGGCCTCGCCAATCTTACCTACCAGGTTGCCGGTCTTGGTGCCGGATTGTGGATGCCGCAGATCGTGCAGGCGATGGGCTTCTCCAATCGCGCTACCGGTTTTGTCACGGCTCTGATCTTTGTGGCTGGCGCAGGTGCGATGTTCCTCTGCGGGCGTTCGAGCACATCGAGAGGTGAGCGCATTTGGCACGCGGCAATTCCCTTGCTGTTCGCCGCCTTAGGCTTCGCGGCCGCGACAATTGAGTTTTCCTACCTGTATGTGCTCGTCGCGCTCGCGTTTGGAGCCACAGGACTCTTTGCCGCGCTCGGCCCGCTGTTCAGTCTTCCGTCGTCGTTCTTGCGCGGCACGGCGGCCGCCGGCGGCATCGGCGTGTTCAACACCCTTGGCAATCTCGGAGCGTTTTTGGGGCCGACTCTCGTCGGTGTGCTGACGCAAGGGAGCGGCGATTACGGAGCCGGCTTGATGTTTGTCGCCGTCGCGTTCGTTCTCTCTGCCCTGATCATCCTCGCCGCCGGGAGGATGATCGCGGCGCGTCCGCTCATAACCAAACAGGCGGCCTGATCCTCATGTGCGGAGTCGTCGCGATCCTTTCTCAAGGCCGCCCCGTGTCGGCGGACGTTCTCACGCGCGCCGTGCACACGCTCCACCATCGCGGGCCCGACGGCCAGCGCACCTGGATCGCACCGCACGGACAGGCCGCGCTCGGACACGCACGTCTCAGCATCATCGATCTCGTGACCGGCGATCAGCCGATCGCGAACGAGGATGAGACCGCGTGGATCGTCGCCAACGGCGAGTTCTACGATTACGAGCGCGTGCAGCGCGAGCTCGAGCAGAGCGGCCATCGCCTGCGCACGCGCTCGGACAGCGAGATCGCGCTGCATCTCTACGAGGACCTTGGCACGCAGTTCGTGCATCGGCTGCGCGGCGAATATGCGTTCGTCATCTGGGACGAGCGCGCGCGCAGGCTCTTCGCGGTGCGCGACCGCTTCGGCGTCAAGCCGCTGTTCTATGCGGTCCACGACGGCGCGCTGTACATCGCATCCGAGATGAAGGCGCTGTTCGCAGCCGGCGTGCCGGCCATCTGGGACGCCGAGAGCGTGCACTTCGCGTTGACGTTCATGCCGCCCGGCCGCACGCTGTTTCAGGGCGTTTACGCTGTCCCGCCCGGCCACTACCTGACGGCCGACTCCACGAGCATCGCGCTCACTCAGTATTGGGACATCGACTATCCCGCCGTCGATGACTACCGCTCTCGTGTCACGGACGCCGAGTACATCGACGGCTTCCGCGCCGTTCTTGACGAGGCGGTCAAAGTGCGCTTGCGCGCCGATGTGCCGGTGGGCTGCTACTTGAGCGGCGGCATTGATTCCTGCGCCGTGCTCGGCCTTGCCGCGCGGCACCGGACCGATCCGATCCGCGCCTTCACGCTGCGCTTCGATCATGCGGACTACGACGAGGGCGTGGCGGCCGAGGAGATGGCGCGCAAGGCCGGCGCGGACTGGGTGCCCATACCGATCAGCCAGGACTCGCTCGCCGACAACTTTGCCGAGGCGATCTACCATGGCGAAGCGTTGTGCCTGAACGCGCACTTCGTTGCGAAATACATGCTCAGTCGCGCGGTGCGCGATGCGGGCTTCAAGGTCGTGCTGACCGGCGAAGGCTCGGACGAGATGCTCGCGGGCTACGCGCACTTCCGCGAGGACATGCTGCGCTACGATAGCGCGGGCCAGGACAAGGCCGAGATCGAGCGCCTCATGATCCAGCTCGAAGAGGCCAACAAGGTTTCACAGGGCATTCTCATTTCGCATGAAGCATTGGAAGTGTCCCCGCTGATGAAGCGGCTGCTCGGTTTCACGCCGAGCATGTACATGCCCTTTATCTCCAGGTCGCACCGGTTCAGGTCGTTCTTCGACGGCGATTATTTCGCGCCGTTTGACGGGCTCGACCGCGCGAGCCTTCTGCTCAACAACATCGATGTCAGGCGCCGGCTTCAGGGCCGCGCGCCGGTGCATCAGTCGCTCTATCTCTGGAGCAAGACCGCACTCCCGGGATACATCCTCACGCTGCTCGGCGACCGCATGGAGATGGCGCATTCGATCGAGGGTCGTGTTCCGTTTCTCGATCATCACGTCGCAGAGTTCCTGTTCACGACACCGGTCAACTTGAAGATTCGCGGTCTGACGGAGAAATACATCCTGCGTGAAGCGACGCGCGATGTGCTCACCGACAGGGTCTACCGCCGGCAGAAACATCCGTTCCTCAGTCCGCCGGATGCGCTCGGCAAGCCGAGCAAGATGACGGCGCTTATTCAGGACACGCTGCGCAGCCGTACGGTCGAGTCGGTGCCGTTCTTCAATGGGAAGGCCGTGCGGAGGTTTGCAGATCGACTCGAAACGATGACGCAAGCTGAGCGCGGCAGCATCGATACCGACCTCATGGCGCTCATCAGCATCGTGTTCATGCACGAACGCTTCGTGCAGGCGAGAGCGAACTGATGACAACCAGGCGCGCCGCATCGAAGCCTTTCCAGATCGCTGCCGTCGTGATCGGCAATGCGCTGGAATGGTACGATTTCGTCATCTTTGGATTCATGACGGTCATCATCTCGCGGTTGTTCTTTCCGGCGGACAGTCAGTACGCCTCGCTTCTTCTGACCACCGCGACCTTCGGCGTCGGGTTTTTCATGCGCCCGGTCGGCGGCATCCTGCTCGGTATTTATGCCGATCGATACGGTCGCAAGGCGGCCCTGATCCTCATCATTGTTCTCATGACCATTGCCATGGCGCTCATCGGATTCGCGCCGACCTATGCGGCAATTGGCGTGGCTGCGCCTTTGATCATTGTGCTGGCGCGAATGCTTCAGGGTTTTGCAACAGGCGGAGAATTTGCAAGCGCGACCAGCTTCCTTATCGAAGGCGCGCCGGCAGGACGTCGCGGCTTCTACGGCTCCTGGCAGATGGTCGGCCAAGGCTTGGCGGTTCTCAGCGGAGCTCTTGTCGGTGCGCTTTTGACAAGCTCACTCTCGGCGGAATCGCTCGACAGCTGGGGTTGGCGAATCCCCTTCCTGCTCGGACTCGTTATCGGTCCTGTCGGGCTCTACATCCGCCGTCACCTGAACGAAACCGAGGTCTTCGTAAAGGAACGCGAGGTTGCGACGGATAGACAGGGTCTCGGTGCGATTCTCACCGCGAATGTCAGAGAGTTGCTCGTGAGTGGAGGCATCATTGGTGGGGGAACGATCTCGTTTTATGTGACCGAGCTCTACATGCCCACCTTTGCGCGGACCCAGCTTGGTCTGCCGCTCAGCGAGGCGTTCATCGCCCAGTCGATTGGCCTTGCTTGCATGACGGTCCTGATCCCCATCTCTGGAGCGTGGTCGGATCGGGTCGGACGCAGGCCGATCATGATCGGCTCGTTCGTGCTCTCTTTCAGCCTCGTCTATCCGCTATTTTACTGGCTCGTTGCCAACCCGTCGCTTCTCAGCCTCACCATCACGCAAGTCGTCCTCTGCTCCTCGATAGGGATGTTGAATGGCCCGATCTCGACGGCTGTCGCGGAGCAGTTTCCAGTTCTCAGGCGGTCGACCTGCTTGGGCGTCAGCTACAATTTCGCCGTGATGATCTTCGGCGGTTTTGCACAAGTCTTCGTGACGTGGCTGATCGAAGTGACCGGTTTGCCAGTCGCCCCGGCGTTCTATCTCATGTTCGGCGCGGCCATGGGCCTGGTTGCCACGGTCTTCCTCGTCGACCGAGCACGCGACATCGACACTCCACGTGGCATCGTCGCCGCGCCTGCCGCCGGTTGAGATGCCCTCACTCAAGAGTGTCAACGATCACATTTTTGGCGCCTGACATTCTCGTGTGCGCCGGATTTCAATGTCTTCAGTACTTTCCGGCCCGCTAAACCTTTCTGGGGGCCAGGATGTCGGGTTCGGAAATCATCATCTACATGACCATCATCTCGCTGATGATCGGGGGCGTTGCGCTGATCGTGGACAATCGCTCCGCGTAGTCGCCGGTCAAACGTCCCGCGCCATCAGGATCGCATCGCCGTCGCGGTAGTGCAGCATCGGATGCGGCACGATCGCTCGCCGGTCCACCTCGCTGAAGCCCAGCCGATGGTAGAGGCGCAGCGCGGCTTCGTTGCGCTCGAAGCAGATGAGACTCACTTTGCCGAGCTTAAGTTCGCTTGCGTGCGCGAATGCCCAACGCATCAGTCCGGTGCCGATGCCGAACCCGCGATAAGTCTCATGAACCGCGATGCCTGAGATATAGAGCGAGCCATTCAGCTCGAGCTCGAGATAGGGCTGTAGCACGGGGTCGCTGATCCGGACGTCTTCCGGCGGCCCCGTCTCCGGATGGCAGTGGAGCATGCCGGCGATCTCGCCCTCCCGTTCGGCCATCATGCAGTTCTCATAGGAGAAGATCGTGTTCTCGCGCGCATAGCGCGCTTCGCCCACATCGAGCAGGCCCATTCCAGGAGACTGGAACCCGCTCCAGATGTACTCGGCGAGGCCATCCGAAGCGATCAGGAACAGTTTGGCGATCTCGCGTGCATCCGACTTCGCCGCTTTGCGGATTTTGCAAACAGCAGCGGCCGTCGGCGGAGACATGACTATTCCGGCTTCCGCGCTTCGAAGACGATCGCCTGAAGCGGAATGGGCTTGGTCGCGAACTCGCGCTCCAGCGCTTTCGTGGCCGCCTCCACGACCGCATCCGGATCGACGCCGCCACGGGCCTTGATCTGATCGATCAGCGGATTGCCCAATATCATGCCGCGCGCTCTCGCCGCGGCATCGGTCAGTTTGTGCTGCTTCTTCACGACCGCGATCTTGAGATCATCGAACCCTGCCGCGATCAGCGTCTCCTTGATCGGGTCGATTGCGTGATAGCCGAACGGCACTTGGTAGAACTGGGGTGGATCGACCGGAAAGAAACGGCACGCAATCTCGTGCGCCATTCGTCCGAATGGATTGTGCTTCTGTGAATCCCAGACGTTGAAGATGTACCGGCCGCCCGGCGCGAGCACGCGATAGGCTTCGCGGTAGGACTTCTCCTTGTCGGGAAAGAACATCACGCCAAACTGGCACACGATCGCGTCGCACATATTGTCGGCAAACGGCAGCGCTGTCGCGTCGGCGGGGCGAAACGCCACTCTCCCATCGGTCGGCCTGAACTTCTTCGCTGCCCACTGGAGCATCGGCGTATTGAGATCGGTTGCCAGGATCTCGGCTTTGGGCAACAAATCGTACAGGCGCCGCGTGACGATCCCCGTACCGGCCGCGGTTTCCAGCACGCGCTTGGGCGTGTGCGCCGCCACGCGCCGCGCGATATCGTCGGCATAGTCGACGAACAGGAACGGCCCCAGCCCCTCGTCATAGTGCTCGGGAATATCGCCGGTGAAAGCTGCATTGCCACTCATGACGTCACCTCTATCTGCGCTGTCGCGATATAGCACATCAAAAGCTCTTCTTTTTGGGACCGTGGGAAAGCAGTAGTCTCGCGCCGGGAACATCGAAGGGGCTCGCCATGATCGACCGTTCTATCTCTCGCCGGCGCATGTTGGAGATGGCCGCGCTCGGTGGTCTCGCCTTGAACGGCGGCATCACATCCGCACTTGCGCAAGCGCCGATGCGCCGCATCGAGCAGATGGATCCGGCGTTCGACAAGATCATCTCCACCTCCGAGCCCATCCGCGTGCTCGCCGAAGGCTACGGCGGCGATCGCGGCCAGGCCGAAGGACCGGTGTGGTGGAAAGACGAGGGCGGCTATCTCCTCTTCAGCGACATCAACAATGCGCGGCGCATCAAATACGCGCCGGGGCAGGGCGTCTCCGTCTTCCGCGAGAACACCAACCGCGCGAACGGACTGACGCGCGACATGCAGGGCCGCCTCGTCGCCTGCGAGGCGGACGCGAAACGCGTGACCCGCTTCGAACCCGACGGCAGCGTCACCGTCGTCGCCGGCGCCTATCAGGGCAAACAGTTCGGGCGGCCCAACGATGTCGTCGTCAAATCCGACGGCGCGATCTATTTCACCGATCCGCAAGGCGGCGCCGCGGGCAATCCGTGGGAAGTGAGCGTGCCGGGCGTCTACCGCGTGTCGCCCGATCTCGGCGCCATGTGGCTGTTGACCGACGACCTCTTGACGCCCAACGGTCTCGCCTTCTCGCCCGACGAGAGCGTGCTCTACATCGCGGATTCGCGCCGCCGTCACATCCGCGCCTTCGATCTCTTACCCAACGGAACGCTCGCGCTGCAGACCGACCGCGTGTTCGTCGACTTGAACGGTACCGAGCCCGGCGTACCCGACGGCATCAAGGTCGACACCGCGGGCAACGTCTATTCCGGCGGGCCCGGCGGGCTCTGGGTTATCGACGCCAAAGGGAAGAAGCTCGGCCGCATCATCCATGGCGGCCAGAACACGACCAACATGGCCTTCGGGGGCCCGGACTGGAAGACGCTCTACTTCACCAGCCGCAATTTCCTGGGCGCGGTCAACTTGCGGATGGCGGGCCTTCCGGTGCCTGCCCGAAAGGCGTAACAAGCGCGTTCCCCGATTGCCGTTCCACGCGAAAAGACGCATTGTTGCTGAAAGAAGCGCGAGCGGAGGCCCCCCTCGCGGCCAAGGGAGGAAGCCATGAAGCGCATGTTGCTCAACGGTGTCGTTTTCAGTGCACTCGCCGTCGCGGCGGGCGGCTGGCTTGCAGAGACGGATCAGGCTCAGGCCGCGGCCGCGGCGAAGATGCCGATGTTCGAGGTTGTGAAGGATTGGCCGAAGCTGCCGGCGAACATGAAGGTCGGCGACGCGTCCAGCTTCGCGATCGATGCGCAGGACAATGTCTGGATGATCCATCGGCCGCACACGCTCAAAGGCGACGCCCAGAAGATGGCCGCAAAGCCGGTCGTCGTATTCAGTCCCGCCGGCGATGTGGTGAAGCAGTGGGGCGGCGAAGCTCAGGGCTATGAGTGGCCGCAGCGCGAGCACGGCATCTTCATCGATTACCAGGGCAATGTCTGGCTCGGCGGCAACAACTGCCCCGGCAATGGCGCGCCCACGAAGCCCGTCAACGACGACCAGCTGCTGAAATTCTCGCAGGATGGTCGCTTCCTGCTTCAGATCGGCAAGGTCAACGGCAGCAAGGGCAATTCGGACACCGGCAACCTGCATCGTCCGGCGGATGCTCAGGTCTATCAGCCGACCAACGAGTTGTTCGTGGCCGACGGCTACGGCAATGACCGCGTCATCGTGTTCGACGCAAACACCGGCGCCTACAAGCGCATGTGGGGCGCGTTCGGTAAGGCGGCGAAGGACGAGGATAGCTGTGAGGTTGCAACGCCTCGGACATTCGCGAGCCCGGGTCCGGACAATTTCAATGTCGTGCATGCGATCCGCGTGTCGAAGGACGGCACGGTCTATGTCGCCGATCGCGAAAACCGTCGCGTCCAGGTCTTCGACATGCAGGGCAAATACATCAATCAGATCATCCGGACCGACGTGCTGTTCGCCCGCAACTTGGCGCTCTCGCCCGATCCGGAGCAGCAATACCTCTATGTCGGTGGCGGCAAGGGCGTCTTTGTGGTCGACCGCAAGTCGCTCGCCATCGTCGGCTCGATCGAGCCCGCCGGCATCGTCGGCCCCGGCCATCAGATCAACGTCGACTCCAAGGGCAATCTCTACATCGCCGCAACCGGCATGGGGATGCAGAAGCTCGCCTACAAGGGTATGTCGAAGTAGCCGGTCCCGCCTTTTTGCCAAAGATCGCCCGGCAGAACCCTCTGTCCGGGCGATCTGCATTTGAACCCCTTCTGGCGGCAGAATATAAGTATCCCAACAAACAGCGACCGACGCTCGGCCAAGAGCGCGATCAGGGCGTCGGTAATGGGAGGAATCGGGACAACAATGCTTCGGCACAAGATGAAATTGCTCAGCTGCGGCGTGCTCTTGCTCGCGACGCAGGCGTTTGCCGCGGCCCAAGGCGGCGGCGAGGTCTATCGCGCGCGCCTCTCCGTCGTGCCGCTTGACGTCGCGATGCAGGCGAATGTCGCGGGCTTAGGCCAGGTGACGGCGACGCTCGCCGGGAACCGCCTCACGGTCACCGGTGACGCGAGCGGGCTCAAGTCGCCCGCGACCACGGTCGCCATCCACCGTGGCCCGAAGGGCATTCCGGGTCCTGCGATCCTTCAGCTCACAGTCACGAAGGCGACGAACGCGACGATCAGCGGCGCGCTCGATCTCAACGCGCAGCAGGTCGCGGATCTTCGCGGCGAGCAGCTCTATGTGCAGCTCAATTCCGAGCGTGCGCCTGAGGGCAATCTCCGCGGCTGGCTGCTGAAGTAGTTCACGACTTAACCGTTCCGCGTTTTCGACATCGATCTTTCTTAAAGGAGCTTGGCAAATGCGGGGATTGAAGACGGCTCTGTTGCTCGCGGGCGGAACGCTCGCATTCGGCGTGGCGATTGCGGCTCAGCAGACTCCGCAAGGCGGCGGCATCTACACCGCCGAGCAGGCGACCATCGGTCAGACGGCGTACACCACCGTCTGCGCGGCCTGCCACCGCCCCGACATGCGCGGCGGCAATGAAGCGCCACCGCTCGCCGGCGCGAACTTCATGAGCGCGTGGCGCGGCCGTTCGACGAACGAGCTCTATACCAAGATCGCGAGCTCCATGCCGCCGACGGCGCCCGGCACGCTCAACGAGCAGGCGGTGACGTCGCTCGTCGCGTTCATCCTGCGCTCGAACGGCGCGCCCGCGGGCAATCAGGCCTTCGCCGCGAACACCGCGATCCCGATCGGCCAGGTCGCAACCGGCGCAGCACCTCCGCCGCAACCCGCGCAAGCCGCCGCTGCCGCGCCCGGTGGGCCGCCGCGTCAGGCGGCCGGGCTCGTGCTTGAGGGCAACATCGCGAACTACGTCCCCGTCACGGACCAGATGTTGCTCAATCCCGATCCCAACGACTGGCTGATGATCCGCGGGAATTATTCGGCGCACAGCCACAGCAAGCTCAATCAGGTCAACGCGCGCAATGTCGGCCAGCTTCAGCTCGCCTGGGTGTGGTCGATGAACGAGGGCGGTCCGAACGCCAACGAGCCTTCACCGATCGTGCACAATGGGATCATGTTCCTCGCCAACGCCGACAACATCATCCAGGCACTGGACGCAAAGACGGGCGAGCTCCTGTGGGAAAATCGCTTGCGGCCGTCCAGCTCCGCCGACGGCGGCAACGCCACGCGCAACATCGCGGTCTATCAGGAGAAGGTGCTGATCGGCACCACCGACGCGCACATGATCGCGCTCGATGCGCGGACCGGGCGCCTCATCTGGGATACGCCGTTCGGCGACAACACCAAGGGCTATGGCACATCCAGCGGCCCGATCGTCATCAACGGCCGTATCGTGCAGGGCATGCAGGGCTGCGAGCGCTACAAGGGACGCGACGAAGATCAGGGCTGCTACATCACCGGCTTCGATGCGCAGACCGGCCGGATCCTGTGGCGCTTCAACACGCTCGCGCGCTCCGGCCAGCCCGGCGGCGAGACCTGGAACAACATCCCGAACATGCTGCGCGCCGGCGGCGACACCTGGATCACCGGTTCTTACGATCCCGAGCTCAACCTCACTTACTGGGGCGTTGCGCAGGCGAAGCCCTGGATGCAGGCCAGCCGCGGCACGAAAGGCAGCGATGCCGCGCTCTACACGAGCTCGACTCTCGCGCTGCGTCCGGAGACCGGCCAGCTCGCGTGGCACTTCCAGCACGTGCCCGGCGAGTCGCTCGATCTCGACGAAGTCTATGAGCGCGTGCTCGTCGACCTCGACGGGCGGAAGTATTCGTTCAACATCGGCAAGGTCGGCATCCTCTGGAAGCTCGACCGCACCAACGGCCAATTCGTCTCGGCCAAGGAAACGGTGTTCCAGAACGTCTTCCGCTGGAAGGACGCGGCCAAAGGCATCGTCGAATATCGCCCCGACATTCTGGAGCAGCGCACCGGCTACTGGGTCCCCTCATGCCCGAGCACGCAAGGCGGCAAGAACTGGCAGGCGATGAGCTATGACCCGCAGACCGGCGTGCTGGTCATTCCCTTGAGCCAGAGCTGCATGGAGATGAACGGCCGCGTGGTCGAGTTCAAGGACGGCTCCGGCGGCTCGATGGCCGACCGCCATTTCTTCGAGATGCCGGGCAGCAACGGCAATATCGGCAAGCTCGCGGCCTTCGACGTCCGCCCCATGGAGCAGAAATGGGCCTACCAGCAGCGGCCCTCATTCCTCACCGGCGTGCTCACCACCGATGGCGGCGTCACCTTCGCCGGCGATCTCGACCGCACCTTCCGCGCGTTCGATACCGCGACCGGCAGGGTGCTGTGGCAGTCGCGCCTCGGCACCTCGGTTCAGGGCTTCCCGGTCTCGTTCAGCGTCGGCGGCAAGCAGTACATCGCCGTCCCGACGGGGCTGGGCGGCGGTTCTCCGCGCAACGTCCCGCGCACCATTGCGCCCGACGTGAAGCATCCGTTGAACGGCAACGCACTCTACGTCTTCGCTTTGCCGAATTAGTCGAAGTCAGCCCCAGTCCTTCTACCTTCCCCCCTTGAGGGGGAAGGTGTCGGCGCGCTGCGAAGCAGCGCTTGGCCGACGGAAGGGGGGTGAACGCTGCCGATTCCATTGAGCGCGACTTCGCGTGGGGCTTCCGGCGCACCTCGGCCCACGCTGTTTCAGTTCTCGGAATGGAAGGAGTGCGATCGCTCTTGTGCCGGATCGCCAACAAGAGACCTTTCTGTGAGGCTCGAATGGCGAGAGCTGCGTGGCCTCACTCGCAGACGAAATCGTCGGCGCCGACGGCGCGGCACAAATCCGGCCAGCCAAAGGCCTGTGTTCGCTCCGTTGGTTTGGTATGGTAGATTACCAACGCCTGCGGCCTGACCTGCGCCGCTTACCGGCGTATGTGCGGCTGGTCTGTCTCTGCCGCCCATAGGCAGTGACGATCTCGTCCGCGATAGCGTTGTCTTCCCCTGAAATAGTGGATTGGCGTGTTTGCTCAGCGAGGAAACACCTATGTCCAAATTTGTCACTGAGCACCAAATCGCAAGCCCCGATCGCGGGACGCGGATTTCCTCTTTTACGGAACCACGAACGTATGGAACCTCACGGTCGTGATGATCGACCCGCTGCTTGAGATCGTTCACAACGGAATCGCCGGCGCGGTCATCGCGGACGTCCTGGCGCGGGTCCCGAAGGGTGCGGCAATGCGGCCTGCGGAGTGATAATCAGCTGTACACGGATCAAACCAACAGAGGGGACTCACGATGGACATGAAACGGCTTGCCATCGGCACCATCGTCGGCGCCGTTACCATACACGCAGCCGGCTATCTTCTTTTTCAAGTGGCGCTTGTCGACTTCTACGCCATGAACGTTGGTTCGGCGACCGGCGTGGAGCGGGACGTCACGCTGCAGTGGGCGCTTGCGGTGGGAAACATTCCGCTCGCGGCGCTCATCACATACTGCATCGACAGCCGCCCCGGTGCCCCGACGATCGCGGGAGGTTTTGTGACCGGCGCGGTCATCGGCTTCGTGGTGTGGTTCCATGCGGACTTCATCATGTACGGCTTCACGAACGTGTGGAATCTCACACTGACGATCGTCGATCCGCCGCTCTCGGCTATCACGAGGGGAATCGCCGGTGCCGTCATCGCCGCCGTGCTCGCGATGCTTCCAAAGGCCGCACAGGTTCGACCCGCGGAGTGACGATCGTCCAGATCATCAACAAACAGAGGAGGGCACAATGGACATGAAACGACTCGCCATCGGCACGATCGTCGGCGGCGTTACGCTGTACGCCGTAGGTTACGTGATGTTCGACATAGCGACGGTGGACTACTACGCCGCGAACAATGCGGCGGCGAGCATATCCCGGGACGTCAACCTGCAATGGTCGATTGGGTTGGGGTATCTCTATCTCGCCGCCCTCCTTACGTTTGTCCTTGTGAGCCGGGCGGGCGTTCTGACGATCGGAACGGGCGCTGCAATCGGCGCCGTCGTCGGTTTCCTGGTTTGGGCCGGCGTCGACTTCATCCGTTACGGCTACGAGGACCGCTGGAATCTCACGTTGACGATCATCGATTCGCTGCTCGGCGCGGTCCAAACGGGAATCGGCGGGGCTGTGATCGCAGCAGTGCTGGCGCGCGTCCCAAAGTCTGCAATGGCTTGACCCGCGGCCGGATCATCCGGCTCGCAATCAAATGAGGGAGGGCACAATGGACATGAAGCGAATTGCCATTGGAACGATTGTCGGCGGTATCGCCTATTTCGTCCTCGGATACCTGATCTTCAACCTCGCAGCCGGGGACTACTACGCCGCGAACAGGCCGCCCGGCTTTTCCCGGGACGCCCCCATCGTATGGGCAGCCGCCTTGGGGAGTCTCGGTTTGGGCTTGCTGCTCACGCTGGGCATCATGAGCAGAGCAGGCGCCTTGACGATCGCAGGCGGCGTGGTCACCGGTGCGCTGTACAACTTCCTGGTCTGGTTCGGCGTGGATTTCCTCCACCATAGCGGCCAAGAAGCACAAAATCTCACGCTGACGGTCGTCGATCCGCTGCTCGAGCTGATCCGCGGCGGACTCACCGGCGCTGCCATCGCCGCAGTGCTGGCGATGGTGCCCAAAAGTACGGCGGCTCGACCCGCGGCCTGACGCAACATCCGAACGCGGCTCGGCGCACATATCGCTGGACGAGTTGATCAGCGGATGAGGGCTTCGCGCCTGATGCGGAACTACAACGAGTAATCTGCCGCTGCGCAGTAGCGGGGGCCAGTCAGAGTGGATTTTCTCTTCGCGTGAACGCGGGTCGTCAGCGGACGATTTCTGAGCAACGTGTAAACAGAACCGATGTATCTGCTGTAGGAGATCTCTGAAGAGGCTCTATGCGCGAGATCCGTTCAACATCGCCCATCACTTTCTTCTTTCTCGTGCTGCCGT